>Ga0163215_100354_pt1 | contig 88552 bp, 92 predicted proteins | sample SynspAceP_FD_185934 | JGI IMG/M metagenome (GOLD analysis project Ga0163215, IMG submission 185934) | Saline lake microbial communities from Ace Lake in Antarctica - Synechococcus sp. Ace-P (Hybrid Assembly) | ecosystem: Environmental > Aquatic > Non-marine Saline and Alkaline > Saline | place... | reverse complement strand
GGATCAGCATGGTCGCACCCCGTCCCGAATGTCCCTCAGAGCCGATCGTGCCATGAAAAGAGCGGATCGCCGAGGGGAAATGTGATCATCCGGGATCGAACAACTAAGCTAACATTTGATGAGTTAATTCAATTCCAAGAAGCCGTAACAGCTCTATCAGATATTGAGCAAAGCTATTCAATTGCAGCCCAGTCCTATGTCGAATTTGAAAAAATGCTATTTGAATTTACGCTGGCTTGGTCGTTCCAAGTGCCTGACACTTCAAGGTTGGGTACTTCAAATACCGGAATGATCGATGCCATCGATATCTCCCTTCAAACCCTCCTAAATGCTCATCTTGGCTATCTAGATAAGATAAAAAGAGTTTTTGAGAATAACCCCCTGTTCGATCAATTTCATCCAGATATAGCCAATACTATCGATAGTTTCCGGAATACTCTTCACTCAAAGAATATTGAGTACCAGATATGCTACAGGTTGAGAAATATGTTCCAGCACGGCGGCGTATCTGCAATCCAAGCCTCTTTCAGCATGAAGCCCGAATTAGGATCTGATGAAGATTACCCATCCATAAAGTCGAGATTACGATACTCAATTGAGCTAGTGATCCCAAAGACTAAAATTCTAAACGACCAACGGACAAAAGGCTTTGTTAGAAAAACTTGGAAAGCCTTAATGCTGATATGATTGATGCCAAAATGCTTCTTAGACGTTTTGTGGAAATCATATCGGAAATTCAAGCTATGTTTCGCGAACTCACTTCGGACCTACTGACTGCGGCTGATGAAAAATATAGATTCGTTTTGTCAGCGTTGAACTCGGCAGAAATGGGTCCATCGTTATACGGGTTTGTAGTCGCCTCTGAAGCTGGATTTGATCGATCGAAGATATTTGAAATGGGCATACTATCGCATCTTAATGAGCGCCGAGAAGAATGGCTATCACTACAGGACATCTCCGCAAGTTATATTACTTCGCAGGTTTCACGGCGGAAAAGCGTTCATCTTTTCGCGAAACCAGACCTTCTCATTGACTAAATCTTGACAATGTTCCCTCTACGTTCTATATTATTCTTGTTAGCACAACAGGGAGAGTCTCATGTCCTTTCAGACCACGTTCCCCGACCTCTTTGACGCAGCCAAGCCTGCGACACAGGCCGCGCTTGCCTTGCCCGTCCCCGCAGCAGCCACTCAGAAACAGATCGACTATGCGCTGTCTCTGGCGGAAAAAACCAAATCCGAGCTGCCGGAGGGCATTACCCAAGATCGCGCACGTCTGTCGAAGTGGATCGACGCGCATAAACCCGCGCCAAGTGCGTTCAACGACTATCCATCCTCCAAACAGGTGGGGTTTGCCGAACGGATTGCGCGGCTGAAACGCACTGCCGTCCCGCCGGAGTGTTTTCATGACCGCGCCCTCATGTCGCGGTGGATTGATGCGCATAAATCCCGTTAAGGGATGGTCATGGCCCCAAAGCTGCCTATCTTGGGGGCATGACAGATAAACTCGATGTTCTTTACAACGCCTCCTGCCCGATTTGTCGGCGGGAGGTAGATCATTACGCCAAGCTGAGCGCGCAGCAGGACCTGCCCATCGGCTATCACGATCTGGGCAACGATGCAGAACTGGCAAAATGGGGGATCACCGCCAAGGATGCCGCACAGCGCCTGCATGTCCGCAAGGACGGGCAGATTTACGGCGGCATTCCTGCTTTTGTCCTGCTGTGGCGTGAAATCCCGCAGATGCGCTGGCTGGCGCGGGTGGTTAATTTACCAGTCATAAACTGGCTGGCGGTCAAGACCTATGACCATATTCTCGCCCCCCTGCTTTACCGCTGGCACATCACGCGCGAGGCGAAGCGTCAGAGCGCATACAGATAGGCGCGCACGCAGGTTTGCACATGGCGGAACCTGTCGCCGCCCAGATGTTTGCCGCCGTACCAGCGGGTCACGATCACCAGATGGCCCTGCAAACCCTCACGCTCCAGCATGCGCAGGATCACCATGCCAGCACCGCTCTCGCCATCATCCGCCTTGATCGGGCCTTCGTCCGGCAATAGCGCACCCCACGTGTTATGGGTCGCCTTGGCGTAGGATTTATCGCGCTTAAACTCTTTGACAGCCGCATCAATCTGCGCGCGGCTGTCCACGGGACATCCTGACACAGCGTATTTGCTACCCTTGTCGGTCAGAATGATGCCCAGCTGTTTGATACGCCGCTACAGCCCCGCGGCCGTCCGGCGCACTGTCTCGATTCGGGCTGCGTTGGGCGGATGGGTGCCCAGAAACCTGTCGCCCGGATCAGGGATGCGGGTAAAGAAGGCCGCACCGCGCACGGGATCATAGCCCGCGCGTTTGGTGATCACCGTGCCCAACGCATCTGCCTCCAGCTCGAAATCCTTGGAATAACTGCGTGCGCCCACCTGTGCGCCCAGCTCTTGTGCGGAACGGACGGTATTGGCATCCCCCCCGCTGAGCGTGGCAAGCCCCGCAAAAATCACCGCACCGGCGACTGCATTCTGCTGCTGGCGCGCAATGTGGCCCGAAATATGGTGTGCCGCCTCATGCCCCATGACAAAGGCCAGCTCGTCCTCGTTGCGGGCATCCCCGATCAGCGCCAGCGTGAAGGCAATGATGGGGCGACCCTGACGGTCCAGCGTTTGATAGGCGTTAGCGGGCTGGCCGGGGCGGTCATCCACCACGATGTTGAAATCACAGTTTACGTTTGTGGTCCGCGCACGGCATTCACGCTCTGCCACAGGTTCCAGCGTGTTGACAACCTGCACAAAGTTGCGCGCACTGGTGCGCGATGTCGGCTGCCCTGTGGCCGCTGTGGGCTGCGGGTCCATCGGCATAGGGGACACCACCTCGCAAGCGGCGAGTGCCGCAACCAACCCCAAGGCTACAAAAGCGCGCATTATCATTGTGTCGGTGTCCTAACCTGCTCATGCAAAGCGATATGTCGCCTACGCCTATCAGTCTAGCACGCCACGCGAGGGGGGCCAGCCCGATCACAGTGCAGTGACCTGAATGCGCGGTCCTGCGCCAAAGATATCCCCGCCATTGGGGGATTTTCACGCACCGCCAGATCCGCTAGGATTGTCGCATGTTTACCATCGAGCACGAATTCGACGCCTCTGTGATCACCCTCGTTGACGAAGGGACCACACCCTTGCAGGAGGATGTGACCCTGCGCGCCTACGACAACAGGATCACGGTCCAGCAATGGGACGCGGCCAGCGACAGTTTGCGCACCATCACACTGTCGCCGAACCAGCTGCGCGATCTTGCCGCTGCATTGAATCTGCCCGAAGGCATCTACCACAGCGCGCCCTGAGGCGCCCCAGATACAGGAAATTCCCATGGCCACAGGCACCAACATCCGCACCTATTTCGAAGGCAGCTGGCACAACGGCGATCTGAGCGTCATCAAGGCAGCCGATCACGGCGCATGGCTGGGCACCACGGTATTCGACGGCGCGCGTCTGTTTGACGGGCTGGCCCCCGATCTGGAGAAGCATTGCGCGCGGATCAACCGCTCGGCCACTGCGCTGATGATTACCCCCACAGTACTGACCGATGACATGGTGGCGATTATCCGCGAAGGGCTGGCCGCCTATCCGTGCGATGCCGCCGTTTATATCCGCCCGATGTACTGGGCGCTGGCGGGGGACGAATTGGGGATCGTGCCGCTGGAAGGGGCCACGGGCTTTGCCATCTCGCTGGAGCAGATCCCGATGGCTCCGCCCGAAGCGGCCACCACCCTGACGCGCACGCGCTTTCGCCGTCCGGTGCTGGAGGATAACGTGGTCAACGCCAAGGCGGGCTGCCTTTACCCCAACAACGCGCGCATGATGGCAGAGGCGCGCAGCAAAGGCTTTGGCAACGCGCTGGTGGCGGATGCGATTGGCAATGTGGCAGAAACGGCGTCGGCCAACGTGTTTATGGTCAAGGATGGCGAAGTGTTCACTCCTATGCCCAACGGCACTTTCCTTGCCGGTATCACCCGCGCGCGACATATGGAAAACATGCGCGCCGATGGTTTGCGCGTGCATGAAGCCGTGCTGGGGTTTGATGATTTCCATGCTGCAGACGAGGTTTTCCTGTCCGGCAATATGATGAAAGTGACCGCCGTGAAAGCCTTTGATGACACGGCTTACAGCGTGGGCGGCAATGGCAATCCGGTCACCCAGCGCGTGCGCGAAATGTATTGGGACTGGGCCGCGTCCCAAAGAGTGTGACGCCTGCACACCTGCACCAACACAAAAGCCAATTGCACGCGACCCGCCCGCACGGCATGGTCTGTGCCTGAGTAGGGAGAATACCATGCGCAAGTTTCTTGTGATCCTAGATGACAGCCGCGAGTGCCTGAACGCGATGCGCTTTGCCGCCATGCGTGCCTCTAAAACAGGGGCCGGGGTGGAGGTTCTGGCCGTGATTGCCCCGGAGGAATTCAACCACTGGATCGGCGTAGGCGACATCATGCGCGAAGAAGCGCGCGAACGAATCGAAGTGCACTTCGAGGTGTTTGCCAAATGGATGCGCGACCGGCAGGGGGTAGACCCCACATTGGTGATCCGAGAGGGGCAAGCCGTGGACGAGATCATTGCCCAGATCAAGGCCAACCCCGAGATCGGCGTGCTGGTGCTGGGCGCCGGCACGGATGGCAAAGGCCCCGGACCGTTGGTGACGCAACTCAGCCGGAATGCGGGCAGCCTGCCCATTCCGATAACTATTGTTCCCGGCGATATGAGCAAGGAAAAGCTGGAGGCGATCACCTGATCATCAATGGCGCGTACAGTTTAGAACGATTCCAGACACCTTGACATTCCTCCGGTGCATCCGCATATCTGAGGGAACCCTGACGGAGGCCACATCCCATGTTTATCCAGACAGAATCCACGCCAAACCCTGCAACGCTCAAGTTTCTGCCCGGCCAGACCGTGCTGGAAGTGGGCACCGCAGATTTCCCCACAGCCGATACGGCCTCGGCCTCGCCGCTGGCGACACGGCTGTTCGGTGTGGACGGTGTGACCGGCGTGTTCTTCGGCATTGATTTCGTGACCATCACCAAGGCGGATGCGGTCGAATGGGACCATATCAAACCCGCCCTGCTCGGGGCGATCATGGAGCATTTCCAGTCCGGCCAATCTGTGATGGGCGCAGGTCACAAAGCCACCTCCGGCCATGCAGAGCATACCGGCGAAGACGGTGCGATCGTCGAGCAGATCAAGGAATTACTGGACAGCCGTGTGCGCCCTGCCGTGGCGCAAGACGGGGGTGACATCACGTTCCACGGGTTCGAGCGCGGAATTGTCTATTTGCACATGCAAGGGGCCTGCGCCGGTTGCCCCTCGTCCACTTTGACGCTGAAAATGGGCATCGAGAACCTGTTGCGCCATTATATTCCCGAAGTGACCGAAGTACGTCCTGTCGCCTGATATCCGGCCCGTGACTGCCCCCCTTATCCTCGCATTAGACACGGCCGCCGCACATTGTGCTGTGGCCGTTTTGTCCGGCGCCACTGTCCTGGCCAGCGCGCAAGAGCCGATGGCCAAAGGTCAGGCAGAGCGTCTGCTGGCGCTGGTCGAGGAGATGTTGCACGATCTTGGCCTGCGGATGGAACAATTGGATGCGATTGGCGTCGGCATAGGGCCGGGCAACTTCACCGGCATCCGTATTGCGGTCTCTGCCGCGCGCGGGCTGGCGCTGGCGCTGGACATCCCTGCGGTGGGTGTGAATGCCTTTGACGCTTTGCGCTATGGCACAAACGGCCCCTGCCTGTGCACGGTAGATGCCCGGCGGGAGATGGTTTTTGTGCAAGGGTTCAGCGCGGATGCCTATGACATCCCCGCCCTTGTGGCGTTGGCCGATCTGCCCGCAGGCGTCCCCCGCATTGGTGCGTTTGGCGCAGCGCCGGCAGCACCCGTAGCCGAGGCAATTGCCCACATCACCGCCGCGCGCTTTGCCACAACCACGGCCCCCCCCGCACCGCTGTACTTGCGAGCCGCCGATGCAGCCCCTGCGCGGGATGCGCCGCCGCAGATTGTCCTGTGACGCCAAAGCAACTGGCACAGATCCACGCGGCTGCCTTTGTACAGGACCGCGCATGGTCTGCGGCCGAATTTGCCAGCCTGCTGGCGCAGCCCTACGTTACCCTTTTCACCGCCGATGGCGGCTTTGCCCTGACCCGCACACTGGCCGGAGAATCAGAGTTGTTGACCCTCGCCGTAGATCCGGACCACCAGCGGCGCGGCATTGCGCGTGGCCTTTTGAGGGCATGGGCCGACAGCATCCAACCCCGCGCGGAGATTGCGTTTCTCGAAGTTGCGGCTCATAATTCCGGCGCGCTTGCCCTGTATGAAGCCGCAGGATTTTCCCCCAGTGGCCTGCGCAAAGGGTATTATGCGCGCGCGGGCGGCCCCGCTGTCGATGCGGTGCTGATGTCACGCGCGTTTCCGCAAGGTTAACGCCCGCCGACAGCACGGCAAATCCCCGAATCAGGTTGACCCCACCCCGATCCACCCCGACTATTTGCACCAGCGTCGCGGCATCGCGCGCGACCATGGGCCAATCCGCGCTGTCAGCGGTGACGCCCCAAAATAACTCTGGGAGAGACCAATGACCCTCATGACAAAATTCCTCGGTGCATCTGCTGCAACTGCCCTTATGGCCGGTGCGGCGCTGGCCGAACCTGCCTTGATCTTTGATCTGGGTGGCAAGTTCGACAAATCATTCAACGAGGCGGCCTATGAAGGTGCGCAGCGTTGGGTCAAAGAGACCGGCGGCACCTACCGCGAAATCGAAATGCAGTCCGAAGCCCAGCGCGAGCAGGCCCTGCGCCGCTTTGCCGATGCCGGTGCCAACCCGATCATCACGATGGGCTTTGGCATGGCCGACCCGCTGACCAACGTCTCAGCTGATTTTCCCGATACGAAATTTGTCGTGGTCGACGTGACCTGGATCGAGGGGCGTGACAACATCCGCCAGATCGGCTTTGCCGAGCATGAAGGCTCCTACCTTGTCGGCATGATGGCTGCGATGGCGTCTAAATCTGGTACTGTCGGCTTTATCGGGGGCATGGATGTGCCGCTGATCCGCCACTTTGGCTGTGGCTATGCGCAAGGCGTCAAGGCTGTGAACCCCGATGCCAAGATCATTGCCAACATGACAGGCACCACACCCGAAGCGTGGAATGATCCGGTCAAAGGCTCCGAGCTGACAAGTGCGCAGATCTCCCAAGGTGCGGACGTTGTGTTCGCAGCGGCGGGCGGCACCGGCGTGGGCGTTTTGCAAACAGCGGCTGACAGCAACATCCTGTCCATCGGTGTGGACAGCAACCAGAACCACCTGCACCCCGGCAAAGTCCTGACTTCCATGCTCAAGCGCGTCGACAACGCAGTCTATGACGCGCTGATGGCAGGCGAGAACGTAGAAACCGGCGTGTTCACCTTTGGTCTGGCCGAAGACGGCGTGGGCTATGCGATGGACGAGAACAACGCCGCACTGGTCACTGACGAGATGAAAACAGCCGTAGACGCGGCGCGCGCCAGCATCATCAGCGGCGAGACCAAGGTCGTGTCCTATTACGAGAACGACAGCTGCCCTGCCCTTGATTTCTAAATCGGGTCCAGCCTGAGCATCGGGGCCGCGTTGACATTGCAGCGCGGCCCCATTCTATTACACAGACCGTTTTTCAGCCCTTGCCGCACGCCTGTGTAAAGGACAGCCCGCATGACCGCTTCCGTGACGAACGCCCCCGCGATTGAACTCAAAGGCATCTCCAAGGCCTTTGGTCCTGTACAGGCAAACAAGGACATCTCGATCCGTGTAATGCCGGGCACCATTCACGGGATCATCGGAGAGAACGGCGCGGGAAAATCGACGCTGATGTCGATCCTCTACGGCTTTTACAAAGCCGATAAGGGCGAGGTTTTTATTGGCGGCAAGAAGGTTAATATCACCGACAGTCAGGCCGCGATTGCGGCGGGCATCGGCATGGTGTTCCAGCACTTTAAACTGGTCGAGAATTTTACCGTGCTGGAAAATATCATTCTGGGTGCCGAAGATGGCCGCTGGCTCAAGCCTTCGATCGCCAAGGCGCGGCGGATCCTGCTGGAACTGGCCGCCGATTACGGGCTGAGCGTTGAACCCGACGCGCTGATACAGGACATCGGCGTGGGCATGCAGCAGCGCGTCGAGATCCTCAAGGCGCTGTACCGGCAGGCGGATGTCCTGATTCTGGACGAGCCTACGGGCGTGCTGACCCCCGCAGAGGCCGACCAGCTGTTCCGTATTCTGGACCGTCTGCGGGCAGAGGGCAAAACCATCATCCTGATCACGCATAAACTGCGCGAAATCATGGAGATCACCGATACCGTCAGCGTGATGCGCCGCGGCGAGATGACAGCGACGGTGAAGACATCCGAGACCTCGCCTGCCGAATTGGCAGAACTGATGGTCGGGCGTAAGGTCTTGCTACGCGTGGACAAAACACCCGCCAAAACGGGTGAGGTGGTGCTGGATATCAAAGGCCTGCGGGTGCGCGACGAGAAGGGTGTCGAACGTCTGAAAGGCATCGATCTGCATGTGCGCGCAGGCGAGATACTGGGCATAGCGGGTGTCGCCGGTAACGGGCAGTCCGAGTTGCTGGAGATTTTGGGCGGCTATGCCGATGGCACCGGCAGCATCACGGTCAACGGCCAGCCGCTGGACCTGACCGGCAAGCTGTCTGACGGCCAATCGCGCCGCGCGCGCGGCATTGCCCATGTGCCAGAAGACCGCCAGCGCGAAGGCCTGATCATGGATTTCGCTGCATGGGAGAACGTGGCCTTCGGCTATCACAACGATCCGGCCTTTCGCAGTGGTATCTTGATGAACAACGCGGCGATCCGTGCCGATACCGATGCCAAGATGCAGCGGTTTGACGTGCGCCCGCCAGACCCTACTCTGGCGGCCAAGAATTTCTCTGGCGGGAACCAGCAAAAGATCGTTCTCGCCCGCGAAATCGAGCGGAACCCCGACCTGTTGCTGATCGGCCAGCCGACACGCGGCGTGGACATCGGTGCGATTGAATTCATCCACCAGCAGATTGTGGCGCTGCGCGATCAGGACAAGGCCGTGCTGCTGGTCTCGGTCGAGCTGGAGGAGATTATGGCGCTGTCAGACCGGATTGCCGTGATGTTTGACGGCCATATCATGGGCGAGCGGTTGCCGCATCAGACAAACGAGAAAGAGCTGGGCCTGCTGATGGCGGGCATTACGAACGATACGGCGATAGGGGCGGAATAGATGAATGTGATGCCAAAATGGGCCGAGGTGATCCTTGTGCCGCTGATCTCGCTGTTGCTGGCCGCGATATTGTCCGCGCTGATTATTCTGGCCATCGGGGAAGACCCTGTGGCGGCTGTGAAGATGATGGTGACCGGCGCGCTCGGCTCCAGCTATGGCTGGGGCTATACGCTGTATTACGCGACGAATTTTATGTTCACGGGTCTGGCCGTTTCCGTCGCGTTTCATGCGCGGCTGTTCAACATCGGCGGTGAAGGTCAGGCGGCACTCGGCGGTTTGGGCGTGGCGCTGGCCTGTCTTTATATCCCCTGGCCGCATTGGTCGCTGGCGCTGATCGGGGCTGCGGTGGCTGCGGGTTTGTTTGGGGCCGCATGGGCCGCGGTGCCTGCCTGGCTTCAGGCGAAGCGCGGCAGCCATATCGTGATCACCACGATCATGTTCAACTTCATCGCGGCGGCGCTGCTCAATTATATGCTGGTGAATGTCCTGCGCCCCAAAGGCTCGCAAGATCCGGCATCCGCACGGTTCAGCGAGACGGTGCATCTGCCCACCTTGCATGAAATGCTGGCACCGCTGGGGATCGAGTTCTCAAAATCGGGTCCAGCGAATGTCTCCTTGCTGGTGGCGGTCGCGGCCTGCGTGTTTGTCTGGTTCCTGATCTGGCGCACACGGCTGGGATACGAGATCCGGTCCTTCGGGCATTCTGAATCCGCCGCGCGCTATGCAGGCATCCAGCCGTTCAAAATCATCATGGTCACCATGATGACATCCGGCGCACTGGCGGGCATGATGGCCATCAACAACGTCATGGGCGAAGCGGAGCGGCTGGTGCTCAACTCTGTCGAAGGCGCTGGTTTTATCGGCATCGCTGTGGCGCTGATGGGCCGTTCGCATCCGTTTGGCGTGTTTATTGCGGCGATCTTGTTCGGGTTTCTCTATCAGGGCGGGGCAGAGCTGGCGCTGTGGACCGCGATACCGCGCGAGTTGATTGTGGTCATTCAGGCCCTTGTGATCCTGTTCACCGGCGCGCTGGACAACATGGTCCGCATGCCGTTGGAGCGCGTATTCCTTGCCCTGTCCAAGCGCAAGGAGGCCTGAGCCATGGACCACTACCTCACTCTGATCCAGCTTCTGGACTCAACCGTGCGCCTTGCCACGCCGTTGCTGCTGGCCTGCCTTGCAGGGCTTTACTCCGAGCGTGCAGGCATTTTCGACATCGGGCTTGAGGGCAAGATGCTGGCCGCCGCCTTCTTCTCGGCGGCCATTGCCGCTGTCACCGGTTCTGTCTGGATCGGACTGCTGGCCGGAATTGCGGCCTCTCTGGTGCTCAGCGCGATCCACGGCATCGCGTCGATAACGTTTCGCGGCAACCAGCTGATCTCGGGTGTGGCGATCAACTTTCTGGCGGCGGGCCTGACAGTGCTGATCGCACAGACGTGGTTCAAACAAGGCGGGCGCACCCCCTCGCTCAGCGGCAATGCCCGCTTCGAGCCGATCACCCTGCCCTTTGCCGACGCGCTGCGCGATGTGCCCGTCTTCGGCCCGCTATACGCCGAGCTGATCTCAGGCCATTCCATCCTTGTCTACGTCGCTTTTGCCGCTGTGCCGTTTACATGGTGGCTGCTGTTTCGCACCCGTTTCGGGTTGCGCCTGCGGGCCGTGGGGGAAAACCCTGCGGCGGTGGATACGGCGGGCGTCTCGGTTGTGGGCCTGCGGTTTGCCGCTGTGGGGATCTGCGGTATTTTGTGCGGCATTGCAGGCGCATACCTCAGCACTGCGTTGCAGGCGGGGTTTGTCAAAGACATGTCGGCGGGACGCGGATTTATCGCGCTCGCAGCCTTGATTTTTGCCAAATGGCGGCCCTGGCATGCGCTCTATGCGACGCTGCTGTTCGGCCTGTTCGGCGCGCTGGAAACCCGGCCCGATGTGATCGAAGCCGTGATCGGCATGAAGGTTCAGGGCCAGTTGCTGTCTGCATTGCCCTACATCATGACCGTCATCATTCTGGCCGGTTTTGTTGGTAAAGCCATCCCGCCGCGTGCGGGCGGCGAGCCCTACGTGAAAGAGCGATAAGGCCAGATTACACAGACGTTAAGTCCTCTCGCCGCCGCGAAGAGGTAGACGATTGATTTCGAGACCAGCGAAGCCTAAGGACGAGAGATGCAAATATACCTGCCCATCGCCGAAGTTTCGGTCAACGCGTTCCTCCTGCTGGGTCTTGGCGGGATTGTAGGTGTCTTGTCGGGCATGTTTGGCGTGGGTGGCGGATTTTTAATGACGCCGCTGCTGTTTTTCATCGGTATTCCGCCAGCGGTTGCGGTGGCCACCGAAGCGAACCAGATTGTTGCCTCGTCCTTCTCGGGTGTGCTGGCGCATTTCAAACGAAAGACGGTGGACCTGAGGATGGGCACCGTGCTGCTGATCGGTGGTCTTTTCGGTGCTGCCCTCGGGGTCATGGTGTTCAACTATCTCAAGGCACAGGGTCAGGTCGATTTGCTGGTCAAGCTGTGTTATGTACTGTTCCTTGGCGTGATCGGTGCGCTGATGTTTGTGGAAAGCCTGAACGCGATCCGCAACGTGAAAAAGGGCAAAGCGCCCAAGCGCAAGAAACACAACTGGATCCACGGTCTGCCGCTTAAAATGCGGTTTCGCGTGTCGGGCCTTTATATCTCGGTCATTCCACCCCTGATTGTGGGTGTTCTGGTAGGTATTTTGGCGGCAATCATGGGTGTGGGCGGCGGGTTCATCATGGTGCCCGCAATGATCTATCTGCTGGGGATGCCTACAAAAGTTGTCGTCGGTACATCGCTGTTCCAGATCATTTTTGTGACGGCATTTACCACTATGTTGCACGCCACCACCAATTATACCGTTGATATCGTACTGGCTGTTTTGCTGCTGATCGGCGGTGTGATTGGCGCACAAATCGGCGCCCGCATCGGGGTCAAGATGAAAGCCGAACAACTGCGCATCCTGCTGGCGATCATGGTGCTGATGGTCTGTGGCAAGCTGGCGCTGGAGCTGTTGCTAGAGCCTGCCGAGCTCTATTCAATCGCTGCGGGGGGCCACTGATGCGCGCGTTTTTGGGGGCATTGGTGTTTTGGGCATCCTGTCTGCCTGCCGTGGCCGAAGAGATTGTGCTGGGTCTGAGCAGTGACACCGTCTCGATCAATACCAATTTTGACGGCTCGGAAATCCTGATTTTCGGGGCCGTCAAACGCGATGCACCTTTTCCGGCAGAGCCGCCCATGGAGGTGATCGTCACCGTGGCGGGCCCGTCTGAGGCTAAGACCATCCGGCGCAAAGAGAAGAAATTCGGCATCTGGGTGAACACGGATTCGGTCGAGATTGACAGCGCGCCCAGCTTTTATGCCATCTCTACGAGCACTGCATTGGGCCTGTCGCTGAGCGACACCCAAGACATCCGGCACCGCATTTCCATTCCGCGCGCCATCCGCTCCGTCGGGGCGCCTGCGCAGATCACGAACAGCGAGACGTTCACCGATGCGCTGATCCGGATCAAAACGAAATCCGACCAGTACCAGCTGAACGAGGGCACTGTCAGCGTAGATGACCAGACGCTGTTCCGCACCTCTATCGCGCTGCCCGCGGCGCTGACGGAAGGGGATTACAAAACCCGCATTTTCCTGACGCGTGGCGGCGAGGTCGTGGCGCAATACGAGACCAGCATTTATGTTCGCAAAGTCGGGATGGAGCGGTGGCTGTTCACGCTCAGCCGCGAGCAGTCGTTTGTCTACGGCTTGCTGTCACTGGCGATTGCCATTTTTGCTGGCTGGGGCGCGTCTGCGGTCTTTGGACTGTTCCGCCGCTGATTTGGCGCTAACCGCGCCCGAGATAGGGCATTTTGGTCGCCATCACGGTCATAAACGGGATATTGGCAGCCAGCGGCAGTTGCGCCATATGCAGCACAGACGTGGCGGCATGGGCCACATCCATTGTCTGCGTCCCTGGATGCGCTGTCTTCAGATTGGCGACAATCTCGCTCTCGGCGTTGCCGATGTCGATCTGGCCAGCAGTGATGTCAAAGGGGCGGCCATCAAGCGCCAGCGATTTGGTCAGCCCCGTAATCGCGTGTTTGGTGACGGTATAACAGACGGAATTTTCACGCGGCGTATGCGCGGAGATCGAGCCGTTGTTAATGATCCGCCCGCCGCGCCCTGCCTTGCGCATCGCCCCGAAAGCGAGGCGCGCGGCGATAAACATACCGTTGAGATTGACGTTCACAACCGCGTTCCAGTCCTCCAGCACCACCTCGTCGATGGGCGCGGAAGGGCCGAACATACCCGCATTGTTGAACAGCACATCCAGCGTGCCAAAGCGGGCAAATGCATCTGCCATCGCTTGGGCATCGGTCACATCGGCGGGCAGCACAACAGCGTGCTCATGGCCCTGCGCCAGCGCCTCAAGCCGGTCAGCGCGCCGTGCAACCAGCCCCACACGCCAGCCGTTTTGCAAGAACAGCGCCGCCGTGGCATGGCCAATGCCGGAACTGGCGCCGGTGATGATGATCGACTTCATTCAAATTCCTCCTCGGGGGCGTCAAGCGACAACACGGCAGCAGGGGCGGCACGCAAATCATCCACATTCAGCGCATAGGTCGGCTTGGACAGGCGGTTGCGTACGACCCAGATCAGCCTGTTCTGCGCGCGGGTGATGGCCACATAGGCAAGACGCTTCCACAGGGGCTGGCCCGCCTCTATCCGGTTCATCCGCGCAGCAGCATACAGATCGGGGGCAAAGACCTGCACCGTGTCCCATTGGCTGCCCTGCGCTTTGTGGATCGTGACGGCAGCACCGTGCAAAAATGTTGCCCCCATGCGCGCGGCGAAGGGGATGAACGGCTCTTCCTCATCGGGCTTTTCGATCTTTACGATGCTGGCCGCGCTCACCTGCGGGTCCTCCGCCCCCATGACATGCAGGCGCGAGAAACCGGGTTTGCGCCCTGCCCCCAGATAAACCACCTGCGCGCCTTTGATCAGGCCGCGCGCTTCCAGGTCCAGCCGTTTTTTGCGGTGTTTCAGCGGCAATTCTATCCCGTCACAGATCAGCGGCTCGCCCTCTACCAGCGCATCTTCGGGCGCGCCATGCACGTTGCGAAATGCGTTGATCAGACGAATACGGGTCGCGTTGCGCCAGACCAGCACGGGCGAACGGGCCATCAGATCAACCTCCACCCGCTGGCCCCAGACCACACGCGCATCACGCTTGGAAGCGTCCTCGACCATCCGCTCGAACTGCTCAAACCCGATGTCGGGATCGGCCAGTGCATGGGCCAGATCAAGGATCGGGTTATCCGCCTCCTGCCGGAAAATCCGGTTGAGGTTCATCACGCGGTTTTCGGGTAATTTCTCGAACACCATGGTGCCGGATTGGCCCACCGGGGCCAACTGCGCGGGATCCCCAAACAGCAGCAAGGTCGGGAAAATCTCTTTTAGGTCTTCGAATTGTTTGTCATCCAGCATCGAGGATTCATCGACAAAACCGATGTCCAGCGGCTCCTCCCGGCGTTTCCAGCCGGTGATGAAGTCACTGCCGCGCAGACCGGCGGCAGCCAAAGCGCCCGGAATGGATTTGTTGTTGGCATAGAAGGCCTGCGCACGGTCAAGTGCGATCTCGGTCAGACCCTCGACATCGACGGGCCGGTCACCAGTGCCCGCCAGCCATTCGGCGATCCGCTCATATTCGGGATCATAGACAGGGGTATAGAGAATGCGGTGGATCGTGGTGGCAGGCACCCCGCGCAGGCGCAACACACTGGCCGCCTTGTTAGTGGGTGCAAGGATCGCCAGCGTGCGTTTGTCTTTGCGCTTTTTACTCTCGTAATCGCCCGAGACGATATCGACGCCCGCTTCCTCCAGCGCGCGGTACAGCTCTGCCAGCAGCAAGGTCTTGCCGGACCCCGCCTTGCCGGTCACGGCCATCACTTGCGGCTTGTTGCCCTGTGGCGGCATCAGCAGATCGTCTTCCAGACTGATGCCAGCCGATTTCAGCATCGCGCAGACGGCATCATGGGCGGCGGCCTGATCGTCGGAGTATATGAGTTCATTGGTCATGGGCCGACATTAGGCCCATGACCGCACAGGGGCCAGTGCCGTTCAGGCGCTGGCGGCAAATTCCATCGCAGGTTCGGGACCAAAGGAGAGGTCAAACCACGACCGGCTGCGGGCGGGCAGGATACCCGCACGGACCGCCACACGCTTTTGTGCCTTTCCGTCAAATGCCCAAAGGCCGACACTGATCCGCGTCCGGCCCTCGCCCGTGCTGCCCAGCACCTCCGGAGAGGAGCCGACACGTTTGTAGATCCGCACCATACGGGCATCGAAGACGCCGACGAAGTGGCGGATACCAAAGCCCATCATCAACTCGCTCCCGCCCAGCATCAAGGCAGCGGCCACATTCGGCCCTTGCCCCGGCGCCATGCAAAAACGCGTACATTCCCAAATCAGCGGGCTGCGGATCGGCGCGTCAATCAGGTGGCCGAAATGGTCATTCACCATCGCAGGTCCTGTTGTGGGCAAAAAGCGGGTGGACCCGCCATGCCCGCCCTCAGCAGTTTCCCAGATCACATAAAGCGGGTTGAGATTGTCATATTCATCGCGCTCGTGGCCGCGCGCATCTACAGATACGTCCCAGCCCAGCCGCGTGCGAAACTGGTCCGCACGGTGGGTGAACATCTCTGCTTTGAGGCGTGGAAATTGGTCAAGTTGATCGGCGTACAAATATCGTAGCATTCAAAAGCTCCCCGGTTCATCACATGATGTAGGGAGGAGTAGTTGTCGGGCGGTTAACACCATCTGCAACCGGCGAACGTTGCCAGGACAACGCACGCAACGGTTGCGCCGTTCTGCTAAATGACAATCAAGCCACGGCTCATTGCACGCGCAACCGCATGAGTGGTGTTCAGAGCGCCAAGTTTGAAACGCGCACTTTCGATGTAGACACGCAGCGTATGCTCCGAAATTGACAAGCTATCTGCCACCTGCGCTCTGCTGTAACCCATCGCGAGGAGCGTCATCGCATCAATCTCGCGCGGGGAAAGAGACTGCTGTTGCTCTGGCTTGCGGTCAGGCTCGAACTCCAGCGCCTTTTCGTTGAAATAATGTGCAATCAGGATCAGATCGCGACGGTGCGCCGCGGTGAAAGCGGCCCAGGTCTGGTCATCACAGGTGTTGTTGACGGTAAACAGGGCAAACTGCCCGTTCGGGCCACGAATCGGGATCGAATATCCCTGATTGCCTACTCCGTAGACCGCCGATACGCGCGCGAATTCACGTGCCGCCTTGCCAGACCAGTCAAGACGTTTCCAGTCAACGGGATGGAAACGCTGATAACAGCCCTGAATAACCGGATCTATCCGCAGATAGGTCTCATCCAGATATTTTTGCCGCCACGCGTCGGAATAGGTGCCACAACCGTACTGATCCCCTCTGGAATCGACCCAATGATAGATAACATGCGCAACCGCGTAATGCGCCCTCAGCTCCTCGATGACGCTTTGCATCCCATCAAGGCTGGCCGACTGCTCCAAGTCGGACAGAATAGTTTCCAGTTTGCTGTGCGTTACCAACATGCCCGCGCCTTGCAGACCTCTCATTCCTTGAGGCGAACTCTGCCGTTGCTATCAGCGCGGTGTCGTCAAGCTGTTCTGCGAGCAACGGCAGATCATTGGCTTCGGCGAAACTACGTAGATCGGCAAGAACGTCTAAAATCCAGTCACTTTGCATCGTGATGTTCCCTCAATAGTAGTTAACACATCGTTAATACAACCATAGCATGTAGTCAAAATGCACGCTATTCGCGCATTTCTACTCCCCAAAAATGGGGAGAGCCGGTTTTCCAAGCTATTGATTGCATGGAGAAGGTTTCAAAAACGTCAATGCCCGCGATCTCCAGAGGTGATTCGCGGGCATTCAGGCCTTACTCGGTATGAAAGACAGGGCTACTTGCGGGCGTCCAATGCATCTTCCAGTGTGCGCAGGCCTGTTTTGGGAGACTGCACCAGTACGGACATGTTGCCCGGCTTATGCTCGTTGCGCATCATCTTCATGTGGGCTTCGGGCAGATCGTTCCACGAGAACACTTCGGACATGCAGGGGTCCAGACGACGCTCCAGCATCAGTTTGTTCGCCGCCGATGCCTGCTTGAGGTGGGCAAAGTGCGAGCCCTGCAAACGCTTCTGGTGCATCCACATATAGCGCACGTCAAAGGTGCAGTTAAAGCCGCTGGTGCCGGCACAGATCACCACCATACCGCCCTTTTTCACAACAAGGCTGGACACGGGGAAAGTGCTTTCACCCGGATGCTCGAACACCATATCGACGCTGACGCCTTTGCCGGTGATGTCCCAGATCGCCTTGCCGAACTTGCGCGCTTCTTTCAGCCAGACATTATATTCATCGGTGTTCACCGTCGGCATCTGCCCCCAGCAGGTGAAATCCTTGCGGTTCAGCACGCCTTTGGCGCCCAGATCCATCACAAACTGGCGTTTGCTTTCGTCCGAGATGACGCCAATGGCGTTGGCGCCCGCAGTGTTGATCAACTGGATCGCGTAGGATCCCAGACCACCCGACGCGCCCCACACCAGCACGTTCTGGCCCGGCTTGAGGTCATGCGGCTCGTGCCCGAACAACATGCGGTAGGCAGTGGCGAGTGTCAGTGTATAGCAGGCTGATTCTTCCCACGTCAGGTGCTTGGGGCGCGCCATCAACTGCTGGCTCTGCACACGCGTGAACTGGCTGAAAGAGCCATCCGGCGTCTCGTAGCCCCAGATGCGCTGGGTGGGCGAATACATCGGATCGCCGCCGTTACATTCCTCGTCGTCGCCATCGTCCTGATTGCAATGCACGACCACTTCGTCGCCGACTTTCCAACGCGTCACGCGGTCGCCCACGGCCCAGACAATGCCCGCCGCGTCAGAGCCTACGATGGCGTAATCCGCTTTGTGCACATCGAACACAGACATCGGCTGGCCCAGTGCCGCCCAAACGCCATTATAGTTAATGCCCGCTGCCATCACCAGAACCAGCACATCCTGACTATCCAGCACGGGCACATCGACGACCTCTTTCAGCATCGCTGTGTCAGGCTCGCCGTGGCGCTCGCGGCGGATCACCCATGCGTGCATCTGCTTGGGGACGTAGCCCATCGGGGGCATTTCGCCCATCTCGTAGAGATCCTTTTCAGGGGCCTCGTATCGTGCGATTGTTGCGTCCAGTGCCATGTCGGCCTCCTGCGAAGACTAGGGGTGCCGCAGTGCAGAATCGCGGCGCTTGGGGCAACAATTAGGCCTCTGCGCGAAATATTGCAACCCACAGACGGCTATTTTTGTAACTTTATGACCCCGCAAGCGCAGAAAGTCGTTTCGCGCATGCAGCAATAGTGCACTAGGGTACATCGGGCAGATAATGCGCGATAGAATTGGCATAAAATGCGACAGCTATGTCCTGGCCCTCCGATATTGCCCAGCTTCCCTCTTTTTGCACAATCAGCCCGTGCTGCTCCATGTGTGCGCAAGACGTAGCCAGTTCAGCCGACAAATTTTCGATATCCACGGCAATGCTTCGCTCTGGTATACGGGACAAAACATCAATCACCGCAGCCAGCATCTGCGCGGCATGCTGCGGTCCGTCGCGCCGCAGGACCGTCGCAACCAATGGCACCACCAGCACCGGCATCACCGCTTCGATCCGTCTCATCAATTCAGCGGACAGACCCTCCACATTGTCAACCTTGCCAAAGGCACGCAGGCTGACCGGATCCCCGAAAGTCACTGCGGCAGTGCCAAAACGCGTGTCATGGCCACGCAGCCGCTTCCACAGTTTGCGCAAAATAAACGCCACCACCACAGATATGCGCGCGCCAAACCGGCGGTCTCCGCGGGCATGGGCGGCCATCAGCACACGGTCTTCCAGCACGCGGTCATAGTTGATCGCCACGGGGATAAACACCAGATCACGTGCACCAGCGGGGTCAAACCCGTCCACCAGATAGCTGAGCAAGCCCACCTTGGGCCGCTGCACTGCTCCTGTCAGGCTCAGCCCGCCTTCGGGATAGAAGGCCTGCGTGTCGCCGCCATTGGTAGCCATCTGAACATATCGCGACAGCACCTTGCGGTAGAGCGCCCCGCGCGAGGTGCGACGGATGAAATACGCGCCCCACATGCGGATCAGCGCCGACAGCGGCCAGACACGCGCCCATTCGCCCACCGCATAAGACAGCGTAGAGGTTTTGGAGGCCAGATAGGTCACCAGCACATAATCCATATTGCTGCGGTGGTTCATCACGAATACCGGCGTGGCATCCGCAGGAATGGCCGCAAAGATCACATCGTTTTGCGGGGCCGTCCGGATACGGTAGACAGATTCGGCCAGCACCTTGGCGACCCGCATGGCAAAGCTGAAATAGGCAAAGGCCGAAAAACTGGGCACAATTTCGCGCGCATAGGTCCGCGCTTTCTGGAAAGCGACCGCCTCGGGCACCTTGTTGTGCTCGGCATAATGGGCAATCTCGCGCGACACTTCGGGATCATAGATCAGCCGCTCGATCATATCGTGGCGCCGCGCCAGCTTGAACGGCTGGATCGGGCGCTTGAGCCGTTTGTTCAACCGCTCCACGGCTTTCTCGAACCGGCGGCGAAAGAACCAGCGCACGGAGGGCAACAGAAAATGGCTGAGCGCAGTCACGGCCGCAAAGAGCACGATCAGAACAAAGAGCCAAAGCGGGAGCTGCACGGTTTGCGTCATGGGCCGTACCCTTGCAGTGCGCAGCGGTCAGGACAATAACTAACTCATCAGATAAAGGGAATCCGATGTCAGAATTCACCATTTCCACAGGTTTCACAGATGCGGAGCGCCCCGATGTCGCAGGGCTGTACTGGCAGGCGTTCTCGACCAAGTTGGGGCAGATACTGGGGCCGGACGTGCGTGCGCTGGCGTTCTTTGCGCAGATCATATCGCCGCAGTTTGCGCTGGTTGCACGCAGGCCTGACGGCACCGTGATCGGGGTGGCGGGTTTCAAAACCGCCAAGGGCGCGCTGACGGGTGGCGGCATACGTGACATCGCACAGCATTACGGCTGGTTCGGTGCGCTGTGGAAAGGGCCGCTGCTGGGCCTGCTGGAGCGTGATCTGGCGCAGGATACCCTGCTGATGGACGGTATCTGCGTAGATGCCAGCGCGCGAGGGTTGGGTGTAGGCACTGCCCTGCTGCATGCGATCAAGGCCGAGGCAGAGGCGCGCGACCTGAGCCATGTGCGCCTTGACGTGATTGACATCAATCCGCGTGCGCAAGCGCTCTATCTGCGGGAAGGATTTATGGCGGGCAAGGTCGAACACCTTGGCCCTTTACGCTGGTTGTTCGGGTTTTCCAGCTCAACCCGCATGACATGGACAGTTTGACGGCACATGCCGCAACGCAGCGAATTGACACTTGCCGAAAGTTTCTTATACCTGAATCATAACGCAACAATGTTGCCAACCCTACTCGAAGAGGCCCGCCATGACTCATGCTCCGAAAAAAGACCATCCCTGGCTGATCCGCACCTATGCGGGCCACTCTACCGCAGAGGCGTCGAACGAGTTGTACCGCAACAACCTTGCCAAAGGTCAGACCGGTCTGTCGGTCGCCTTCGATCTGCCGACGCAGACGGGCTATGACAGTGATCACATCCTGTCGCGCGGCGAGGTCGGCAAGGTGGGCGTGCCGGTGGGCCACTTGGGCGACATGCGCACACTGTTTAAAGACATCCCGCTTGAGCAGATGAACACCTCCATGACGATCAACGCAACGGCACCTTGGTTGCTGTCACTGTATATCGCTGTGGCAGAGGAGCAAGGCGCAGATGTGACACAATTGCAAGGCACCGTGCAGAATGACCTGATCAAGGAATACCTGTCACGCGGGACATACATCTGCCCCCCTGCCCCGTCGCTGAAGATGATCGCGGATGTGGCCGAATATTGCTATACATCCGTGCCGAAATGGAACCCGATGAACGTCTGTTCCTATCACCTGCAAGAAGCAGGTGCGACGCCCGAGCAGGAATTGTCATTCGCATTGGCCACAGCCACAGCCGTGCTCGACCAATTGCGCCCGCGTGTGGCAGAGGAGGATTTCCCGGCATTGGTGGGCCGTATTTCTTTCTTTGTGAATGCGGGTATTCGGTTTGTAACCGAGATGTGCAAAATGCGCGCCTTTGTCGATTTGTGGGACGAGATTTGCGAAACGCGCTATGGCGTGACCGATCCGAAATACCGCCGCTTCCGCTACGGTGTTCAGGTGAATAGCCTCGGCCTGACAGAACAGCAGCCCGAGAATAACGTCTACCGCATTCTGATCGAAATGCTGGCTGTAACACTGTCGAAAAAAGCCCGCGCGCGCGCCGTGCAATTGCCCGCGTGGAATGAGGCCTTGGGTCTGCCGCGCCCGTGGGACCAGCAATGGTCGATGCGGATGCAGCAGATCATGGCTTACGAGACGGATCTTCTGGAGTTCGACGACCTGTTTGATGGCAACCCCGCTGTGGATGCCAAGGTGGAGGCGCTGAAAGAGGGCGCACGCGCGGAACTTGCATTGCTGGACGGTATGGGAGGGGCAATCGACGCCATCGACTATATGAAATCGCGCCTCGTGGAGAGTAACGCAGAGCGTCTGGGCCGAATTGAATCGGGTGAGACTATCGTTGTCGGTGTGAATAAATGGCAAAAGGGAGAGCCTTCACCGCTGATGACAGGCGATGGCGGGATCATGGTTGTGGACCCCGCCTCCGAGGCGGACCAGATTACGCGTTTGAATGCATGGCGCGCGCAACGCAATGAGGGTGAGGTAAATGCGGCACTGAAAGACCTGCGCGCGGCTGCCGAAGCGGGGCGCAATATCATGCCCGCCTCTATTGTCGCGGCGAAAGCCGGCGTGACAACAGGCGAATGGGCACAGCAGATGCGCGCCGTACATGGCGAATACCGCGGGCCTACTGGTGTCGCCAAAGGACGTTCGAATAAAACCGAAGGATTGGATGATCTGCGGATGGCTGTTGATGCGGTCAGTGACCGTCTGGGCCGCCGCCTGAAGTTTCTGGTGGGCAAACCGGGCCTTGACGGTCACTCCAACGGGGCCGAGCAAATCGCCGTGCGCGCACGCGATTGCGGCATGGATATCGCTTACGAGGGTATTCGCCTGACGCCATCGGAGATTGTAGCGGCCGCGCTGAACGACGAGGCCCATGTGGTGGGCCTCTCGATCCTCTCAGGCTCGCATATTCCATTGGTCGAGGATTTGATGGCGCAAATGCGCGAAGCAGGACTTGGCGCTATTCCGGTTATTGTGGGCGGCATTATTCCCGATGAAGACGCAAAGCGGCTTTTGGCGATGGGTGTGGCGCGGGTCTATACGCCTAAGGATTTCGAGTTGAATACGATCATGGCGGATATCGTGACGCTGGTAGATCCGGAACCTGTCGCAGCGGAATAAGGCACACTACAAAATTAGGACTTTTATTCCCGATCACTTTGGATAAAGGCTTCTTTATAAAACAAAGGAACCTTTATCCAATGATCGCAGATCTAAAATCCATGAGCCGCAAAGAGCTTGAAAAGCTTTTGACGGATGTAAAGAAAGCATTGCACACAGCGCAAGCGCGTGACCGCCGGGACGCCCGCAAGGCAGCAGAGCGCGCGGCAGCTGAATTCGGCTTCTCTCTCAACGAGTTGGAGGATGAGACCCCCAAGAAAGAGAAGAAGGTAAAAGCCCCGAAAAAGGCCAAGAAAGCCTCTAAACCTTCGGTTGCCAAATACGCCGATCCTTCCGATCCATCCAAGACATGGACCGGAAAAGGGCGTCAGCCGAATTGGTACCGCACAGCGATCGAAAAAGGAATCGATCCCGCATCGTTTGAAATCTGATACGGATTTTCGTTTTTAACGGGAGGTATGGGCAGTTCCCACGCCTCCCGCATAGAAATTCAGACAGCCAAAGCAGCACGGCCGAAGATGAATTTCCAGTGGCTCCCGTCTTTCATCACAATTTCGCCACCACCGGCGCGCGGTGTCTCGTAGGTGGCTGTACCAACACCTGTCTGACCGTTGGAGCCGCTGACCGGGAAGGTTACCGTGCCGCTTTGCGAGCCGGGGCGATACCTGCCTTGGCAGCTGGTTTTTCCATTTGCAGCCTGAAACCAGCCCCCTTCCAGAAATGTTGCGTTTGCAGTGCCTCTGAAAACAGTATTCCCCGGACCCACAACGGCGACAGGGTGGCTCACATCGCAAGCGGCCAATAGGCCCAGACCTGCCGCCAGAATTATACTCGATAGACGCATTTTCTTGCCTTCCAATTTGTTGCATCTTCTACAAATAGTATTCGAAGCCTTTGCACGAGTAAGGGAATCCGCCATTGGAACTTGCGTGCACAGCACAGGCTGGGCATCCTAGCGAAAACCGTTCCAGGAGAGTGACACATGACCATCCATATCGGCGCTGCCCCCGGCCAGATTGCGCAAACCGTTTTGATGCCCGGGGATCCGTACCGTGCCCGCTGGGCCGCCGAGCAATTTCTGGAGGGGGCCGAACTGGTCAACGAAGTGCGCGGCATGCTGGGGTTTACCGGCACATGGCGCGGCCACCGCGTGACCATTCAAGGTTCCGGTATGGGAATGCCGTCCCTATCGATTTATGCCAACGAATTGATCAGCACCTACGACGCACAAACCCTGATCCGCATCGGATCGTGCGGCGGCATGCAGCCCCACGTGGGCATCCGGGATGTGATCATTGCAATGACCGCCAGCACCATCACCTCGCCCTCTTCCGCCATTCTGCGCGAGATGAATTACGCCCCCTGTGCCGATTGGGGGCTGTTGCGCGCAGCGGTCAAAGCAGCAGAGGCGCGCGGCACAAAAACCCATGTCGGCGGGATCTATTCATCGGATGTATTCTATTCCGAACGCCCTGATCTGGACGAGCAGATGATGCGCCATGGTATTCTGGCAGTAGAGATGGAAGCCGCCGAACTCTATACTCTCGCCGCGCGCCATGGCCGCCGTGCCCTGGCAATACTAACGGTTTCGGACCACTTGCAAACCGGCGAGGCATTACCTGCCGAGCAGCGCGAGAAGTCTTTTGGCGATATGGTGCAGATTGCGCTGGAGGCTGCGTTTGACGAAGGCTGAGCCCATGCAAAGGGCGGGAGTGAGTTTAAGGGCAAAATAAAGAAGCGGATCAGTCCGAATGGTTACGGTTGTACCCGTTAACGGGCGGCGGGGTCCACTGCGCGCGCGTTTCGGCGGCCGGTTTAAATGTCTCGACCAAGAGAGGATGACATTGCGCATGGTCAGAGGAGTGGACTGTACTGCAATCGCCGCCCGGACAGGCACTGAGCGCACCCAGCAAATCTATTTCTGCAAAAAACTCAAGACAGTCACCTGGCCTAACGGGGCTGGCTTTCATAAAATACTGACCGGTGTCGCGGGTAAAGCCGGTGCACATGAAGACATTGAGGACGTCGTGAATATGCGGCTCTGCCTGGAGGAGAGGGATGCCCAGATGATCTGCAAGTGCGCGGGTCAGGTTGGAGTGGCAGCAATGGTGATATTGCCCGCCCGACAGCAAATTATGCGTATAAGGGTCACAGCGGGTGCCGATCACATCATGCACGGAGCCGCCGAAATCATCTTTGCCGTACCACTCCAGACTGTCGTGAGTGAGTGTCGCCATAGGGCGCAGCGCCGGAAAGCTGGACCACATGCGCTGGCCGCGCGTGATATGGGTGCCGTGCAGCGCGCGGGTTTTACCGGAGTAGAACCGCTCCGAGAGATCATTCGCGTTCCACAGGTTCAGATCCCCGACCTGAGCGCCCTGCACGCTGCTGATGCGAAAGAAATGGCCTGCGGGAACGGTGAAGGTTGCGGCATCGCGCGCGGGCACCAGCACTTCTCCGGTTTTGGTAAGGGTCGCACGAGCCGCATCCAGCATTTGCATATCAGGGGCGGGTAATGTCGCGACCGGATAGCATATGACAGGTGCAACAGCACGGCGTGCGGCAGCGTCGGAAGGAATGGTCATGTACTTTGTCCTGCAATGTTGTTCGAAATCAAGGAGCCGCCGGGGCAGGTTCCCTCGGGCGCATTAGTGCTCCGGTAGCCGCCACCAAAGCTGTTGGCACCGCCTGCTGAAAGAAGACCACACGCTGAAAGAATGCCGGCCGCCGCCATACCTGAGGGCATCATCCGGCAGCCTTGCAGATCCATATGCGGACCTACCAGTGATTTACGAGGTATCATGTTTAGGCCCGGAGCGATCAGCAGGTCCTTGGCGGGATCCAGAAGCGCAGAATATCTGACAGTACGGATAAGCTTCTCCCTTGTGGCTGCACGCGCGGTGATGTGAGCATTCTTGCAGAAACGATTGCCCAGTTGAAGGCCGCGCTGACGGATTTCTGTGCTATTATGGTCCAACGACGCCGCCGCCTGTGGGATACGCAGGGTCATCCGCGCTCTCAACGTTTCCAGATCATCGGATCAATGAAATATGCACCTTTTCACTTGAATGCCTCGACTGCGGGTGTGCCCACTTTACCCGGGCGCACACGCAGCATCCCGCGTCAGCCGCCTTCCCTGCTGCGCGGAGTCCGGCATGCCAAAGCGCAACATAAACAGCGCCTCTGTCAGATTACCGTCTGCGCCCAACCGAATGGTCGGGGAGCAGGGCAATATACAAATGCTGTGGTTTGGCCAGATCGGCTTGCAGGTTTGCCAAGCTTCGCAATAGGGCTGCATGTGGCTATCGTCTTCACGGTTGCTGTTTGCACGCCAGACGCATCCCCGCACATGGCGCAGTTTTCAATGCCAGCCAGCAACGATGGCAAAGGCTGGTGGAGCGGCAAGGATCACCATCAGGTGAACTGGACATCAATCGCCCATAAATGAGGCCGCTGCCGGGAGCGGGCAATATATGCGGCACCATCGCCCCATCCCTGCCACAGGGCAGCAGGCTCAACCGACAGCTGTAGAACAAAATCCCATGTTCCGGAGGATTTTTGCCTGTCCCACCAGAGGTCTGATTGAGCTGTTGCAGGCCAGCCGCCCAGTTTTGTTTGCTGTACCGGCCCGGATCCGTTATTGGCATGGACACCATGAACCGCCGTATCGGCAACCTGCAATGCAGGATCATGGCCCGCGTAATCTGGTGTGATCGGTCCCCATTCTCCCAGTCGGGGGGACAGGGTGCTACCATGGGCGGGATTTTGGGGGATCGTCAAATCCTGAAGCGTGGGATAACTGCGCAGCGCCCATGTCGCGTTTGGATCGGGCATGCGGGTGTCGATAATATATGTCGGCGCTTCGGCATGTTGGGGCGCAATAAAAACCGTGATCAGCGATACATTATGGAGGGCATCTGGCCGGAGCGGCGCATGGGTGAGGTTCAGCTGGCATAGCGGCCACAGGGGTTCATGCGCATGCGTCGGCCACGGCTCATCCTTGCGGGCGAGCCGTACTGTGCCAAACATAGAGGCAAAGGGGTCAATGTTTGCAGGCTGGCGGAATGTAATCGGGGCACAAAGCCGCTCCAGAGCAGGACCAGGCACATCTTCGGGGTGCAACCCGGCAGGAACCGGCGGCGCAATATTTTTGCGCGCGCCGCCGGTCACTTTCTTCAGCCAGCCGAACATGGCGGCTTAAACTGTACGCTCAACCATCAACTTTTTGATCTGTGCAATGGCCAGCGCGGGGTTCAGGCCCTTGGGGCATGTCTTGGCGCAGTTCATGATCGTGTGGCAGCGGTAGAGCTTGAAGGGGTCTTCCAACTCGTCCAGACGCTCGCCCGTGCCTTCATCACGGCTGTCGATGATCCAGCGGTACGCATGCAGCAACGCTGCGGGGCCCAAGTAGCGATCGCCGTTCCACCAGTAGCTGGGGCAAGAGGTAGAGCAACAAGCGCACATGATGCACTCGTAAAGGCCATCAAGCTTGGAGCGGTCTTCAACCGACTGCTTCCACTCTTTTGCGGGCGCGGGTGTCTCTGTCTCGAGCCATGGCTTGATTGATGCGTGCTGGGCGTAGAAATGCGTGAGGTCGGGGATCAGGTCCTTGATCACCGGCATGTGCGGCAGCGGATAGATTTTGACCACACCTTTGACCTCGGCCATGCCATAGGTACAGGCCAGCGTGTTGATCCCGTCGATGTTCATCGCGCAGGAACCACAGATGCCCTCGCGGCAAGAGCGGCGGAAGGTCAGGGTCGGGTCAATCTCGTTCTTGATCTTGATGATCGCGTCCAGAACCATCGGGCCGCAGCTGTCCATATCGACGAAATAGGTATCGACGGACGGGTTTTTGCCATCATCGGGGTTCCAGCGGTAGATGTGGAATTCCTTGAGGTTTTTGGCGTTCGCAGGCTTTGGCCAAGTCTTGCCGCTGGTCATGCGGGAGTTCTTGGGGAGCGTCAGTTGTACCATGATGCTGTTCCTTCTGGTCAGTCGGCGCGGGGCCGAAAATTTGTAAAACTGTCTATGCGCAACATGCGCTTAGAGAATATTTGTCGCACGGGTGCGCAGGCAATTTTGCGTCTCGGGGCGCGCGAGAATGCTGCGCACCACGGCAACGGTTTGCTCATCCACACCCACCACTGAGTCCTTAGCAAGCTCGCGGACTTCGACCGCTTGGGCATTGTCGATCACGCAACCGGTAAAGGCCTCGATGAGCGGTTTGGGCACTTGTGGAAAGTTGATCGCGATCACTTCGGTCACTGCAGATGTTGCGGCGTTGCGGCCTGTTCTGTCCGCCGCGTTTTGCATATCGGCGCAGGCCGACAGCGCCAGAATGCTGGTCAATAACACTATTCGGATCATGATGTGGCCTCTTTGGCGGGAAGTTTCAGATGCAGTTTAGCAGTTTCGGAGAGAGACGCCAAACGCTCTGCATCTTGTTCGAAATGGGGGATCAGACGCTCCATAAAGGCCAGATCATGGGCAGCAATCCAGAGCAACACCTTGTATTCCAAATCATCGGCCATCGCTGCATCACGGTCGACCGAGGTCAGCTTGTCAACGTCGGTCACTTTCTTCTGGAAGGACGATCCGCCGCCGTACCGCTGTACTTTGCCCCGGTCCAGATCGCGCTGCGGCAGGCCGAGTGATGCCAGTATGCCAGCGCGGTAATCTTGCGACGTCATCCAGTCGTCATAACAAATCGCGATAACACCTTGCGCTTGCGCTACACGGTCCAGACCCTGAACATAAGTAGCGAAAGCCAACATCAGAATGCGCATCCGGTCTGTCGCGCCGAACCCGCTGTTCTTTTTGATCTTGGCCAGCAAAGACGCCGACCAGTTCAGAAAGCTGCGGTAGATGATCACCTGATGTATGAAATCGGTATCCGCCATGCCGTGGCTGGCCTTTTGCGACTGCCCCGCAGTCTGCGGCATCCGGTCTTCGTAAGAGACAATCGCCATCGGGGCGGCACCGGCTTGGGCAATGCGTGCTACGTCGCCGATATCCTTGTGCGGCATCACTTCGCGCGCAGTGTCGTAGATATCGAGCGAGCCATAAGCCCGCTGCGGGTTCTTGCCAAATTTGCAGTTATTGAAAAACACGCCACCTGTCGCCGCCTCTGGCGCATTGCGCATGAGCCAGTCAATGATTGCGTGGTTGCCAGAGCGGCGCATGCCGAACACTTGAAAAGCGCAGACGGGTGTAAATCCCGCCTGCGTCCAAGGGGCCATGCTCTGCGCCGCAGCACTCATGCTTAGTACACCCGTGCTTTTGGGGCGATTTTCTTCATGTCGATCCCACCTTCGGATTCTTTCGTCAGCGGCTCAAGGTGCACAGGGCGGAAATCAAGTTTCACCTTGTCTCCGTCAAAGCGGATCAGGCTGTGCTTGCGCCAGTTCTTATCATCGCGGTTCGGGTAATCCTCATGGGCATGCGCGCCACGGCTTTCCTTGCGGGCGGCAGCGGCGGTGATGGTGGCCACCGCGTTTGGCATCAGGTTGGTCAGCTCCAGCGTTTCCATCAGGTCAGAGTTCCAGACCAGCGAAGTGTCTGTCACTTTCAGGTCAGCCATTTTGGCAGACACGGCTGTCATCTTCTCCTCGCCTTCCGCCAGCGTTTTGTCGGTGCGGAACACCGCTGCGTCGGCCTGCATGGTCTGCTGCATCTCAAGGCGCAGCTCATGCGTGGGGGTCTGACCTTTGGCATAGCGCAGCGCATCAAAGCGGGTAAATGCCGCCTCGATGGATTTCTTGTTGGGCGTGGGCACCGCTGTCTTCGGGTCCACAATCTGCGCCGCGCGGATGGCAGCGGCGCGGCCAAACACCACAAGGTCGATCAGCGAGTTAGAGCCGAGACGGTTGGCACCGTGTACCGAAGCGCACCCTGCTTCACCCACAGCCATCAGGCCAGGGGAAACTGCATCGGGCTTGCCGGCTGTCGGCGCCAGTACTTCACCCCAATAGTTGGTCGGAATGCCGCCCATGTTATAGTGCACAGTCGGGATAACCGGGATCGGCTCTTTGGTCAGGTCAACGCCTGCAAAGATGCGCGCACTCTCGGAGATACCTGGCAGACGCAGGTCAAGCGTTTCGGGTGGCAAGTGGTTAAGGTGCAAGTGAATGTGGTCTTTCTTGGGGCCCACACCGCGGCCTTCGCGAATTTCCATGGTCATGCAGCGGCTGACCACGTCACGCGACGCGAGATCTTTATAGGTCGGCGCATAACGCTCCATAAACCGCTCGCCCTCGGAGTTGGTAAGATAGCCACCTTCGCCGCGCGCGCCTTCGGTGATCAGGCAACCCGCGCCGTAAATGCCGGTTGGGTGGAACTGCACAAACTCCATATCTTGCAAAGCAAGACCGGCGCGTGCGGCCATACCGCCGCCGTCACCGGTGCAGGTATGTGCAGACGTGGCGCTGAAGTAAGCACGGCCATAGCCGCCTGTCGCCAGCACAACCATTTTCGCGCTGAACAGATGCATGGTGCCATCGTCCAGCTTCCAGCAGAGCACGCCCTGACAGACGCCATCATCGCTCATCACCAGATCAATGGCGAAATACTCAATGTAGAATTCCGCGTTATGCTTCAGCGATTGTCCGTAGAGCGTGTGCAGGATCGCGTGACCCGTCCGGTCGGCCGCGGCACAGGTGCGCTGTACGGGGGGGCCTTCACCGAATTCGGTGGTGTGGCCGCCAAACGGGCGCTGGTAAATTTTGCCTTCTTCGGTGCGCGAAAACGGCACGCCGTAATGCTCCAACTCGTACACCGCCTTGGGAGCCTCACGCGCCAGATATTCCATCGCGTCCGTATCGCCCAGCCAGTCAGATCCTTTGACCGTGTCATACATGTGCCACTGCCAGTTGTCGGGGCCCATGTTGCTGAGGGACGCCGCAATGCCACCCTGCGCCGCAACAGTGTGGGAACGCGTCGGGAAAACCTTGGTCACACAGGCCGTGCGTAGCCCCTGCTCTGCCATGCCCAGTGTGGCACGCAAACCGGCACCACCAGCCCCGACAACAACAACATCATATTCGTGGGTCTCGTATTCATAAGCAGCCATATTGTGCCCTCTTCAAAGCTTGGGGTCTGTCCGTGGCATCGCACGGCACCCTGTCTATATCTGCGGCGCCCGTGCGCCTGAAATCTGTTTTGCCCTATGGGGCAGCGTCTGACCGACACTCTTCATTTAGGACGGGCAGCCGTCTTGCACAGGCAAAACCGCCAACCCTTTTGTCACATCACCTAGAGCGCCAGACGCGCGATCGCGAAGATGCCAACGGCCGCCGCACCATAGCTGATGAGGGTCATCACAACCAAAGCGATCTTTTGCGCCATGCCGTGCACATAATCTTCGATCAGGGTCTGAACCCCACCGTTGAAATGTTTGAACGTCACCGCAATCGTCAGCGCCGCAACAATTGCGGGGAACGGACGGGAATAATAGGCGATGATTTCTTCGTAAGTGCCGCCCAGCGCTACACCAAAGGTGAACACAAACAGCGGAATCAGCACCACCAAGGCGACCGAGCTGAGGATCATCGACCAGTGATGTGCGGAGCCTGACTTGGCCGAGCCGAGGCCCAATGCGCGTTTGCGGTCTGTCATATAGGACATCATGCTCTCCTTAAACCACGAAGACGGTGATCAGCGTCAGCAGCACAGAGCCACCGATGCAGACCCAGCCCAGTTTTTCCGCAGTGGGAATATCCATCATCACCGCGTTATCCCAGATCAGGTGCCGGATGCCCGCCAGCGTGTGATACCATAGCCCCAGCACCGACAAGACCATGATCAGATCGCCAAACCAACTGGTGAGGAAACCGTTTACGATGGCAAAATATTCGGGCCCGCTTGCAGCGGCCAGAAACCACCAGACAATCAGCAGGGCAGACAGCAACATCGCGTTGCCGGTGATCCGCGTCAGGATTGAGGTCATGGATGTCAGCTGCGGACGGTAAATCGACAAGTGCGGCGAGAGGGGGCGGTTGCCCCGGTTCACATCGGCCATATCAGGCTCCTTTGTGGCTAGTTGTGTTACGTTCTAGCGTATTTTTCGGCGCTGTCACGGGGGCACGCAGGGATTAGCACAGCTGTTTGCGCTAATTATTCGATAAATGCAGGCGATAGTATGATTTTGTGATCACGCCTTCAAATCTCGTGATCACAAAATTTATTGCACATATTTAAAGTGTAGAAACCGGATGCGGTCTTTCAGCGATTTCCACAGATAGACGGGTTTCTTCTTGCGGGCCTTCTCGTCCTTCTTTTCGGTCGGCGTCAGCCCGCCAATGTGCCGCACATCGCCACCGCACAGCGAGACAAGCGAAAAGCCCTGCATTTTGTGGTGAAAACTGATGTCACGCTCTGGTCCGATTGCGGCAAAAGGTGCGCAAGCAAGGTAATCGGACAGTCGCCGCAAGCCGGGGTTGAAAGAAAAGCTACCCCACCGCCGCTCGACCTTAGGGTCGGCATGGACATAGCGGACGCCGTTCAGATCACGCGGTGTGGCATCGGTAAAAAAACCGAACCATTCGGAGACATCGCGCAGCATGACAGAATGCACATCAGGAAGCGCATCCAGTAAAATGCGGGACTCGTTCAGAAACAGACTGGTCGGAAAGACCCAATCTTCTTCGCAATGGAAAATATAGGGGGTTTCTACATGCGCATAGGCCCGATCAACCGATGCAATCTGACCGATATTCTGCGGGTTTTGCAAATAGACATGGGGAAGGTCTGCCAGAAGGCGCGCCACGATTTGGGCACTTTCGGTACAGGCCGAATCCTCGATAATCACGAATTTCGCGATGCCGGTCGTGTCGCAAGCCAACATCGACACAAGTGTCTGCTCCAGCTCGGCCGGCCGGTTGCAGCAGGTAATAACCACGGTCGCAAAACCGCTGCGCTGTGCGCTCTCACCTGCTGCACCCTTAGTCATCAGCTCAGCGCGCCGTCGATCGCTTTGCACGCATCTACAAGGCCTTTGACCGCATTAACGGAACTGTCGAACATCGCCTGCTCGTCTTTGTTCATGGAAATCTCAACTACCTTCTCTATGCCGCCAGCGCCGATCACTGTGGGAACACCTACATAGAACCCGTTGAGGCCATAGGCACCGTCCACATATGCCGCACAGGGCAGTACGCGCTTTTGATCTTTCAGATACGACTCAGCCATTTCAATGGCGGAAGTTGCGGGGGCATAGAAGGCAGAACCGGTCTTCAACAGGCCGACAATCTCGGCACCGCCATCACGGGTGCGCTGGACGATTGCATCCAGTTTTTCCTGCGTGGTCCAGCCCATTTTTACCATGTCGGGCAGCGGGATGCCCGCAACAGTGGAATACCGCACCAGCGGCACCATCGTGTCACCATGGCCGCCCAGCACAAAAGCCGTCACATCGCGCATGGAAACATTGAATTCTTCCGCAAGGAAGTGACGGAAGCGCGCGGAATCGAGCACACCCGCCATGCCGCAGACCATGTTATGGGGCAGGCCGGAGAATTCGCGCAGCGCCCAGACCATCGCATCCAACGGGTTGGTAATGCAGATTACAAAGGCGTTTGGTGCATGCTTGGCAATGCCTTCGCCAACAGATTTCATAACCTTGAGGTTGATGCCAAGCAGGTCATCACGGCTCATTCCGGGCTTGCGCGCCACGCCTGCCGTCACAATGCAGACGTCCGCACCGGCGATATCGGCGTAATCCTGCGTGCCGGACATGGACACATCAAAGCCCTCGGAGGGGCCAGATTCGGCGATGTCGAGGGCTTTACCCTGTGGCAGACCTTCGGCGATGTCGAACATCACCACGTCACCCAGTTCTTTTACAGCGGCGAGGTGGGCAAGCGTGCCACCAATGTTACCCGCGCCGATCAGTGCAATCTTGGCTCTAGCCATTGTGCCGTACTCCATAAGGTTTGCGTTTGGGAGGGGGATAAACCCATCGGAGGCAACCTGCAAGACGGGCGGAAAAATACAAGCGCCCGCCGAGAACGGCGGCGCTTGCAGCAGTACACAAGAGCAATGCCCGCTCTCCGGACGGAAAGCGGGCATTGTGTAATTTACATTTTGTCGCGCTTAAATTCTGCTAGTGCTTCAAGCTGCTCTTTCGACGTTTTCACCACCAGAAACCGGTCATCGCTATCGCCTTCCTCTGCCACAACGGTGATGGCGCCCATGTTTACGGCTACATCCCGCTCGCCAAGGCCCAGAAATCCGCCGACACCGAGAATAACAGCTGATACATTGCCATCGGCAGTGACAACCAAATCATTGATCTCGCCAATGTCGTCCCATTCGGTCTCTGCACCGTCTACGATCCCCATGGTTGTGTCATAATCTACCTCGACATTATAAATGCGCATCCCGATCAGGTCGGAGGCGTAGAAATCTGTTGTCATACCTGCGGAGGCACCAATTTCCATATTGTTGGCCATTGCGCCATCTGCTGCGGTTTGGGCCATTGCGGCACCGGACAAGGACATAAGAACTGCGGTTGTTGCGAGAAGACGTGTCATATATATACTCCTAAGATGTTGTTCTTGTGTAAGAACTTCTACATGCTCAACGCATGTTCCGCCAAACGGTTCCATTGGATCCGAATTTTTTTCGCGCGCGGCGCGCGGCCCGATACCTGCGATGCACGAAATTCTAAAGCAGCTCCAAAGCGAAATCGCGGGTTGGTGCGGCGCGAAGTTACGATAAGCTGGACAAACCAGCGCAGCGGCACGAGGCGGATATGCTCACTCTTGATCTTTGGTTCTTTATGGTTGCGGGTCCTGCGGTGCTGTTTGCGGGCATCTCCAAGGGCGGATTCGGGTCAGGTGCTGCCTTTGCCGCGTCCTCGGTGCTGGTGCTGGTGGTTGATCCGGGGCTTGCACTGGGGGTGATGCTGCCACTGTTGATGCTGGTGGATGCGGCCACGCTGCGCCCCTATTGGGGCCGCTGGCATCTGCGCGAGGCTGTGTTGATCATCGCGGGTGCCTTGCCGGGGGTTGTGCTGGGGGCTGCACTCTACCGTGTTGCCTCGCCTGATCTGTTGCGGCTGTTGATCGGCGCAGTATCGGTAGGATTTGTGATCTGGCAAATCAGCGTTACGCGCGGCTGGCTGCGGATCGGCGCGCGCCACATGCCCGATGGGGCAGGTCTGGTGGCGGGACTGGCCGTTGGCTTCACCAGCTTTGTCAGCCACGCAGGCGGGCCGCCCGCTGCTATATTCCTGCTGTCGCGAGGCCTGGGCAAGACGGGCTATCAGGCCACGTCAGTTCTGATTTTCTGGGTCGTAAACATTGCCAAATTCATCCCCTATGCGTTTCTGGGGATGTTCACGCTGGAGACGGCCAAAGCCAATCTGCTGCTCGCGCCCTTTGCGCTGGCCGGTGCGTGGATCGGGGTGCGCGCGCACAGGGCTGTTCCCGAGCGCGCGTTTTTCGCGCTTACCTATGTGCTGCTCACCGTGACCGGCGTAAAGCTGATCTGGGACGGGCTGACCTGAGATCAGGCATCCTTGCCTTTGGCGGGCAGCGCCTCTGCCACTTCCTCAAAGGACTGGCCCGATGCCACAAGGCATGTCAGGCCTGCCGCCGTGGTCACAAGGATTGTCCAGCTGCCTGTGTCGGCGCTGGCGAAAACCTCGACCACAGCATTGTTCGAACCGATGCCGATGGATTGCCGCGTCTCGCCGTAGGTCTCTGCCAGCTGCTGTACCACCATGTCACGCGGGCCACAGTTGGGTTGCGTTTGCGCGCCAACCTGTGTGGTGAACGCGATGACCACTATGGCCGCAATCGTGAGGGCCGCGAGGTGAAGAAGTTTTGCCGTGCGTGTCATATCAGTGCCCTATCCTGAGAGCCGCCGTCGTTTTGCACAGGATTCATGCCTGCAAAACACCGCTGCCCCGTTTCATCCGTGACGCTGCCCTGCCCTTGTGCAGTCCGGCACCGTGGCTACATCCTGCCTGCTCAGCCCTGAAAACAGCGTTAATGCAGCGTCCTCCCTCTGTTGCGGTGCGATATCGCTGCGCTGCGGCGTGTTTGGGCTTGAAGTTTACCGCCAAAAATGCGCCTGTGCGCGCAACAATATTACGCCCACATCTCCCAAAGGAGCTACTTCCATGTCCTCCATCGCCCGCCCCTTGCGTTCCGTCTTGTATATCCCCGCTTCAAAACCCCGTGCGCTGGACAAGGCCCGCGGCCTGCCCGCCGATGCAATTATTTTCGATCTCGAAGACGCCGTGATCCCCGAAGAGAAGGAAGCCGCGCGCGCAGCGCTGGCCGAGGCGCTGGCGTCAGGCGGCTATGGCAGCCGTATGAAAATCATCCGCATCAACGGGCTGGACACCGCATGGGGTCCCGATGATGCCCGCGCCGCTGCCGCCATGGGGGCCGATGCAATTCTGCTGCCCAAAGTCAACAGCCCTGCCGATCTGGGTGCGCTGGCCGCGCTCACCGGCGATATCCCGCTCTGGGCGATGATGGAGACGCCGCTGGGCATGCTGAACGCGGCTGCCATTGCCGCGCATCCGAAACTGCAAGGCATGGTCATGGGCACCAATGATCTGGCCAAAGACCTGCAAACCCGCTTTCGCGCAGACCGTCTGCCGATGATGGCTGGCTTGGGCCTGTGTGTGCTGGCGGGCAAAGCCTATGGCATCGCCCTGATCGACGGTGTGTATAACGCCTATCAGGACGATGACGGACTGAAACTGGAATGCGACCAAGGCCGCGATATGGGTTTTGACGGCAAGACCCTGATCCACCCCGCGCAACTGGACGTGGCCAATACTGCCTTCACCCCGTCACAGGCCGAGGCCGATCTGGCGCGCCGCCAGATTGCCGCGTTTGAAGAATGTGAGGCCAACGGACAAGGCGTTGCCGTGGTCGATGGCAAGATTGTCGAAAATCTGCATGTTGCAACCGCACGCGAAACACTGGCAAAGCTAGAGGCTATTGCAGCCCTAAGCACGGAGTAACCCCATGACCCTACTGATTATCGGCCTGATCCTCTGGACCGCCGCCCATTATTTCAAGCGCCTGATGCCCGCGCAGCGCTCAGCAATGGGCAACACAGGCAAGATCATCGTGGCGGTGGCGATCGTGGCCTCGCTGGTGCTGATGATCATCGGCTACCGCACGGCTGATTTTATCCCCGTCTGGACACCACCCGCCTTTCTGACAGGCATCAACAACCTCGCGATGGTGCTGGCGCTGTGGATCTACGGATCAAGTGCCGCCAAGGGCGCCAAAGCGTGGCCCGCGTATAAAACCCGCCACCCGCAATTGCTGGCTGTGAAAATCTGGGCTGCGGCACACCTGCTGGTGAACGGCCATCTGGCCGCGATCATCCTGTTCGGCGGCTTGCTGGCATGGGCCGTAGGATCGGTGATCCTGATCAACCGCGCGCAGCCCGACTGGACCGCCCCTGCCCCTGCAGGCCGCAAAACCTACATCCGCCTCATCGTGATCAGCCTTGTGATGTACATCGTCATCGCAGGCATTCACGTGGCCCTCGGCGTCAATCCCTTCTCCTGAAGTTAGGAAAATCCATGAAGCTCTACCGTTTTCTGTCTGAAGAAGACACCGCTGCGTTTTGCCACAAGGTCACCGACGCGCTCAACAAAGGGTGGGAACTGTATGGCACCCCCACCCAGACATGGGATCATGCGGCAGGCGTCATGCGCTGTGGTCAGTCTGTCGTGAAAGAGGTCGAGGGGACGTATACCCAGGATACGAAACTGGGAGCGCACTGACATGGCGGCCAAAACCAGCTCCGGCAATTTTTTCGAAGACTATAGTGTCGGCCAGATCCTGACCCACGCCGTGCCCCGCACCGTCAAGATGGGCGAGCGCGCGCTGTACCACGCGCTCTACCCTGCCCGCCACGCGCTCTATTCGTCCGACCAGTTCGCGCAGGACTGCGGCCTGCCCTTCAGCCCGCTGGACGATATGATTGCCTTTCACGTTGTGTTCGGGAAATCCGTGCCGGATGTCTCGCTGAACGCAGTGGCCAACCTTGGCTATGCCCAAGGCCGCTGGCTGCTGCCCGTCTGGCCCGGCGATACGCTGCGCAGTGTCTCCGAAGTGATCGGGCTGAAGCAAAACTCCAACGGTAAAACCGGCGTGGTTTATGTCCGTACAACAGGTCTGAACCAGCATGACGCGGCGGTCATGGAATATGTCCGCTGGGTCATGGTGCGCAAACGCGATGCGGCAGCACCCGCGCCGGACACCGTTGTGCCAGACCTGGCGGATGCCATCGCCGCCGCCGATCTGGTGATCCCCCACGGCCTTGATTTCAGCCGCTACAACTTTGATCTGGCGGGCGAGCCGCACCGCTGGGGCGATTACGACATCGGTGAGCAGATCGACCACATCGACGGCGTCACTGTTGAAGAAGCCGAGCATATGATGGCCACGCGGCTTTGGCAGAACACCGCCAAAGTACATTTCGACACTTCCGCCCGCCCTGACGGCACCCGCCTGATCTATGGCGGTCACGTTATTTCCATGGCGCGTGCGCTGTCGTTCAATGGTCTGGCGAATGCGCAGATGATGGTGGGCCTGAACGGCGGTGCGCATGCCAACCCCTGTCTGGCGGGCGATACCATCCGCGCCTGGAGTGAAGTACTGGACAAGGCCGTGACCACCGCCCCCGGTGTCGGTGCTATGCGCCTGCGTCTGGTCGCAACCAAAGGCGGGGCGCCTTTTGATCTGCGCAGCGAGGATGGCAAATATCTGCCCACTGTCCTTCTTGACCTCGATTACTGGACCCTGATACCTCTATGAATCGCTTCGCTTTTGCACTTGCCTGTGCGGCAACACCCGTACATGCCGACGATGTAATCGATACATTTATAGAGGCCAATCTGTTGTCAGCCTTCTATCACGAGCTGGGCCATGCCCTGATCGACGTGATGGATTTGCCTGTCTACGGGCAGGAAGAAGATGCCGCCGACACCGCGTCGATCATGTTTATAAATGCAATCTTCGAAGAAGACTCTGCTGTCGTTATTGCCTACGGAGCCGCCACAGGCCTGCTCATCGGGGCGGAAACCACAGGTGAGGATATCGCGTGGTCCGACACACATGGCGCGGATTTGCAGCGGTTTTACAATCTGGTCTGCCTCTTTTACGGCGGCAATACAGAGACACGCGCAGAGTTTGCAGAGGATATGGGCCTGCCGGAAGATCGCGCAGAAACCTGCGAAGAGGAATACGCCCTCGCCCATCGCAGCTGGTCGCCGGTACTGGAATCGCTTTTGTCCGATGATGGCGGCGACAGCCTGATTTTTCACAGCGAAACCGACAGCTTCGGGTCCGACATCATAAGCACCGAAGTGACGGATCTGAACATGCTGATTGATCTGCCCGTGGACGTAATTGTCGCAGTCGACACCTGCGGAGAGGCCAACGCATTCTACGATCCTGAGGAGCGCGTTATCCTTATATGCAGTGAATTTGAAGATTACCTGCGCGAAGTATCGCCGGTCGATGACTGATTCCGCCTGAAAAAGGGCGATTTTCCGAAATACATCTAAATTTGTGATCACACAGTTTTACCGTGTGATCACAAATGCAAATTTGCACTGGCCAATTCTGGCAGCTTGCGAAATGGTGTTCAGGAAAAATTAGATTTCAGCGTATATTGCGCACCATCTGAACCAAACGGGACCGTCTTACATGAATATCCACGAATACCAGGCCAAAGCCCTTCTGCGCAGCTACGGCGCGCCAGTGTCCGACGGACGCATCGTGCTTAAAGCCGAAGATGCCAAAAACGCGGCGGCCGAACTTGACGGCCCGCTGTGGGTCGTCAAGGCGCAGATCCACGCAGGGGGCCGCGGCAAAGGTAAATTCATCGAGGCCGGTGCCGGCGAGGCAGGCGGTGTACGCCTGACCCGCTCTGTGGCCGAGGCCGCTGAAGAAACCAAAAAAATGCTGGGCCGCACGCTGGTCACGCACCAGACCGGCCCGGCTGGCAAGCAAGTGAACCGCGTCTATATCGAAGACGGCTCGGGGATCGAAACTGAACTGTACCTCGCCCTGCTGGTGGACCGCGAAACATCCCGCGTGGGCTTTGTCTGCTCCACCGAAGGCGGCATGGACATCGAAGAAGTCGCAGCCAACACGCCAGAGAAAATCATCAACTTTTCCGTTGATCCCGCCACAGGCTTCCAAGCTTTCCACGGCCGCCGCATCGCGTTCGAGCTGGGCCTGACTGGCAAAGCCGTCAAGCAGTGCGTGTCCCTTATGGGCATCCTCTACAAAGCGTTCATCGAGCGTGACATGGAGATGCTGGAGATCAACCCGCTGATCGTCACCGATGGCGGGGATCTGAAAGTCCTTGACGCGAAGGTCTCTTTTGATGGCAACGCCATGTACCGTCAGGCCGAAATTGCCGAGCTGCGCGATACCACCGAGGAAGATTCCAAAGAGCTGGAAGCGTCCAAATACGACCTGAACTATATCGCGCTGGACGGCGAGATTGGCTGTATGGTCAACGGTGCGGGTCTGGCAATGGCGACGATGGACATCATCAAGCTGTATGGTGCGGAGCCTGCAAACTTCCTCGACGTTGGCGGCGGTGCCACCAAAGAGAAAGTGACCGAAGCGTTCAAAATCATCACCTCCGACCCACAGGTCAAAGGCATTCTTGTGAACATCTTCGGCGGCATCATGCGCTGCGATGTCATCGCAGAGGGCGTTGTTGCTGCGGTGAAGGAAGTCGGCCTGAAAGTGCCACTGGTTGTGCGCCTCGAGGGGACCAATGTTGCCGAAGGCAAAGCCATCATCAACAACTCCGGCCTTGATGTGATTGCCGCCGACGATCTGAAAGACGGCGCGCAGAAGATTGTGAAAGCCGTAAAGGGCTGATTGTGATCTACGCTGCGCTTGCCTCTCCCGCGCTGTACCCGACCGCTATTCCGGCGGCAGGTACAGCCGTGGCAGAGACAGGCGTAGGGGCAGATCGGGAGGTCTTTAGGATGCAGGCAGAAGTTACGCCGTCCTGCACATCCGGAACTGCTTTCAATTCAACGCGGATGTTTCCACCTGAAAAGGCTTCGCTATGAAGATATCTTTTTCAAACGCCAGTCGGGTAATGCCGGGCCTGTTCCTTGTCGCTGCCACGCTATCGGGCTGCGCCACTTCAGGCACAGACGGACTCTCGATCCGTAACGGGCCCCAAGCTGTACACCCTGGTACATCTGCACTCGCACAGCGGGGTACAGGCGCAACAGCCGTGCGGCAGACCGGGGCTTTACAGGCATGGGGCCGCAGCGAGGCGCGCGCCATTTTTGACACCTACTGCACTCAGGGCCTGAGCAATAACGACCGTGTACAAGTCATGTTGGCAAGCGGACGTTTCGCAAACGGCGTGGTGGGCAAACTGCCAGTCAACCGATTTCGAAACGAGGTCTTTGTATTCTTCAAGCTCCTGAACGGTGATGCCCAGATCGGTTTTGCCTCCCGCAGAGGTGCAGAAAACTATTGCGTGGCAGTGGATGGCACCGCCACAGGAAACGAACTCTATGTGACGGATCTATAAGCACACTGCCACATCCGGAATAATAAATCACCAAGTCGGCACTGCCGTCAGAACACAAATAAAGGAGACGCCGCACATGGCCGTACTCGTAAACGAACACACCAAGGTAATCTGCCAAGGCCTCACCGGCTCGCAGGGCACATTCCACACCGAGCAAGCCATTGCCTATGGCACCAAAATGGTCGGCGGCGTGACCCCCGGCAAGGGCGGCCAGACACATCTGGACCTGCCCGTCTTCAACTCGGTCCACGAGGCGCGCCATGCCACGCAGGCAAATGCTTCCGTGATCTATGTGCCGCCCCCGTTTGCTGCCGATTCCATTCTTGAAGCGATCGACGCCGAAATCGAATTGATCATCTGCATCACCGAAGGCATTCCGGTTCTGGACATGATGCGCGTTAAACGCGCGCTCGACGGGTCCAAATCTCGCCTGATCGGGCCAAACTGCCCTGGCGTGATCACGCCAGACGCCTGCAAAATCGGCATTATGCCCGGCCACATTCACATGCGCGGCTCGTGCGGTGTTGTCTCCCGCTCCGGCACGCTGACCTATGAGGCGGTCAAGCAGACCACCGATCTGGGTCTTGGCCAGTCCACCGCTGTGGGCATCGGCGGCGACCCGATCAAAGGGTCCGAGCATATCGATATTCTTGAAATGTTCCTTGCCGATCCGGAAACACATTCGATCATCATGATCGGTGAAATCGGTGGCACCGCCGAAGAAGACGCCGCACAGTTCCTCGCGGACGAGCGTAAGGCAGGCCGCTGGAAGCCCACCGCAGGGTTCATCGCAGGCCGCACAGCCCCTCCCGGCCGCCGCATGGGCCACGCAGGCGCGATCGTCGCCGGCGGCAAAGGTGACGCGGAGAGCAAGATCGAAGCGATGAAAGCCGCAGGCATCACCGTAGCAGAAAGCCCCGCAACACTGGGCGAGGCGGTGCAGGAAGCGATCAATAAGGGCTGAAATGTCAAAGTTGAGAGAAATCATGAGAATAAAGCGGGGCCTTCAAAAAGAAGGTCTCGCGCCTCGTGGGAAACTCCATCTTTTAAATGAAGCGGCACGATACAATTTAGACCAAGATCTCGGGAATGAAACCGGGTCAAACTACGAATACGATTTAGACGATGCCATGCGAGATCGCTTACTGGCTCACACACGACAAGATGCAAGCTTAGCAGTGATGTTGGCAAACGAAGCTATGGTCAATTCACGAGCAAGCAAAATCCTTGGATGGATTTCTGTATTTATGCTGGGGCTTTTGCTCTGGCGCTTTTGGTAAGGAAAACGAATGACCGACCATCCCGCCAACGACCAGTTCCACGCCACCTCCGCTCTACAAGGCCATAACGCCGAGTATCTGGAGCAGATGTATGCCCGCTATGCCAACGATCCCGCCGCCGTGGACCAGAGCTGGCAGGCGTTCTTCAAGGCGCTTGACGATGACAGCGTCGATGTAAAAGCCGAGGCGGCAGGTCCCTCATGGGCGCGCACCGATTGGCCGCCGATGCCGATGGATGATCTGACCAATGCCTTGACGGGTGAATGGCCCGTGGAGGCGAAAGCCGCAGGTGGCAAGATTGCAGCACAGGCCAGCGCCAAAGGTGTGCCGATCACGGATGACCAGATCCAGCGCGCCGTGCTCGACAGCATCCGCGCGCTGATGATTATCCGTGCCTACCGCATCCGTGGCCACCTTGCCGCCGATCTGGATCCGCTGGGCATGCGCGAGGTCAACAACCAGCCGGAGCTGGACCCGAAATCCTACGGCTTCAAAGACGCCGACATGGACCGCCCGATTTTCATCGACAACGTGCTGGGTCTGCAAATCGCCACGATGCGCGAGATTACCGGCATCCTGAAATCCACCTACTGTGGCACCTTTGCGCTGCAATACATGCACATTTCTAACCCTGAAGAGGCTGCATGGCTCAAGGAGCGGATTGAAGGTTACGGCAAGGAGATCCAGTTCACCCGGGAAGGCCGCAAAGCGATCCTGAACAAACTGGTCGAGGCAGAGGGTTTCGAGAAATTCCTGCACGTCAAATACATGGGCACCAAACGGTTCGGCCTTGATGGCGGCGAGAGCCTGATCCCCGCGATGGAGCAGATCATCAAACGCGGCGGCAACCTCGGCGTGCGCGACATCGTCATCGGCATGCCGCACCGGGGCCGTCTCTCGGTGCTGGCAAACGTCATGCAAAAACCCTACCGCGCGATTTTTAACGAATTTCAGGGCGGCAGCTTCAAGCCCGAGGATGTGGACGGTTCCGGTGATGTGAAATACCACCTCGGTGCTTCCAGTGACCGCGAGTTTGACGGCAATACTGTGCATTTGTCGCTAACGGCCAACCCCAGCCACCTTGAGGCTGTGAACCCCGTTGTGATCGGCAAGGTCCGCGCCAAGCAGGACCAGCTGGGCGACAAGGACCGCACAGCCGTGATGCCGATCCTGCTGCACGGCGATGCGGCCTTTGCAGGCCAAGGCGTTGTGGCGGAATGTTTCGCTTTGTCTGGTCTGCGCGGGCATCGCACCGGCGGCACCATGCACATCGTGGTGAACAACCAGATCGGCTTTACCACTGCGCCGCACTTCTCGCGCTCCTCTCCCTATCCCACCGATAACGCGCTGGTGGTCGAGGCGCCGATTTTTCACGTCAACGGCGATGATCCGGAGGCCGTTGTGCACGCTGCGCGCGTCGCGACCGAATTCCGCCAAAAATTTCACAAAGATGTGGTCATCGATATGATCTGCTATCGCCGCTTTGGCCATAACGAGGGGGACGAGCCGATGTTCACAAACCCCGTCATGTACAAAGCGATTAAAAAGCAGAAAACCACGCTGACGCTTTATACGGACCGTCTGGTCAGGGATGGCCTGATTCCCGAGGGCGAGATCGAGGATATGAAGGCGCAGTTTCAGGCCAAGCTGAACGAAGAGTTCGAGGCGGGCAAGGAATACCGCCCCAACAAGGCCGACTGGCTGGACGGCAAATGGTCCAACATGGCCCGCGCGAAGGAAAAGAAATACCAGCGCGGCAAAACCGCCATTGCCCCAGAGACGATGGCAGAAGTCGGCACCGCCTTGTCGAGTGTTCCCGCAGCCTATCCGGTTCACAAAACCATTGATCGCCTGATGGAAGCGAAAGCCGCTATGTTTCAGAGCGGCGAGGGATTTGACTGGGCAACCGCAGAGGCATTGGCATTCGGATCGCTTCTGACCGAAGGCTACAAAGTCCGCCTGTCCGGTCAGGACAGCTCGCGCGGCACCTTCTCGCAACGCCACTCGGCCCTTATCAACCAAGACACCGAAGAGCGGTATTACCCACTCAACAACATCCGAAAGGGTCAGGCGGAATACGAAGTAATTGACTCGATGTTGTCGGAATATGCGGTGTTGGGGTTCGAGTATGGCTATTCACTGGCAGAGCCGAACGCGCTGACCCTGTGGGAAGCACAATTCGGTGATTTCGCCAACGGCGCGCAGATCATGTTTGACCAGTTCATCTCCTCCGGAGAGAGTAAATGGCTGCGCATGTCCGGTCTCGTCTGCCTGATGCCGCATGGCTATGAGGGTCAGGGGCCGGAGCATTCCAGCGCGCGGCTTGAGCGTTTTCTGACCATGTGCGGCGGTGACAACTGGATCGTGGCCAACTGCACGACACCGGCAAACTACTTCCATATCTTGCGCCGCCAGTTGCACCGCAGCTACCGCAAACCGCTGATGTTGATGACGCCAAAATCGCTGCTGCGCCACAAACTGGCCGTGAGCCGCGCGGAGGAGTTCCAGACCGGATCCTCCTTCCACCGCGTGCTCTGGGATGATGCCCAGCATGGCAATTCGGACACCAAACTGGTGGCAGATGACAAGATCAAGCGCGTGGTGATGTGCTCAGGCAAGGTCTATTACGACTTGCTGGAAGAGCGTGACGCGCGCGGTATTGACGATGTCTATTTGCTGCGTTTCGAGCAGTTCTATCCCTTCCCTGCGCAATCTGCGGTCAAGGAGCTGGAGCGCTTTACAGACGCCGAAATGGTCTGGTGTCAGGAAGAGCCCAAGAACCAGGGCGCATGGAGCTTTATCGAGCCGAACCTTGAATGGGTTCTGGGCCGCATCAAGGCAACAAACACCCGTCCGACATACGCAGGCCGTACCGCCGCAGCATCGCCTGCAACGGGCCTCGCATCCCAACACAAAGCACAACAAGCGGCGCTGATCGACGACGCGCTGACAGTCAAAGGATCCTGAACCATGCCAAGCGAAGTCCGCGTCCCCACATTGGGCGAATCCGTTACCGAAGCCACCGTGGCCACATGGTTCAAGAAAGCAGGCGACACTGTTGCCGTTGACGAAATGCTCTGCGAGCTGGAAACCGACAAGGTCACCGTCGAAGTACCCAGCCCCGTTGCCGGCGTGCTGAGCGAAATCGTGGCTGCCGAAGGCGAGACTGTCGGCGTTGATGCACTGTTGGCGATGGTGTCTGAAGGCGCCGCAGGGTCGGATGCAGCCCCCAAAGACGCGCCGAAGGCCGAAGCTGCGCCCGCTCCCGCCAAAGGTGGCGCATCAGTGGATGTGATGGTCCCGACACTGGGCGAGAGCGTCTCTGAAGCCACTGTATCTACATGGTTCAAAAAGGTCGGTGATACAGTTGCGCAGGATGAAATGCTCTGCGAGTTGGAGACAGACAAGGTCTCTGTCGAAGTGCCCAGCCCTGCCGCAGGGGTGTTGTCCGAAATCATCGCCGCCGAAGGGTCCACTGTGGACGCCAAGGGCAAACTTGCCGTGATTTCCTCCGGCGACGGTGCCGCCGCATCAGCCCCCGCAAGTGAGACAGCACCAGCCCCCGCTGCGCAAAAACCATCCGGCAGCAAAGACGTCGAGGACGCCCCTTCCGCCAAGAAAGCCATGGCCGAAGCCGGTGTCAGCCGTGATCAGGTCACAGGCACAGGCCGCGATGGCCGTGTGATGAAAGATGATGTGGCCAAAGCACTTGCCGCTGCCAAATCGGCCCCCGCACCTGTTGCCGCCGCCCCCCGCGCGCCCTCCTCAGCCTCTGATGCCAGCCGTGAAGAGCGGGTAAAGATGACCCGTCTGCGCCAGACCATCGCGCGCCGTCTGAAGGAAAGCCAGAACACTGCCGCGATGCTGACCACCTATAACGAGGTCGACATGACCGCCGTGATGGAGCTGCGCGACGAATACAAAGACCTGTTCCTGAAGAAACACGGCGTGAAACTGGGCTTCATGTCCTTTTTCACCAAAGCTTGCGTGCATGCCCTGCGTGAAGTCCCCGAAGTGAACGCCGAGATCGACGGCACTGATGTGGTCTATAAGAACTTCGTTCACATGGGCATCGCTGCCGGCACGCCCAGCGGCCTTGTTGTGCCGGTGATCCGTGATGCGGACGCGATGGGTTTTGCCGAGATCGAGAAGGCCATCGCTGAAAAAGGCGCGCGCGCCCGTGACGGCAAGCTGTCGATGGCCGAAATGCAGGGCGGCACCTTCACCATCTCCAACGGCGGCGTCTACGGCTCACTCATGTCCTCGCCCATCCTCAACCCGCCACAGTCCGGCATCCTGGGTATGCACAAAATTCAGGACCGCCCGATGGCGATCAACGGTCAGGTCGTGATCCGCCCGATGATGTATCTGGCGCTGAGCTATGACCACCGGATCGTCGACGGTAAAGGTGCGGTGACGTTCCTTGTGCGTGTGAAAGAGGCGCTGGAAGATCCGCGGCGGTTGTTGATGGATTTGTAATAGGACATTCTGAAATGACCTCGAAAAAACTCATGCTGGCAGTCTCCAGCCTCGTAATTCTTCTGGCGGCTTGTGGCGGTCCAACCATCAAAAACGTTCAGGTCGGCGACGTACAAGTGCGCGAAGTGCCCGCAAGCGGCGCAAACGCAAATACCCCCGATGGAAAGCTGTCGCTCTTCATCTTCATGCCTGTCATCGATAGGCCACTCGATACGCGCATCTCGATCACTGAACAATATCTCTCAGAAAAGGGATGCAGGTTGGGCACAACCAATCAGGACACGCTCGCCCGCCTTGCCCAAGGCGCGGGGAGATCAACGCAAATCTTGATGGCACCGGTGAAGTGTTAAGGTAGCGAAAGCTCTGAATGATGCGCAGGCTTATCTGATACCAAATACGCGAACCCGCTTTGCTTGCGGCCACGTCGGTGTTTTAATTTTTGGTCAAGATTTTCCGCTGGGCAACAAGCCCCGGACAGGTCACGGGTATCGGGGCGTGAACAACAGTGGGGATCGATATGCTGAGAAGACCAAGAGCAAAATGCTGCGCGCTCTATCTGGTACTACCGATGTCTCTAGACGCAGCCTCAAGCTGTAAGGAAAACCAATATGCAACTCATCGCCCACTACGAAGTCACCGACTTCACCACATGGCACACCGCCTTCGCCGCCGATGACGAGGCCCGCCGCGACGCTGGCCTCGGCGTGCTGCAAATCTGGCGCGATGCGGACAGCACCACGGGCGCTTTTGCTCTGCTCGAAGTGAACGACCGCAAGCGCGCCGAGGCATGGATCACCCGTTCAAATGCTCTCCATTCCGATGACGCGAATACCGTTACCCACGCCAGTTACTTTTTCGTAAAGACCGCATAATGACCCCTGAACTCACCGCCCTCACCCTCGCCGCGCTGCTGCAAGTGCTGCAATTTGTCCTCTTTGCCGTGCCTGCGAATATCCAGATCGGCAGCGGCTATCTGATGTCCGCGCGCGACAAGCCGCCCAGCCGCGAGATGTCGGACAAAACTGCCCGCCTTGGCCGCGCGTTCGAGAATCATTTTCAAGGGCTGATCCTGTTCGGCATTGCTGTGGGCGTCATCCAAATGTCGGGCCAGAACACCGGTTTTACGGCTGCCTGCGCATGGGTCTATCTGGCCGCGCGCGTCCTGTTCATTCCGGCCTATGCCTTCGGTTGGAACCCCGGCCGGACCCTGATCTGGGCATTCGGCTTTTTCGCCACCGTATTCCTGCTTGTGGCCGCATTGGTGTGATCCACACCGCGCCAAACTCTACCAAAGGAGACACCTATGTCTGACTATGACGTTATCATCATCGGTTCCGGCCCCGGCGGCTATGTCTGCGCCATCCGCTGCGCGCAGCTGGGCCTGAAAACCGCCTGTGTCGAGGGCCGCGAGACGCTGGGCGGCACTTGCTTGAACACCGGCTGCATCCCGTCCAAGGCATTGCTGCACGCCAGCCACATGCTCCACGAGGCAGAGCATAACTTTGCCGAAATGGGTCTGAAGGGCAAATCCCCTTCTGTTGATTGGCCACAGATGCAGAAATACAAACAGTCGACAATTGATACAAATACCAAGGGCATCGAATTCCTGTTCAAAAAGAACAAGATAGACTGGATCAAGGGCTGGGCCACGATCCCCGAGGCAGGCAAAGTTCAGGTCGGTGATGACGTTCACACTGCCAAAAACATCATCATCGCCAGCGGATCAGAGCCTGCAACGCTTGGCGGTGTCGAGGTGGACGAGAAGACCGTTGTCACCTCCACCGGAGCGCTGGAACTGGGCAAGATCCCGAAGAAGCTGGTTGTAATCGGCGCAGGCGTGATCGGGCTTGAATTGGGGTCAGTTTATGCCCGTCTGGGGTCCGAAGTGACCGTTGTGGAATACCTCGACCACATCACCCCCGGTATGGATGCCGAAGTGAGCCGCCAATTCCAGAAACTGCTCACCAAGCAGGGCCTGACCTTCATCATGGGCGCTGCTGTCCAGAAAACGGAAACTGGTAAATCCAAGTCCAAAGTAACTTATAAACTGCGCAGCGACGACAGCGAGCACGAGATTGAGGCCGACACAGTGCTGGTCGCCACTGGCCGCCGTCCGTTCGTGACGGGCCTTGGCCTTGAGGCGTTGGGATTAGAGATGACCAAACGCGGCCAGATCGCCGTGAACGCGCAGTGGGAGACCTCTGTCAAAGGCATTTACGCCATCGGTGACGTGATTGAGGGTCCGATGCTGGCCCATAAAGCCGAAGACGAGGGCATGGCCGCCGCCGAACAGGTTGCAGGCAAGCATGGACATGTGAACTATTCCACGATCCCCGGTGTGATCTATACCCACCCCGAAGTCGCCAACGTGGGCGAGACGGAAGAGACGCTGAAGGCTGCGGGCCGTGCCTATAAGGTCGGTAAATTCAGCTTTATGGGCAATGCCCGTGCCAAGGCGAACTTCTCGGGTGACGGGTTTGTCAAACTGCTGGCCGACAAGGAAACCGACCGCATTCTAGGCTGCCACATTATCGGGCCATCCGCCGGTGATCTGATCCACGAAGTCTGCGTTGCGATGGAGTTCGGCGCATCAGCGCAGGATCTGGCAATGACCTGCCACGCCCATCCGACCTATTCTGAAGCCGTGCGCGAGGCGGCGCTGGCCTGCGGCGACGGTGCGATACACGCGTAATTTTTGAGGGGCGGGAGTATGTCACCCGCCCCTCGTTTACTACTCAGGTTTTCTTCTTTTTCTCTTCTGCAGGTGCAGGCCGCTCAAACACGATACCGCATTTTTTCTGGATGCTCGTCTGCTCCAGCGCTTCAAGTTCGCCTTTCAGGCGTCCCAACTCTGCGGCTGTCTGCTTGTCCCCTTTGATAAAAAACGCGGCGGGCCAGAACAGCACGATGGCCACACCCGTGGCGACGGCATCGTCACTCGCCTTCTTGTTCTGAACACCTGAAATCTCGCCCACCTTGCTGCTCACGCGGCTCGCCTCTTGCACGATCTGTTTGCAAGAATAGCTCTGGTACGCCAGTGGCGACACATATGTGGCAGCTACGGTTTCCGCCTTCTGGGCACAGCCTGCTACACCGAACGACACCAGAGCGAGCAACGGTATTATTTTCTTCATAAAGAACGCCTTAACTTGAATGCATGGACTCCGATAATACCGGCGGATTTCCAAACAAATCAATAAGGACAGTCAGTCTACACCACTATTTTCGAAACCGGAGGGTGATGGCGCAAACCTCAGTTTTGCCGGAACAGATGCCCAACACCGGTTTCTTGCAGCAGCCTGTCGGATGCTTCCTCGATCTGCTTTTCAATTTGCGTAAGAAAGGCTGCCCGATTTGCACCCGGCTGGACAGGCTCGAGATATTCGACCACCACCACACCCGGTCTGCGGTACAGGCCGCGGCGCGGCCAGAAAACACCCGCATTGGTGGCAACGGGATAACAGGGCTGGCCCAACTGCTCGTACAGCACAGCGGTGCCGACCTTATAGGGCATCTTGGTGCCTGGGGCAGAGCGCGTGCCCTGCGGGTAGATCACAATCTGGCCCGGATCGCGGCGCCCTGCCTCGACCTCTTTCGCCATCTTGGCTATTGCGGCACCTCGCTTGCCACGGTCCACAAAGACCATCTCCATCTTGCGGGCATATTGGCCCAGAACCGGTGCCCACCGCAGTTGGTTCTTCATGATAAACTTGGCCAAAGGCAGCGAATGATAAATCATCAAAATATCAAGGAACGACTGATGCTTGGCCGCGACCAATGCCTCGCCCACGGGCGGCGTGCCGCGTATTTCGCAGCGCATGTTCACCATCCATCCGGCTGTCCAGATCACCCAAGCGGCATAGGCGTGGCAGCCCGCATAGGCCCCGCGTTTGGACACCATCGCCCAAGGCGCGTAAAGCAGGCCGATCACGGGCAGCATTACGGTCGCCTGCGCGGAAAACAGGATCGAGCGGCCCCATTGCAAAAGGTTCATGTCAGTCCTTCCAGAGTACGGCGCGCGGCCATTCGTGTGGCGATAAAAGCCACGCCGGCAGCAAGCGGGGGTATGACCAGCGGCAACAACCAGTGAAGACCCTGAAAGCCAAGACCCGTGAGAAAGCTGGCCGTCTCATCCCCGCCACGCGGCAAAAACAATACCGCAATCATGCCCAGCACCATGCCTACGCCCGCCCCGACCAGGGCGCGCAGGGTAAAGCGGCGGATGAAAGCCTGCGCGATATAGTGATCCGTGGCCCCTACAAGGCGCAACACCCCGATCACCTGTGCATTTGCGGCCAATGCAGCATTGGCAGCCAGCGTCACCATCGCAGCCGTCACAGCAGCAATCAGAAGAATTGATGCCCACCCCAGCAAGCGCAGACGCGACGCCGCCTTGACCAATGGTGCCCGCCAGCGGCTGTGATCATCCAGCACCGCGCCCGGCACTTCGGCTGCCAGACGCAGACGCAATCCCGCCGCATCCATCCCTTCGGACGTCTCGATCACTTCAATCAGGCGTGGCACAGGCAGCGTGTCCAGCTGTAAATCTGCGCCGAACCATGGCGCCAGTAGTGCTGACTGTTCGGCATCCGTCAGCGCGCGGGCCTGCGCCACACCGCGCGTTGTCTCCAGAATACGCAGGGCCGCATCGGTCTGGGCTTGCTGCTGCTCTTCGGGGGCGGCGATGCGGATGGTGGCAGACCGGGCAAGCTCGTCTCCCCACTGCTCTGCCAGACGGCCCGCCGCCAGCGACAGGGCAAGCGCAAAAACGGCCAGAAATGCCATCGCACCCGCAGCGAACAACGTCAGTTGTGCCGTAAATCCCGAAGGCGGCACCACGCGGTCCGATTGTGCATCTGAATGCAGCAACCGTGCGAAAAGCGCCAACGCACCCTTCACAGATCCGCCCCCGCCAACTGGATGCGCCTGTTGGCAATGCGCAGCACACGCGCTTGAACATGGGCTTTGGTGGCGCGGATCAGGCTCAGGTCATGGGTGGCCACCAGTACGGTCTTGCCCATGCGGTTCAACTCGATCAACAGGCGCAGAAGGCGCTGGGACATATCCCAGTCCACGTTGCCTGTCGGCTCGTCCGCCAGCACCACATCGGGCGACATGATGACAGCGCGGGCAAGGGCTGCGCGTTGCCGCTCGCCGCCCGACAGTTCCGGCGGCACGGCGCGGGCGCGGTCGGTCAGCCCGACCCAGTTCAGCAAATCACCCAAGTCCTCGCCCTGCGCCTCGGCGCTGCGGCCCGAGACATGCAAAGGCAGCGCGATATTCTCGGCCACGGAAAGATGATCCAGAAACTGGCAGTCCTGATGCACCACGCCCACCCGACGGCGCAGCATCGCCACATCATCGCGGGTCAGCGAACGGACATCAGCATCAAAGAACCGCACATGACCTGCCGTAGGCAACAGGGCCCCATAGCACAGCTTCATCAATGTGGTTTTACCCGACCCCGAAGGACCCGTCAAAAAGTGAAATGACCCCGGCGCAAGCTTCAGCGAGATGTCCGATAACAACTCGCCCCCACCATAGCTGTAGGCTACATTTTCCAGTTCGATCACGGTCAGCCCCTCGTTGTTAACCTGTTGTGCCTTAGCATCGCTTGGGTTTCAATCCATGCACAGGGGGCAAACCGGCCAGATTGCACTTTTCGTACAGCTGTTAACCTCTTATGGTAGTGTCATTGATCGGTTAACAGGTCACAGAGTAATGTTTCGGGGCGCTGAATGAGACTTATCTGTCCAAATTGTGATGCACAGTATGAAGTGCCGGATGATGTGATGCCCGCGGCGGGCCGCGATGTGCAATGCTCGAATTGCGGCCAGACCTGGTTTCAGCATCATCCGGATTACACGCCGGATACTATTGCAAAAGCGGCAGAAGCCCCCCAGCCAGATGAGGAAACGGCACCGCCGCCCCCGCCTCCTCCGCATGCCCCCAAACCGCCGGAGCGTAAACAACTCGACCCTGCCGTTGCAGACATTCTGCGCCAGGAAGCGCAAGCCGAGCAGGCCGCGCGACGCAGCCCACCTGCAAGCGCGCTAGAAAGTCAGCCTGATCTGGGCATGGATCTGGAAGAACAAAGATCCCCTGACGAAGCTGACCGCCGCGCGCGCGAGGCGCGTGAGCGTATGGCACGCTTGCGCGGCAGCGAGAAGGCCACTGCGCAGGCTGCGGGCGGCAAAGGTCCCGCAAATATCCCCGCTGCTGCCGCGATCGCCTCGCGCCGGGACCTGCTACCAAACATTGACGAAATCAATTCGACCCTGCGGTCGGGTGCATCGCGGTCAAGCGCCGGCGCAGTAGATATCGGCCCCGAGATAGAGGCCCCCACACGCCAGCGTAACCGCAGAGGATTCCGGACCGGCTTTGTGACCGTTCTGCTGGTTTTTGTCGTGCTAACTTTAGTATATAATTTGGCACCCCGCCTCGCAGCCGCTGTTCCAGCACTTGAAGGACCACTGCAAGGCTATGTCATGACAATCGACAAAGGCCGCAGTTGGCTTGATGGCAAAGTGCAGGACGTTTTGAAATCACTGGATTCAGTGGCAGCAGGCAGCAACAACTAAACGGTCAGAACCTGTCCAGCAGCCGGTTGAGGTAATCACGCTCGGCTTCCGGCCGTGTTGCCTCGGCCGAGCGGCGGCGGATTTCATCCAGCAATTCGCGCGCGCGGCCGTAAGCATCCGTATTCAGGTCCGCTTCGTTATCGCTACCGGATGCGCCGTTGCTGCCCTGACTGCGGCCCAACGGATCGCGGTTGTCGGCACGCCGCTCGCTTTCCTGCGTACCTTGACCCGGTTGCTGGTTCTGCTCGTCCTGCGCCAGTGCCTCGCCCAGCGATCGCATGCTGTCGCGCAACGCCTCCATGGCTTGTGACTGGTTGTCGATGGCTTCTGCCAGTTCACCGTTGCGCAGGTTCTGCTCTGCCTGATCCATCGCACGTCCCGCACGGTCCAGCGCGTCGCGCGCCGCATCGCCTTCGGGGGTGCCCTGACCGGGCATACGGCCTTCCTGACGGCTCAACTCGTCACGCAGCTGTTGCTGGCGCTCGGCCAGATCTTGCTCCTTGCCCTGACCCTGCTGGCCTTCCCGCGGCTCTCCACCACCCCCTTCTTCGCCTGTTTGCGGCTCCTGCTGGCCCTCGCCCTGGCCTTGGCCCTCATGGCTTTCGCCGCGGCCTTGTCCGCCATTGCGGCCTTCGTTCTGCTGGCTCTCCCCCGCTTGGGCATCGGGGTTAAACTGCTCTTGCAGATCGCGGAACGCCTGATCGCTCAAGCCCTGCTGCTCGCGCAGCGTGTCGGCCAGACCTTCCATCGCCTGCTCGCCCGGCGATTGCCCGCCCTGCCCCGGCTGGCCTTCGGTTACCTGCATATTCTCCATCATTTCCTGAAGCTCTTTCAGCGCCTGCTCGGCTTCTGCCATGCGGCCCTGCTCCATCAGCTCCTGAATACGGTCCATCATGCGTTGCAGGTCATCCTGCGTCATCTGCATGCTTTCGCCTTGTTCCTGCTGGCCTTGCTGCTGCTCGCCATCCTGACGCTCGGCCTGCTCGCGCTGCAACTGTTGCATGAATTCATCGGTCGCGCGGCGCAACTCCTGCATCAACTCCGCGATTTCTTCATCAGAGGCGCCGTTTTTCATTGCCTCGTTCAGGCGTTCCTGCGCACGCTGCATACGTTCGCGGGCATCCTCCAGATCCCCCTCCTCCAGCTCCAGCGCCAGATCCCAGAGGTCTTGCGCCAGCAGGTTCTGGTTCTCTTCGTCCAGACCAAAGCGGGCGCGGGTCTCGATCCGGCCAATCAGCTTGCGCATGCGCAGGGCTGTTGTCTCGGTGCGGAAGGCGTCTTGCGGCAGATAGCTGACGGCACGCAAAATTTGTGCTGTGCGGCGCGCATTGCTACGGCTCCACAAAATATCGCGCCGCATTTCGATAACCGCAGCAGCGGTCGGGTCAAAGAACCGTCGTCCAGGCAATATAATTTGCATCGGCGCGGTTTGCGCCTGCTGCTCGGCCGCGTCCAGCGCGCTCAGCGCGATTGTCACCGGCAGGTTCGCCCATGGATGCTCCGAGAAATCATCCGTCAGGTTTTCCTCGAATGCCGCGCGATCGCCCGCGATTGGCATTGGCAGGGGCACCGTGATTTCGGGTCGCGCATCAGGCTCGGCCACCAGGCCATAGCGGCGGTCCACAGACGCCAGATCCAGCATTATCCGCGCCTCGCCCGCCTCAACGCCGTAGTCGTCTTTTGCGGCAAACGGCAGACGCATCTCGCCCAGTGCCGCCACGTCGGGCGCGCCAAGGATCATAATCTCAGGCGCCTGATCGGCCAGCACAGTGACATGCCAGCTTCGCGCGCCCGGCCCTGCAATTGCTATGCTGCCACTGCGGTTGACCTTGAAATCAAACGCCATCCTCGGTGGCGCGTCGGGACCTGCCTCCAAAACAGCGCCCGAAACCGCCTCGGTCACGTCCAGCGCACCAACCTCGCCATAAAGACGCATGGTGATCAATGTGCCCACAGGCAACTCCAGCGGTCCTTCGGCAAGATCGTTCAGGTAAAGCGTCGGCTTGCCTGTATAGCGCGGCGGCTCCGCCCAACCCTCCCAGACCGGACCGGAGGCCAACGCGCCTGTGCCGCCCCCCGCCATTTCAGGCAGAGTGCCCAGCCGCAAGACGGAGCCGAACAGCAGCGCCATCCCAAAAGCAAGCACCGCCACAAAGCGTAACGCATAAGGATCGCGAGACGATACCCGCAAGTCGGCGGGAACAGCCTGGGCAGCAGCCGCACGCGCTGACATGCGCCGTTTGTGCGCGCGCCAGACTGCCGCCGATGCCGCATCACCGCTGCCAATCACCTGATCATCCAGCAATGCCGTCAACGGCCGCTCTGCCAGACTTCCGTCCAGCCGCAGGATCGCATCCCTACGACTTGGCCAGAACCAGCGCCGTAGGGCATAGACCAGCGACCAAAGGCCAGCCGCAACTGTCACACCAACGCTTGCCCAAATTCCCTCGACCGGCAGCACTTCATGTGCGCCCAGCATTAACGCCGACAGCGCCAGCAGGGTCACCGCCATCAGCGGCCACAGACTGCGCACGGCAACTTCGGCGATCATGCCCATGCGTGTGAGTGCCAGCGGACGGCGCACCATGTCCAGCGAACGCTTCAGATCATCGGACGTAAGTTGAACCATGGTGACCTCTCAAGGCGGCTGTCAGGTCGCGGGATGCGTCCTGAGCCATTCAGGGATGATATCCCGATTTATCATTTCGTCAAATGTCGGCCGTGGGCGGATAACCGCAAACTGATCGCCATTTACCAGAACTTCCGGTATCAGAGCACGCGAGTTATACTCGCTCGACATCACCGCACCATAAGCTCCCGCACTGCGAAACGCGACCAGATCACCTGCCACAAGCGGAACCATCTGGCGCTGCTTGGCAAAGGTATCACCGGATTCGCAGACAGGGCCTACGATGTCATAGGGCTGTTTTTCAGCACCGGCAGCCGCCTCGACCACCGGAATAATATCATGATGGGCGTCATACATCGCAGGCCGGATCAGATCGTTCATTGCCCCGTCAAGGATCAGAAAGTCGCGGCCTTCACCGGATTTCACGTAAATCACCTCGCTCACCATCAGGCCCGCATTGCCCGCAATCAGACGGCCCGGCTCGATCTCGATCTCGCAGCCCAGATGGCCCAGCGTGCGGTGCACCATCGCACCATAATCACGCGGCAACGGCGGCGCCTCGTTGCTCGTCTCATACGGAATACCAAGGCCGCCGCCCAGATCCAGCCGCGTGATCTCATGACCATCGGCGCGCAAATGCTCTGTCAATTCGGCCACCTTCAGATAGGCCTGCTCGAATGGCGCCAGATCGGTCAGCTGCGATCCGATATGCACATCAATGCCGATTACCTTTATACCGGGCATCGCAGCCGCCATGGCGTAAACCTCGCGCGCGCGCGTAATCGGAATGCCGAATTTATTCTCGGATTTCCCTGTCGCGATCTTTGCATGTGTTTTCGCATCGACATCCGGATTGACCCGCACCGTGATCGGCGCCACCTTCCCCAGCTCCAGTGCCACCGCGTTGAGCACTTCCAGCTCCGGCTCACTCTCGACATTGAACTGTCGGATACCACCCGTCAGCGCTACCCGAATTTCGCGCGCCGTCTTGCCCACGCCGGAAAACACAATTTTATCACCGGGGACGCCGGCCGCACGTGCCCGCAAATATTCACCCTCGCTCACCACATCCATACCGGCCCCCGCCTGCGCCAGCGTGCGCAAAACCGCCTGATTGGAATTGGCCTTCATTGCATAACAGATCATATGATCCATGCCCTCCAGCGCCTCGTCAAACGCCCGAAAATGCCGCAGCAACGTCGCCGTGGAATAGACGTAAAACGGCGTGCCAACGGCTGCCGCAATCTCTGCCACGGGAACATCTTCGGCATAAAGCGCGCCGTCACGGTACAAGAAATGATCCATTCTTTATTTTGCCCTTAAACTCGATCCTGCCCTAGCGGACAGGTGCTGTCCGCAGAAATAGATAGAGCGGCAAGCCACAGCTTACCCCGATGCAGAACGTCGCAGGGATGGCAATTAACGCGCCCCAGTTACGCCGTGTAAACACCTCGACGATGATCCAGACTGTCTGCGCAATGGCTGCAATCGTCAGGTCCCAGACCAATCCGCTGCTGGCCGCATTTGCATGCCACGCATCTACCATCGCCATGATATTCCATGTATTCTCCTGAAACCACTGAACAAAATAATACATCGGATGGACAGCACCCCAGACGGCCAGCGCCAGATAGATCATGCGTGAAACAGACATCAAAACCTCCTTGTCACGCCAACATTTGCGTAACCTGTAACCGTTAAACCGGGCTCTGTTACTGTCGGCATTTGACGCGGTGAAATTTCTCGCGGGCCAGATGCATCAGGCAGGCCGCAAGCAGTTAGCAGACCCAAGGCCATTACAACCGCAATTCTCAAAGCCCCACGCCCAGACTCAGCGGGCCTTTTCTCAGGCCTACGTTCGCCCCCAGCCCTACACCAGAAGGGGTCAGCGATACGTCCACACCGCCTGTCGGCTGCACCGGCTCGCCGTCCACGCCGCAGGCAGACAGCATCAGAACCGTCAGAACACCCAGCCATTTCATCCCAACACTTCCTTCCAGCGGGCCACCTGCGCACGCACCTGCGCGGGCGCTGTCCCTCCATATGACATGCGCGAGTTTACCGAATTTTCCACCCCGAGCACCGAAAATACATCCGCTGTGATCCCTGCATGTACAGATTGCATCTGCGCCAGCGTCAGATCGGGCAAATCACAGCCCTGCGCCTCGGCCATACCGACCAGCGATCCGGTGATGTGATGCGCGTCCCGGAACGGCAGGCCAAGCACCCGCACCAGCCAGTCGGCCAGATCCGTGGCAGTCGAAAACCCGCTGCCCGCCGCAGCGGCAAGGTTGTCGCGGCGCGCTGTCATATCGCGCACCATGCCTTCCATCGCGGCCAGCGCCAGCATCAGGCTGTCGGCGGCATCAAACACCTGTTCTTTGTCTTCCTGCATGTCCTTGGAATAGGCCAGCGGCAGCCCCTTCATCACCATCATCAGCGCGACATTCGCGCCAAATATCCGGCCAATCTTGGCACGGATCAGCTCGGCGGCATCTGGATTCTTCTTTTGCGGCATGATGCTGGAGCCTGTGGAGAACCGGTCCGACAGCGCCACAAAGCGGAACTGTGCAGAGGACCAGATCACCAGTTCTTCGGCAAAACGGCTCAGGTGCATCGCGCAAATGCTGGCGGCCCCCAGATATTCCAGCGCGAAATCACGGTCGCTGACCGCATCAAGGCTGTTGGCGGAGGGCCGGTCAAAGCCCAGCGCCTTTGCTGTCATCTCGCGGTCAATCGGAAAGGACGTACCCGCAAGCGCCGCAGCGCCCAGCGGGCATTCGTTCATCCGCGCGCGCGCATCGCGCATCCGGCTCAGATCGCGGCCGAACATCTCGACATAGGCCATCATGTGGTGGCCCCATGTCACAGGCTGCGCCGTTTGCAGGTGGGTAAAGCCCGGCATCACCCAATCCGCACCGGCCTGCGCCTGGGCGAGGAGCGCTCGCATGAGAGCGAGGAGCGCATGTTCAGCGGCATCGAACTGGTCGCGCACCCAGAGTTTGAAATCGGTCGCGACCTGATCATTGCGCGAACGGCCTGTGTGCAAACGGCCCGCAGGCGCGCCGATCACTTCTTTCAGACGCGACTCAACATTCATGTGAATGTCTTCTAACGCGGTCGAATATTCAAACGTCCCGCCTTCGATTTCTGACAAGACCGTGAGCAGGCCTTCCCGAATGGCCCGTGCATCGCTATCATCGATTATACCTTGTGCTGCCAACATCGCGGCATGTGCACGAGATCCGGCAATATCCTGTGCCGCCATACGCTTGTCAAAACTGATGGAGGCATTAATTGCCTCCATAATCGCATCGGGACCCGCGGCAAACCGGCCGCCCCACATTTTGTTCGACGTCTTGTTCTGGTTCGAAGATTTATCTGCCATTTGCCTATTCCCCCGGAGGGACCCATGAAGAAACTGTTGCTTGCTCTCGTCTATACGGCCCTCACGGCGGGTGCAAACCCTGCGCTGGCTGCGGATGCGGATATCATCGCGCCGCTGGTGTCGGGGGATATGAAAAAACTGGCCGTGCACAGCGTGCCCGTCGCCACATCAGGCGCCGCGTTCGAGCTGGCGGACAGTGCGGGCAAGGCCACGCTGGAGGATTACCGTGGCAAATATATGCTGGTGAACTTCTGGGCCACATGGTGCGCGCCGTGCCGCAAGGAAATGCCGCATTTATCAGAATTGCAGGCCGAGCTGGGGGGCAAGGACTTTGAAGTGCTTACCATCGCGACCGGCCGCAATTCACCTGAAGGAATCACCAAATTCTTCACGGAAACCGGCATCACCAACCTGCCGCGCCATCAGGACCCCAAACAGGAACTGGCCAGCCAGATGGGCATTTTCGGCCTGCCGATCACTGTTCTGATTGATCCGCAGGGCCGCGAGATCGCACGCCTGCGAGGCGACGCAGATTGGGCCAGCGATAGCGCCAAGAGCATCATCAAAGCACTGATCGCCAACCACAAAGACAGCTAGGCGGCGTGGTTCAGAATTGCCGCCTCTGACGGCGAGAGCGTCCTGCGTGCAAAGCTGCCGTAGGTGTGCGGATCATATTCCAGCTCGGGATATTCAGCCAGCAGGCGCTGGCGATCTTTGTCATCCAGTGTTGCCAATGCGGCCGATGCGGGGTGAAAGCTCTCTGTTTCCAAGCCGTTGGCCCAGACAATCTGATGCTGGTCCAGCAGGACATGGATATAGGTAATCTCGCGTACCTGCATATCCACAGTGATCGTGCTGCCGTTGATCAGGTCTTTGGCCGTGACCAGCACCTCGGCGGTGTTGAACAGGCTTTGTGCCGCGGTCCCCGTCACCAGCATCCGGTGACCGGGCGAGACGAGAAGATCCGCATCCGGCCTCTCGAACCCCAGCGCGCTGCCTGAAATCCGGATCGGGCGCAGCTTGGGCATCGCAAACAGACGCGCGCCGGTCATCCGGCGTTTCCCGATCCAACGCAGGGGTTGCAGGCCATTGTCTTTGGTCTGGACCAGATCGCCTTCACGCAGGTCTTCAATATTGCAGGTGCCTTCGCCCGTATGGATCCGCGTGCCGGGCGTAAAGCAAATAACCCCTGATTGCTGCGGACTGACATCCGTCGTGCCGGTGGTGCCCAGCGTATGATGCACGATCCACAGGTCGCAATTGCGCGGTGGCATCTCGTCCAGAAACATTAACAGCGGCTGGCTGCCACCGCCCACCTCGATCAAGGTGACGCTGTAGCTTTTGCCACCATCCGTGACGACAAAACTGTTGTCCATCAACGGCGAAATATCGGCGTCCTTGTCCCATATCCGGGGACCGGCATCACGTTCTAATGCCGCGCCGACAAGCCGGTGCACCATGCGTGCTGCACGTTTGCGCAGAGTCTCTGTTCCGTCCGCCTCGTCCAGTCGCAAAACATCAGATGGCCCGTCCACACGCACAGCATCGCCCCGCCATGCCCAAGCGGCGCCGACACTCAACGACTGCACGGGTGCAGCATCAAGACCATCAATTTCTGTTTGCGACCAGGAAATGACGAACGTGCCCCGAAAGCCCGTTCCCATATTCTAACTCGCCTGCCTCAGTTTCTTTTTTTATTACCCAATCGTTAACAAATGCGAGCTGGGCTGGAAAGAGAAAATGATCTTATCCTTACAACTGTTGCGTGCGGGCCAGACTAAAAGCTCAAATTAATGTGGACCGAGCCTACGACCTGACCTTCTTTTTGTGCTTCAAACTCCTTGCCCAGATAGGTCAGCCCGTAAAAGGCGGTAGCCTGTCCGCCCTGCCAATGAACACCGGCACGCAGGCGATCGCGTGTTTCGGTTAACTGGAAACCGTTTTCTTCCGGCAGATAGATACTGTCGCTGACATGGGCGATATCAGCCCCCAGCAAGAACGAAAATCCCGATGATGCAGGATCGCTGATCACGCTGTAGCGGTGGCCGGTTACGCTCTCGCGGACCAAAAGCCCCGCCGCGCCAAGCGTGCCAAAAGTCAGATCAACGCCTGCGCGCACCACCGTCTCGGCGCCTGCGCGACCTTCCAGAAAGGGGCGCAGATGCAACCGCGGCGACAGCATCAGGTCGCGGCCTATCTCGGTGACCAGTGTCGGATGCACCCCCCCGCCAATCTGGTCATCCAGCGTCGATTCCGAGGGCGCGCGCACATCCAGTGCCTTGTGGACCGCACGCTGGAAGTTCCCCAGCCCTGTGCCAGAGCCGGTGATCACCATATCCGCGCCCAGCGCCGCCTCGAACCCTTTCCACATAAAATGGCTGTGCACGCCCAGCGACAGTGCGCCCGCATAGCGGCGGTCACCCGCCGCAGGGTTTTCCAGATTATCGGGCGCAAGGATCTCCGAGGACAGGCGCAGCTCGATCACCTCGCCAAAGGCGGCAGGCCTCTTTCCCGTCCACTCGGGCCCCCAAACCCGCGAGGATGTCCAGGACCCTGTGCGCCAGCGGTCTTTGCCATCACCGAAATAATCATTGGTCATCAAACGGCCATAGCCGAGACTGTGCCGCTCGGTGGCTTGGGCCGCCGGAGCGACCATAATAAGAGATAATGCAAGCGCAATGAGCGAGCCGGCGACGTGTCTAACCATCGGACATTCCTGTCTGTTCCGCCCCCACAGCGGTCTTCTGGATAGAACGGATGCACGATTCGGACCAAGGCCGCCGTAGCCTGCGCGCCTGATCAATTTGCAATTGCGTCATTGATACAACGCTTTGCCTCTGGAAAGGTCACACACAGATGTGGTTACCTGACTGAAAAATAGGAGCCGCGCCATGAATATTCTGTTCATCATGTATGACCAATTGCGGTTTGATTACCTGAGCTGCGCCGGTCATCCGCATCTGAACACGCCACATTTCGACCGTGTCGCGGCGATGGGCGTGCGGTTTTCCAACGCCTATGTGCAGTCGCCCATCTGTGGCGCCAGCCGGATGTGCTATTATACGGGGCGCTATGCCTCCAGCCACGGTGCGCAATGGAACGGCTTTCCCCTGCGCGTAGGCGAGCATACGCTGGGCGATCATCTGCGCAAACTGGGCATGGACTGCTGGCTGCTGGGCAAAACGCATATGAAGGCGGACGCGATCGGCATGGCCCGGCTGGGTTTGTCGCCCGACAGCACAATCGGCGCGCGGCAGGCGGAATGCGGGTTCGACGCATGGGCGCGCGATGACGGCCTGTGGGGCTACGGGCCAGACGGGTATTACGATGAAAAACGCTCGCCCTATAATGAGTACCTGAAATCCAAAGGCTATGACGGCGAAAACCCTTGGGCTGATTATGCCAATGCAGGCGTGACCGATGACCAGATCGCCTCTGGCTGGATGTTCCGCAACGCAGACCAGCCCGCCAACATCCGCGAACAAGACAGCGAGACGCCTTGGCTGACCTCGCAAACGATTGAATTTATGGAGCAAACTAAAGGCCCGTGGTGCGCACATGTCAGCTTTATCAAGCCGCACTGGCCCTACATCGTGCCTGCCCCCTATCACAATATGTACGGCCCCAACCACGTCCCGCAGGCCCGCCGCCATGCTGTGGAACTTGAAAATCCGCATCCTGTTTTGGGCGCCTACCAAGGCAATAAAATCGCGCAGGCGTTCCAGCGTGATGAAGTCCGTGCATTGGTGATCCCCGCTTATATGGGCCTGATCAAGCAATGCGATGACCAGCTCGGCCGCCTGCTGGACCATCTGGAGACCACGGGTACACTCAAAGACACGATGATCGTGCTGACGTCGGATCATGGCGATTATCTGGGCGATCACTGGCTGGGCGAAAAGGATCTGTTTCACGAGCAATCGGTAAAAGTGCCACTGATCATCTATGATCCGCGCACATCAGCCGATGCCACACGCGGCACCGTGTCTGATGCATTGGTCGAGAGCATTGATCTGGCCGCCACCTTTGTCGAGGCGGCGGGGGGCAAGGTGCCCGATCATATCATCGAGGGCCGCTCCCTGCTGCCATGGCTGCGCGGCGAGGTGCCGGAATGGCGCGAATTCGTGATCTCGGAATACGACTATTCCGCGACGCCGCACTGTGTAAAACTGGGGCTGGAGCCGCGCGATGCCCGCCTGTTTATGGTCTTTGACGGGCGATACAAAATGATGCATGCCGAAGGCGGGTTTCGCCCGATGCTGTTCGATCTGGCCGAAGACCCCGATGAATTCCATGATCTGGGCAAAGGCGACACCCATGTTGCCGAGATTGACTGCCTGTATGCAATGCTGGCCAAATGGGGCCGCCGGATGTCACAGCGGGTGACGAAATCCGAAGATGACATCAAAGCGATGCGCGGCAAATCCATGCGCCGCGGCATCTTGCCGTTTATGTATGACGGTACGGAAGTGGACGACGCGTTAACGGCGAAATATCGCGGGCCTGCGCGGCAAAAACACGAAGGCTAGCGCCCGATCTCGACCGCCTGCAACTCTTCGAGCAGGTCCAGCAGCTGTTCCAGCTTGGCCTCGCCGTATTGCGCGCGCAGGGAATCCAGCAAGGCTGCGGCCTGCGCGCCACGCTCTTGCAAAATCTTGCGGCCTGCGGCCTCGATGGTGACAATGCTGCGGCGGCGGTCATCGGGGGCGGTAAGCCGCGACACCAGCCCGTCCTGCTCCATTACTCTCAATATCCGCGTCAGACTGGGCAGTAGCAGACAGGCTTGCTTTGCAATGGTGTTCTGGTCCTGCGGCCCGCTCTCCTCCAACACGCGCAGCACGCGCCATTTCTGCTCGTTTACGGGGCTGTCGGCCAGCATCTCGCGTACCGGCCCCATCACCGTTTCGCGTGCGCGCAACAGTGCAATCGGCAAGGACCTGTTGGTGCGGCGCAGCGGGGATACGGACTGTGCGGAAGGATCATCAGTTGTCATCCACCAAGTATGAGCCATTCTGGGCCGATTGACACAACCACTAATTTAAATTAACAAAGCAAGTAATTTTTCCAGACGGGAGCATTTGCCATATATTGCTGGCATGTTCCGCTTATCCGGATGCGGCGCCAGACAGGCCCTTCCTGTGTGCCGCTTTAGGATTTGGCATGAGCATATAGGATGAAAACCTGTTGCGACGGGCGCCGCATCCGGCATGTTATCACACCGAGTGCATCCTGAGTATGACCAGCGGCAAGGATGATGCGCGCAGTGCCATCCTTCATATCCCCCCGTAGAAAAGACGCAGATCGCATCCGTAGCAGGCGGCAATGCCTTGTGCATTAACCGCGCCACCAAAACTGCCAAGACCACCCTGCCCGCATCGTTTGGTGGCACCAAAGCCAACGTCATCGGCCATGACGGAAGCGACCAGCCTTTTGAACTTTATATGGAGCCGAAAAGCATCGCCGCTCCCATAGGTCTGCACCACACCCCGAAAGCTGGCGTATGGCGAGGCGACTATATACCCTTTACCCCCCGTACCTCATTCCAGTTCAAGCATGATCCGCCTCAGCCATGTGGCGCTTTTCGCCTCTGGTCCGGTTTTATCGCGTGCCTCGAATATCGACATGCCGGGCCTGCAAGTCACGGTTGAAGACGCGGATAGGAACCAGCTTTGCGCTGTGCAACTGCGCGGCCATCACTGTGTAAGCCTGCGCAAAGGTGTGGGCCGTGACGTTGGTATACAAGGTTTTAAGGTCTGGAACGACGTGGTGAAATGTCTGAGCAATATGAAATTCCGCGTGACCGAGTACACAGCGGATCAGCACATGGGCCGCACATGGGCCGCCTGCGCAAACCGCCAAAGGCGAGATCACAGCCGCCCTGCCCCAGCCAGACGCCCGCGAGGCGATGGACAGCAATGAAATAACCACGCCGAATTCCGGAGCGGTGTAGGGGGCAGCGACAGCATCGTCTTCAGCCCGCATAAATGGCAGGGGGCGCAGTTCGACCGCTCTGTCCGATTCCTCGAAGGCCTGCACAAGCAGGCACCAACACTCTGAAAATTGAACCAGAGTACCTGCGCACCCTCATCCGCACTCATGTGGATTGGGCGCATAGACAGTCTGGACTGCTGGACGCCCATCCGCGTTTCAAAGAGGTCGTAGACCCTGTTCTGTCGTACTTTACCTTTCGCTCTGCGGGGATGAATGACGCGGTCCAGGTCGCCTTGGTCTAGTGGCTCAATGACAACGGGCGCATCTATGTCAGCCGGACGCGTGTTGGCGACGTGATGGTTCTACGCTTCCAGATTATACAATTCGACGGCACCGCGAATGACAGCACCACCGCCTGCGACATGCTGTACAAACTGGCGTAGGTCATATGAAGGGACGCGCCACCGAATATCGCTCTGTTTCCGCGCTTTACCCGATCTTTTGATGCCCACAAGACCTCACTGAACCATCCGCCCGAGACCCCTGCCGCTTGACGATGATGGCGGGATTGCCAGTATGATCGACAAAGGCAGGCGGCGCATTCCACCACAAAGCGCAGTTAGCCATATCGCGGCTCTCAGCCTATGCAACAAAAACACGCTGCGCGACCGGGTGCCGGAAGTGAAAGTCAACGTGGCACAAGTCAAGAATTGGGATGGCGCGGGTAGGCTGGGCCTGTGGCTGGCACCCTCCCACAACAGCCTGATCACCAATATCGCCCGGCACCCTGAGCACCGGAGTGGTAGACGAATACCCCCTGATCAAGTCAGCGCAGACATCGTCGGCGCAGGTCGCGTCCGCGCGTATATTCTGGCCGCTACAGGGCATGTGGCACCCTGTCTGGAAAACCTCGACACACGCACAATGCGCGACGGAGTGTTTAAATATAGAGGCTTTGGGTGTGGGTATGATCAATGATCCCGCAACAGGTATCATCTGGATGATTGCCCGTCTGGCGCTGTCCGGTAGGGGGGAGGGAAAGGGCCGGAAGGATTGACCTGTCAGGCTTTTAATACGACCTGTGAAGGCACGGGCCTACAGCATATTTGCCGCCCGCTTCCGGGCTTTTGGCCGCATCAACAGGGCGCGTCCCTAGCGCGGCAAGGCGGCGGCATGGCGTGCGCGTGCCTCGATCTCGTCCCACTTGCCCGCCTTGACCAGACTGGACGGCGCGATCCAGCTGCCGCCTGCGCAGATGACATTGGACAGCGCAAGATAATCGCGCGCGTTTTCGGGGGTGACGCCACCTGTCGGGCAGAACGAAATACGCGGCAGAGGCCCACCCAGACCCTTGAGCGTTTTGATCCCTCCCGCCCCTTCGGCAGGGAAGAACTTGAGCACTTCGAACCCGCGCGCTTGCAGCGTCATCGCTTCGGTGGCCGTCGCGGCACCCGGTAACAGAGGCAGACCCGTCTCAAAGCAGGCATCCACAAGATAAGCAGGCGAGCCGGGGGATACGCCGAACGTGGCACCAGCAGCGATTGCAGCGGTCACATCGTTCACTGTGACCAGCGTACCGGCCCCCACGCGCGCCCCTTTGACGGTGGCCATAGCCCTGATCATGTCCAATGCGGCAGGTGTACGCAGGGTCACTTCCAGCACAGGCAACCCGCCGCGCACCAGCGCCTCGGCCAGAGGCACCGCATGGGCCACATCATCCACCACCAGAACGGGGATGATCGACGCAAGGCTGGCGAGTTCACGGATATAAGCGGAGTCGTTCATCATAATTCAATTCCCGAAAACAGAGGCGCCGGTATCGGCAGAGCCTACGGCATTGCGGAAGGGCGCGAACAGCTCGCGGCCCGTACCATAGTGGTTATGACTCATATCAGCTGTGACAGGCGCACGGTCAAGCACGCCTTGCGTGAGGATCTCAAGCGTACCGCCGGCGGCATCCAGACGCAGAATATCACCGTCTTGCAAGCAGGCGATCGGGCCACCATCCAGTGCCTCGGGGCTGACGTGGATCGCCGCAGGTACCTTGCCCGATGCGCCCGACATGCGGCCATCCGTGACCAGCGCCACCTTATAGCCGCGCCCCTGCAATATCCCCAGCATCGGCGTCAGGCTGTGCAATTCCGGCATACCGTTGGCCTTTGGCCCCTGAAAGCGGACCACGACAATCACGTCACCGGTGAATTCACCTGCCTTGAAAGCGGCTTTCACTTCATTCTGGTCATGGAAGACGCGCACCGGTGCCTCGATCACATGGTGCGCAGGGTCTACGGCAGAAATCTTGATCACACTGGTGCCAAGGCTGCCAGACAAACGCTTCAACCCACCCGAAGCTGCAAAAGGCTGGGATACAGGGCGCAGGATGCCTTTGTTCAGACTGTCGGCGGGGCCTGCGCGCCATGCCAGCACGCCGCCGTCCATAAACGGTTCTTCGGTGTAGCGGTGCAGGCCGTCGCCCACGACAGTTCTCACATCGGGGTGCAGCAGACCCGCACCCAACAGCGCGCCAATCATATAGCCCAGACCGCCCGCCGCGTGAAAATGGTTAACGTCCGCCAGCCCGTTGGGATAGACCCGCGCCAGCAGGGGCACGATATCCGAGACATCAGAAAAATCCTGCCAATCCAGGATGATACCGCCCGCCCGTGCCATGGCGATCAGGTGGATCAGCAGATTGGTCGAGCCGCCGGTGGACATCAGACCGACCATTCCGTTCACAAATGCCTTCTCGGTCAGGATCTCGCAGACAGGGGTATACTCCTCGCCCAGATCGCTCATCGCCAAGGCACGGCTGGCCGCGTGCACCGTCAGCGCATCGCGGATATCGGCGCCCGGATTGATAAAGCTGGCGGACGGCAGGTGCAGGCCCATAAACTCCATCAGCATCTGGTTGGTATTGGCCGTGCCGTAGAAAGTACAGGTGCCCGGCCCGTGATAAGCGGCCATTTCCGCCGCCATCAGCACGTCGCGTCCCACTTCACCCGCAGCAAATTGCTGGCGCACTTTGGCTTTTTCCTCATTGGCTAAACCGCTGGTCATGGGGCCTGCGGGGATGAATACGGCAGGCAGGTGGCCAAAGATTTGCGCACCGATCACAAGGCCCGGCACGATCTTGTCGCAAACGCCAAGGAAGACAGCCGCATCAAAAGTGTTATGGCTCAGCGCGACACCTGCTGCCATGGCAATGATATCACGCGAGAACAGAGACAATTCCATCCCCGCCTCGCCTTGGGTCACGCCGTCGCACATGGCAGGCACGCCGCCGGCAACTTGTGCTGTACCGCCATTCGCGCGCACGGCATCACGGATCAGAGCGGGATATTTTTCATAGGGTTGATGCGCCGACAGCATGTCGTTGTAGGCCGTAACGATCCCCAGATTGCCGCCCTGCCCTGTGGCCAGCGTATCTTGGTCTGGTCCGGCGGCGGCAAAGGCATGCGCCTGTCCGCTGCACGACAGATGCCCGCGCGAGGGGCCTTTCTTGCGTGCTGCTTCCATCCGCGCGAGATACGCGGCGCGGGTGGCTGCGCTGCGCGTGACGATGCGGTCAGTGATTTGGGCAAGTGTCTGGTTCAGGGGCACGGGTGCATCCTTATCATCTCGGAACTCGATTTCAGAACGTTAGCGCTAACTTAATCGCATTCAGCGGGAAAGAAAGCCCTATTCAGGTTGATCTAATCTATCTTTTTCGACTTCTGCCAGCCCCTTGCGCGCCGCACGAAAACACTCAAGCGCCTGCGGAACACCGCAATAGATGCCAATCACATGAATGATGGCGCGGATCTCCTCGCGGGTGACACCGTTGTTCAGCGCGCCTTTGCAGTGCAGCTCCCATTCGTGCATCTTGCCCAGCGCGCCGATCATCGCCAGGTTCATCATGGACCGTGTCTTGGGGTCGATCACATCGTCTCCCCAGCCAAAGCCCCAGCACCACGCGGTCATTGCTTCCTGAAAGGGGCGCGTGAAATCATCGGCAGCGGCAAGGTTTTTATCAACATATTCCGCGCCCAAGGTATTGCGGCGCTGCTCCAGCCCTTTCAGGAACAGGTCTTCGTCAAATGTGCTCATGCGCGCGCTCCCGCTGTGTTGCGGCCAGCCTAGTCTTTTTCCAGCCGCCGGAACAGCATCGACAGACCGAAGCACAAGATAAAATAAAACGCCGCCGTGGTGATCCACGCCTCGAAGATCAGGCGGGTGGAGGCGACCAGTTCAACCGTTTTATAGGTTAGTTCCTGCACGGAGATCAGCGAGATGATGGAACTGTCCTTGATTAGGCTGATGAACTGGTTTGCCATCGGCGGGACCACTTTGCGCATCGCTTGCGGCAGCACGACATAGCGCATTTCCTGCACCGGGCTCATCCCGATGGCGCGGGCGGCTTCGCGTTGGCCCTTGGGGATGGACTGGATGCCAGCGCGCACGATCTCGCCCACAAAGGCGGCCTCGAACATCGCCAGCACGATCACGCCGGAGACCAGCGAGGGGAAGCGGCGCATATCGCCAAAAAAGAACTCCCACACACCCGCGTTGTCACTGCGCGCAATGCCGCGCGCCCATGCATTGAGATCAAGCGCGTCGATCAGTTGTTGGGAGAGGAAAAAGAAGAAGATAAAGATGATGACCACGGGCGGGATATTTCGCAGCAACTCCAGATAGGTGCGCGCCAGCAACCGCACGGTCAGGTTTTCGGCGCAACGGGCAATGCCCAGCAATGTGCCGAAAATCAGCGCCAGAATACCCGAATAGATACAAATACGGATGGTCGCGATCAGCCCCTGCAACAGCAGATTGGCAAACCATTCCTGCCGGTCCTCGCGGTAGCGCAGGATGTAATCAGGGATCAGCGCCCAGCGCCATTCGTAGTTCAGCGCGCCCTGCATCTGCACAGCAATATAGGCACCCACCCCCACCAGTATGGTGAGGATGAGCCAGTCTTGCCAGAGTAGCTTTTTCAGAAAACGGGGCACGCTGGAGGGGTCTTACTGGTCGACTTGGTCTTCCCAGTCATTGCCTTTGAACCAGTAGTCATTCCGCTCTTTCATCCAGCCGCTGGCCGTGCGCACGGCAATCCAGTTGTTGAAGAAGTTGAGCGCGTCCGGATCCCCCTTGCGCAGCGCAAAACCTTCGCCTGTCGCAAGGAACGTCTGGTTGAACGGCACCGACAGGATATCGGGGTAACGGCGCACCTCGATCGAGGGTGTCGGCTCTGCCTGCATGTTTGCATGGGCGTTGCCGTTGATGACTTCCTGCGTTGCGGCGCCGTCCTCGTCAAACAGCAACAGCTTTGCCTCGGGGAACAGCTGGCTGATGACAGTTGCAGGCGTGCCACCGCGACGGGCGGAGAAGGTCACGTCGGAGCTGTTGTAATCCTCCAGCGTGAAGCCTTCAGTCATGGCAGTGTTCGCCAGAATGGTCAGGCCGGAATAGGCATAGGGCTGCGTAAAGTTGACAGTCAGATTGCGCGCAGGCGTGACCGACATACCCGAAATAATCACGTCGAAGTTGCCGGATACCAGCTGCGGAATGATGCCATCCCATGCTGTCGGCACAAACTCTACATCTACACCCATATCTTCGGCCAGTGCACGGCCTACGTCCAGCTCGAAGCCGATCAGCTCGCCGTTTTTGTCGCGCATGGACCAGGGGGTAAAGATGGACAGACCGATGCGGATCACGCCGTCTTGTTTGATCTTCTCGATCACAGATTCAGTCGTCAGTGCTTGGGTCGCCTGCTGCGCCATCGCGGAGGTGGCGAAAACAGTGCTGGTGAGTGCTGCAAAGGCAAGGCCCAGCGCGTTGCTCATGATTTTTCTGCGGTTTGTTGACATGGAAGTCTCCTGTGGGTTGGGGTTAATTTTCAGTGTGAAAGCGTTGCTCCAACAGCGATACGCCGAAGGAGAGAACAAGGGTGAGCGCCAGATAGACGGCGGCGATGGTGAACCAGATCTCGAAGCTCATGTAAGTGTCCGAGATAATGTTGCGGCCCACAGTGGTCAGTTCCGCCACCGCGATCACGCTGACGATGGCCGAGGATTTGATCAGATGCACGCCCTCGCCCGTCAGTGGCGGCAGCATGAAGCGCACAGACTGGGGAAGGATGATATAGCGGTAGGCCTGTGCACGGCTCATCCCGATGGAGGCGGCGGCTTCCCATTGGCCAATGGCGACTGAGTTGATGCCCGCGCGGAAGATTTCCGAGATCAGAGCCGAGTGAAACACGCTGAGCGTCAGCACCGCCGCTGTCCAGCGGTCCAGTCCAAACACGGGGCCAAGGACGTAATAGAACAGATACAGCAGCACCAGAAGCGGGATGTTGCGGATCAGCTCCAGATAGCCGACAGCGACGCCTTTACCCACCACCAGCCCCGACAAGCGCAGCAATGCAACCAGCAGGCCCAGCAGCGTGGCCAGCACAAAACATGTCACCGACAGCACAATTGTGGCCGAAAGACCCGTCAGAATTTCGCCCGCCTGAAAGCCGTCATCAGTGAATGTGTAAATATATTGCGGCACCTGATACCACTGCCAGTTATACCCCATCTGCTGCGCGCCTGTATAGGAGGACCAACAGATCACGCCCACAATCAGGGCATAAAGCCCCACGGCAATCGCCGGTGTATTCAGCGCGCGGCGCAGGGTCAGGGGGCGGGCCTCACTCACTGCTAATGTTCCAGAATCTGGTCAAGGAACAGGCGGGCGCGCTCTGTCTGCGGCGCGGTAAAAAACGTATCGGGCGGGGAAACCTCCACGATCCGGCCTGCCTCCATGAACACCATCGTGTCAGCGACTTTGCGTGCAAATCCCATCTCGTGCGTGACAACAACCATGGTCATGCCAGTACCTGCCAGCTCTACCATCACGTCCAGTACCTCCCCGATCATTTCGGGGTCGAGCGCCGAGGTCGGCTCGTCAAACAGCATCACGCGCGGCTCCATGCAAAGCGCGCGCGCGATGGCGACACGCTGTTGCTGGCCACCGGACAGTTGCGCAGGACGTTTGTCTGCCTGCTCGGGGATCCGCACCCGCTCAAGATAGGTGCGGGCGGTTTCCTCGGCTGCGGCACGGTCCAGTTTTCGGACTTTCATCGGGCCAATCATCAGGTTTTCCAAAACCGTCAGATGCGGAAAAAGATTGAACTGCTGGAAGACCATGCCCACGTCCTGCCGCAGCTGCCGGATCTCGGGCGCCTCCGCATGCAGTGTAATACCATCGACGGTAAGAACGCCGGCATCGTGATTTTCTAGCCCGTTGAAACACCGGATCAGCGTCGATTTACCAGAGCCGGAGGGGCCGCAAACCACAACCCGCTCGCCCTGATGGACGGTCAGGCTCACGTCTGTGAGGGCGCTGAAATCTCCGAAAGATTTGCCAATGCCTTGTGCAACAATAACCGGCGTTTGCGTCATCTTGGTTGTCGTCCTACGTCTGTAAACTCGCAAACTAGCGTAGTGCGCCGCACAAGCAACCTTGTACGATTCCGGAAAAGCAAAGTTTTTCACTGTGGCACCCCTGCCCTTTGCGTGTAATTCGGATAACATACACAAACTTGAGGTGATTTTTCGGCGCGCGCACTAGATACTGAAGAACGCTGTATGAACCAGTGATTTGAGCGTAGCCTGTCCCATAAGAAAGCCCCCTGATGAAAGCCTTGCGTCAAATCCTTGTCCTGCTCGCCGTCCTTGCGGCTGGTCTTTATATCTGGATCACCTACATTCCGGCTGCGCGGCCCCTGCTTGAGAAGACCGGATTGCTTGATCTTTTGGGGATTGAGCCGGCCGAGACAGAGGCACCAGCACAGGGGGGCGGGCGGCCCCGCGGCGGTGCAGCATCTGTGATCATAGCCACCGTGGGCCAGACCGTGCGCGAAGACCGGATCAGCGCCATCGGCGATGGCCGCGCGCTGCGCTCTGTTACCGTGCGTTCGGGTGCTGTGGGGGTGATCACGGATTTATCGCTGGCGACGGGCGGCTATGTCGAAAAAGGCGCTGTGCTGGTCCGGCTTCAGGACGAAGAGCAAACCATCGCGCTGGAGAAAGCCCGCATCCAGCTGGATGATGCCCGCGCCGAGGAAGTCCGCATCAAGCAGTTGCAATCCTCGGGTGCGACAACCGAAGTGCGCCTGCGCGAAACGGAACTGGCCCTGCGCAGCGCAGAGCTGGCGGTGCGGCAGGCCGAGTTTGATCTGGCCCAACGCCAGATTGTTGCTCCCATTTCGGGCTGGGTGGGGATCCTTGATCTGCAGACGGGTGACCGCGTGAACGCTCAGGATGTGCTGCTGACCATCACTGACCGCTCTGAAATCCTGATAGATTTTCGCATACCGGAACGGGCCGTGCGCAACATCAAGGTGGGCCAGAGATTTGAAGTGGCCCCCTTGGGCTTTACCGACAAAGTGCTGACCGGCGAGATTGCAGCAATTGATTCCGTGGTGGACCGCGCCAGCCGCACCTTGCTGGTGCAGGGCCGTGTCGGCAATGATGCGGATTTGTTGCGCGCAGGTATGGCCTTTTCTGTGCGGCTGTCGTTTCCCGGCGCCACGTTACTGTCCATAGCACCCCTGGCCGTACAATGGTCCAGCGATGGCCCCTTTGTCTGGACCGTGCGCGATGGCAAAGCCGCACAGGTCAACATTGTGATTGTCCAGCGCAACAGCGACGCAGTTCTTGTAACAGCCGAAGGGCTGGCAGCGGGCGATCCGGTGGTAACCGAAGGGGTGCAAACCCTGCGTGGCGGTGCCGAGGTGAGCATCACAGACGCGGATAAATCCGCAACAGCAATAGGCGGCAAACCATGAGCGGCCCCTCTTCTCCTCCCGCCGCGTCCCCCGGTACGGCGATCTTTGTCCGCAGGCCTATTCTGGCAATTGTGCTGAACGCACTGATTGTACTGGCCGGTGTGGCCGCCCTGTTTGGCGCCGAAATCCGCGAGCTGCCCAATGTGGACCGCCCCGTGGTCACCATCACCACACCCTTCTCCGGTGCCTCGCCTGAATCCGTTGATCAGGAACTGACAGGCCGGATTGAAGGCGCGGTGGGCCGGGTGACAGGGGTGCGCAGCATTTCGTCCAATTCACGCTTCGGGCGCAGTCAGGTCACGGTTGAATTCAACGACAATGTGGACATTGACGTGGCCGCCACAGATGTGCGCGATGCCGTCGCACGTATCGTCAACCAGTTGCCCGAAGATGCCGACCAGCCCGAGATTGTGAAGGCGGATGCCAACGCACAGCCCGTCATGCGCATCGCCGTGACCTCTGCCACCCGCTCTCCGCAGGAGTTGACAGCGATTGTACAGGACCGCGTCGAGGACCGCCTGATTTCGGTCGAAGGTGTGGCCGATCTGCAAATCTACGGTGACCGCGAGCCGATCTTTCGCGTCGATATCAACCAGCTGGAGCTGGCCAGCCGTGGCCTGTCGCTGGGTGATGTGCAGCGCGCGCTGTCTACCGTGTCCTTCGACGCACCTGCGGGTGACCTGTCGGGCAGTCGCCAGTCTATCAACGTACGCACCACTGCCAGTATTGCCACGCCAGAAGCCTTTGAAGCACTTGAGATAAAACCGGACGTGCTGGTGGGCGATGTGGCGACTGTCACGCTTGGCCCCGCCAAGGGCGAGACATCCCTGCGCGCCAATGGCCAACAGGGTCTGGGCATCGGGATCATCCGGCAGGCCACGTCCAACACGCTGGAAATTTCCACCAATGTCCGCGCCGTTGTCGACCAGCTGAACGCGACATTGCCAGAGGATGTCAGCATCTTTGTCACCTCCGACGATGCGGTGTTTATCTCCGGCTCGATTGAAGAAGTGATTAAATCGCTGGGCTTTGCCATTGCCATCGTGGTGGCAGTGATCTTTCTGTTCCTGCGTGATTTCCGCGCAACGCTGATCCCCACGCTGACCCTGCCAGTGGCCCTGATCGGCACGTTGGCAGCAATCTATATGGTTGGATTTTCGATCAATATCCTGACTCTGCTGGCGCTGGTACTGGCCACCGGCATGGTCGTCGATGATGCCATTGTTGTGCTGGAAAACATTGTCCGCCAGCGCGCCGCCGGCATGGGGCCGCGCGCCGCTGCGGTCAACGGCACGTCGCAGGTGTTCTTTGCCGTTGTTACCACCACGGCCACGCTTGCAGCCGTCTTTGTGCCGCTCTCGTTCCTGCCGGGGCAAGCGGGCGGGCTGTTCCGCGAATTCGGCTTTACGCTGGCGATGGCAGTGCTTCTGTCGTCTATCGTCGCCCTCAGCTTGTGCCCCATGCTGGCCAGCCGTCTACTGACTGCACCGCCCAAGAAGGACGCCCGCGGCCCGATGATCTGGCTGGGCACCAAGCTCAAGGATTTCTATGCCCTCACCCTGCGCGGTGCACTTGCGATGCCGTTTGTGGTCGTGCTGGTGTCGGCGTTTATCATGGTCACAGCCATTCTGATGGCGACCACGATCCGGCAAGAACTGACCCCGCGCGAGGACCGCGCTGTCGCATTGCTGAGCATCACCGCCCCGCAGGGGGTTTCGATGGAGTACACACAGGCCAAAATGCTCCAGATCGAAGATCTGGTGAATCCGTTGCGCGCGGCGGGCGAGGTGACAAATATCTTTTCCATCAGCGGTTTCGGTGCTGATAATCGCGGCTTTATGGTCTTTACCCTTGCCAAATGGAACGACCGCAGCCGCAGCCAACAAGACATCGTGGACGAGATCAACGGCAAGCTGCGCAGCGTGATCGGCGTGCGCGCCTTTGCGATCCAGCCCAATTCGCTGGGCATTCGCGGCGCGGGACGCGGGCTGGCTTTTGGCATCACTGGCGACAGTTATGCGCAACTGTCGGAAGTGGCCGAGCAGATGGTGGACCGCCTGAACCAGATCCCCGGCATGGGACAGGTCCGGCTGGAGTACGAGCGCACGCAGCCGCAGCTGTTTGTGCAGATCGACCGCGCGCTGGCCGCTGATCTGGGCGTGGACATCACAGGGCTGGGTCAGGCGCTGCAAGCGTTGCTGGACGGGCGCAAAGTCGCCTCCGTGTTCATCGAGGACAAGAGTTTCGACGTGCAGATGCTGTCCACCTCCGACCCGATCAATGATCCCGGTGATCTGGAAAATATCTTTGTGCGCACATCCAAAGGCCAGATGGTGCCCATGTCCAGCTTTGTGACGCTGGAAGAACGCGCCGTGGCGCCAGAGCTTGACCGCGAAGGACAGAACCGCTCGGTCGAGTTGACGGCGGGGCTGACGCCCGAGCTGTCGCTGGGGGATGCGCTGGCGCTGGTGCAAGGAATAGGGGACGAGATCCTTTCCGACCAGAACCGCATCGTGCCGCTGGCCGAAGCGGCATCGCTGGACCAGACCAATTCCGGCATCATACTGACCTTCGGTTTTGCGATCCTGATCGTATTTCTGGTGCTGGCTGCGCAGTTCGAGAGCTTTGTCTCGGCTGTGGTGGTCATGGCGACCGTGCCACTGGGGCTGGCCTGTGCGGTCTTTGCGCTAATTCTGTCGGGCCAGAGCCTGAACGTCTATAGCCAGATCGGTCTGGTGATCCTGATTGGCATCATGGCAAAAAACGGCATCCTGATTGTCGAATTTGCCAACCAGTTGCGCGACAAGGGGCAGGATGTGGGCAGTGCGATCATCGACGCCTCCACGATCCGGTTGCGCCCTGTGATGATGACCATGACCTCGACCGTGCTGGGCGGTGTGCCGCTGGTGCTGTCCACAGGGGCCGGGGCCGAAGCGCGCGAGGCTTTGGGCTGGGTCATTGTAGGCGGTCTGGGTCTGGCAACTGTGTTCACGCTCTATCTGACTCCGGTGGCCTACTTCCTGCTGGCACGGTTCTCCACGCCCAACGCCCAAGCCGAAGCGCGGCTGCAAAAGGAATTGGACGCGGCCCGGACGCAGGGGATTTAGGCGCGCAGGCCACACCAACACGCCAATTCTCACGCATTTTTTAATCCTGACTAATTTTGTCGGATTGACATACCTGACAGATTCGCTCAAGTAATAAAGCGGCAGGGTGGTCCGATTCCGGCACGGGCATGGCCTGTCATTCTATATTTTTCTGCTTCTTGCGCGACGCCAAAAGGACCACGCCCATGACCCGATCCCGCCTTCTGATGACTGTTGCCACATTGGCCTTTGCATCCCCCGCCCTTGCCGTCGAAAAGACCGAAGTGCTGGACACCTACGCCAATATCGCTGCCGCTGCCTATGGCGACAGTCTGATCACGGCACAACGCTTGCAAACCGCCGTGGCAGCCCTTGTAGCACACCCTTCGGCAGAAAACCTCACGGCTGCACGCTCCGCATGGCTGTCCGCCCGCGTTCCCTACCAGCAGACCGAAGTCTACCGTTTTGGCAATACCATCGTCGATGACTGGGAGGGCAAGGTGAACGCCTGGCCGCTGGACGAGGGGCTTATCGACTATGTCGATGCCACCTATGGCGGCCCCTCGGACGAGAATGAATTTGCAGCCCTCAATGTGGTGGCAAGCCCCGCGTTCATCCTTTCCGGCCAGCAGATTGACGCATCCGCGATCACGCCAGCGCTGTTGTCGGATACCCTGCACGAGGCGGACGGGGTCGAAGCGAATGTGGCCACCGGCTATCACGCGATTGAATTCCTGCTCTGGGGTCAGGACCTGAACGGGCATGGTGCGGGCGCAGGCAACCGTCCGTGGACGGATTATGCGGCGGGAGATACCTGCACCAATAAAAACTGCGACCGCCGTGGCGATTATCTGGTGGCTGCAACCGATCTGCTGGTCTCCGATCTGGAATGGATGGTGGCGCAATGGGGTGATATAGGCGATGCCCGCGCCACGCTGGTCGCCGACCCCGATGCGGGCCTGTCGGCCATTCTCACCGGCATGGGATCGCTGTCGTACGGCGAGCAGGCAGGGCAGCGGATGCGTCTGGGCCTGATGCTGAACGACCCCGAAGAAGAGCATGACTGCTTCTCCGACAACACCCACAACAGTCACTATTACAACGGCCTCGGGATGCAGAACATTTATCTGGGCGCCTATGTCCGCATCGACGGCACGCAGGTGTCCGGCGCGTCCCTGTCGGATATGGTGGAAACTACCGATGCTGCCCTTGATACCGAAATGCGCGGCAAGTTGTCGGATACGATGATGGCCCTTGGCCGGATCAAGACCGCAGCGGAGGCGGGTTTCGCCTATGACCAGATGCTGGAGCGCGGCAATGCCGGCGGCGAGGCGCTGATCATGAGCGGGGTGAACGGGTTGATCGACCAGACCCGCTCGATCGAGCGGGTGGTAAGCGTGCTGGGCCTCGACGGGATATCATTCGAGGGCTCGGAGAACATTGATGATCCAGATGCCGTTTTCAAATAAGAAGCCAATCACCAGCCTGTATTTCGGCCTGTGATCTGCACTATTTTCAGGAATAACGATGAAGAAGATAAAATCTGGTATAGGACTGATCGCGGCATTGCTTGCCAGCAGCACCGCAGCCCATGCCCAAGACACCCCTTTCACATGGGAGGGCAGCGTCGAGATCGGCCTGGACAGCACCATTCGCGCCAATGACCCCACAGCCAAGATCACGGATGGCTATCTGAGCATCGAGGCCGCGTTCGAGGCCACGCTGACTGGCCGCCTGAGCGTCTTTGGCGCGCTGACACTCGAGACTGTCACTGACGCCGATGCCGACCGCATGCTGGAAGATCTGGGCCTCTATATTCCCGAGCTTGGCCTGCGCTATACCTTCGGGGACACGGTGCTGTCGGCAGGTAAAATCTCTCCGGTATTTGCCGTCGCATGGGACGCCGCACCCGGATTCTATGGCACCGCACTGGCCGAGGATTATGAGCTGGGCGAGATGATCGGGCTGAGCGTGGACACCCACGCAGGCGCAGGCGGCAGCCTGTCATTCGCGGTTTTTTATGCGGATGACACAGGGCTCAGCAACAGCATCGGCACCAAGCGCGGGCGCAACAGCCTGGCCGCAGGCGGGGCGGGCAACACGAGCAACCTCGATAACGTTGCCTTCCAGTATACCCGCACTTTTGGCGAGACGACTGCATGGATCGGCGCGCGACATTTGTCCGCGGGTCTGGGCGAGCTTTCGGACGAGACCGGCCTGGTTGCGGGCCTGACCCATGATTTCGGAAACGGGTTTGACATGATCGGTGAAGTCGCACGGCTCGATGGCGGCGATGATGCAACCTATGCGACAGTCGGCGGTGCCTATGCGGTGGAGGCATGGACATTCTCGGCCACGGCCACGCTGGTGGCGCACAGCGGTGGCCCGAACGACCGGATGATCGCACTCGGCGTTGACCGCAGCTTGAGCGACAGCACGGAAGTAAACTTTGGCCTTGCGCGCTTTGATGTGCGCGGCGAGACGTCTACCGCGATGGGGCTCGCGGCTGTCTTCAGCTTTTGAGAAATCCCGCCCCTTTTGCGCAGGGGGGGCGGAACAGAATAGAAAACTGGCAAAATCCGCCAAGTAAATGACGCAGGACAGACCAAAATGCATAGCTTTCCGCACTCCTTCAGGATCACCCGTCCCGCTCTGGCCCTCGCAGCGGTACTGTTCTCGACGGCGGCTGTTGCAGATATCAGCGGTCTGGCCTTGGGGGATCCGCACCTGAATGTGATCCCCCGCACTGGCGATGAGGCCGCGCGCATTGCTGCCGTGACCACGCCCACCACCGATTTCACCAAGCCCCAGAAGTTTGAGGAACGGCCCGCAGGCGCTGCGACCGTGCGGGTCACAAACACCGCCGATGCCTTCTCCAACCCGTCCGGCAACATCAGCTTCGAGAACGAGTTGACCTTCAAGCTGGGCGATGGATTGTTCCGGAAAATATGGGTCTCCTCGCCGTCGTCGACACTGGCCTCTGACGGTCTGGGGCCTTTGTATAATGCCCGCTCGTGCCAACGCTGCCACGTCAAGGACGGGCGTGGTCATCCGCCAGAAGGGTCAGACGATAACGCCATCTCGATGTTCCTGCGCATCTCCATTCCTGGCACCGATGCGGATGCGATCAGCGAGATCGAAGGCTATATCGCCACTGCGCCCGATCCGGTTTACGGCAGCCAACTTCAGGATTTTGCCGTGCAGGGCCACGCCTCCGAGTACCGCCTTGATATTAGCTATACCGAAGAAATCGTGACACTGGCCGACGGCATGCAGGTGTCCTTGCGCCATCCGGTCTACCACGCCGCTGATCCGGGATATGGCCCGCTGCATCCGGATGCCATGCTCAGCCCGCGTGTGGCGCCGCAGATGATTGGCCTTGGTCTGCTGGAAGCGATACCAGCGGCGGATATTCTGGCCGGTGCAGACGAGGATGACGCAGACGGTGACGGCATTTCCGGGCGCGCAAACGTGGTCTGGTCCGCCGTGCACAACCAGCCGATGCTGGGCCGCTTTGGCCTGAAAGCAGGCATGCCCACAATCCGCGAGCAATCCGCAGGGGCCTTTGCAGGCGATATCGGTATTTCAAACCCTATCTTCACCGCAGCCAGCGGCGACTGCACCGATGCGCAAGAAGCCTGTAAGGCCAGTATCCACGGCGACAAGGATGCCCGCGACTTCGAGATTGACGCAGAGGGCATGGACCTTGTCACTTTCTACAGCCGCAATCTGGGGGTGCCCGCGCGCCGCAATATGGATGATCCGGCGGTTCTGCGCGGCAAAGAGATGTTCTATACCACCGGCTGCACATCCTGCCATACGCCCAGTTTTGTAACGAACCGTTTGGAGGACCAGCCCGAGCAGAGCTTTCAGCTGATCTGGCCCTACACGGATATGCTGCTGCACGACATGGGGCCCGGTCTGGCCGATAACCGACCCGAAGCACGCGCCACAGGCAGTGAATGGCGCACGCCGCCGCTCTGGGGGATTGGCCTGACGCAGCATGTCAGCGGACATAGTTACTTTCTGCATGACGGGCGCGCGCGCTCGCTTCTGGAGGCGGTGTTGTGGCACGGGGGCGAGGCACAGCCGCAGCGCGATGCCGTAACGGAGATGACCCCGCAGGACCGCGATGCCCTGATCGCCTATCTGGAGAGCTTATGAGACGATTTCTATGCGCAACCAGTCTGGCACTTGTGCCAGACTGGTAAGTGCTGAGACACCGAACCCTGTGATTGCCGATGTTGTAGAGGCGCATATCTTACCACGTTTTCAATCGCTGGCTGACACTTCCGCACAACTCGCCACCGCCGCACAGTCTGATTGCAATCCCGCATCCCCCGCCCTGCGCGCCGCTTATGGTGCGGCGTTCGATGCGTGGATTGCGGCCAGCCATCTGCGCTTTGGCCCTACGGAAATCGCGGACCGCGCCTATGCACTGGCCTTCTGGCCCGACAGCCGTAGCGCCACACCGCGCACGCTGGCATCCCTGATTGCAACACTTGATCCGGTTGCGACATCGCCCGAGAGCTACGCGCAAGTATCGATTGCGGCACGCGGGTTTTATGCGATGGAATTGCTGATCTATGATGATACCCTGATTGAAAATGCGGACGCAGCCTATACTTGCATGATGATGCAAACGATGGCCGCCGATATTGCCGCGACCAGTGTAGACATTCTGACAGACTGGCAGCCGGATTATGCTGAAAAATTGCGCGCCCCCACGGATGCAGGCCCCTACCGCTCGGACGCGGAAGTCCTGCAAGAGTTGCTCAAGACACTCAGCACGGGGTTGGAGTTTACGTCCGAAGTGCGGCTGGGCCGCCCGCTGGGCACTTTTGAGCGCCCTCGCCCCACCCGTGCCGAAAGCTGGCACGCCGGACGCTCTACCCGTCATGTTGCGTTGAGCCTGACATCCCTGCGCGACCTTGGACAGCGTTTGTCACAGAGTGATCCCGCGCTTCAAAGCCAGATTGATATGGGTTTTGCCAGCGCACTGGCGCAGCTTGCCACTCTGGATGATCCTGTCTTTGCGGGGGTCGCCACACTTCAAGGCAGGCTCAAGATCGAGATCATCAAGCAATCCGTCGACGCGGTCCGCGCCGTGACGCGGGACAGGCTTGGCCCCGCGCTCGGGGTGGCGGCGGGGTTTAACGCGCTGGACGGAGATTGATATGACGGGCGGACGGCGTAGATTTCTGGGCGGATTGCTGGCGGCAGGGGTCATTCCGGCACCCACATGGGCAGATGCAGGCGCGCCTGCCTATCTGTCTGCCGCTGCAAAACCTGACGGATCATACATCCTGTGCGGCATCAGCGCCGGACATGAAATTGTGTTCGAGATCCCCCTGCCCGCGCGCGGCCATGCGGCGGCAGCCCATCCGGCACGCCCCGAAGCGGTGGCCTTTGCCCGCAGACCAGGCACATTCGCGATCGTCCTTGACTGTGCATCAGACCGCGCAAAAGCCACGCTGGCCGCGCCCGAGGGGCGGCATTTCTACGGCCATGGCGCCTATACACCAGACGGTGACTGGCTGCTCACCACCGAGAACGACTATGAGACAGCGCGCGGGGTCATCGGCATCTGGGACGTAGCGGCAGGGTATAGGCGGGCGGGCGAGTTTTACAGCGGTGGCATTGGCCCACACGACATCAAACGCCTGCCGGACACAGATATATTCGTGATCGCCAACGGTGGCATCGAAACCCATCCCGACACCGGCCGGACCAAGCTGAACATCGCGACGATGCAACCCAACCTCGCGTATCTGGAGGCGGGCAAGATTGTCGAATTGGCCGCACTGCCGCCTGCGATGCACAAGAACTCCATCCGGCATCTTGCGGTCAGCCCCGACAGCGATGTGGCATTCGGCATGCAGTGGCAAGGCGATGGGCCAGTGCATGCGCTGGTGGGCCTGCACAGGCCTGACAGCGTGGCAAGCGTTGATCACCAAAGCCAAGATGAAAGAAGGCGACAAGGTTCTGATACATGCGGGATCGGGCGGTGTCGGGACTTTGGCGATCCAGATTGCCAAGCACTTTGGCGCGTATGTCGCGACCACCTGTAGCGCGCGGCACGCAGATCTCGTCCACGACCTTGGGGCAGATGTTGTCATCGATTATAAATCGCAGACGTTTGAGGACGAGCTGTCAGACTACGATATCGTTTTTGATATGGTGGGGGGCGAAACGCTGAACCGGTCGTTCAAGGTGTTGAAAAAGGGTGGCACGCTGGTGTCGATCAAAGGACAGGACACTGATGATCTTGCGCCCGAATATGACGTCCGGTTCGAGTGGTTCTTTATGGAGCCCGATGGTGCAATGCTGGCCGAGCTTGCCAATCTGATCGAGAACAGGATCGTAAAAACCGTAATAGATCGGACCTTTCCAATGGATGAAACTCGCGATGCCTACGAGGCCTTGAAAAACGGGCACGGCGCTGGAAAAATCGCGATTACGATCATTTAAGAGCGCCGCTGAAAAGAAAGCGTTACGCGAACCTGTAACGGTTCGCGTAACTCATCATTTTGCTATTATTTCAATAACATCAGCAACTCTTCCGCCGCCGCCGCTGAAGATGCCGGGTTTTGACCAGTTACAAGTTTACCGTCACGCAGTACGAAGCTGGCCCAATCGTCGCCTTTTTCATAAGCTCCACCATTGGCCTTCAGCATGTCCTCAACTAAAAACGGGACGACGTCCGTCAGACCGACGCCTTCTTCTTCGGTATTGGTAAAGCCCGTAACACGGCGACCTGACACCAATGGCTTGCCGTCCGATCCGTTTGTGTGGCGGAACACAGCTGGTGCGTGGCAGACGGCCCCAATGGGAAGATCTGCCGCCGCGAAGGCTTCGATCAGGCGTTTGCTATCGCCATCTTCGGCCAGGTCCCACAGCGGGCCATGGCCACCGGGGTAGAAAATCGCATCGAACCCGTCGATCGTTACATCTGACAGCTTCAGCGTCGAGGCGAGGTGTTTTTGCGCCTCTGGATCATCTTTGAACCGGCGCGTGTCGTCCGTTTGGGAATCGTCATTGTCGCTCATCGGATCAATTGGCGGCTGGCCCCCTTTGGGCGATGCCAGTGTGATTGTTGCACCTGCGTCTTTGAAGACGAAATAGGGGGCCGCAAATTCTTCCAGCCAAAACCCGGTCTTTTTGCCAGTGTCACCCAAGGTGTCGTGCGATGTTAGAACCATCAGAATATTCATGTTTTTTCCTTTGTGTTTGGGCCGACGCGGATTACGCGTTTGCCAAAGTTTTCGCCGTTGAGAAGGCCGATGAATGCGTCGGGCGCGTTCTCCAGACCGTCGATGATTTCTTCGCGGTATTTGATCTTGCCGGTTTTAATCCAGCCGCTCATTTCCTTGGCGAAGTCCCCATAAAGATAGCCGAAATCGTCAAAGATGATGAAGCCCTGCATCTTGATCTTCTTGCGCAGGATCTGGCCCATCAGCCAGTTCATACGATCTGGCCCGTCGGGCAGTTTGGTCGCGTTATATTGCGACACCAACCCACAGACTGGCACCCGCGCATTGGGGTTCAACAACGGGATAACCGCATCGAGAACCTTACCGCCGACGTTTTCAAAATAGACGTCGATCCCGTCGGGCGCGACTTTAGCAAGCTGGTCGGCAAAATCGTCCGCCTTGTGGTCAATGCAGGCATCAAAGCCCAATTCGTCAACGCCGTAAGCGCATTTATCCGCGCTTCCCGCGATCCCGACCACACGACAGCCCAACAGTTTGCCGATCTGCCCCACGGTCGCCCCGACGGGGCCCGTGGCCGCCGCAACGACGATCGTTTCGCCAGCCTTTGGCGTGCCGATCTTGGTCAGGCCCGCCCAGGCGGTAAAGCCGGGCATGCCCAGAATGCCAAGCGCCCATGAAAGATGCTCGGGGGATTGATCCAGCTTGGTCACGCCCGTCCCGTCTGACAGTGCGTAATCCTGCCAGCCGTTGAAGCTGAGGACCCAATCGCCTGATGCAAATCCATCGATATGCGACGTCACGACCTGCGCCACAGTGCCGCCGATCATGACATCATCAATCTTGACAGGATCAGCATAGGATTTTGCATCGCTCATCCGGCCGCGCATGTACGGATCAAGAGAGAGATACTCGGTCCGCAGCAGCATCTGATTGTCGCCAGCCTCGGGGATATCCCCCTCGACAAGATTTAATGTGCTTTTCGTCGGTTCGCCCTTTGGACGTTCCGCCAGCACCAGCTGTCGGTTGCTTTTGTCATTCTGCGTCATGAGTGATTGCTCCTATGCTGCTGCTTCAAGAATGCGACGCGCGTCGTCCGGTGTGATATCACCATGTTCGCCAAGTTCCGTCATGCCATGGTCTTTCAACGCAGCAACGATGTGATCGATCCCTGACGCATCGACATCGTAATCGCTCAGCCGCGTTTTTATGCCGAGGTCCTCAAAGAACCCGCGTGTCGCAGCGATGGCTGCATCGATCCGGTCCTCGTCAGATCCATCGCGGATCTCCCAGACGTTGGCTGCGTATTGCAATAGCTTTTCGCGCTTTGGACCGCGTTGATCGTTCATCAGAGATGGCAGCACGACGGCAAGGGTACGCGCATGGTCTGTGTCGTTGTACGCGGTGATCTCGTGGCCGATCATATGGCTCGACCAGTCTTGCGGCACACCGGCACCGATTAGACCGTTCAAGGCCAACGTCGCGGTCCACATCAGATTTGCGCGAATGTCATAGTCTTTGGGGTCCGCGATGGCCTTGGGGCCAAGATCGATCAACGTGCGCATCAGGGTTTCGGCAAAACCGTCTTGGATCGGGGCGTTGACCGGGTAGGTCAGATATTGCTCGATAATATGTACAAACGGATCAGCCACGCCATTGGCGATCTGTCGCTCGGGCAAGGTGTAGGTGACTTCCGGATCAAGGATTGAGAACACCGGGAAGCAATGCGCACTACGGAACGGCAGTTTCGCGCCTTTTTCGGGGTTCGTGATGACCGAATTGGCGTTCATCTCGGATGCGGTGGCGGGGAGAGTGAGGACCGTGCCGAACGGCATTGCCTTTTCAATCGCGGCGCCACCTGACGTCAGGATGTCCCACGCATCGCCGTCTTTCAGCGCAGCCGCCGCAATAAATTTGGTTGCGTCGATCACCGACCCACCGCCGACAGCAAGTAGGAATGTGATGTCTTCATCCTTGATTACGTCAACGGCCTTGAGGGCAGTAGCATACCGTGGATTTGGCTCGATACCACCGAACTCGACCAATGTGCGTCCGCTCAAGGCGTCCCGCACCTGTCCTAAAACGCCCGTCTTTTCTGCGCTGCCGCCGCCATAAATGATCAGGACTTTTGCGTCGGCTGGAACCTGATCTTTCAAGTCCGCAATGCGGCCTTTGCCAAACAGGATACGTGTCGGGTTGTGAAAATCAAAGTCATTCATGGTTTAGTTTCCTTCAGTTTCGACGTGGAGACGGACGTCGATGTTTCCGCGTGTGGCATTTGAATAGGGGCAGACCTGATGGGTCGCTTCAACGAGGCGCTGCGCGTCTTGCGCGTTCATGCCCGGGAGATGAGCGGTGATGTCCAGATCAAGGGCATATCCGCCCTCACTGCGCCGGCCGATCCCCACGGCGACAGAAGTTTTAGCCTCTGAAATATCGAGTTTAAGCTGTTTGGCCGTCAGCTGCATCGCGCTGTCAAAACAGGCCGCATAGCCGAGCGCGAAAAGCTGTTCGGGGTTTACGCCAGGCTCGCCGCTGTCCGGGCTGGCCATTTCGACCGAGAATGTTTCATCGTCCAATGACGAAGTTCCTGAACGCCCGCCGGTGGCAGTCGCTGTGGTTTTGTAAAAGATTTTCATAAGGTATCCTTCTGTTATTAGACCAGTCGTCTATCAACTTATTAAATGTGAATTGGTTCAAGCAGTCGGAACAAGTTTCCGTGTTGCCTGCATCGCTGATATCAACGGCGTGTCGTCTTGGGATAGGCTCGCGACAAGGCTCGCGCCTAACCACTGGTAGTACATCGTCTTAGCCAAACTGGTGGTATCATCAATCTGTGCAACAGAGCCGTCCGCGATACCATCATCCAAAGTTCCAGCCAGATGCGCAACGATTCCGTCGACACCTTGCAGTAGGATCTGGCTCATGTCTTTGGACAGATCTGCCACTTCGGCAGACAGCTTAACAACCAAACATCGATCTTCTGGGTTTGGGCTAATTTGATTCTGATGCCACCCCTCAAAGTAGGCAAGCAGCCGATCACGTGCGTTCAGCGTCGGGCTATCCAGCGTCGCGGCAAGGCGGTCTTTGTAGTCGTGCACGAATTCTTCAAGGACCGCACAACCATAGGCCTCTTTGGATGCGAAATAGTGATAGAACGACCCCTTCGGGACCCCCGATGTTTTCAGCAATTCATTAAGACCCACACCGGAATAACCCTGCTGCGCCGTGAGGCGGCGCCCGGTTGCCAAGATATGTGCTCGTGTATCGGTCTCTCGATTGTTCATAAGTGATATGTAGGAACCAGTGGACCAGTCGTCTACCCCCTGTATAAAGTTTTTTGAATTAGTAAACCGTTTTGCAAAGCGCATTTGTTCGCATGCGTTCAGAGCAGCATCATTGTTCGATACCTTGCAATAGGGTCATACTACCTGATCCATGATGCCCTCGTCTTATCCGAGCCGATGTGAAACATCATTTGTTAGATGTATGAACCAAGTAGTCCGCTTAGTAATGTGCCTACAAGGAACCAAAACGCTATTAATTCTGGGAGACGATCAAGTGACAGATACAACTTCCGAGGCGACCGATGAGATCGTCGCCCCTCAACCGCCCGAGGAACCGCGTCGAGGAAATCCGGCCAAGCCTTTTGCTATTGTGATTCTGATTGTTACTATCTTGATTGCGGGATGGTATGCGGCATCGGATCGGCTTTGTTGCACAAATAAGCTGATGGGATTCACTGTATGAATCCAGCGTGATAGCTGAAGGCATGAGCAGTTGGTCCCCTACGAAGTACAAGACCAAGAATTGGTCGTCT
>Ga0163215_100353_pt1 | contig 88858 bp, 92 predicted proteins | sample SynspAceP_FD_185934 | JGI IMG/M metagenome (GOLD analysis project Ga0163215, IMG submission 185934) | Saline lake microbial communities from Ace Lake in Antarctica - Synechococcus sp. Ace-P (Hybrid Assembly) | ecosystem: Environmental > Aquatic > Non-marine Saline and Alkaline > Saline | place... | reverse complement strand
TCCTACGTCGTCGCCGCTTCGCCATTCCAGACCCACTAATGTCCACTTAATCTTAATGGACATTATCTCTCTTGAGCGGGAAGCGTCAGAGCGGGTAGACCGGACGCTCACCGAGCTGTGTCATTGTGCGGCGATAGGCCCAGAAATTCCAGACCGATGAAATGCACTTCCCAACGGAAAGCACAGCCGCTTTCAGCATAGAGGCGCTCGTAGCGGCTGCTGGGCTGATGGACGAATCAAGACTGTTTCTAGGTATCGCAGACATGGCAATCTCCTGTGTTGGGCCATGTGGAAGTGAATCAATTTAAAGATGACGCGGTACACATGATCTTTTTCAATTGATAAGACCAGTGAATGTTTCTAATCTAATATATGAGAGTTATTGATGGATTAGATGAACATGGCCGCTTTGCTGGATTTGGATCAACTCAGGACATTCGTTGCTATTGCCGAGTCAGGTAGTTTTACCCGCGCAGCAGACACAGTTTTCCGGACGCAGTCTGCCGTATCGATGCAGATGCGGCGTTTGGAAGAGCGTGTGGGCAAGCCGCTTTTTACCCGTGATGGCAGAAACAGTCGCCTGAGCGAAGAGGGTCTGAAGCTGCTGGGCTATGCCCGCAAGATGTTGCGCTTGAATGATGAAACACTGGCGGTGTTCGATGATTCAGCTCTGTCTGGGAGTGTTCGCCTTGGAACACCAGATGATTATGCAGATCGGTTTTTGCCAGAAATTCTGGCGCGCTTTGCAAGATCAAACCCGCAGGTGGAAGTGGCTGTTGAATGCGCGCCAACCCCGGTATTGACCAATCAATTGAAGTCAAACGAGTTGGATCTGGCAATCATCACATATATTCCTGAGCAGCATCCAGCAGAGATGATCCGGCGCGAACCGCTTTATTGGGTCACATCCAGTCGCCACCATCAGCATGAAGAAGAAGTGCTGCCGTTGGCACTTGGTCGTCCAACCTGCGAATGGCGCGGTTCTGCCATTGCAGCTCTGGAACGCGGCGCAAGGGCCCACCGGGTGCTCTATTCCAGCTGGAACTCCACCGCTGTCGGAGCCACGGTTTTGGCCGGTCTTGCGGTATCAGTACTGCCGGAATCCGCCATCCGACCCGGCATGCGCATTTTGACCGAGGCAGAGGGTTTCCCCGAACTGCCGTCTTGCAATATCGGCTTGCTGCGTTCGTGGCACCACTGGACTCCATTGATGGACGCGCTCGCCTGCCACATCAGCGAAAGCCTTGGGAATGTCACAGTCAAGGAAACGCTGCAAATCGCCAAACCGCTGACGGCTGCAGAATAGTTCTGACAATGAACTGAACCGCAACCAACAGACTCGAAATGCGATAATCTTGCTCATTTTGCAATTTTGGGTTTTACTTCCCCAACGGCAGGCCAATTCTAAGGCCTGCGATAGGGGGAGCGGTTGTGAGGATATGCTTATCCTACCATTCGCCAGACGCGGCTTTGGCACTTGCTTTGAAGCAAGCGCTAGACGCCAACCATGCTGACGCAGAGGTTTTCTTTGCGCCGCAAAGCTTGCGCGCGGGCAATTTTTTTGTACCCCAATTTTGCACATCCCTTGATGAGCCTGATGGCTTTCTCCTTCTACTTGGAGAACGCACATGTTGTTGGAAATTACTGGAAGCTTTCGAGACTTTCGAGCTCCATATAACCGATGTCGGCTTCCCGCTGGTACCAGTCATTACCGCTGAAAAAGCGCAAAGACGGATCAACAGTGGAAAATCTGCCCAGGGGCTGAACATTGCGCCGAATTGCGCCCTGATCCGGAAGAGCCGCCTTGGTGCGGGCAGTTCAGAAAAATATCCTCGCACCCAGGGCAACAGCCAATCAGCCCAAAAATCACACCACCACACCACATCCAAAACCCACGGGAGAACAGCATGGCACATTTGACATTCATACATGGCATTTCCAACAAGCCAGCGGCCGAGGAACTTCATCGGATCTGGCGAGCCGCGCTATTGAATGCGGCATCTCCGCTGGATCTGGATGCAGAGGGTGTAACCAGTGAAATGGTCTATTGGGCGGATGTTCTCTATGCAGAACCGATGCCAGAAGGTGAGTTGGAGTCTGCGGCAGATACTCTGGAAATTTCCGTCGGTGACACGGAAGAAGTCACCATTCCCACGGCCGGTGATCCATTGGAACGCGCATGGATTGAAGCCATGTCTGAACGGATAGGTGTGGACCCGAAAACCGGCGAAACGCTCGAGGGCGACAATACCATTCTGGAAGGGGATGGAGGAGGCGCCGGCACTATGGCTGATGATCTGGAGCGAATTCCGCTGCCGGGCTTTGTCAAAGACCGGTTCATCAAACGGTTCCTGCGCGATGTGCATCATTATCTGTTCAATACTGAAATCACGCCGCGACCCGGTGAAACATTTTGGGTGCAGGATGAAATTCGCAACCGCTTTGTGGATGCAGTCAAACGGGGTGATACACAGAGTAGCCCTCATATTGTGGTCTCACATTCCATGGGCACGGTCATTGCTTATGATTGCCTCAAGCGCGTCGCCGACTGCCCGAAAGTGGATGTGCTGATCACGCTTGGTAGCCCCCTTGGGATTGATGAGGTTCAAGACAAACTAAAACCGGAATGGTCGCGAAATGAGGGGTTTCCAACCGACAAAGTGGCGGGCGACTGGCTCAATGTTTTCGACCCGAAGGATGTGGTGTCACGGCTCGACCCTCATCTGGCCAATGATTACCGCAAGGCCGGAACTGATGTAGTGGATGACCAGCGCCAGAACCATGATGGCCTTTGGACCCACAGTCTGGACAAATATTTTCGTGGTCCGGTTGTCAGTTCCCGTCTGAAATCAATGCTTGGGCTTTGATTGGAGACACCTCATGTCGAAACTGAAAAGCCTCATCAATAAATTGAAGGAAGCGGCAGTTCAGGACAATCCTGATGTGCTGGAAGGCGCGTGTCAGAATGTTGAAGGCCAGATGAAGCGGGAGCAGGATACGATTGCCGCAAATCTGGCCCACGAAGCACTGGATGCCCTGCGCAGCAGCCGGCGTTTCGATCAGTTAGGCCGCATGGCTGATGCTTTTTTGATAGATGGGCGCGAGGACACGAAAGTTCAAAGGCAATATGCTCAGGCGCTGATTGAAAACGGTCAGACAATGCCGGCCATTCATATGCTGGAAGGTGTCATTGCCAAAAAGAAGGGTTCGAAAGCGGAACTAGATGATGCGCGAGGCGTTCTTGGCCGGGCCTGGAAAGAACGCGCTGTTGCGACGAGGGGCACCCGAGATAAAGTTGCCGCTAAAGCTCTGCGCAATGCTTATCAAAGCTATATGGACGTTTATGCCGATGACCCGGATGCGCTTTATCAGGGCATCAATACTGTGGCGCTTGCCTGCTGGGATCGTGGCCTGACCTTGAAAGCCAAGGAACGCAAATCTGCGCTGCAGTCCGCCGCTGACATTCTGGCACGGGTCAAACAGAAGGATACTGATGGCCAAAGCAGCACATCGGATTTGGCAATTGCAGGAGAGGCGCTGATTGCACTTGGCAGGGAGGACGAGGCGATTGGCTGGTTTGGAAATTATGCCCACAAGGCAGACGCATTTTTACTCGGCGGAACTGTGCGTCAATTGACCGATTTGTGGAAGCTGGACGACACAACAGAAGGCCGCGAATTGCTCGCGCCCATGCGCGCGCATCTGTTGGAAAAACCGGGTGGTGAATTTTCTCTCACCTCAGATGATATGCACCAAATGGCCGCTGTCAGTGAGGCAAGCTATGAAAAGGTGCTCGGTGATATCGGCGCAAAGACCTACACTTGGATGCAGAACGGCTTTCGAACCGCGGAATCCGTTGCGTTAATTCGGCAGAATGGCCGCGGCATAGGTACCGGTTTTCTGGTCCGGGGAGGTGATCTGAACCCCGACCTTGGCGATGAGTTGTTCATTCTGACGAATGCTCATGTTGTCAGCGATCCGCCCATTGGCAATGCAGCTCACCATTCCGAAGTTTCGGTTAGTTTTGAGGTTGCCCCGGTTGTCGAGGGCAAAACCTATTCAGTGCGTGAAGTGGTCTGGAATTCACCACCAGATCAATATGATGCCAGCCTTCTAAGGCTGGACACGGACCTGAACGGCAAGCTGAAACCCTTGAAATTCAGTCCCAATCTACCATTGCTGAACCCGGACCGACCCCAAAGGGTTTATATTATCGGCCATCCCGGTGGCGGTGAAATTAGCTTCTCTTTTCAGGACAACAAACTGCTCGATTATGAAAATGGTGTGATGGAAAATGAGGATGATACAAGCCCACTTCGCATCCACTATCACACGCCCACAGAACCCGGAAGTTCCGGAAGCCCGGTGTTCAATGGCAATTGGTTGGCCATTGCTCTGCATCACGCAGGTTCCAAAAATATGAACAGACTGAATGGCGAGCCGGGCACCTATCCGGCCAATGAAGGTATTTGGATTCAGTCGATCAGGAGAGCAAAGCCAAGCTAATTAGGATGTAAATTCGGGAGGAAAGTGCATGCCAATCAATCAAAAGGGTATTGAACTGATCAAGCATTTCGAAGGTCTGCGGCTGACGGGATATATTGATCCTGTGGGTATTCCGACCATCGGCTATGGCCACACCGGGCCTGAGGTAAAGGTCGGCAAAACCATTTCCGAAGCGAAGGCAGATCAGATCCTGCGCGCCGATCTTGAGAAATTTGCAACCGGTGTGCGCAAGAAGATCTCGGTCACTGTCAGCAATAATGCCTTTGCTGCACTTGTCTCTATTGCCTTTAATATCGGGCTTGGAAATTTCGGCAGTTCAACCTTGCGCAAAAAGCTCAATGCTGGCGATGCAAAAGGCGCATCACTGGAGTTTTTGAAATGGGTAAAGGGCACCATAAACGGCAAAAAAGTGACATTGCCCGGGCTTGTGCGTCGCCGCAAGGCAGAGAGCAAATTGTTTGACACCTCTGATGGTGTCGGTTCTGAAATAACGCCTGCGCAACCGGCCAGCGGTGAAGCCGCGCAGGAGTATTTCTACATTGTCCGGCCGGGGGATTCCTTTGGCGCGATCGCGAATAGAAATGGCCTGAGCATTGAGGCATTGTTGCATTTAAACCCGCATATTGCCGACCACAATCTGCTGTTTCCCGGTGATATGATACGCTTTGTCGGCGCACCACCGGTCGATGATGAGGTCGGGTCCGCGACAGATGAAAATGCCGAACCCGCGACGACTGCAATGATTGAAGCCCCCTGGTACGCTAAAGCCAGGGGAGAATTGGGCACATCAGAAGTCAAGGGCAAGCTGCACAACAACACTCGCATTCTCGATTATCATCGCTCTACCAATTTGAACAAGAAGATGGCCGGACGCGATGAAACGCCCTGGTGTTCATCATTCGCAAATTGGTGCGTCAAAGGCAGCGGAATTAAAGGCACGAATTCTGCAATGGCCCGGTCCTGGATGAAGTGGGGCCAAAAACTGGACACACCGCGAGAAGGTTGCATCGTAGTCTTTGCGCGGCCCAGCTCCGGTCCGCAGTCCGGCCATGTTGGGTTCTTTGTAAAAGAAACTGCAGAGCGCATTCGGGTGCTGGGCGGAAATCAGTCCAATCAGGTCAAGGAATCCTATTATGGAAAGGATGATTTGCTTGGCTATCGCTGGCCACAAGGCAAACCAAAAGCACCAGCGACCTCTCCGGTAATAGAACCCGCTGAACCTGTCGAAACTGGACCGAATGGTGCGAGCGACGAAACGATCTATTTCGTCCAGCCGGGTGACACGTTTCAGAAAATTGCCATACGTGCGGGCCTGACGACGGATCAGATTCGTGCCTGGAATCCACAAATCACAAATCCGAACAAGATTTTCCCCGGCGATTCAATTCTGCTTGTGGGCACGGAAATGCCAGCCGCCGAAGAGCCGGTTATGGAAGCGGGAGGCGATACGCCGTGGTTTGATATTGCCAAACGTGAATTGGGCACAACCGAACAGGCAGGTTCCGTGCGCAATAATCCGCGCATTCTGGAATATCATGCGTCCACCACACTGCCGGGCAATCTGGCGCGCATTGACGAGACAGCCTGGTGCTCCTCATTCGTCAATTGGTGCATCAGCCGTGTTGGCCTCAAAGGCACGAACTCTGCCCGCGCCCGATCCTGGCAGAATTGGGGTCGCAAGCTAACCGATCCGGTTCCAGGGTGCATTGTCGTGTTCTCACGACCCTCTGCTGGGCCGCAATCTGGCCATGTGGCCTTCTATGTCAGCGAAACGGCGACGCATATCAAAGTTCTGGGTGGCAACCAGTCCAATCAGGTCAAGAAATCCAATTACGCCAAATCCCGACTGATTGCCTATCGCTGGCCAAGCGACATGCCGAGCACGGGTACAAGTGGTGCCAGTGGTGCTGGAAGCCCTCCGGTAAAACGGAAGATTCGGCCGCCATTTCTGTCGCGTCTGAAACTCTTCAGAAAACGCATCCTGTCGCGCAACTGATCCAGGGACTTCACAATGCAACCGGTGGCATACATACTGCAGGTCGCTTCTATCTCTTAGGCTGTTTTTGGAAAGTGAATGAATGTCCTTTGTAGGCGAACCATTCAAGCATGATGTCTTCATCACCTACAGCCATGGTGATGCGGACGGCGATGGTCATTCGCTTTTGAAGCAATGGTCGGAAGGCTTTGCCCGTGAACTGGAGCAGGAACTGCAATTGATGCAGGGGCAGCTTGCGGGAATAAAGGTTTTTCGTGATCAACATGCGCGCCCCGGTCAGGCGCTTGATCCAATGGCTCCACTGACAGAACAATTGAAGGAAGACATCACCGGTTCAGCCATTCTGGCCATTCTCATGACTCCACACTACCTGAACTCCAATTGGTGCGGAGATGAGCGAAGCTGGTGGCTGGATGCGCAAAAGCAAAATGAGCTGCAGGTGAATGGGCGTCTTGCAGTAGCCCATATTCTACCAACCACAGACAGTGACTGGCCAGAAGCGCTGGTCGACAGCCGCGGTCACAAGCTGGTCGGTCAGTGCTTCTATGATCGGTCCAGTGCGAATGCGCGTCCGTTTGAATGGCCGCAACCCAAATCAACATCAGGAGATCCTTTTCGCGGAACGCTGGTTGACTATATCGGCAATCTGATGGTGCATCTGAAAGATCTGCGCTCACTTATGCAGGAAAAAGAACGCCAGAAAACCGAGGCTCTGCGGCTGGCTGCAGATGGTGGCCAGGCCATTTATCTGCATGGCAGTCAGGAAAATTCTCAGGTCTGGGAGGATGTCTGGTCCGATCTGGAATCAGCGGGCTTTCAAGTTTATCCAAGCGAACCCGACCCGATCACCACCGATTTGGCGGACACCCAGAAAATCAGCAAAGGGCGCATCGAAATCCTGAAAGGGTGTGATGCGCTGCTTCTGGTCGGTACAGATGACACCCGCATGTTGGATGCAGACCTTGTCGTCGTCGGTCGCAATGAGCGCCATCAGGCCCGGGCATTCTCGGATAAATTGATGCCCTGTGCCGTGGTAGACAAGGCTGGCTTGGCCGATACGCGGCAACGCATTTTGACCAATGCGCGCCGTCTCGGCGTTCACTGGTTCAAGGCGCAAGATGAGTCCTGGACATCTGACATCCCGCCCTGGTTGAGCGGGGCAGGGATATGAGTATTCAGAACGAGGTGGGTTTCGACGAACAATATGAAGTGCCGCTTCCTGAATTCCCCTATCCCGGGTTGCGTCCGTTTCGGGAAGATGAATGGGCGATCTTCTTCGGTCGAGAGAACATCATTGAGCATGTGGTCGGCAAACTTGTCGCCAATCGCTTCGTTTCGGTACATGGCGATTCCGGCAGCGGAAAAAGCTCACTTGTGCGTGCCGGAGTGCTGCCCCGATTGATGCAGGACGTGAGTCGCAGCGGCGGGAGTTGGCGCACTGCCTCCATGGAGCCCGGCAACGCACCCCTGCATAATCTGGCAGCTGCATTTTCCGAATTGTGCGAGAGCGGCGGCAAGGATCGGCTGACCCATATTCGCCGGATTTTGAATCTGGGAGCAGACGCTGCCGGGCCGCTGGTCAAAGAACTGCGCCGCAATGAGGATGACCACCTTTGCGTGCTGGTGGATCAGTTTGAAGAAATCTTTTCCTTCGCGCGAGAACATCCAGGGACTGAGGCGGAGCTATTTATTGACGTATTGACCGGGATTCAAAAGCAGAAGCCCGAAGGGTTGCATATCATTTTGACCATGCGATCTGAATATCTTGGAGCCTGTGCGCGCTTCAACGGGCTGGCAGAGGCGATAAATGACACGCAATACCTGCTGCCACCCGTGCGGCGTCAGGCACTGATACGGGCAATTCGCGAACCGGCTGTGCTTTATGGCGGGCAGGTGGCGATGGATCTGGCAGAACGTCTGATCTCAGATGCAGGTTCCAGTCAGGATCAATTGCCGCTCATCCAGCATGGCCTCATGGTTATGCAACGCAGACTGCCGAAGCAGGAGAGCAGGGGTGCAGAAGGCGAATTGAGCTGGGTTCTGTCACTGGAGGATTATCGCAAGACAAAAGGTGTCGTGCAGTTTTTATCAGACCATGCGGATGAGGTTCTGAACACCATTCTGGCAAAGCACAAGGATGCGGGCCCAGTAATGGAAACCGTATTTCGCGCATTGACGGAAATTGATGCCGATGGAAATGCAATTCGCCAAAGCCAGACACTTCAGCAATTGGCTGATCAAGCCGGAGTGGTGCCAGACAAACTAGCGGAAATGCTGAGGCCCTTGCGTGCCGATGGCGTATCGTTTTTGCGGCCTTATGGTGACTTACCACTTTCGCCAAAAGACGAAATCAGCATCAGTCACGAGGCGCTCATCCGTTGTTGGAAACAGATATCAGATCCGCAGAAAGGATGGCTGCAGGAGGAATTCAAGGACGGCCTGATCTGGAAGACATTGCTTGTTGCTGCAGAGGGATACGCTGAGGACAATTCTGCCGTTCTGTCCCCCGCCGTTACAACAGAACGCGCAGAATGGATGGCCAAGCGCAATGCGGTATGGGCGGAGCGTTATGGTGGTCGCTTTGCCGATGTTGCCGAACTGTTGAAAGCCAGCGCCGCCAATGTTCGTCGGCAAAAGTTGACCAAGAGCCTGCTTGGCTTCTTGGTTATCGGTGTGATCGGACTGGGAATTTTCATTCTGACAACACGCGCAGAAAACGATTTGCTGACGGCAACCAACGCCGCGCTCGAAGTGGCGCTTAAGACAGCAGACGTGCAAACGAAGGTTGCGGTGGCAGCACTGGAAGCAGCGAAGCGTTCGCAAGAATTGGCCAGTGAGGCCAACGTAAGAGCTCAGGCAAGCCTAGTAGAGCTTACCGAGGAACAGGATGAGAACAAGAAGCTGCGTTCGCGGTTACTGGCTCAAAAATCAATTGAAGCGAGCGCGATCCATGATGCCGGCTCCGGTTTGGCGATGGCGCTGGAAGTGCTTCAGGATCAAACTGAATTACCATATGTGCCGGAAGCTGAACGTGCAGCTTACACCGCACTCTATGGGCTGAGAGAGCAGATTGTGTTCACGGCCGACGCGGTCCGGTTCCAGTCCGCGGAGTACAGCCCGGACGGCGCACGGATTGTTTCTGCGGGCAGCGATGGCACGGTGCGTGTCTGGTCATCTGACGGCGGGAATGAGAATCTGGTACTGAATGGTCACGAGGGGCGGGTTTGGTCGGCGCAGTTCAGCCCTGACGGCGCTCAAATTGTTTCTGCCGGTGCAGATGGCACGGTACGTGTCAGGGCTTCCAATGGTAGCGGTAAGGTATTGGTGCTGAACGGGCACGAGGACTTTGTCAGATCCGCGCAGTTTAGCCGCGATGGCGCCTGGATTGTTTCTGCCGGTGCAGATGGCACGGTACGTGTCAGGGCTTCCAATGGTAGCGGTAAGGTATTGGTGCTGAAGGGGCATGAATTTGGAGTCTATTCTGCGCAGTTCAGCAGCGATGGCTCTCGAATCATCTCTGCAAGTGATGACGGTACCGTGCGTATGTGGGCGTCTGATGGCGGCGGAGAGCTTTTGGTGCTGAATGGGCATGAGGGCCCCGTCTTCTCCGCACAGTTCAGCGACGACGGGTCTCGAATTGTTTCTGCCGGTGATGACGGTACAGTGCGCATCTGGGCGTCTGACGGCAGCGGTGATGCTTTGGTGCTGAATGGCCATAATGGCGCGGTCATTTCCGCTCGGTTCAGCAGCGACGCTACTCGGATTATCTCTGCTGGCGGTGACGGAACGGTGCGCGTGTGGCCATCTGATGGCAGTGGAGAGGCTTTGGTACTGACAGGCCATGACAATTCTGTCAGTTCCGCTCAATTCAGCCCTGACGGCTCGCAAATCGTTTCGGCGGGCTCAGATGGCACGTTGCGCGTCTGGGCGTCTGACGCAGTTATGTCTGGCAAGCGCGCTGGACCCTCTCGAATTGCTGAATTCCAGAAGGGCGGCATAACGCAACAAGTCGGAGAAGCCGTTCAGGAGTTTTTGCAGGTCGACAACACACGTAACACGCTTTCCTTCTCACCAAGCGGGGAACGCGTCTTTCGTTCAACGACCGTCGGTCAACTTGGTACCTGGAACGTAGATGAAGGTCAGGAACTGGTTGCTGATCGTGAATTGGATGCGGACTATCCTCAGATCTTGGCGACCGGTTTTGCCGGTGAACGCCCGGTTACCATACTGGGGCCAGATAGCTCTTTGTTGCCGTTTGAGTTTCAAATAGGCAATCGCCGCTATCCTGCATCAGACATAACCTTCAAATCACCCAGCGCTGTTGCATTTGCAGCGGACCAGTCGCGAGCCGCGCTTTACTTTTCCAGTCCAAGCCATGTCGAACTTTATGATCTCAGTGATGAGCCGAAACTGGTTGCATGGATTCAAGTAATGGGACCGCTTGATACCGTTAATCAGGAACTGAATGACGCTTTGGGCTCCCCACAGTATTTGATGACGTTTGATGGCGCTGGAGAACGCGTCACTGCTGTTTCGCAAGACGGAAACCGACTGTTCACTATTGACTGGCTGTCAATGCAGGTGCTTCCGCAACCGGAAGGCGGGCGACCCTATATGTTTGATGCTCGAGTTGAATTGCTTGACAGGTCCACCAATCTGGACTCGGTCCTTGCGCTTCATGCTGATGGGCAAATGATTTCGATTGTTGGCGTGCCACTGACGCGCAGTCTCAGCGACCTTGTGGTTGGCAATCTTCTGGATCCGGAAGGCTTCCACACGATCCGAAGGGGGCCAATTGACCGACGACCATCCGCCGCCTCTTTCAGTGCGGACGGAAACCGGGTTGCATTGGTCTCAGAGCAGGGTGTTGAAATCTATGACCCGGAAAAAGGCGGAGTCATTGCCCGTTTCACGATTTCTGGCAAGCAGCCGGTTGCTGCTGCATTTGCGTTGGATGGCACGGCACTCGCTGCCACATCCGCCGATGGGACCATTGGCTATTGGCCAATTTTTCCGACAACCGAGGCATTGACTGAGTTTGCCGAGGACGTTGCACCAAGACGGCTGACGCAGCAGCAGCTCAAAGCTTATCTGGAGCCGCAAAACACCAAAAAATAGCTGGCAGGCATTGGTATAGTTTGCGGAGTAAGTTTCAAACCGCCTTCTTTCGCCCTGACAGCACAAGGCCATTTCCAACCAAAGCCAGGGCAACGCCAGCAAGACCAAGCAGCGTCCACTGATAGTTTTCAAACAAGGTGGATACCAGTAGGGCCACGATTGGGAACATGATCGTGGCGTAGCCCGCCCGTGCTGAACCAATGCGGCCCAGCAGCGTCAAATAGCACCAGAATGCAAATACGGTGCCGGTCAATGATAACCACAACAGGGACAGGATGTAGCTTGCCGTTGGCTCGATAATGAATTCAGCGCCGCTGACAAAGGCAATTAGAGCACTGAAAGCCGTGCCATAGACCATGCCCCAGGCATTTCCGGACATGACAGAAATACCACTGCGCTGCATTTGGGCGGAAAACAGGTTGCCGATGCAAAAAGACACGGTTCCACCAAAGCAGAGCAGCAGGCCAAAAAGTGTTCCAGGATCAGCATCGGCCGCCATGATTTCCGGCCAGAAGAGGGCCGCGACGCCGGAAATGCCCAACACCGCTCCGAACACCACCCGGCGGGTTGGGATTTGACCATACAAAATCAAGGCAAATCCAATATTCACAATCGATGCCAGGGAAAACACGACAGACAGAAGTCCCGACGCAATCCATTGTGCGCCGTAATAAAACAATGCGAAATTGGTGGAGAACAAAAAGATGCCGAGCAGCAGAAATCGCAGATGAGTTCTGAACGGAAACTGCAGCGGCCTTTTTGTGACCATCACCAGCACCATCATGACGACGGACGCAATCAGAAAACGCCATGTCAGCGACACGTGGGGCGCAACGACACCAACCTGCATCTTGAGCGGAAACCAGCTTGTGCCCCACAAAAAAACGATACTGGCGTAAAGACCCAAATTCTGAAATCCGAAGCCCTGCTCGGACGAGATCGGGTGTGATTTTTGTGCAATGCTCAAACGAGTAATCCTGACGGTGAAGGCCGGATCATGCGCCCGTGTCTGCGCCTGGTCCAGTCAGGATTATTGACCGATACATCAATCCCATAAATGAAGAAATGACCGGTTTCGGCCATTCTCATCCAAGCCTGATTACCCAAATGATAGGCGTTTCTCATCTCGGCAGTTTTTTCCATACAGAGTCGGAACTGCGACCGGTCGCCGGCATCGGCAAATGGCTCCCAGACGGTTTCGCATTATCCGGTCAGGAAGCGTTTTTTACGCCATAACGCGCCAAGCGTTGTTTGAGTGTTCCTGTATGCAGTTCCAGCAAATGATTGTCATCATCGTAAAAATAGATGGACCGTCCTTCACCCTCTACCCGCGACCGTGGAGGTCGGATCTCGAGGCCAAGCGCGTTGATTTCGGCCAGACGGTCATCAAAGTCGGCATCTTCAATTTTGAATGCAATGTGATTGTAGCTTCGATCAGACAGTGCCTCGCCCTTCATCACACCAATCCACACATCATCAACCAGAAAAAAACGCTCCTCTGACAAGGAAAATGTATTCTGACCGCTGGCATAGATGCATTTTGCCTTCAAAACCTTTTCCAAAATAGTCTGCATACGATCCAGGTTTTGGACGATGAAGGTGATGTGGCTGAGTGCTGACATAGGACCTCAATAGGCGAAATCATCGAATACCCGGTCGATGTTTCCGCCCCATTCTCCGTGGTATTTCCCGAGCATGATTTCAGCCGGTGTTTTCCCCGAAGCAACGGTTTCGTCAATCGGTGTGAGATACTGGCCTTCATCAAACCCGGCACCATTCAACTGGCTGCGGCGTCTCAGACCCTGATGCGACAGCGTGACGACACGCTTGGCAACATCAAGCACTGTGCCACGCCGGAACGGTGTGTTCAGAGCCGTTTTTGGAACGGTGTCACGCATGGTCTGACGTTCTTCATCTGTCCAGTCGGCCAGATAATCTTCTGTCTCAGCCAGCGTGTCTTCATCATAGAGCAGACCAACCCAAAACGCTGGCAATGCGCAAATGCGCCGCCAGGGGTTGCCATCAGCGCCGCGCATTTCCAGAAAGCTCTTGAGCCGTACGTCAGGAAAAACCGTCGAGAGATGATTTTTCCAGTCACCTTGCGTGACGGTTTCCTTTTCTGCACCAGCCGGACGCTTGCCGTTCATATATTCGCGGAATGTGATGCTGGTCGCATCGATATAGTTCACGCCGCGTTTGATGAAATACATTGGTATATCAAGAGCGTAATCAACATACTGTTCAAAGCCGAACCCCTGATCGAATGCAAATGGCATAAGGCCAGACCGGTTATTATCCACATCACGCCAGATTTCGCCGCGATAGGACAGAAAACCGTTTGGCTTTCTATCGAGAAATGGTGAGTTGGCAAACAAGGCTGTCGCAACGGCTTGCAAAGATAGTCCAACTCGGATTTTGCGAACCATGTCAGCTTCGCTTTCAAAGTCCAGATTGACCTGAATGGTGCATGTGCGATGCATCATATCAAGACCATGGGTCCCAACCTTGGGCATGTAATTGCGCATGATATTGTAGCGCGATTTCGGCATTTGCGGCGTGTCTTCCAAAGTCCATTTCGGACTGGCACCCAGGCCTAAAAACCCAATTCCCAATGCATCCGCAACTTCGCGCACATGGGCCAGATGCCCATGAACTTCGCGGCAGGTTTGATGCAGAGTTTCCACCGGAGCGCCGGAAAGCTCAAACTGCCCACCCGGCTCCAGAGAAATGGCTCCGCCGCCGACAGGGTCGATCAGACCAATAATATGCTCATGATCATAAATGCCTTCCCAGTCCAGATTGGCTTTCATGCCATCCAATAGGGCTTTCACCCCGCGCTCACCCTCATAGGGTACGGGGGAATAATCCTCAGTATAAAAGCCGAATTTCTCGTGCTCGGTGCCAATGCGCCAGGCCTTTTTTGGCTTGCAGCCTTCGCTTAGCGCTTCTATGAGCGCAGCACGGCCCTCAAGCGGTGTATCGTCAGCTGTATCCCGGGCCATATGCCGAATTCCTTATTGCCAAAGCGGCGCGACCTTACTGCGCGATTGCAGAGAATGGCAACCCTTTATCGGTAATCACCGATAAAAGCCTGAACGACAGCCATTGCGGCCACCGCAGCGGTATCTGCCCGCAGAATTCTGGGACCAAGTGAAAGCGCGTGAACAAACGGTCTGCCAACAAGTAACTGGCGTTCTTCTTCGGTAAATCCGCCCTCAGGCCCAATCAGGATCGCCAACGGTCGCCCGTCAAGAGATTGCAATGCCTTCAGGCCATCTGAACCTTCAACCAATTCATCGCAAAAGATAAGCGCGCGATCTGCTTGTTCAGAAACCCAATTATCCAGCATTGTCTCCAGGGTAACCAGTTCGTTGAGCGCTGGCACAGATAAAATACCGCACTGTTCCGCTGCTTCCACAAGATTGGCTGCCATCCGGTCACTATTGAGTTTCTGCACCTGAGTGTAGCGGGTGTTAACCGGTTGCAGTTGACCGGCACCCATTTCAACCGCCTTTTGTGCCATGTAATCCAGCCTGGCCTGCTTCAGGGGCGCAAAGCACAGCATAAGGTCATATGGTTCGGGCTGAGGTCGAAGCAGCTCTCTGGGAACCAGTAGGCAGGCCTTACGCCCGGTTGGCTGAATATCGGCCCGCCATTCACCGTCTTTGCCATTGAATAGCAGAACCGGGTCTCCAGCTTTCAGCCGCAAAACATTCAGCAGATAATTCGACTTGCCGCGATCAGCCTCAATTGCCAGATCGGCAACAAGGTCCTCATCCATATGCAGCCGTTTGGTTCGAAAATCGTAGCGTTCGCCCATGGGTCTCTTTCTTGACGCGGTGGTAAATTGGGTGACACACACAGACAGGTCAGGTCAACTTTTTCGAATCGCGGTGCCAGACACGGATGCAGACACATATGCAGGGTAATCCATGAGCAAGACAGATAGTTTGCCCGGATCGGGTTCGCAGGACAGCAATGTGGCGGAGTTTTCTGTCACAGAAATCTCTGCAGCTTTGAAACGCACAGTCGAAGACACTTATGGCTATGTGCGCGTGCGCGGCGAGATTTCCGGCTATCGTGGGCCGCATTCCTCGGGACACGCCTATTTCTCCATGAAAGATGACCGGGCGCGTCTGGAAGCTGTGATCTGGCGTGGCGTGTTCTCAAAACTGAAAATCCGCCCCGAAGAGGGCATGGAGGTCATTGCCACCGGCAAACTGACCACCTATCCCGGCTCGTCCAAATATCAGATTGTCATCGAGCGAATTGAACCGGCAGGCGTTGGCGCGCTGATGGCGCTTCTGGAAGAACGCCGCAAAAAACTCGCCGCCGAAGGCCTGTTCGACAATGAGCGCAAACAGCCCATTCCGTTCCTGCCAAAAACCATCGGCGTCGTAACATCGCCTACCGGTGCCGTCATCCGCGATATTCTGCATCGACTGCGAGACAGGTTTCCGACCCATGTGCTGGTCTGGCCTGTGCGTGTGCAGGGCGAAACAAGCGGGCGGGAAGTTGCCGCAGCCATCAACGGTTTCAATCAACTGGACGGATCGAATATATCTAGACCCGATTTGTTGATCGTTGCCCGTGGTGGCGGCAGTCTGGAAGATCTCTGGGGGTTCAACGATGAAGCTGTTGTGAGGGCTGTTGCTGCCTCAAAAATTCCGGTCATCTCCGCTGTTGGTCACGAAACCGACTGGACGCTCATTGACCACGTAGCTGATCACCGCGCACCAACGCCCACTGGGGCTGCCGAAATGGCGGTGCCAGTTCGGCATGATCTGGAAAATACAGTCGCCACACTGAATTTGCGCAATACACAAGCCATGCAAAGAAGTTTGGATCAGCAGCGCAATGCACTGCGCAGTCTGGCGCGCGCCATGCCTGCGCTGGACAGCCTGTTCGGCATGCCGCGGCAACGCTATGACACCGCCGCGCAACGCCTGACATCAAGCCTGTCCGCCAACACCACAGCCCATCGCACACGCTTCATCAAGGCGGGCAGTCAGGTCAGCCCGCGCATGCTGGCCATCCATTTTGCCCGTGCCAAGGACCGCAAGACCCAGGCCACACTGCGTCTCGGCACCATCATGGCGCGGATCGTTGAACGCCGACGCGAAAACTGGCGGCGTGTTAGCGCGTTGAAACCGGATATGTTGCTGCGCCAGACCACATTTGGCCGAACCGCGCTTGGTGATCGCAAGGCCAGAATGGATCGAGCCTTTGTCAGCAGTTTCAGAAGATTGTCGCAAAAGCTGGATGGTCAGGCGCAATTGTTGAAACTGGTTTCCTATCAAAGCGTTTTGCAGCGCGGATTTGCGCTTGTACGCGATGAAGAGGGCCAGCCCATCAGGGCTGCGTCCCAGACCAGTATGCAGCAGCACATTTCTCTGGAATTTGCAGATGGCAGGGTTTCAGCAGTCGTTCAGGATGGCGCAGCAGCACCGCAGACGCCAAAACCGAAGCCTAAAAAGGCAGCGCTGACAAAACCGCCCGGAAATCAGGGAAATTTGTTCTAGGGCCTGTTCTTGTAACCACAACAAAACGGTGGCCAATAAGGTGATGGTTTAGGGGAACAGTTTTGCCAGTCCATACCAGCGCCTTGCAAGCCAGCGCCAGTTCAATCACTGTCAATTCACGCATGGCGTCAGACGCCTATTCCCATCCGTAGTTAAAACTCACGCTGATGCGGTCATCATCTGCCATGTTGAGCGGTACTTCATGGCGCAGCCAGCTTTCCCAGAGCAGCACATCGCCGACCTTTGGCGCGACATAAATAAAGCTGCGCAATTCATTGCGGGCCTTGGGCTTGCGGCCAGGCGCTGCCATCATCATCGGCAGGCGCGGGTCCTCAAATTTAATGGCGCTGGCGCCATCGGGCATGGAAACATAAGTCGTGCCGCTGATAACGCTGTGGGGATGGATATGCGAGGTGTGCACACCGCCCGTCGGCAAAATGTTGATCCACATCGAATCCAGCTTTATCTTCTTGTCGCCAAGGTCAAATTGCAAATCCTTTGCAAAGGCCGCCACATGCTTGTCCAGCACTTTCACCAAATCCTTGAATGCCGGAAAACGCCATGGCAAATCGGCCAGCGAGGCGTAGCTGGTATAGCCCGGAAAGTCGTTTTCCTCACACCAGTTTTGGCCCGCTTCATCATCCACGGCTATAGACAGGCATGAGGCTTCCAGCTCTGCCGCATCCGGCGACTTGCCGAATTCAGACAGGGGCGCACGGTAAAGGCGGGTGACGAAAAGTGAATCGATTTTTGACATCACACACCATAACGCCGCACGCAAAGAAGGGCGAGCGGCAATTACCGCTCTGTCTGCAGATAAAACGCAATCCGTGGACCGACTTATTTCAGGCGGCATCTAAGCGTTTTGATCGGAATAAGGGGTGGTTAGTCGGACACCGTTCAATGTGTGCGTACAGCAGGCACAGAAAGGCCGCATGGTCTCTGGCGTCAATTCTACATCAACGATGGCCAGTTTGTTGTCTTCGTCGACATAAAGCCCACTGAAATAGGAGCTTTCGCCGATCCGGACAAAGCTACTTCTAAATGACAAGTCGGAGGCCACAAGCCAGGTTATCGGTTCTTCATGGTCCAGTCTTGATACAGCTTCGCTGCGCACTTCGTCCCAATTTTTTCCAACTCGCGAAAGCAGGAATTTGAAAAGCGGAGTGTAGTCAAATCCATGTCGCTGACCGGAGTGCATCGACTGGTTCTTTGACTGGTTTTTCGCAGCAGCCTTCGTGTTGCGTTCCCACTTGGATTTTGATCCTGATCCATGTCTCACGCCATGGGTTCTTGTGTTGACCGACCGGTAAAGCGGTTTCTTGTGCTGTCTCATAGCGGCAGCTTGCATCTGTTGGGCGCCCTAATCAAGCCGATCAACCTCGGTCTGTCCCCGCTAACCTGGCATTCCCCGCTAACCTGGCATTCATTGAGTTGAAAATGTGGCGGGGATTGACCTGAGACCAATGCTGAACAATGTTGTTGACCTGAGAGAGTATGGGGATCGCATTGAGACATTTGACCAAATCTGTATGCGCCCTGCTTTTGATATTTGCCTCAGCTATCTCGGCATACGGTCAGGAAACCGCAAAGAACTGCGTATTTGTTTCGACATTTTACTCCACGATCACAACAGAGTTTGACACCAAATGTGAGACCACATCTTTGGTCGTTACAGCTGAAGTTCCGTCTGTGTTTGGTGGTGGCGACCTGAAAGTTCGATCCAGAATATGCATCGAAAACCTGAATGGGAAGTGGGACTGCGGGTCCAACACGTATGACAGCGGGGACAAGCAAGTGTATTGGATATGCAATCCAACCGGGCGTGTCATCTTCGACGCCACCTTGGCGAATGGCAGTGAATACAAAGGCTGTCTTCGCAACTACAACAAGGAAAAACCCTTTAGCTGGAGATTTTTCTCTCGGTAAAGAGTGAAGCATTATTTTTCGAATATGAAGCAAAAACCCATTCCAGTTGACCTTGTCTCGCTTAGCCAAACTATTTTGAAGGGCATCAATCCAAGAGATAAAAAAGCGGTTAGTCGGAAGAAGAATGAAATATTCCAACAAGCCAGTATGCAATTGCATCAAGCAGGCCTGGAGGGCATGGAATATGGCAATGAGCTGTCAAAGCTTGATGCGATTGTTGCAAAAATTCTAGCCAAAAAAATCGCGAATTTAGCTGCCGCTACCAAGGTCCAACCATATGGGGATGCAACCCATACGGGGGTATTGGTTATGGAAAAGCGTTTTGGTCAGGGAAAGACAGTCTGGCCGGACGGGACAACTGAACAGGGACTGTTCAATCATGACGCTTTGAATGGCGCTGGAAAGCAGAGCTTTCCTGATGGAACCGTACAAGAAGGAACTTTTGTTGACGGAGTTCTTCATGGTCAGGGCAAGCATGCTCAAGACAATGGAGTGTTTTGGAGCGGCCAATTTGAGGATGGTGAACTGACAATGGGAGTCATGCGATTTCCCAATGGCACCTCAAAACAGGGAACCTTCAAAGACTTGCAATTGCACGGTGTCGGAGAATGGGACCTTGGGGACGGGCGGCGGTTCCTCGGCATGTTTAAGGATGGAACACCGGACGAGGGCATTATCGAACATGACAATGGCAAACAAGAAAGAGCCCGTTATGACGGGAAAAAATTTGTTGTCATCAAAGCCAGAAAAACCAAAATCAAGGGCCGTAGCTTTGCCAAGCGTTTAACCTATGCGGCGATTTTCATTGTGGCGCTCGTATCCGCTACGCAATGGTACTTTGGAAATTTCGAAGAATTTGATGCCATTGCTTTCCTTGAAAGTCCGATGATTGCAGCACGACATCTGGTGACTGAACCAGAAGAGTTGCTGGAGCAGGCCAAGGCAGAACTCTCAAATTTGCCTGAGCAAGCCGTTTCCCGTTCTTCCGATATTGCGCCACCAGATAATTCGCGATCTACCGCTGCCGTGGCTCTGAGCATAGCCGAGGCAAGTCAAAGCGTCGTAGAAGATATGCAAAATATTTGCGGTCCGAATACTGCCAGTACAATCATTCAGACAACAACAGCATCGACTTCAAGTGGCCATTACGCAGAAGCTGCCTTCTGCTGTGAGGGGGAAGCCATATGCCAATCAGATCCCTCCAATTTGCCTAGCTTGTCGTTTGATCAGGACAAGTATGTTGTGACCGAAAACAATGATCGCTTGAGCGGACCCTACAAACTTAGGAAGCGCGGTATTCTTGCAAATCGTTACGTCAAGAACGGAAATTGCCTTTATGATCCATATTCAATGCGCGTTGTTCTAGACGTTGGCCCACAATGCGATGATGACGACGACATCTGGACCTTTGAAATTATCCGAGATGACAATCAAATTCCAATTCAAATTGCTGCGTTTCAACATGTTTGGGAGCGCATCGAATGGCGAAAGACGGAACGCTGTGGCAGAAGTTATGGCATTGAAATTGGAGAGAAATTGACAAAAACCTTTGGCCTCGATCTGGAGTTGATTTCCCAAAACAGAGAAGACGCTACGAAGGAAGTTGAAAGCTTCCAGCTTTGTCTGAACAGCAATTGATGAGGCATGGACTTGGTGTTGGGGCCGGCAATTCCGTGAAACAAATGTGGCTGAACTGAGACGCATCTCCAGAAGCTCGATACGACCTTGGAGCCCGAAGAACACAGTTATGAAAAAAGCCCCTCATCTTTACCCAATCCTGGTGTTGGAAGACGATCTGGAAGTTGCTGCAAAACTATTGCAGGCCTTTCACCGCATGGAACCCTATCTGGCACCCTATGATCTAGACGTAACTTTGTTGTCGACATGCAACTCTGTCCAGCGGTTGGTGAACGAGGTTTCTGATCGACACTATGACGTCATAGTTCTGGACCGCGATTGCAAGGCAGCGGGGTCTTTCCATGTTTTGGATTTTGACCGCTTTGGCAAGGAAAACATCATATCAATTTCGTCCACGCCTGAATGGAATCGCAGTGCCCAAGCCAGCGGAATTCGGCATATTATTCCGAAGAGTTTCAACCAGCTTGATAAGTTTGCCAGCGACGTTGCTGAAAAAGTACTCGAAATTCTGAAATCGAAATAGCATCGCCAAACTGCCTTCGCCATTTCCAATTTGTCCTGAAAATAATCTCTATCAGGAGGTTTGGATCGAAATGTCTCATAGATGTAAACGTAAAACCCGCCTGCAGCGTCTTCTTCAGTCAACACCTTGTATGTTCTCTGGGCGACGGTGGTGCTCTCAAGTTTGATCATGCTGATACGATATTCAGATCTTGTTGGCAGGCTGATTTTCAAGGTGTCTCGACCTTCCAAAGACGCGTACGCGCTTGCAAAGTGAATTTCAGACTTTGACGACCAATGTGACTGCCGGCCCGTTACACGGAACGCGCCTTATTGATTTTACTGCTCAGACATGCAGGGTTTCGATTGCCGATTCAGGATCGAGGAATTTTCCAGTCCCGCGCAATGTAACTGCGGTTCGCATTGCGCGCCCAGTAAGACCTGAACGGCATTTATCCGCGCAAAAAACGACGCATATATGACCATCGGGTTTGGTTATGCGCACGAGCTCAGTTATTGCTTTCGTCGTATTTCGAGTTGTCTCCAGAACCCAGGCACAGGTTACCAAATCATATTTTTGGTCACGGCGTTCGAGAACTCAACCGACAAGCCATACTTGGTTGGAGGAAGCGTTTTCGAAACATGTTTGAAGATATCGCCGAGAAATATCCGCCAAAAGTTGATACAGATTTGGATGCACTTGGCGACATGGTGTCCAGCGTTGCCGAAGGCGGGCTTATTCTCCAGCGTGCATTGGGTGAAAATAACACCGTCGCCAAACAGATTATGCAGCTAAGGCAATACATCCAGCTTCTCTTCGCAAAGTGATATCAGCAATAGCGGGCTTTTGGTCTTATTCGTGTCGACCAACCAAGGGTCAGCAAAAGGCACAGAGCATCAGGTGGACGATCATCTCTGCGCTATGGGTTCGATCTGTCTCACGTTGCATCAGAGCTAGAGTATCATGCCCAAGCCTAAAGCCCCTCAAGAAGTCATGAACACCTCCACCTCAAACTGAATTGGGTTGACTGAAATCAAATCCATGCTGTGACGGGCTTGTTAAGTTTGGCCGGAAACAAAAGGACTTTCTCGTTGTCCTTTATGGAGTCTATCCCTTGGGTGCATTCTTTGCTTGGCTGAACGATCAACTGCTGCGTATGCAATGGTTGTCAGACTTGGTCACGTGGCTGGTGCGCGACGGTTTTGGTCTGGATCCGAGTAGCCAGGTCGGAGGAAGCGTTCACTTTTTCATCTATGACGTTATCAAGATATTTATTCTGCTCGCGGTTTTGATCTTCAGCATTTCCTATGTGCAAAGCTATTTTCCACCGGAACGCACTCGCCGCATTCTGGGCCAGCGACAGGGGCTAGGGGCGAATGCCCTGGCTGCCTTACTTGGCACCATTACGCCGTTTTGTTCGTGCTCATCCATTCCGCTTTTCATAGGCTTTACCAGTGCGGGGTTGCCGCTGGCCGTGACCTTTTCATTTCTGATTTCTTCCCCGCTGGTTGACCTGGCCTCAGTGATATTGCTGGCAAGTATTTTCAATTGGAGCATCGCATTGGCGTATGTCGCAATCGGTTTGGTGCTTGCAGTCCTGGGTGGAACCTTGATTGGACAGCTCAAACTGGAAAACCAGGTGGAGGCCTTTGTCTATCAAAGCCCAGTCAGAGACCACGACAATAACGGCGCAATCAGTCGACGCGAGCGGTTGATTTACGCCGCCGATCAAGTCATCGACATTGCGCACAGGGTCTGGCTTTACGTGTTGATCGGCGTCGGGATTGGCGCTGCGATCCACAATTGGATTCCAGAAACCTTTATTTCAGCACTGTTAGGTCAGGGCAAGTGGTGGTCGGTTTTGGTCGCGACGATCGCTGGTGTTCCCATGTATGCTGATATATTTGGCACGCTGCCTATCGCCGAAGCCTTGGTACAAAAGGGTGTTGGGCTGGGCACGGCTTTGACCTTTATGATGGCGGTCACCGCGTTGTCATTGCCATCCATGATTATGCTCAAACGGGTTGTGAAACTCCCCTTGTTGGCAGTTTTCATCGGGATCGTCACTGTCGGTATTATTTTGATCGGCTATGTTTTTAACGCAACCGCCCATCTATTTGCTTGAACAGGAGTTATGAAATGATCATCAAAATACTAGGTTCCGGCTGTAAGAAATGCCAAGCCTTGGCGGAGAATGCAATGACAGCAGCACAAACCGCAGGTATCGCTGTGGAGGTTGAGAAAGTCACCGACATTGTCGCCATTGCCAGCTATGGGATTATGACCACGCCTGGTCTCGTGATCAATGAGAAAGTCGTCGCTACCGGACGCGTGTTGAGCGCATCGGAAATTGGTGCGCATCTTGGAGCATCCTGAGATGCTAAGATTGAACGTGGCTGTAATTTGACTCTGACTAAATTGCCCTTGTCTAATTGTCGCTGAAAAGCGGGCAGTTGAGCACTGGTGAGTGGGTATGCGCGCTAGAGATTTCGACTGTATCCTGATAAAAACTGCCGTTCAATTTGAGCCGCAGACTGACGATGTTCCATTCATCCGACTGTGCGAAAATGGATCATTGATACGCGAACTTATTTTTTGAGCTGAAGATAGAAAAGAGGCCATTCACATGACACAACACAAACATTGCTATGGCACCATGTTTCACGACAGCCTGCATTTTTCAGTCAATGACAAAATGCAAGGAAAGGTCTTTTGTTTTGAGTTGGACAGCTCAGGATTGGGGCGGTCACTAAGGCGCATACAAACCAATATCGCAGAATGGGATGACTGCGTAGCATGTCCGGAGTTTGAGCATTGCTACAAGCTTTGCATGGCCAAACTGGATTTGGAGACCGCAATATCAAATAGCTGACCGTAAGACAGTCCAAATCCATGGCAGGCATTAACCAACTGATTTTGGATATTCTGTTTCGACAGAACAATCATGTACGCTAACGGATTAATCCAGACACTTGCCGGACATCGCCTCGGCGTCTGCGTTAGGATTCTGGATAGCCGTTCCAGATTTAGATAGCTGACATTTATCCGAATTTCCGCAACGCGGAGATAGCGTCACTTTTGGGCTTCATGAAACGTCAGATATGCGACACGCTTCAGACCTGTTCATTACATTCTGCGTCTTGCACCGCGATTGCGCCGATGCTTGGAATCGAGGCTCATGTCCTGATGGACAGATGGATCAATGAAAATGGTAGAGTGAATTAGGCATCCCGACATAGTTCGACATGCAGTCCAGTCATTTGCCGCTTGTTACCCATCAACCTGCCATCAACCCGGCCAACAATAGCGCTGCACATGCAATGATGCCCCCATATGGCACCCATACCGGAACAACGAATGTTCCCTTTGGAGCCGGGCTGCCTTCTCTTTTTATTCGGATAAGCGCGGCACATACCAGAATGAAAATTGCGAGAGTGATTGCGGAAGTCCATTCGGCGAGTCTGTCAATTGGAAATGCAACAGCAAGCCCAAGAACCATAACAACAGAAAGCCATGTAGCGATGAGTGGAGTGTGCGTCATTGGATTTATGCGCGCCAGCACTTTAGGCAAGGAGCCACGCTTCGCCAAACCATATAGGACCCTCGAAGACATAATGAGTTGAACAATAATTCCGTTCACGGTCGCAACAATCGCAATCAGGGTGATAATCAAGGGTGAAAAGACTGTGGTCTTTGAGAAGACAACTACAAGGGGCGCGTTGGTTCCCGATATATCCGAAATGGGAACGGCAGCCAAAGCTGCCAGAATAACTGCAACGTAGATAGCAACACTCAGAAACAGCGTGATGAATATCCCTTTAGACAATGTCTTTTGCGGATTGACGGTCTCTTCTGCAATGGAATCAATGTCCTCAAATCCAATAAATGCAAAAAAAGCAAGTAAACTGGAAGCGGCAATCCCATTCCATAATGCGGGTGACATGGATGTCGGTACAGCTGCGACAGCTTGGGCCCCCAGGTCATTGCCGGCCCAAATTGATCCGAGGACAATTGATAAAAGGCCCCCAATTTCAATGAGCGTTAGCAGTCCGGCGATCGCGATGGAGTTACGAATTTCTACTCCAGCGATAAGCCCCGTTGCTATTATCACGACTATCAATAGAACGGTGGCAGGCCAATCGAGCAGTTGAGAAAGATATCCGACCGCGCCATGTGCAATGGCCGCTGATGAAATCAAGCCGACAACCGCAACGGCCAGGCCAACCAACAAAAACAGCTTAGGCGATTGAAAACCGGTTCCGACAAAATGGGCCTCTGCAGCTGCATATGGCATTCGGCCCGTCAATTCGGCAAATGCCGCAGCTGGCAACAACATGACCAAACCAGCGAAAAGAAATGAGACCGGAGCGTATTGGCCGGAGCGGGTGATGACTTCACCGAGAAGAACGTAAATTCCAGCGCCGACGGTAACACCAAGACCGTACAGAACGACATAGGGTAGAGTTAGCGTGCGCTTTAGCTTAGCGGGCCGTGAATCCTTGTTAGGTGGCAATTCGAGCACGTTTCTAAATCCATTTAGTCCATAAATGTTTTGAGCAATACCGCCCGGAAATCAGGGTCATTCATTCGAAGCTCTCACCCATTATTTTCTTGAGAAATTCATGTCCGGTCCAATCAGTCGTTCCCTTGTCCCAGTCCAGGCATATGCCAAAAGACAGGGATCAATGTCGCCTGTGGTTATTCTATGCTTGGCTCCAGGCGTGTTGAAGATAAGTGAACCGGGGGAAAACACAGCAGAATTGTTTTCTGACCAGGATCCCGAGATCGAGATATAGCTTTCCTCGATTTCAGGATGATTGTGCTGGGGGTATGTCGTCGAGGGTGCAAATAACACAAATCCAATGATCAGATTGTCAGCTTTCACAGGGCCGTTGGGTCCAAGAACTTCGCAATAAGCGTATTTTTTGACCAATGATCTTGGAAGCTTCTGGTACCCATATTCCCACACCAGATCTCCAAGAACCTTTCTAAGGGCACGCGTCATCCCCTGCATGACGCCGCGTTCACCCAGATCCAGAGCGCGCGGTAAATGGGCGGTAACAGGTAAATTGACGGGCTGTTTCTTGATGATCAGGGGGTTTGACTTTACCTCACTCGACAATCTGTCCCGCACCCGCTTGCGATGACTGCGGATAATGGCACTGCCGCCCGACGAACCCATGCGATAAATCGCATCAAATTCTTGCAGCAAATACACCCAATCAGGGTGATCTTGCAGTCGCGAAGCGTCTACGCTGGTTTCAAACTCGGCCATGGCAGGGACCCTCAATTAGGTGTGGTGACTATCTATGACCGCAAGATCATTTCGGCTGCTTTCTCTGCGATCATGATCGTAGGCGAATTCGTGTTTCCCGATGGTATGGTCGGCATTATAGACGCATCGACAACGCGCAAACCACTAACGCCTTTGACGCGCAAATCCGGGCCAACGACGGCCTGATCATCCACACCCATGCGGCAAGTTCCGACAGGATGGAAAATCGTTGTGCCGATTTCGCCTGCGACCTTAGCCAAATCCTCGTCAGATTGGTATGCTTCCCCCGGCTTGATCTCCGTTGGATGATAATTTCCCATCGCTGACTGACCTGCAATGTCACGCGCCAGGCGGATTGCTCGAACGGCAACGATCTTGTCGGCTTCTGCACTGAGATAATTGGGGTCAATCATTGGCTGCGCCGAAGGATCGGGTGTTGTGATATGCACTGACCCACGGCTTTGAGGGCGCAACGGGACGACGCTTGCGGTGAATGCAGGGAACGGATGAAGTGGATCACCAAACTTTTCCAGAGACAATGGCTGAACATGAAATTCGAGATCAGCGGTTTCAACTTCGGGGCCTGATTTGGCGAAGATACCAAGCTGGCTGGGTGCCATCGACATCGGGCCCTTGCGCCACAATGCGTATTCAAGTCCGATCCCCATCCGCCCCAACAAGGATCCCGCCCGCTGGTTAAGTGTTTTTACGTTTTTAACTCGAAATGCCACTCTCAATTGAAGATGATCTTGCAGGTTTTCACCAACCGCATTGCAGGCGTGAACAACCTCGATCCCCATCTCGTTCAGATGGGTTGGATTGCCGATGCCTGATAGCTCAAGAAGCTGCGGAGACCCAACGGAACCTGCCGACAAGATCACTTCACCCTTTGTGCGATAGGTCTCGGTTTTGCCATGGCGTTCTACTTCAACGCCACACGCACGCTTACCGTCAAATATAACGCGGCGTGCTTGCGCATGTGTCACTACAGTCAGGTTTGCGCGGCTTTTGGCCGGACGCAAGAAAGCTTTCGATGTGTTCCAGCGCCACCCGCCTTTTTGGTTCACGCGAAAGTAAGATGATCCTTCATTATCGCCGCGATTGAAGTCTTCAACCTTGGCAATTCCGGCCTGTTCTGCGGCGTCGCGATAAGCATCAAGAATTTCCCATGACAGGCGCTGTTCTTCAACGCGCCACTCACCACCAGCCCCATGCAAATCATCCGCGCCTGAATAGTAGTCTTCGGACTTTTTGAAGTGGGGCAGCACATCGTCCCAACCCCAGCCGGAATTTCCCATCTGAAGCCAGCCATCATAATCGTTGGCCTGACCACGCATGTAGATCATGCCGTTGATTGACGAACAACCACCCAGAACGCGACCGCGCGGGTAGTTCAATGCCCGGCCGTTCAAGCCATCCTGCTCTTTGGTCTTGAATCCCCAATCCGTTCTTGGATTCCCCATACAGTAGAGATACCCGACAGGAATATGAATCCAGATGTAATTGTCTTTGCCCCCGGCTTCGAGCAGCAAGACTTTTGTTTTGGGATCTTCTGACAGGCGATTGGCAAGAACACAGCCCGCCGAACCACCGCCCACAATGATGAAATCATAATTTGATGTATTTGCGCTCATAGCATTGCCTGTGATGAAGAGAGGTCTGGAAGTTTGGATGGTTTATGCCCCGCCAGGCGGGGATCTGCTGACGGCCAAACAGGTGTGTGATCCTTGTCGACCAGAACCGCCCGTACGCCTTCTACAAGATCGGGATGTCGTATTGCGCGTTGCACAGCTTCGAATTCACGCATCAAGCAGGTTTTCAATGTCGAGCCGACACCGCGCTTTAGCAGCGAAAGGGTTTCTTGAAGGCTACGCGGGGAAGCCAGTTTCAGTGCCCTTAGTGCCTCGTTTGTCTTTGTGCTTTTGGACTTGGTCAGGCAATCCTCGATACTGCAGAGTGTCGGTTGATAAAAACACGAGGTGGAGGCAGCCAGACCAAGAATGCTTTCCTGAAATCCCAAAACACCACAGTGATTTTCGATTGCGGTTTCAGTGGCCGCTCGAGAAAAGCACAATTCGTCAAATAGGCCACCAAGCGACGCAGCTTGGGTCATATGAGTTGAAAGTCCGAGTGCATGGGCATCGAAATTTTTGACACGTGCGCCTGTCAGGCCCATCCAATAGCCCGCATGATGCGGCATTCTGGGCAAAATGTGACTGCCACCCACATCAGGAATAAAGCCAATGGCGGTTTCGGGCATGGCAAAAAGCGCATTCTCCGATGCGATGCGAAACTTGCCATGCATCGAAAGCCCAATCCCGCCACCCATGCAGATGCCATCAATCAGCGAAACATAGGGTTTTGAGTAAGATTCTATGCGCAGAATCAGAGCGTATTCTGTCCGGAAAAAATGTTCTGCTTCCTCAAAATGGTTTTCCAAAACCAACTCTCGGATGCGGCGCATGTCACCACCGGCGCAAAACATTTTGTCATGATTTGATCGCAAGACAACCAGTTCGACAGCCGGGTCGGCCTCAAATTCGTCCAGGGCGGACGCAATGGTTTCAACCATACCCAGATCAAGCGCGTTCAGTGCTTTCGGGCGATCAAGACCGATAACGCCTGCGCGGCCTGTCTTTTCGATTGTAACGTATGACATGGGGTGCCTTTTCATCTTCCGAAATTCAGATGTCAGCCGCGTTTAACGATTGCGGAACACCGGTGCCCGTTTGGCGACAAAGGCTGCCATGCCTTCTTTCTGCCCATCGGTGGCAAAGGCCGCCTGAAAGAGCCGTCGCTCGTGCAGAACACCCTCTGACAGGCCAGTTTCAAAGGCCCGGTTCACCGCTTCTTTTGCCATGGCAACTGCTGGCGCGTTGAGACCTGCGATTTGATGGGCGGCTTCCAGTGCCGTTTGAAGCAGCTCTGCTGACGGGACCACGCGCGCGACAATTCCGGCAGATTTGGCTTCGTGAACATCAATGGTGCGACCGGTCAGAATAAGGTCCATGGCCAGCGCTTTGCCGATAGATTTTGTGAGCCGTTGGGACCCGCCGATACCCGGCAGAATGCCAAGCTTGATTTCAGGCAGCCCAAATTGAGCATCTTCCGTTGCAATAATCGTATCGCACAGCATCGCCAGTTCAAAACCACCACCAAGTGCAAAACCGCTGACTGCTGCGATCACGGGCTTCTTGATGAAGCGCATTTGGTCCCAATCGGCGAAGATGTCATTGTTGAGTAATTCGACCAATGTTTTTTCAGCCATTTCCTCAATGTCGGCACCCGCTGCAAATGCGCGAGGGCTGCCAGTGATGACAACAGCGCCAATCCGCTCGTCTGCATCGAAGTCTTTGAGTGTCGCCATGACTTCGGAGGCCAATTGAAGGTTGAGTGCATTGAGACTTTTGGGGCGGTTCAGCGTAATCAACCCGACACGTTCGCGCCGCTCAACGATGATGGTTTCCAATGCCGTGCGCTGCACTGGGCTTGAAGCTTCTGCAGTATTTTCTGCAAGTGCAATTTGAGGCGCTTTGGATTTTATCTTTGAATTCGTCATGATTTGTTCTCTTCAGATAATGTGTTTCAGACTGCGTCTTTGATGGCAGTCCATGGGTTTGCCGCATGGGCCTCATCGTCTAACTCAACGTGGGCAGCCGCCGACTGATCGTATGATTCCGCACCTGCCATGATCTCGGCCAGAATGACCTCTCGATGTTGGTTCAGCGCAGGCGCCTTGGTCGCTTGTTGTGGGTCAATGTCCTGATAGGCCGACAGCTTTACCGGGTTCCCGGCAGTCCGAAATGGCTTGGCGCTTTCACCTTCGACTTGAATGATCATGTTGCGTGACAGCAATTGTGGGTGATCAAGAAGTCGGTCAATTGAGTTGATCGGGCCGCACGGCACGCCTGCTTCATTCAAGGCATCAAGCCAGTGTTGAACCGGTTTTGTGCGTGTGACTGCGTCAATTGCAGCCACCATTTTGGGGCGATTGCGCACCCTGAGATCATTGGTGGAAAAGTCTGGATCAAGGGCAAGGTCCGATGCATTAAGCGCATCGGCCATCAGCAAAAACAATTGATCATTGCCAGCTGCGATCACAAAACGTTCGTCCTCGGCCTCGAATGTCTCAAATGGCGCGAGCGAGGGGTGACAATCGCCCGTGCAGGTTGGAACTTTTCCTTCCACGTCATAGCGCGCCAAAGCGGTTTCCATCAACGCGGCCTGACAATCCAGCATCCCGATATCGACGCGGTCGCCCTGAGCGTTCTTTGTCCGCTTGTACAGTGCCGACAAGATGCCAATCACACCAAACAACGCAGCACCGAGATCGCCAAAGCTCGTGCCAACACGGGCAGGGCGTTCACCGGGCCAGCCAGTCAGGCTCATGACGCCGCCCATGGCTTGAACCACCATGTCATATCCCGGCAATTCGGACATGGGGCCAGAATGACCAAAGCCCGAGATTGACGTGTAGATGAGATGTGGGTGGGTCTTGGCCAACCGCTCCGGGCCGTAGCCTAAGCGTTCCATGACTCCGGGCCGGAAATTTTCAACCAGAACATCGGATGTATCGAGTAGTTTTTCTAACAGATCTCGGTCGCGAGGTGATTTGATGTCGAGAACGATGCTTTCTTTGCCGCGGTTGAAGCACATGAAATACGCGCTCTCGGCATCCACAAAGGGCGGAAATGCTCGCGTATCATCGCCCGTGCCGAATTTTTCGACTTTTATGACGCGCGCGCCCAAATCTGCCAGAACCATGGTGCAATAGGGACCCGCAAGAACGCGAGAGAAGTCAAGAACCGTGATGCCGGATAAGGGACCACCCTCTAATTTTTCAGAGCCAGAATTCAACATTGCGAATCCCTTTCTTGTTGGTTTTATTTTGCAACCGGCATGGAGAACTCAGCACCCTTCGAGATGCTTGTCGGCCAACGCTGCATGATGGATTTTTGCTTGGTGTAGAAACGCACACCTTCCTGGCCATAGGCGTGCATGTCGCCAAACAGGCTCTTCTTCCAGCCACCAAACCCGTGCCAAGCCATGGGAACCGGAATCGGCACATTGATGCCAACCATTCCAGCTTCAATTCTACGGCTGAATTCGCGAGCGATATTGCCGTCCTGTGTGTAGCAGGACACGCCATTACCAAATTCATGGCTGTTGATCAGCTGTAACGCTTCCTCGAAATCATTGACGCGCATGCAGGCCAGTACCGGGCCGAAAATCTCTTCTTTGTAAATTGTCATCTCTGGCGTGACGTGGTCGAAAAGGCTTGCGCCGAGGATAAACCCATTTTCAGCGTCGGGCGAGGTGTAGCCACGACCGTCCACCAATAATTTGGCACCTTCTTCGACGCCCTTGTCGATGTAGCCGCTGATCCGTTGCCGGGCTGCGTTGGATACAATTGGCCCCATTTCGCTGGTTTCAGTCATGCCTGAACCGATCACCAGATTGTTTGCGCGGTCCCGTAATTTTTCGACAACTTGATCTGCAACATCACCAACCAGCAGTGCCACAGAAATCGCCATGCAGCGTTCCCCTGCGGACCCATAAGCGGCACCGATCAGACCATCGACGGCCTTATCGATATCGGCGTCAGGCATCACCACCAGATGATTTTTAGCACCGCCAAGCGCCTGAACCCGTTTGCCGTGACGGGCACCGGTCTCGTAGACATAATTTGCAATCGGTGTGGAGCCGACAAACGAAACGGCTTTCACATCCTCATGCTCCAAAAGGGCGTCAACGGCCTCTTTATCGCCCTGTACGACGTTGAAAACGCCATCAGGTAAACCGGCTTGCCTGAAGAGTTCGGCAATCATCAATGATGGCGTGGGATCGGTCGGACTTGGCTTGAGGATGAATGTGTTTCCAGTGGCAATTGCCATCGGATACATCCAGGCGGGGACCATGACCGGGAAGTTGAAGGGCGTGATGCCTGCAACGACACCTAATGGCTGCCGCATTGTCCAATTGTCCATGCCTGTTGACACTTGATCGGTGAAATCGCCCTTCAGCAAATTGGGTGCACCACAGGCGAACTCTACGATATCAATCCCGCGCTCTACCTCACCGCGAGCGTCAGACAAGACTTTGCCATGCTCAGCGGTAATCGCTTCAGCAAGCTTGTCCTTGTTCTCATTCATCAACGCCAAAAAGCGGTTCATTATGCGGGCGCGCCGAATTGGTGGCGTATCGGCCCATGCTGGAAATGCGCGTTTGGCAGCACTTACGGCTGCATCAACATCATCTTGATTGGAAAAACCAACATGCGCAGTAATTTCACCTGTCGCTGGGTTGAAAACATCCTGCCCCCGACCTGCGCTCGTCGGCGCGTGGTTTCCAGCTATATAGTTTTCGATCTTTGTTACAGCGCTTTCTGCTACGGACATTTCGTTCATTTGGACACTTTCAATTGAGACGTTGATGTTTCAAATATTGGCTATTGGTGGGCAGGCATTAAAATTAGACCGATCGTCTATTAAAGGGCCCAAAAAAATTATTGTGTGAGTCCTGCAAAAAAGCCTTTCGCGAATTGGCGTAACGGCACTTCCGACTGTTCGAGCTTGGCGCGCAGAACGGCTCCTTCCCAACCAATCCAGAAAAACTCTGCGGTTGCATGGCAGTCAATGTTTGAAGAGATCTCTCCAGCTTCAACAGCTGCATTCAAACAAGCAGCTGTCCGGCCCTGCCAATCCAGAAAAACCTCAATCAAAAGGCTTCGATAGGCAGGCGGCAATGCACCCATTTCCTGACCTAAATTGCCAACGAGACAACCGCGCAAAAAATTAAAGCGTTGCATGCCGGTGACAGCATCTTCGACGAAATAATGCAGTCGTTGCATTGGTGTCAGCGCTTCGTCCAAAAATATTCGGTCAAGCTTTGCAGAAAAGTAACTCGCATAAAGCTCAATCAGATCGACACCGAATGCTTCTTTGCTTTTGAAGTAATGGTAAAAGGAGCCTTTGGGTACATCGACTTTGCGCAAAATCTCTTCGATGCCGGTCGCAGAAAAACCCTTTTCAGTCAGTGCCGCTACGCCAGCACTCAGCAAGGCCTGGCGCGTTTCGCTGTGCCCGGACAGCGCCTTGGGCGGTCGGCCACGGCGACGTTTTTTAACTGTTTCTTGCAAGAGCTACGGCCTGTTTTCCAAACTTCATATTAATTAGACCGGTCGTCTATTTAAAGTCAATGGGCAAAGTGCCCGGCAAAACAATGGATTTCTCGAGATCAACAATCAGGGGCCATCGTAACTTTGGTTGCGCGGCTCAAAGGTGGCAAAATCCAGTCTTTTACCTGGGGCGCGCGCTGCAGCCACACTTCGGATATCTAATCACTGGGCACACGATGGCAACAACGACCGTTTTGAAATCAAGCCGACCCGATGACCGATCATGGTCGAAAAAGTATGTTTGATAACGCTCCAAGATTGCACATTTTTAACGTGAATCTCTATTGACCTGCACGCAAAAATTGACCCATACACCCAATGACCTCCATGGTCTTAAAGCCTTGAAAAGTACATATTTTTCAAGCACTTAAAAAGCATGAACCTTAAATTTTTTTAATCTAAAAACTCGGGAAAGTACAATATGAAACGATCATATGTAGCCTTATCCATAGTGGGATTTTCACTAAGTCTTCTTGGCAGTACCGCGATGGCGGCGACAGATAAACATGAGGCAGTCTCCGACGAAGTTGTTGCAGATCAGCGTGCAGCGCTGGCCGCATCCACAGTTGGAGCTGGGTTTGGCCCACAATCCCCACGCGACATCGATATTGCTGCGGGGAACAACGACCGTTCGTTTGGATCTGCGCCAGAGTATACTGAGATGAACCTTTGCAATATCCATTTTCATGAAAATGCCGAGCATAAGGGTGGTGAATTTACGACCCACGCGGGCAATGGCGACGGTCATGGTTATGGCACTGGATTTAAATATGACGGCGCGCTGACTGAGGCCGAAATGGCCCCCTTGGACGCCCCCATCGGCAACAGCGAACATGGAGATTTGGAACCGGGTGACACGATCGAAGTGCATTTCGTCTACACAACAGCACAGGTTCAACCTGGCCCGACCCTCGGTTCGTGCCTGAATGAATCCATCGGTAACCCGCAATTGCGCGTGGAAACACAGGTGATCGTTCTGGTAAACGACGAAAATACGCTGGATTTCATGAACATGGCGCATGTCGAAATGGTTGATGGTTACAATCAGGCGCCGCATATCCCAACCGATATGGGCACGCCTGTTCAGTATTCAGGGTCTACGACTGGACCCAGCTATAATGAAGCTGGCTCTCCCTTCCAGGTGACATGGTCGGTTCGCCCTCAGGTTGCTCGCGTCAACATTCATTCAGTTGGCACATGGTTGGCAGACAACGTCTTCGACGAAGATCATGCGCACGGTGTGCGTAACCTCGTTGTGAACCAGGACCTTCTTTCGCCTATTTCGAACTGAACGAAGTAAGAAACTTCTGCAGCTATCACCGGATGGCGGCAGAAAGTGCGCCGCCACGCCAAACTGGAACGTGTTTCAGGGGTAGGACACTTTGAACCCGCCATATGACGACAGCGGACGTAACGGTGACCGTTTTGCAGTTATTGCGGGTTCAATGACGCTTTTATCATTTGGCGCTGTATGAGTTTTGGTGCGTACTCGTTTGACTTGAGAAAATGAAAGCACGTTTTCAGTCCGTTATTGGTCAAGCGTCGGGTAAACATACACCACGATAGCCACGTCCCATTACGCTTAAGGTCCGCGATGGACGGTACGGTGGTCGACAGGCGACGACAGTCAATCCGTTTGGGTTGGACGGGAGATAGGACAGGCGCGCCTCGCCAGGGTCAAAATTGGCCACTTCACCAGGTGCAATTGTGGCGGTTTGTCTACAAGGGGCGGGATTTTCTTCTGCCGGCATGCAGAGGCCGACGGTTATGGGGTAGTCACAGATATTTGTGACCTGGCGCGGCTCAGACTGGCCCAGCATGCCGCTCGTGCAACCATTTACATTGGGTCTCAGTGACGCGTTTTGATAGATCCCTGTTACTCTGTCGAGCAATGGCGGCACCGCAAATGTTGCAACCAATGCAATCGATGCTCCAACCCAGATCGGAACACGTCGCGGTCGGCCTTTGGTTTCGAACATTGTCAAAGAAATAAGGGCGACCCAAAGTCCGAATATCACCGAAGTTTCCGTTAGCCGTGACATACCTGGCACAGAACTCAAGGCGCTTTTTACCACGGCGAATACGGGAGGGCCCAAATAGGCCGCTGCAATCCCTATCGCTATCACCGCCCAAAACGGAAGTCGTCGCTGACCGTCGTGACGCTTCAAGGTCCAGGAAAAGCCCGCAGCGAGAAGTCCAAACAAGATCGCTCCGGGCATAAGTTCAGGCATCAAACTGATTCAATCTTTTAGGTGCAAAAATCATCGCGCCCAATTTATCGCAAGCGGCTAACTTGCTCAATGGGTTTTACTTGAAACAATGACAGACAGAACATTTCAAATTTTTCATGGCACCTGCAGCCAAAGCATCAACCTCGGTTGATCAGAATTATAATCCGCATGAGATTGTTTGTTTCAGTGCACTACCAGCCACCACAAAAAGCACAGAGATGGGCGTCAGGACACAGGGGAGTTATGGATAGCCAATCAGCGTCCAGGCTAACCAAAAATAGCTGAAGGCTGCTATCGGCAGGCCATCAACAGCTTGTTGTTGCCAACGAAACTTGGCGCCAAAGCGATCCAGGAAAAATGCTACTCACGACGGCCCACTTCAATCTTGAATATGGTCGTAGGCGATACGGTCCGATCCTCGTGTGCTTTCCTTTTGCAAGTCCTGGACTGCGTTCCACTTTATGGAAACTCGACTGTTCCACCGCTTGAACTTTTGACTTTGACTTTCTCATGCGCTCCATAGACACGAATTCTAGCGCCGCTGGAAGCGTCTGCATTGATCGACTGATCGACGTGAACGGATGCTTGAGCGCCAGTACTTGCATCAATTTCCGCATCCATGCATGCCACTTTTTCCATGTCCAACAATGCCCCGCCGGACGCGTCAATGGAGAGCGATCTACAAGTGCCGCCCGTGATGTTGATTTCAGCGCCGCTTGAGGCATCCACCGACATTGTATCCCCGTCGATGTCATCAATCTGGAGCGACGCCCCACCGGAAGCAGCCACTTCCAAAGCAGATCCGCTCATCATGTCAGCCACAATGTTGGCGCCAGAGGAACCTTCAGCATGGATGAGGTTCGGCATGGTAACACGTATGGTCACTTGCTTTCCCTTGGTCCAATTCAGGGACAACAACCCGTCATCCATTTGCGCCTGCAAGATTCCACGCCTGACCTCCAGCCCCAAAATTTCCAGTTGCCCGGCATCTTCACTTTCGGCGACGACTTCAAAAGTCTCGCCTGCCGTAACTTGCATATGGAGTCCCTCGGTGACGGATATGCCGTCAAAGCCAGACAATTCGAAGCTTTTTGTGTCAGCCCAAACTGCAGTTGAAAGCGAGACGCATAACGTTGTGATTGCAGTGCGTGACAACCGAGATAACCAAAGGCCAGGACGGCCCAGGGAACGATCCGGCGCATTGGTAAATGGGTGTGCCTGTTTCCTCATTGCATGTGTCATGAACGTTTCTCCAAATTTAAATTACGGCGCGAAACTGCCGCCTGAATCGATGTAACCTTAGTCACAAGTTATCCCCTTCGTTCGGTGGTTTCGTATGTCGGAAGATTGGCGCGTTTCGACCAAAACCAAAGGCCAATCGCTGCGCTAACCAGCGCCAACATCAACCCGTGCTGACCAGAAATATAATTTGTCAGCCAGGATGTTGGGGTTGTTAGTTTTTCAAATAACCCTTGATTATGCACATTGAGAGCCATGTGAAAAATAACCGCTGTCCACACGCTGCCCGACCTGAGACGCAGCCACGCCATTATGGTGCTTAACCCGACGCCTGCGACAAGGATGATTGCCAGCATCGGTAGTGGTGAAACGCCAAGGCGCGGCCCCATTAAAAAGATCAACAATGGCCAGTGGTAAATCGCCCAGATCACGCCGCTGATCAGCGCTGTTTTGGTGAAGTCATAATGCTTATAGAGTTCGGGAACCAAAAATCCGCGCCAGCCTATTTCCTCGCCAATTCCGCCAAATGCAACAACCATGCCCAACGTGCCACCCAATGCGATCAGGACAAGCATGACGAGCCAAGGCGAACTGATGTTTAATCCAAACATATCAGCAAGGTCGGTTTGCGCTTCCGAGATGAACGCCACATCGTAAAACCCACCAAAGCCAAGTGACCAAACGAGTGAAAAAGTAATCAGTGGCAACAGAAACGCCAACCCATAGGCCGCGGCCTGATAACGGGTCTTTCCCCATCCCCAGCCCAACCCCCTAAGATTACGCTCAAAAACCAGTTTGGTGATGAACGCTGCCACAAGTGGGGCAAATTGCACCAAGAATATACCGCTCGTACGATTGTCATCTCCCATGGCCACAGCAACCACATAACCGATGCCAGCAAAGACCGTGACCAACGCAAGAAAGAGGTAAAGCGGACGCTTATCTTTCGGGTGCGTCATACTGCTTTCGCTCATCATTCTGTCCTTCCAAGGTCTATTCGGCGATGCACGCTTTGAATGCCAATCCGGTCACAAGAGCCAAGATACCTACGATCAAAAAAGTTCCTTCGAACCCATGCAGAATGACACCAAACCACATGCTTTGGAAATACCGCGATGGCAGCGTCCAGGCCATTCCGCCCAAGATGAAGCCCAGCATCCACGTAGGCTTGTGCAAATGGTACAGCGCAAAGAGAACGGCATTTGCCACCCAGTCCCACCGGCCAAATACGCCACGCATCCTGGGCAACAGGATGCCGCGAAACAGCAATTCTTCGCCCAGCAGATAATTGAAGAGACACGACACGATTGCGATGGGCAAAAGCCACCATGCCCCGACCAATTCGGGTATGAGAAGCGCCTGGATGTCGAGCGTCGGTAGCGATGCAAGACCCGGAAACGGGATCAGAATGGTCTCACCAATAATTTTGCCGATGGGTGAAGCTTCCAAAAGCAGATAGACGAGAAACGCTGGGATGAGCCACCAGAACAGCCTGTAATTTGCTTTGCCGGTTTTGGGGTCCTTTGGTGCCTGCAGCCAGATGCGCGCCTTGATCGCCGCCCAGGTGAATTGGCCCAATTCATTGTAAAGGATCACGACGGAGACAATGAATTGCCAGATCATCCCGGCGATAAGCAGCAGCCAAACGGTGAGCAAAGGTTGCCAGGTTCCTTCGATCGCCAGCATTGGACCAATGACGAAAGCCAGGATCGGCATGGGAACCGTCACGATGGCCCAAATCGTCATGATTTTGAGCAGGCTGTATTGACTGTCATCGCTCGTTTGCGCCGGGATTCCAGACTGCGAACGATGCAATGCCGGGTTTGTTGAAAGACGTGCCATGGAATGTGCCTTCGCCAGCTGTGCTATTTCTGCTTGGATTGGCGCAGCAGAACGACCCCGCCCAGAGCGACAAGCGAGGAGGGCAGCAAAATTCCCCAAGGAAGGTCGACGGACAGACCAAACCCACTGATGTTGAAAACCAGTTCAAAAATGGCTGCAGCGCCTACGAAAAATGGGATGCTGAGGGCCGCCATTCTGCGCCCGTCATGCAACGCGTCGTCATCTGCGTGCATACGTCCGTGCAATGCAAGACCGGCACCAAAAGCAAACGGGCCGACGATAATCCATGCGTAAGCCCAGCTTTGAAAATGACTGGCCCAGTCTTGATAGGCCAGCACGCAACCCGTCAAAGTGACGATCATACCAATCGGCGCCAAGGCTGTGCTGAACGATTTATCGAAACTTGCAAGTGCCAACAAAATGGCGCCCGGAATGATGACGTATAGCGGCCAGAAAGAGTGGCCGGACAAAGTGTCAAAGCCAACGCTTTGACCAAAGAGAAGGACGAGTCCTGAGGTGATCAGGACGATCCCGGTGGGTTTCACAGAATTTGACGTATTAGGCATGGTTTGATCCTCTCAGGAGCAATGGTTCAGGTGGAAAAGGGGGGCTGGGTCCCCATCAGGAATTACTGGCCAAGTGTCTGGTTTTTGATTTCGACCATGGCCTCGGTCCAGGCCTCGGTTTGGTCTAACATGACCATGTGAGCCGCCTCGTTGATCCAGGTGAAGCTTTTGGCGGGTGCTTCAAGTGCCTCGTAATATTCGAACGCCAGTTCACCGGTGGTGTTGTGATCTTCGGTTCCGGTGATGAAATGCACGGGAATGTTGGATGCCGGGAACGAATTGAACAAATCGTAGTCGCCAAGAACTTCAGGTGATTCAATTCCCGCGCTCGAGAGCTCCAGTCCCAGCATATAATCATTGACCTGCTCGACTGTATAATATGGGCTCTCGCCGTTCAGCGTGTAGCTGAGAATTGTGTCCCACAGACCGATCGTGTGGTAATCACCACCACGATAGAATTCGATCGCCTCGCTCTGAATACCAATGTCAGCTTCATCCAATGGATCAAACGGCTCGATTGCGTGGAGCTGGGCCAGAATTTCACCATCGCCATTTGCTGCGGCCTGCTCGACCGCCCAATTGAATCCCATTGTCATGCTGCGGTTCCATGCAACCCGCTCGGAAATAGGGATAAAGGCGAGAAACGGAGAACTGTCCTTTGCCAGGGTCATGAACCCAAGCGCGCTGCCCCATGATTGACCGGCCAGGAAAATTTTGTCCTGACCAAAGCGTTCACGCAGCGAATTGGAAAGCTCAAGCGTGTCCGCAACCAGCAATTCTGGCGAGATATCATCAACGGTCAGTTCAGAACTGTAAGAACTACCTGCACCGCGCTGATCCCAGTGCACGACGGTGAAGTTCGCTTCTAGGAGCGGTGTGTGAAACAGATCGACCCAAGGCAGGACTGACCCACCGGGACCGCCGTGCAGGAACAGCAAAACGGGCAGGCTCATATCATGCGTGCGGATCAGGATTGTCTGTTCAATGCCACCAAGGACCACGCGTTCAAGCGATGCCACTCCTGAAGGGACGATAACGCCATTTTCGTCCACGACTGGTGGGATGTCGGTAACGGTCTCCACCGCCGCAGCAAGCGAGCATACGCCGCCACCGACAGCAATTGCGCCAGCTAGTGTAATAATCTTGAGGTGTGAAAACGTAATCATAATCTGAAACTCCAAATGTTGTGCATTGATGTGGCTTGCGCGGAAAACTCTGGATGCAAGCCAATGTCGCGCAACTGTTGGGCGGCAAAACCTGCTGCTGACTGGGCGGTGCGCGTTCCATCCCAAAACTGAAAGAAAAGATGTCTGTTGATGCGGCACGCTGTCTGAAACAGATCCGAGTGCGACGAGGGTGGACTTCTGAGTGCTATTTTCATGTCGATTGTCTAATTGGCTAAAGTCTTGGATTGAGGTCGGTTTGTTGAAAATCAAACTTGACAGTGTAAACTTGACACCGTAGAGCACGAGTAACTTTACACTGTCAAGGAAAAATGTAATGGCGGGTTATGATAAAAAAACCAAAAGACAAACAGCACCACGGTAACCTTAGGGAAGCTCTGATTCTGGCCGGGATGCAATTGTTGGAAGAGGAAGGTCTTGAAGCGTTGACGCTTCGACGATGTGCCGCCCTGGCAGGCGTGTCACACGCTGCACCCGCACATCATTTTGAAGGTCTTAAAGGCCTCAAGACTGCTATTGCGACACGTGGTTACGCGATTTTCGAAAAAATGATGAAAGACGGAATCGATGCCGCCGGGTCAGACAAAAGGGCTAGGGCTCATGGTATGGCTCTTGGCTTTATTCGGTTTGCAACAGAACATAACGCCTTATCGAATCTGATATTTGATAGGCCCGAAAAATTCATTCAGAATGAAGATTGGGCGCGTGCCAGCGCAAGTGCCCGGCAAGTCCTGAATGACATCAGTGCCCAATTCGTTGCCGGCTCAGGCGGGCCTTCGGTAACCGAAGTTGCTCTCTTTTCACTTGTTCACGGATACTCAAAACTGATCGAAATTGGACGGGTCGTGCCCGGGAGTGGAGATGGGCGCGATGTAAAGTTCGATGAGATATTCGAGTTTATCGATCTCAAAGCAACGTCGGACTGACCAAAGGCCTAGCAACTGTATCTTCAATTGGCTTGAATCACCCAATTCTGGCGTGATTTGCACAGCGCATTCACAATGGTGACGAGTTTTCTGGCAACGGCTGTAATAACGACCTTGTGCGGTTTTCCAGCGGCGCGCAGGCGATCAGCGAAGGGTTTCAGTGTCGGGTTATGATGACTTGCCACCAAAGCCGCTTGGAACATCACATGCCGCAACAGGTTTCGCCCGCCACCGATGGCCCGTTTTCCACGCAGTGCACCGCTATCATGGGCAATCGGAGCCAGACCCGTCAGAGCTGCTGCCTGTTCGCCTGATATCTGACCAAGTTCGGGCATCTCTGCGATCAACATGGTGCTGGCGACAGGCCCAATACCGGGCACGGAACGAAGGATACTGGCAGTTTGGGCCAACACATCATCAGCTGCGATCAAACATTCAATCTGGTTTTCCAGTTTGGCGACCTGGGTATCAAGAAGACAGCGAAGTGTTGAATCCATTTCTTCGAATGGCTCATCCATTCCCTGCTTTTGGCGTGCTTTGATTTGACCCAAAAGCCGTTTACGGGTCTCGACGAGTTGCCCTCTTTTGCTCGTCAAAGCCCTTAGAACGCGCAGCTTTTGCGCAGGCAGGGCGCGTCCTGCGTCCGGCCTGAACGAAAGAAACCGCGCGATCAGTTCGGCATCTATTCGGTCCGTCTTCGCGCGTGTTCCCCGGCTGGCGGCAAAGGCTTTAATCTGTGCGGGCGGCAACTGCCGTGTTACAATTCCGGCGGCATCAAGCTCTGCCCAAAGCCGCCATTCCTGACCACCAGTCGCCTCAAAACAGACAACCGCTCCCGTCATGCGCGCCAGTTCTGTCAGGCGTTCGTGGCCCATATCCGTGTTGGGGAAGCGTTCATATTGGCCTTCAGGTAGACAATGAATGTCCAGCCAATCGCGTGAGACATCTATGCCAATGATGGCGCCTTGTGATATCATATCCATACTCTCTTCCTTCTGATCCGTGGTCCTGATCGGCCACATTCAACTGTTCGAGACGATGAAAGAGAGACGGTGCTGGCTCGCTAGTAAACGTGGTCAAACCCACAAGGCTCAGACGCCATACACCGCCTCACCATCGGCCTTCGCCAAGGTCGATGGTGAACACAGACTAGCAGATCACAGATACAGAAGGGTCAAAGCCTGTCTTGGGCTGACGGCCCTTGATCATTCAAGCGCTCCTGCGACATCAAATCTGCAAGCCTTTGCCTTTGCTGACCATTCAGATCAAAATTCTCGGGATCAAGCCAGGCAACAAAGGCTTCCTTGATGGCAGGCCATTCCCGATCCAGTATCGAAAACCAGGCAGTATCCCGATTGCGTCCCTTATACACCAACGCCTGGCGGAAAATCCCTTCATAGCTGAAGCCATACCGCTCCGCCGCTTTGCGCGAAGCAGCGTTCAAACTGTCGCATTTCCACTCATAGCGACGATAGCCAAGGGTCTCAAAGGAATGCGCCATCATCAAAAACATAGCCTCAGTTGCCAGCGATGTGCGCTGTAAAAGCGGCGAATAGGCAATAGTGCCTACCTCGATGGAACCCGCTTCTGGCGCAATACGCATATAGCTGGCAATACCCACCGCTTTCGCGTTCGCCTTTTCAACAACAGCATAAAATAGTGGATCACGCCCCTTGCTGGCAGTCGCAACCCATTCTTTCAACGCAGCTTTGGTCGCGAACGGACCCGCTCCCATATAGGTCCAGAGCTGTCCCTCGGCATCAAGCGCAAAGGCATCTGCAAGATCATCGCCGTGCCGACCGACATCCAGCTTCTCCAAACGGCACACCCGTCCTTCCAGCAATTCCCCGGTCGGAAATTTGCTCCCACTCCACGCTGGAACCACCTCCCCCACCGGTTGGCCAAATTCATTGGTTCGCGGATGCACATTTTTGCTCATCATGTTCAGCCTCCAAAAGCCACGTCAGCGTAGAGCTTCACAGCAATCAGCGCCAACAGCGCCAATATCACCTTGTCGAAGACGCTACGCGGAACATAGCGCGCAATAAAAGCTCCAACTGGCATGCAACCAATCAACGGAATAAGTGCGATCCAACTGATCCAGAAGCGCTCAGTTGTCATGAGCCCAAGACCAACCAGAAACGGCAATTGCACAAGGGCCATGGATGCAAAGAAGAACGAGACCGTCGCGATAAACTGCTCCCGTTCCGGCTTCATGGCATTCAGAAATGTCAATGAAACCGGGGCTGAAATACCAAGTGATCCCTGCAAAACGCCAGCAACGGTTCCTACCGGCACAACAATCCGCACCGCAGTTGCGTATTCCAGAACCCATTCAGGTCTGGCCAATCGGAAAGCAATATAAAGAGTGACCGCAACCGCAATCATCGCGGTCAATAAATCGGTGGGCAGATAGGCCAGCATGAAAGTGCCAACGATAGCGCCCATGAGTCCAGTAGCAGCAAAGCGATAGGTCAATGCTGGCGGCAATTGGTTTTTACGATAGCTCCAGGCCTGCCACATATTCGACAACAGGTTTGGAATTACAAAAATTGTGACCGCTGTTGGCACGTCATAGAACAACGCAATGATGGGTACAGCAACGATAGGTGCCCCTGCACCGGTCGCCCCTTTTAAAATACCGCCCAGCGCAAAACTCAGAAAAATATAGAAGAATTCCATGGCTACTCGTAACGCCCAACCAGAAGTTCGACAACTGTTAAACACCACTCGATTAGCAGCGAAAGACCGTTTGTAAATTGCGTCAATCTGAAATCATGTTCCAGGCACTGTTGTGCATCTCGATTCATTCCTTCAAAACAACTGAAAGATAAGTGCACCGAAGAGATGTTACCGATAAAATCAATTCAAAATGCCGCTTGAAGTCCTGAAAATCTGCTGTCATGGTCCCGGCTCAACAAAACAAGTGTTTTGTCGAAATTGGGAGAAAACAATGAAACTAATCAAAAAAACAGCTTTGGGTGCAGTCCTCAGTCTTGGAATGTTCTCAACAGCATATGCAGCAGAATGCATCGCTCCGGCCAATCCCGGCGGCGGTTGGGACTTCACCTGCCGTCAGATCGGCAAGATCATGTACGACATCAAGGCCGTTGATTCGCCTATTCAGGTTACCAACATGGCCGGTGCCGGTGGCGGTCTCGCCTACAGCACTGTGGTCAATGAGCGCAATACAGATGAAGACCTCATCATTGCTGCGTCCTCAGCGACAACAACACGCCTTGCGCAGAATGCCTATGGCGGCGCAACCGCTGATCAAGTGCGCTTTGTCGGTGCAATTGGTGCTGATCCCGGCGTGATTGCTGTCGGTGCAGATTCTGAGTTCACAAGCCTCAGTCAACTTGTTGATGCTATCAAAGCAAATCCAGGCTCCGTGGCTTTTGCCGGTGGGTCCGCAGTGGGTGGTTTTGACCATCTGAAACCTTTGATGATCCTGCAACGTGCCGGGTTCACAGACATTACCAAAGTCAAATATATCGGCGTTGATGGTGGTGCAGACGCCATCACTCAGACAATCGGTGGCTTTACCCAGGCTATGACTGGCGACATGTCGGAAATCGTTGGCTTTCTGAAATCCGGTGATATCCGGGTTCTGGCAGTCCTGACGGAAGATCGCATTCCAGGCTTCGACGACATTCCAACTGCCAAAGAGCAGGGTTTTGACGTTGTGGCAGTGAACTGGCGCGGTCTCTACATTCCAAAGGGCGTCAGCGACGAAGTCTTTGATGTTTGGGCTGACCGTCTGGCCAAAGTTGCAGCATCCGATGAATGGAAGCAGGCAATGGTCGACAATGGTCTGGCACCATTCACCAAAGTCGGTGGAGACTTCCAGAGCTATGTAGACGGCCTGGTTGCTGAAATTCAACAACTGTCGAAAGACATTGGGGTTATTCAGTAATGGCTTCTGACCGGATTTTTGGTCTGGTCATGTTCGGAGTGGCGCTCGCATATGTTGCGAGCGCCTTTCAAATTCAGTCCAGTTTTCTATCTGATCCTGTCGGCTCAAAATCATTCCCGATTCTGATCGGTGTAGTCGTCATGATCAGCTCTCTTGTTCTGATCTTGAAACCCGACCCGGATCCTGACTGGCCCAAATCGCGCACCTTCCTTGTGTTGCTTGTCGCGATCATAACCCTCATTGGCTATGCTTACGCGCTCAAGCCTTTGGGCTTCATTCTGCCAACGTTCGTCGCAGCCTCCATCCTCAGCTACCAGATCGGCCCCCGCGTCGGACCTGCGCTGATAACCGGAGCCGGGCTCTCTGTTGGCCTCTTCATTCTGTTTAAGTATGCCTTGGGTTTGGGATTGTTCCCCTTCCCCGCCGGCATGATCGGGTAAGGTCTCATGGAAACATTTACCAATCTGGCACTGGGTTTCAGTGTTGCTCTGACGCCCTTTACCCTGATGCTGGCCATCATAGGCTGTTTTCTTGGAACCATCATCGGTGCTTTGCCCGGTCTTGGACCCTCCAACGGCGTTGCAATTCTTATTCCCATTACCTTCACACTTGGGTTGGATGCGACTTCTGCATTGGTCCTCATGACCAGCGTTTATTACGGAGCCATGTATGGCGGCCGCATTTCATCTATCCTGCTGAATATTCCAGGCGATGAGCCAGCGCTTATGACCACTCTGGATGGCTACCCGATGGCCAAACAGGGCAAGGCCGCTGACGCCCTTGTTCTATCCGGCGTCTCCTCTTTCGTTGGTGCTTTTCTGGCTACTATCGGGCTCATCATTCTGGCCCCATTGCTGGCACGTGTGGCGTATCTTTTTGGCCCCGCCGAGTATTTTGCGCTCTATCTTCTGGCGTTTTGTACGCTTGGCGGCATGGCGTCCAACAATCAGGCGAAGTCAGCTATTGCAGCTTGTCTTGGCCTTGGCATTGCCATGATCGGCCTCGACAACACCTCCGGAATGCCGCGTTTCACCTATGGCAATCTGCACCTGATGGACGGGGTGGATTTCCTGGTCGCCATCGTTGGCTTATTCGCCATTGCCGAAGTGTTTTTCTTCATCGAAAGTCATGGCAAGAACACGGCTCTTGGCGTGCGTCTTGAGAGAGTGACCATTCCGTTCAAAATGATCAGGGACAGTTTCTGGACCATGATCCGCTCCACCTTCATTGGCTTTTTTGCAGGTGTTCTCCCCGGTGCAGGGGCATCGCTTGGCAGCTTCATGGCCTATATGGCGCAAAAGGCGATCGCAAAAGATCCTGAGACTTACGGCAAAGGCAATCCACGCGGCGTTGCAGCGCCCGAAGCTGGCAACAACGCTGCAGCCGGTGGCGCCCTGGTGCCCATGCTGACCCTTGGTGTTCCCGGCTCCGGCACAACGGCCGTGCTATTGGCATTGTTGATGACACTCAACATCACGCCCGGCCCGACACTCTTTGCCGACCGGCCCGAAGTTGTCTGGGGTCTGATTGCTTCACTGCTCATTGCCAATATTGTGCTGCTCATCATGAATGTGCCGCTTGTAAAAATCTTTGTCTATGTCCTGCAAGTCCCACCCTGGGTTCTTTTGCCAGGCGTAACCATGATTTCCTTCGTCGGCATCTACTCTTTGTCCGGAAGCTACTTCGATCTGCTTCTCATGGTCGGCTTTGGCGTTCTGGGTTATTTCCTGCGCAAACTGGATATCCCCACGGTTCCGGTGATCCTGGGCATTTTGCTCGGCAATCAGATGGAGGATTCCCTCCGCCGTGCAATGGTGCTGTCCGATGGCGACTGGGCCTTCCTGTTCTCAACACCCATAGCCATTGGCCTTTGGATTGCAGCCGTTGGTGGCTTCGTTGCGCCAATGTTCCTGCGCAAAGTGTTGAAGAAACCACAAGCGATTACCGATTGATCTCATGACAAGAGTTTTGATTCCTTCCGGAGCTTTAGGTCTTGGTTACGATCAACTGGCGATGGACCGCGCCATTGCTGCCGAACCCGACATCATCGCAATTGATGGTGGCTCCACCGACTCCGGCCCATCCTATCTGGGCCGGGGCGTCTCCAAATATTCCCGCGCTTCAACCAGACTGGAATGGAAAGGTCTCATGCAGGCGCGGGCCAAAGCGGGCGTTCCGCTTGTCATAGGTACCGCTGGCACATGTGGGTCCGACAGTGCTGTAGACTGGTTGCTGGATATCACCGGAGATATCGCGAAAGAACTCAGTCAAACTTTGAAAATAGCTGTTTTGCGTTCGTCTCAGGCCCCGGATTACATTGCGGATGCTCTGACTGGCGGGAAATTAAGTCCCCTCAGTCCGGCACCGGACATCTCTGAAGAAGCCATAAAGCAATTCACCAACATTGTAGCGCTGGCTGGGGCTGAACAAATTCAGGCGGCGATCAACACCGGGGCTGACATCATTATTGCTGGTCGCACAACCGACACAGCCATCATTGCGGCGTTGCCCCTCATGCAAGGGTGCCATGCCGGCGCCGCCTGGCACGGGGCTAAAATTGGCGAATGCGGTGCACTTTGTGCCACCAACCCGCAATCTGGAGTCGTGTTGATCGACTTTGACGAAAGTGGCTTTACCATTACGCCAACAGCCGATGGTGCCCATGCCAGCCCGCACACAGTATCGGCTCATATGCTCTACGAAAATGCGGACCCATTCATTCTCTATGAGCCCGGCGGCCATCTGGACGTCACCGATGCCCAATACGAATCCATTGATGGTACAAGTGTACGCGCAACCGGTGCCAGATGGGTGCCGTCAGAGCAATACACGGTCAAACTGGAAGGCGCACGCATTGCCGGCTATCAGGTCATGGCCTTTGCCTTGCTTCGCGACAGGCGCTATGTCGAGCACGCACAGCAATGGGCAGATGACATCACCCAAAAGGCACGGGCCAAAGCCATAGATCGTTTGGGCATATCGGGCCATGAATTCTCAATAGAGCTGCGTCTCATCGGCAAAAACGCCACGTTCGGCGCTTTGGAGCCAGACAACTCCAACCACCGACCAACCGAGATTGGCGTCATGGGATTTGTCACAGCAAACAGCCTGCAACAGGCCCAGGAAATCGGCAAGATCCTCAACCCCTATCTGCTTCACCACCCTTTGACTCAGGAAGAAGAGCAGCCCACATTCGCTTTTCAGTTCTCTCCCGCAGAAGTGCCCGTTGGACCTGTGTATGAATTTTGCCTCAACCATGTCATGGAACTGAAAGACCCGATGGAAGCCTTCACATTGGAAACGATTGAGGTTGGTCATGTCTGAATTGGGACAATTGGTTGAAAAGGTCCGCTCCAAAAATGCCGGGCCGTTCAAACTCACAATCGATATTTTCTGCGGCTCAAAAGATGCGTATGACACCGTCAAAGCAACTTTGCCGACAGAGCGGATTGCCACTTTGCTGCAGACAGATCCCGAACGTCTTCAACGGTTTGATATCCCATCTCTGAATGTCGTAAAATTCAGCCTCGATCGTCCGCAGGTTCAGGGTTCGATCCACGACCGTGACATGCATGGCGCGAGTTGGGCCGCACTGATTGCTGAAATGGAAATCTGAGGGGCGCGCTCAACTTGCTATTGCGCAGGCACTGCTGGCTCTGTCACAGCTGGGGGCTTTGCCGGAACACCGGCATCATTCGATACTGGATTTCCCCACCATGCATATCCCACAATTCCAAGAATAACGATCAACAGCAGCAGAGCCAGAATAAATGGCAAACGCACCAGCCAGCGTGCAAGGGAGCGAGGCTTGAATTCAAATGAAAGTGCAAGGGCAAAAACGGAAACCAGACCGGCGGCAAATTGCCATCCAAGAAACCCACTTATCCGATTGAGACCCCTGGTAAATCCAAAATCTGTCGGCGCGGTGATGCTGTAGGCAATGAAGGACCAGATATAAATCACGGCCCAAAGAGCCAGCAAAACATATGTCAGCGTGCGTTTGCTCATGGCCAGTCCCCACCCAGGAACCAGCAGCCTTTGCTGCTAAAGCTCCAATTCAACGAGGGTGATAATAACCAAAGAAACTGGCGTTGCAAATTGTCGCAACGCACTTCCCGGACTATTCGGCGTTGCCGCTACTGGGTGACGTCGAGCGTATCCCAGTAAGCCTGCGCTTTGCGGATGGTTCCAGCCGGGTCTTTGCTGAAACGCATGGCCCCTGTTGCCGTATGAAACAAATACAGTTTTTTATTGTGAATGCGCCAGTGCTGGGGCTTGCCCTCAACCACATGCTGTTGCGACAAACCGCCAGTGCAATAGGCGCCAAACTGCGGCGCAAAAGCTTCCGGGTTTGCGCGAAACTGTGCAGCTTCAGAGGCTGATCCAAATCGCCAAGTTGCACCCTTCCAGTTTACAACATGGTTGCCGCGACCTGCTTCAGGACCACCTTTTTGGAAATAGGAAGTTGTATCTGTGCCACGGATGGCAAGATGCCCTGCCCCCGTTGAATTGATCGGATCAAGCGCGGATGCTGAACCACTCAAGACAAGAATGGTGCCAAGGCCAAATAGGAAACGTCGTAACATAATAAAAAAAACCTGCCATTTTAAGCGAGCGTTCAGTCCTGTTTACATGGCCTGCATCCAAAATGCATTTCACAGATAGGTGATCAGAGACCGCAACCACATAGCCGGAATCGGACATCATCATCACTTACCCTATCGACCAGAAACCGGGCATTGGCTATTCTGTATCCATGATTGATGTTGAAACATGCGAAGCAGCACGCTACCGCCGTGATCCGGATTTTGACGGCTTGTTCTTCACTGCAGTGAAGACCACCGGCATCTATTGCCGTCCGGTGTGCCCGGTGAAACAGCCACTGTCAAAAAACGTGGTTTACTACCCATCAGCACCAGCAGCAGAACGCGCTGGCTTCCGCCCCTGTCTTCGTTGCCGCCCGGAAACCGCGCCTTTCTGCCCTGCCTGGAAGGGAACCAAATCCACCGTTGAACGCGCACTGAAGCTTATTTCAGATGGCGCGCTCGATACCGGCAGCGTTGAAGATCTTGCCGATCGGCTCGGTATGGGTGCGCGGCATCTATCGCGCCTTTTCAGACAGCATGTCGAGGCAAGTCCCACACAATGCGCCCGGACATTCCGGCTGCAAAAGGCCAAACGACTGTTGAACAGCACGGATCTTTTGATGCCAGACGTTGCAACCCAATCCGGCTTCAGCAGCCTGCGCCGCTTCAACGCCGCTTTTTCAGAATTATATGGCCGCCCACCGACCGACATTCGCCGTCGCAAAGAGTACGCATCATGACAATCGACGAAAATCTTGCCTGGTGCCACATCGAAAGCCCTGTTGGTGAGTTGGTTGTTGCTGGAAACGAAAACCACCTGCACCATATCGGCTTTCCAAACGGAAGCCGCACAACAGAAATTCATCCTGGTTGGACCCATGATCCAACACCTTTTGCTGCCCTGCGCGAACAGTTGAAGGCCTATTTCGCAGGCGAATTGATCAAGTTTGATCTGCAACTGCGCCCATCCGGAACTGATTTCCAGAAAGCCGTCTGGCAAGCTCTGATGGATATTCCATACGGGGAAACAACGTCTTATGGCGCGCTGGCTTTTACAATTGGGCGCCCCAAAGCCAGCCGCGCAGTTGGCGCCGCTAATGGCGCAAACCCCATTCCAATCATCATTCCATGCCACCGGGTCATCGGTGCCGACCGGTCCCTTACTGGTTTTGGCGGAGGCGTCGAGACAAAAGCATTTTTACTGCAACTGGAAGGTTTCTCGGATGCTGAGCCATTGCTGCTTTAGACCCAGCAAAACGCACTCACATTTGACCGATGATCATGCTATACTGCATCCAGAAATTGCAGAATACAGAGTCTAACTATGAGCGCTTTCAGCAGGAAGCAGTAGCGCAGTAGAAGGGAGCTTGATTTTGAAAACCCCATGGCATCTTTGGGTGATCGGAGTGGTCACCCTCCTATGGAATGCGATTGGCGCATTTGACTATATCCAGACTCAAACCGGCAACGCGGACTACATGGCCCAGTTTACCCCTGAACAAATGGCTTATTTCTCAGGTTTTCCAATCTGGGTAAACGCCAGTTGGGCCGTTGCAGTCTGGTTTGGTGTCGCAGGGTCTTTCCTGCTGCTTCTGCGGCAACGGGTTGCAGCACCTGTTTTGGGCTTATCGCTGCTTGCCATGATTGTAACCGCCACCCACAATTTCACCCTTGGCGAGGTAAAGATGCAGGATGTCGTCGGACCAGGTGCCATTTACTTCACACTTGTGCTGTTTGCCATCGCCCTGCTTCTGTGGGTCTACAGCCGTAAAATGCGCTCAAAAGGCGTGCTTCGCTAGAATAGCACGTGTTGCAAGCTCACATATCTTTCCAGACGCCCGACTGCGGCGTGAATTTCAAACTGCGTCATGTCCAGCAACAGTCAGATCGCAGGTTTTCCTCACACAGGCTTAAATGGCCGTCTGATTCACTCTGGCCGACAAGGTTTCAACACTCTCAACACGTTCCGAATAACGATCCGTAAGATAGGCTGACCGTCCGCGCGTCAGCAAAGTGAATTTCATCAACTCTTCCATGACATCCACCATACGGTTGTAATATGGGGAAGCTTTCATCCGACCCTCTTCGTCAAATTCCAGAAAGGCTTTCGGGACAGACGACTGGTTCGGAATAGTGATCATACGCATCCATCGCCCCAAAACACGAAGCTGATTGACCGTATTGAAGCTCTGGGAACCGCCACACACCTGCATCACAGCCAGTGTTCGCCCCTGTGTAGGCCGAATGCCGCCAATGGGTGCCAGTGGCAACCAGTCGATCTGCGTTTTCATAAGACCAGTAATTGTGCCGTGACGCTCCGGCGAACACCAGACATGGGCTTCGGACCAAAGCGATAATTCTCGCAACTCCTGAACCTTTTCAGCCTCCTGTGACATCTCGTCAACAAGCGGCAGACCGGTCGGGTCAAACACCCGAACCTCAGCTCCAAGGTGGCTCAGAACCCGAGCAGCTTCCTCGGTCAAAAGCCGGGAGTAAGACCGCTGTCGCAAAGACCCATACAGCAATAATATGCGTGGTTTGTGATCTGGCTCGCCAGGCAGAACCAGCATCTCATGGTCCAAGGGATGCAGACACTCTTTATCAATATTCAGCAAATCATCTGTCATGGAGCGATAATGACCTCGCCATCTTCTTTGGTATGGCTTGTACCTGATGGAACATCCAGCAAATCAAACACCCGCTCGGAAGGACGGCAAAGCGCAACACCCTTGGCCGTGCAGACAATTGGTCTGTTGACCAACACAGGATGCTTTAGCATCGCTTCAAGAATGATATCTTCAGAGACCGTTTCATCAGTCAGGCCCAGTTCTTCCGCAGGTGACTTGGAAACGCGCAGAGCAGTGCGTGGAGTCAATCCAGATGCAGCAAACAAGGCTTGCAATTGCCCGCGCGTCCAGCCTGTATCCAGATACTCAATGACGATGGGCTCCTCAGCAAATACGCGGACAATCTCCAGCACATTGCGTGACGTGCCGCATTGCCGATTGTGGTGGATAACAATGCTCATACAGGGTCTGCTTTCTCATTGGACGGAGTTAGTTGAAAGCGGCAAAACGCCCAGGCCAGAACAGCGCCAAATAACTGCGCCACAATAAACCACGGCACATCTGTCGGACGAATACCGGCAAAAGTATCAGAAAAGCCACGGGCGATTGTCACCGCCGGATTGGCAAAGGAGGTCGAGGCGGTGAACCAGTATGCAGCTGTAATGTAAAGGCCAACCACCATGGCAACGGCGCTTTCCCTGGCTTTCAAAGTGGCCAATATGGTTACAACCAGACCAAATGCCGCGACGCCTTCGGCAAACCATTGCGCCCCGCCGGTACGCACCGTTTGGGAAAATTGCCATATGACCTCATCAAACATCAGATGCGCCGCCCACACCCCGACCAGCCCACCGGCAATTTGAGCCAGTACATAAGAAAAACTGTCCCGAGCTGAAATTGCGCGCTTCAGCGCAAACACCAGCGTGACCGCCGGATTGAAATGAGCGCCTGAGATTGGTCCAAGCATGGTGATCAGCACAACAAGAATGGCACCGGTGGGAATGGTATTTCCCAAAAGGGCAATCGCCACATTTCCGTCAGCCAGACGCTCCGCCATAATACCGGAACCAATTACGGTCGCGAGAAGGAAAGCTGTTCCAACAAATTCCGCAGATAATTTCTGCGTCGCAGAATATGCGTTCACGTTTGCCGTCCAATTTCATCAAGCTTTGGCTGCAGCGACATACGATCAATACTCGCCAACGGAAGCGCCGTAAAAATCGAAATACGCGTATTCAGCATTCGGTAGGCCTCTGAAAAAGCGAGAGAAACCTCACTGTCAGTCCCCTCCACCGCAGCAGGGTCAGGAATACCCCAATGGGCTGAAAGCGGTTGGCCCGGCCATACAGGACAGGCCTCATTGGCCGCATCATCACAAACCGTAAACACGAAATCCATTTTAGGCGCATCAGGATCGGCAAACTCGTCCCAGTTCTTGGACCGTGCAAATCCGGTATCGAAGCCCAGTCTGGCCAACAGAGCAATTGATTCTGGATGAACCTTGCCCTTGGGAAGGGATCCAGCGGAGTAAGCTTTGAATCGTCCTGCCCCCACCTTATTCATAATTGCTTCTGCAAGAATTGAACGGGCAGAATTACCAGTGCACAAAAAGAGCACATCAAAAACAGTCGTTTGCATGGATTTCCCTCAACAAGCACAGGCAATTTCATCGATTACCGGCTGGCACAAATCCGGTCTGCCTCCACAGCAATCCTCCATCAGAAAGCCCAGCAGACCGCGCATGGCATCAAAATCAGCAAAATAGCGGATTGTTCTGCCCTGCCGTTCATTGCGCACCAGCCCGGAATTCAACAGAACCGCCAGATTGGCCGACATGGTGTTTTGACGCACATCCAGCCTCTCACCAATCTCACCAGACAACATGCCCTGTGCCCCGGCCTTCACCAGAAGACGAAACACATCCAGCCGCGTTGGCTGGCTGAGAGCTGCAAAAGAGACTATTGCGTCTGGGTTATCCATATATCATGATTAATTGATATATTTATGACAGACAAGTGTTTTGTGCCAAAAGACCTCGGTGTCTTGGCAATGCAACACATGTCTCTCGTCCCTTCGGACGAAGCGTATTAATTTTTGCTGAAAAGGTAAGTTCGCCAGTCTCCAAACTCTGATATATCGCGCGCACCCGCTGTCCCGCTGGCTTCGCAGATGAAGCCTTTTACAAAACTTCCATCGTCCAACTCGACAGACCCCAGCCCCAGAGGAGATGGAATACCGGCGAGAAAACTGCCAACATGATCACTCGGAAGAGACCAGATTTCCAATGCGATTGGCTGAGACCCACTGCCTTCGGTTCGCACCAGCCCTGGGCGCTCTGGTGGTCCACCTGCCAAAGCGTAAAACTTGTAATTTGCCGACGTTTTTGCCGCCCTTACAAATGCGCCATCGCGATCTGTTAGCTGCCAATTGAGAGGAAGGTCAGCCATATGCGCTCCGCAAACCGCCAACTCTATCCTGTCACTTTTTACCAGGTTCGAAAGTGGGCTAATGCCAGTCGCCTTGTGGTCGGTGCCCCCCAGATTACGCGGACAATCCATTTCAAAGTAACGCGCAACGCTGGCAGTCAAAGCATCCTCTCCGAACCTTGCAAGCAGAGTAACGCTTCCGGGCCGCCCGTCCCCACGCGGCGCGGTCGGAACCGCAATCCCGCACATGTCCAGCAGGTTGACGAAATTGGTATATGTCCCGAAATTTGAGTTGGGCGTAACCGGATCGGCCTCAAGATCAGCAACACTGTAAAAGGTCGGAATGGTGGGCACGCACAACAAATCGAGCGCCGCCAACGCGGCTTCGGCCACCCGCTTCAAATCCTGCAACCTATACATGCCGCGAAATGCATCAGCGGCGCTCAAACTCTCTGCGTGACAGATGATTTGCCGGGTCACCAGGTGAACGGCATCTGGATCTTTTTTCAACAAGTCTTCAATGACAGTGTAGCGCTCAGCAACCCAGGCCCCTTCATACAACATATGAGCAACGTCATAGAACGGCGTAAAATCAACCTCCACGATGTGCGCACCGGAAGCGGCCAAAACAGCAACGTCACGCCGAAATGCCTGTTCCTGAATTTCATCTCCAAAGAACTCGATGGACTTGGCATCTGGTACACCAACACGCAATCCAGAGGGAACAGCATGCAACGCTTTTGTGGCAAGCGGCCTTGCATAAGCGTCCGCCTCATCATAATCCGCAGCCACATCGAACGCGGCATAGGCGTCATCCACGGTCAGCGCGAAAATGGAAATCGTATCCAGTGTCCGGCAGGCAGGCACGACGCCGCTTGCAGACAAAGCACCAAGGCTGGGTTTCAGACCAACAATATTGTTGAGCGCAGCAGGCACCCTGCCCGACCCGGCCGTATCCGTGCCAAGCGAAAAACTGACAATCCCATGCCCTACAATCACGCCTGAACCACCTGAGGAACCGCCAGGAACCATAAACGGGTCAACAGAATTGCGCGGCGCGCCATAAGGCGAGCGGATCCCCACAAGGCCAGTGGCAAATTGATCCAGATTGGTCTTGCCAATCATCAACGCGCCAGATGCCCGTAAATTAGCAATGACAAACGCATCTGTCGCAGGCGTGTAGGCATAGGCTGGGCAGGCAGCTGTAGTCGGTAGCCCGGCCACATCAATATTATCCTTGGCCGCAAACGGAATGCCCCAAAGTGCCATGTCCGGATCAAACGCACCCAACGCTCTGGCTTCCTCTTTCAGCGCATCCCGATCGCACAAATGAATGAAAATAGCCGGATCATCCACAGCCTCCAGCCGGGCAAAAATCTCGTCAATCACATCAACCGGCTGCACGCCGTTCTCATAGGCAGCATGCAATTCGGGAATGGTAAATAGCAGATTGCTCAGCATCGTTTGTCTCCAAATACTCAGGCGACGATGCGTCGCGCAGGTGGTTTTGGCGCTGCAGAAAGCAGCTCTTTAGTGTAAGGATCTTGTGGGTTTGACATGACTTGCAAGGTGGGGCCCTGCTCGACGATTTCGCCCGCCTTCATCACCAAAACATGGTCGCACAGCAAGCGCACCACGTGCAGATCATGGCTCACAAACAGATAGCTCATGCCCAGTTTTGCACGCAGATCCATCAGCAGGTTCAGCACAACAGCCTGAATAGAGACGTCAAGCGCTGCTGTCGGTTCATCCAGGATCAGGAATTTCGGCTCAAGCGCAATTGCGCGGGCAATCCCCACACGCGCTTTCTGCCCTCCGGACAGCTGATGCGGAAAACGGTCCAGCAAGGTCACTGGCAGGCCAACAAGTCCGGCCAGATCTTCGATGCGGGTCGACAGTTTTGCACCCCGCATCTGGCCAAGTCGCTGCAACGGCTCTGCAATCGTGTGACGCGCTGTGTGGCGTGGGTTCAGACTGTCTGTGGCGTCCTGAAACACCATTTGAATATCACCGCGCCGACTGTTCTTGGCAAACGCTGCTGCGGGCATTGCAGCAATGTCCGCACCGTCAAACAGGATTTCTCCAGCTGTGGCATCCATCAACCGAACCAGCATTTCGGACGTCGTTGATTTTCCACAACCACTTTCCCCGACCAACCCGACGCTCTGCCCGCGCTTGACCGTGAAGGAGATATTTTTCACGGCATGAACAGGTCCGGATTTGCCCTGATAGGTTTTGGTCAGATTTCGCACATCCAGCAAGGCGTCATCGCTGACTTCATGTGGCAGTTCAGGCTTACGGTCCTCAGGTGGCAACAGGCTGCGGATGGTTTCACCTTCTCGCGGCGTCGCATCCACCAACTTTCTTGTATAGCTGTGTTGAGGATTGCTGAACAATTCAAGCGGATCACCCTGCTCAACAATCCCGCCATCCTTCATCACCATGATCCGATCGCAATATTGCGCTGCCAGACCAAGATCATGGGTAATCAGGATGGAACTCATCTCACGCGCACGGATCAACTCGCTCACCAGATCCATCACCGCTTTTTGTGTGGTGATATCCAGCCCGGTCGTTGGCTCATCGGCAATTAGCAGACGAGGATCACACGCCAATGCGATCGCAATGACAATGCGTTGGCACATCCCACCGGACAACTCGAATGGATAGGCATCATACCGTGCAACAGCATCGCGAATCTTGACCGCTTCCAGAGCTTCGATAGCTTTTTCGCGCGCTGTGTACCGTGTCGCCTTGGCATGGCGACGCAAGACATCTTCAATCTGATGGCCAACTTTGCGAATAGGGTTCAAAGCCGCGCGTGGATTCTGGAAAATCATCGAGATTTCACGACCGCGAATATCCCGCATGGTCTTTTCGGCAACGCGTCGCAAATCAATACCAGAATAAACTGCTTCACCCGATTTGATCGTGCCGCCAACATCCAGAATACGCATCAGCGCGTAGGATGTGACCGATTTACCAGATCCACTTTCACCCACTATTCCAAGGATTTCACCCTTTTCCAGCTCAAAGCTGATGCCACGCACAGCATCCACCGCACCGCGGCGGGTCTGAAAGGAGACAGCAAGATCTTTAACGCTCAGCATGATCAGGTCCTCTGGCGCGGATCAACAATGTCCCGCAAACCATCTCCCAGAAGATTGAAGGTAAACACCGCGATCATCAGCGTCAGACCAGGGAAAACCGCCAGCCACCACTCACCGGACACAATGAAGTTCGCCCCTTCAGCAACCATGATGCCCCATTCCGCAGTCGGCGGACGCACCCCGAGGCCAATGAAGGAAAGGCCTGCGGCATTCAAAATGGCCCAGCCAAGGTTGAGCGACACCTGAACCATCATGGGCGGCAGCGCATTGGGAAAAATATGCATGGCCAACACCCGGATATCGGAATTTCCTGACAGTTTGGCAGCCCGGGCAAACCCGGAATCACGCCTAATATTCACCTCAGCCCGCACCAGCCGCGCGTAGAACGGCACATTGATGATAGCGGTGGCGTAAATGATGTTTTCAATCGTATTGCCAAGCGCTGCAACGATGCCCATCGCCAGCACGAACAGGGGAAAGGCCATAATTGTATCGAGAACGCGGTTGAGCACTGCATCAAGCCAGCCCCCCCAGTAACCGGCAACACTTCCCAGCACAGAGCCAACCACGAAAGAAAGCGCAACAGCGGCAACCGAAATAGACAGATCAAGCCGGGTCGCAACAATCACCCGACTGAAAACATCCCTGCCAACGCTATCTGTGCCAAACCAATGCGCCAGCGACGGGGCCTGCAAGGCATTTGCAGCATTTGTCGCCAATGGATCATAGGGAACCAGACTTGGTCCAAAAACCGCTGCCAGGATAATCAACGCAAACATGCAAAAGGCGAGCATCGTCACCGGGTTGGCCCGCAGCACATAAATCAGATGATCCAATCCACCTGAAGATTTCGCAGCCGATTTTATCGAAACATCGGTCATTTGGAAGCAAACCCGATACGCGGATCAATCGCCGTGTAGGCAAGATCAATGATGAGATTGAGCAATACAAACAGCAGTGCCATCGCCAACACAAAGCCCTGAACGGCTGCGTAATCAGAGACCACAAGTGCCTCAACCGCATAAGAGCCAATGCCGGGCCAGGCGAACACTTTCTCCACCAGCACATTTGCACCAAGCGCAAAGGAAAACACCATGCCAAGCGTGGTCACAACCGGAAGCAATGCATTTCGAAACGCATAGCCATACAAGACCTTGCGATGGGTCAGACCCGCGGCCTTGGCCGTGCGGATAAAATCGGAGGACAGCGCCGTCAGCATGGCTGCACGTGTCATGCGGGCAATGGGAGCAAGCGTGAAAAGGGCAAGCGTCACTGCTGGCAACACCAATTGCTTTAACGCGCCAAACCATGTTTCCCAATCGCCAACCACGGCTGCATCAATTAGATAAAACCCGGTAATTCGATCTGGCTCGATATAGATGAAATCCAACCGCCCCAAGGGCGATGGAGCAATGCCGAGCAAGTAGTAAAACACGTAAATCAGAACGATGCCGGTGAAAAAGGTTGGTAGGGACACACCCGCAGTCACAACAACACGGCACAGATGATCAACCCACGAACCAGGTTGCGTGGCCGCCAGAATACCAAGTGGAATTGCGATTCCACAGGAAACGATCAACGCCGTTAAAGTCAGCTCCAGCGAGGCTGGCAAGCGTTTTGCCAGATCAGCAGCCACAGCCTGGCCGCTTGAAATAGATTGACCAAGGTCACCCTTAAGCAAGTCTCCCACATAGATGAAAAATTGCTGGATCAGTGGCTTGTCCAACCCCAGAGCCACCCGGATTTCTTCAATCGAAGCTTCATCCGCGGCAGCCCCGGCGAAATAAGCCGCCGGGTCCCCTGGTAAGGCACGGGTCAACAGAAAGCTGATAACCACGACGCCCACCACCACGGGGATCGACTGCGCAATGCGCATCATGACAGCGCGCAGTCGAGGGTATGTGTTGGCTGTTGCCATTATTATGCGCGGCCCAACGGACGTGCATCAAGCTGACGGTGGAACCAGAACTCATAGCCTTCCGCACCATTTGCAGCCACATTCAATGCAGGCTGATACAGCGGAATACGCGGCAGATCTTCTAACACGATTTCAAACATGCGCTTGAGGTTCGGCGCATATTGCGGATCATCAACCGGCATATGCAAAGTTGCATCTACCAAATCCTCAACTTCTTGATTCAGGTAGTTGGAAGAATTGAACAAATGCCCATGCTGATAAGCCCAGAAGAAGTAGTAATCCGGCGTGTTCAACCAACCACCGAAATTCTCAAGATGCAGCGCAAGTCGTTTCTCAACAAGCGCAGCAGTCCGCCAATTTGCGCCCGGAATTTTTTCGATCTCAGCCTTGATACCGATCTTCGCCAGATTTTCCTGAATCAGAAGCGCTGTTGGCTCCATCCATGACGCCAGATCCAGGCTGATGGACAGCGGTACTTCAAATCCATCCGGATAACCGGATTTCGCCATGTGCTCCCGAGCTTTGTCGAGGTCGGTATAATACTGCGTCTTGCGTGGCCACGCGATGTCATTGATTTCGGCTTCACCGCCCCACAGCGGCGCACCTCGTCCATAGGCTGCTGTCTGGAAAATCGCTTCATAAGGTACCGCATAAGCCAATGCTTTACGCACATCAGGATCCTGAAACGGTTCAAATTTCGTGTTTGGACACAGACAATTCATGCAATTTTCAATCGGCGTTGAATAGACATCAACAATGTCCGCCAATTCAGCCGCATCCTTGTCGGGAATGTTGAACGACATCTGCACGTCGCCCCGCTCGATCAGTGCTCGGCGTGTGGAAGGATTTGGAACCTCGCGTACAACCACCCGCTTGACCCCTGGCAGCGTGCCACCAACCCAGGCATCATTGCGGTCATAGACAAGCTGCTCACCGGGGGACCAGCGAGCTACCTTGAAGGCGCCGGAACCGGCGGGTGTCATATGCAGATATTCCATCGCCCAAGGGTCATCCGTTGTGGCATTTGCCTTGGCAACAGCCGAGTTGATAACAAAGGGCACCGGCACCGCCAGATCTGGAATGGTCAGCTTCGACGGTTTGTCGAGCTTGATGACAAATGTGGCTTCATCCACCGCTTCAAACTGGTCTGGGCGCAGCAGGCCGCCCGCCTTCATCTGAACGGTTGGAAAACCACCAACGGAAACCGCACGATCAAATGACCATTTGACATCCTCAGCTGTCACCTTTGAACCATCCCAGAATGTGGCGTTCGGCTTCAGTTTGAAGGTCAGTGTCAAACCGTCTTCAGAAACCATCCAGCTTTCAGCCAATTCCGGCTCAATCACCTCATAATCATATGAAAAGCCGCCGCCAGGAGCCTCTTTGGTACCAAATGACACGAGACGGTCATAGCAGTTTACAGCCACTTGATAGGACGCTCGGTTGGTTCCGGTTCGGTGCAGATCGAGACTGTTGATCGTCTGGCCGGTGACCACAACCAGCGTATCGGAACCCTGTGCAGCAGCAGGCATGGTTTTTAGGAAGGGAAGCACCGATACGCCAGCGATTCCGCCACCCATTTTCAAGAAATTGCGGCGTGTTGTCATAGTCTTCATTGCTGTTTCCCTGTCTGAAATAGTGTCGTTGAAATCATCTGTGTTGCCCGCATATGACGTGAACGACATAGCCAACCGGGGCATTGCGTGAAGAGTGAAATGATTTACTGTCAACTTCTACTGCTATAAACTCACAAGAGCGTTGCAAAAAATACATCACTCCAAAAAAGCCATTTGATATGAAACACTTAAGAACATTTGAACTGATCGAAGCGGTTATGCGGGCCGGCTCTATCCGAAAAGCAGCAGAGGATATGAACATCACAGCCTCCGCGCTTAATCGCCGCATCCAGGGCTTTGAACAAGAATTCGGGTGGGAAATTTTCGAGCGCCTGCCGCGCGGAATGCGCCTGAATCCAGCCGGTGAATTGCTGATACAACACATCCGCGCGCAGATGATTGATCTGGCGCGCGTGCGATCCCACGTGGCGGATTTGACAGGAGAGCGACGCGGCCACGTCTCAATTGCGTGCTCACAGGCTCTGCTGCCGTATTTCCTGCCAAAACAGATTGCGCTCTACCGAGCCCAGCACCCGGGCGTGACTTTTTCCATCAATGTCCGAGACCGTGCTCAGGCGGAGCACGATCTGGCAACTTTCAACAGCGACCTTGCCCTCGTTTTCGAGCCGATTCACATGGTTGAATTCGAAGTCATTCAGGCCACCCCCCAACCGGTCTGTGCACTTTTCAGAGCGGAAGACCCGCTGGCAGAAAAGACCGACTTGCGCTTGCGGGATTGCCTGAGCAAGCCACTGGTCATGCCATCAGCAGCTTATGGCGTGCGTCACCTGTTGGAACTGGGTGCCAAGAAAATCGGGCGCACCCTGTCTCCCAGAATCGAAACAGAATCTTTCGAGCTAATTCGCCACTATGTGATCCATGAAGATTCCGTCGGGTTTCAAATCCCGATAGGCCTGGATACCGAGCGTCAGGACTCCATAGCATTCCGCCCCGTATCCAAGAAAGATGTGCCGGTTGGTCAGCTTCTGCTTGGACAGATGAAAGGCAGGGCGCTGCCAGTCGTCTCTTCCAGATTTGCCGATCAACTTGTCATAGCTCTGAAACAGTGGGAGCCGGAACTCATCGAGTAAGACGAGCGATAACCTAACGCAACTCAACCATTCGCTCAGGAAACTCCAACGCGATTGCGTCCAATGCGTCCTTCAGATAGCGCACCATATGATTTGGCCATGAGCCCAGTTCGGAATCCTCGACACAAGCCATGTGTATTGTGTTGCTGGCGCTGGCATAAGGATGCCCATTCTTCGATGCAGCAGCCCGCATTGCGCGTTGCAGGCGGGTATAGTCGGTTTCCGCCGCTGCGACGGTTTCGGGACGCACTTCAATATGGCTTAACCCAACGACCCGAAACAGATCAAAGGCCTGTGGCGTCGGGCGTTTATAGCCTTTCATCCGGTAGTAGAAAGTAATGATATCTGCCGCCACCAGGCCCGACTGAAACTGCAGTTGGCTCAACTCCCCCTTCAACATGGCACGGCCGAGCGCAAACCCCCATTCAGGCCGCAAGGCATTGGCCTTGTTTGCACCATGCATACGCTTTCGAGCCTCCAGAGCAACGCTGCGCGTGCGATCCCCCTGCCCTGCTCGTGACGGCTGGCCATTCGGTTGCCGCCTGATATTGACAATGCGCTTGCGACCGGAGCGTTTCATCGATTTCGTTCTCATGAGGTAACCTTTGGTGACGGGCGTAAATGGATATGGGCTGTGCCGACACAACCGAACTGAGGCGCCATTTGTTAAAACAATCCTTTGTCCAGCCGCGCCTGGTGCGTGCAGATACCGCGGTTCACCAATGCGTGGTTTTCTGTCCTTAGGAACCTGGAAATCCGCGTCACAACGCAGGGTGTCTGATGCCAAGCGCGCCAGCAAAACTCATGTTTTGCCAACTTCACATAGCGACTGCCTTTAACCTGACAGATTTCATCTTCTTCCAACCCGTAGCGCACACATATTTCCGTCATGATTTCGGAAAGGCTGTGTGCGGTCGCGGGGTCCCCGACAAATTGTTTCGGGGCAACTTTGGGGTGGCTTGGAATGCTGACCGGGAACAGGATGGCCTTCATCTTTGGGCCCGGCTCACGATGGTAAACGCGTTTCGCCCTGATTTTCTTGGCTTTGGGCTTTACTCTCGGTTTCCAAATAATTGAAGTCTGCGCGTTGGCCTCAAACTCAGCTTTTCGGGCCTTGCGGGCATAAGGCATTCCCCCCATACGCAGAAGCCTCTGTTTATGAGCAAGCTGCAATTGACGAGCGTAGCCCGCTTCTGAGCCGCCAATCATTGCATGCCACTCCGGCCAGCAACGCGAAGCCGCGCCAAAAGATTGTAAACCAGCGCTTCCGGACAACATAAAACGTCTGCAATCTCGGCACTGTCCAGGCCAAAAGCCCAATAACAAAGAACATTGTCTGTGAATGCGCGCGACGCGCAATGTTGCTCAACTGAAAGAACCATATGAGCCCTTCTCTTTTCTGCGAACCTTGCCGCCGGTGTGGTTGACAAGGCCGGTGCGGGAAAAACAAAAAACCCGCACCGGCCGCGTGGCCTGGCCTTGGAGGAAAGGGCCAGGCCGGGAGGCGCTCTAGCGCTCGGGAACTTTTTCCCTGCCACAAGACCCAATGCAGCGGATGGCACTGCCAAAAGCACTGCATCCGCGCCACCTGAAAAGGTTAATTGGGGGGCTCTGCGCGGCGCTCTCCCTGCTCATGAATGCAAAGACACAGCTTGCGTACCTGCCTTTGGCGGAAACAAAGCCCTCGACATGAGTGTCAAAGTCATTTAGGTGTGTCATAAGCATCCTATAGTCCAATTCCTATTATTAATAGGTATTTTCCTATCAATCACAAGTCAACTGTTGTGAAGAAAAAATATGGATAAAATCAGAAAACGCCTCTCGCGGGAAATTGAACTGCGCCAGATGGACATGAAGCAATTGTCCCTGGCCCTTGGCAAAAACCATGCCTATGTGCAGCAATTCCTCACAAGAGGGATTCCGGCTCGCCTGAAAGAACAGGATCGGCGCAAACTCTCCGAGTTGCTGGACATTCCCGAAAACGAACTGGGCGGGCCGGAACCGGCATCCAGTTCTGCGCACGCAACACCTCAATTCAGGACCATTACTGAATATGATATCCGCGCATCTGCAGGCGACGGCGCCCTCACCTCAGAAGAAAATGTCCGCTCACAATGGCCCTTTGATCCCTCTTACCTATCTGATTTTCTTGGATTATCAACAAACGACCTTGCTATAATCGAAGTGCGCGGCGATAGCATGGAGCCCACCCTGTCCAGTGGAGACCGGGTCATGGTTCACCTTGCCGACAAACAGATATCTCAACCTGGCATTTTCATCATCTACGATGGCGGCGGGACAGTTATCAAACGGGTGGAGAAAATACCGGGGCAAGACAAGCTTGTGCTGATCTCTGATAACCCACTTCACACGCGCTATGAAATTTCCGGGGACGACGTGCAAATCGTCGGACGCGTTGTCTGGGCCGCGAAGAGGCTTTAACCCTGCCCACGGGAATGCATCAAAGCCCATAGAGCAAACCAGCAAAATATGGAAATATCTCTAACAGGATTAATCCTATTTACTGAAAATAGTTTTTCTCCTATCATGCTGTGTCGAAGCAGCTAGGAGGTTGGAAATGGGAATGCCTGACGCAATTGGTCACCTGGATCGAGTGTCGTTTGAAGACACAATGATCCCTGATCTTGGAACCATGCTGTGGTTTGAGGTCGATTTCAGTGTCGAAGCCGATAACGGATCATACGCCTTTTTCGTACAGCAGATTTACACGCAGCAGGCCTCTCCTGAAGGAACCGAAGGTTATTTCCCCGTTCCAACCAACACCGCAGCACAGATTGTTCTGGAACTGGAATTGCGCAGTTTCCTGCAATCCAGCGAACGGGTTCAAGAACAGCTCTGCGAATTGGCTGACGGAGCAGGCCTGGAACACTGGCTCCATGTGGCGGCTTGAGAGCGCAGACAAAGCCAAACATCTCGATCTGATACCCTGCGGGCCGTTCAAATTTGGACCTGGAGCTTTGGGGCTTTCACCCAATCACGCATAGCCCAAACTGCAATTGTGTATATATTAGAGAGCTGTTAGCTGAGACCTCTGGTATAGTTTGGCGGCTTTTGATATCCATAAAGTATGAACATGGTCTCTTGAAGACTTTGACTGGCAGCTTAACCCTTCGTGAAACGCGCTCTATTATGTCGTTATATATTTCAAACAGACTCGTAAGGTTTTTTTTGAAAGATGCGCTGATTATTTGGGTCGACCCACGAAAAATTCACCACCACGCCACTAGCAGCAGACGAGAAAACCGCAGGGGTAAGCTGAAATTTCTAATGCTGCGATCGGAAAACCCCTTTGTCAAAATCATTCGGCGTCAAGCCCTACGTGCAGCAAATGCATTTGAGTCTTTCGTCATTGACCCTGCCTACTATCAGGAACCTACGCCAATTGAGCAGCATATAAATTATAAAAAAATCAAGAATATCATCAAACATCGCGAGAATTACAAGGACTCGGAGTGGTACTCGGCTCTTGCAAACACCTGGAAAAGCAAGGTCATACGAAACATAAGAAGATCCTCATGCGTTCCAAAGATGACATTGATCACTTCATGCAATCATATGTATTGAATTTGCTCGACAGTCTGGAGAAGGATGGCTTTGATTTTAAGCAAGGTGGAGGAATAGGAAGAGCTCTCATAGGTAAAGACGGGTCAATTCACAAGTCTTCGTCTGGTCGCCATAGGTTTTTCGCAGCCAGAGAGTTGGGTATTGAACCAATCCCTTTACGTATCTCTGGCGTGCATGAAGAGTGGTACCGCAGTCACATCGGCAGCAGTTTCAATCGAAAGAAACTAAAGGCGGCGCTTTCCGACATCCAGACAAAATACGCTTAGAGTCAGGAAAAACGGAACAGAACACCATATACTCATCTTCCATAAATGGCATTTACAAAACCGAATTAGTCAGCGCAGGCGAACAAATCCGGCCTGTCAGACAGCACACTTTGTGCGCCATGTTCCAGGAAATAGCGGGCCTCTACAGGATCATTTACGGTCGCAATGGCAAACTCGATGCCGTCGGCACAAAGCCGTTCCATATCCTGTTCGCTGACAAAACTGGCTTGCAGATGGAGGATCTGGCAAGCAGCCTCTTCCAGCCGCGCCTTCGGGTCCCGGGGCATCGCAGCTGTTGCAAGGCCTCTGGGTACATCTGGCAATCGTTGCGCTGCCAGTCGCATACAACGTTCTGAAAAGCCGGAAAGAAAGAGAGCGTTTTCTCCAATTGGCCAGTGTTTTTTTACCACTGCACAAGCGGCTTCGACCAAAGGTTCTTCCAAACCACTGATCTCCTTCAACTCCAACTGAAGGTTCAGCCCCTCTTCCAGGATTGTACTCAGATAATCTTCCAGTGTGACCGTACGAGCACCCTCATAATCCGCTGAAAACCAACTCCCGCTGTCCAGACTCACAATATCGGCGAGCTTGCTCTGAACGACTAAGCCCCTCCCATTTGTTGTCCGGTCAAGCTTTGCATCATGGATCATCACCAGATGGCCATCGGCAGTCAGTTGCACGTCCGTCTCAATCCATTTGGCACCCATTTTTGCAGCAAGCCGGATGGCTTCCAGAGTGTTTTCAGGTGCGTAGGCTGACGCGCCACGATGGGCAATTAGATTTTCTTTTACGATTGGGTCTTGGGAGGACATGTCGGATTTTCCATTTTAAGAGAAAAAGGTGCCAGCCCGGCGAACCGGACTGGCAGAGCGATCTGGGAGGTGGGATTATCGCTCTTGGATTACGTTTTCGATGAAGTGATCTTCAACCGTCTTGCGGAATGGATTAACACCCCAGGCTTGGCTGTATTCGCGTTGCTCATTGGGCACCAACGCCGCGCTATCGTCAGCTGACGCATGCATCGGGGCAGCTCCAAAGTCAGCGTTAAAGCGTGATTGGGTTTCAGCCGATGTCAGCCAGTTGATAAACACGGCAGCGGCTGCAGGGTGTGGTGCATTCTTGGGAAGGGCAACACCATTTCCACCACCATTCATGCCCATTTCCGGGATGTAGAATTCAATATCCTTGCGCACTTCGCCGTTTTTCTGCAAACCAGCAAGATGATCTTCCCAGGCAGGAACCATCCACAATTCACCATCGCTGACGCGCGTAATGGAATCCACATTGGATGCTGTCACCACATAGTTTGCGCCATTGGACTTGAAGAATGCGATGCCGGGCTCGAGCGCAGCAATTTTCTCATCACTGGTTTCACCATCTGAAAAATCGACTTCGGTCAAGCTACGCAACATGTTTTGGTAGTAAGAAGGCCCCGAGCCACCCTTTTCGTAGTTGAAGCCGAATTTCTCCGGGTTTTCAGTCCAGAATTTTTCGAAATCCTGTGGTGTTTGTGGCAGTGCATCAGCGGCGACTTTGGCAGGGTCGTACGCGATACCAGTCTGATTGCCCCAATAAGCCAGCACATAACCGTTTCCATCCATGCTGGTCAGCTCGCTCACGCGGCCATCATCCTCGGGCAGCATGTCAAGCGGCATGAACAGAGCTGGCAGGTCAAGGTTTTCGTAGTCGGTGAACCCGTATGCAAAGACATCAATGTCGCCTTGCGCCCGATTTCTCTCCGCAATCAGCTTGTTGCCATTGCCAATCATAGTGCCTTCGGGAATGGTGACCTTGATGCCGTATTCGTCTTCAAACGATTTTACGGTCTCACGAAAACGGTCCTGAAAATACCAGTTGAACCAAGTAACCTCTCCTTCTTCCTTAGCCTGGGCAACAATGGCCTCCCAGGACATGTCGGACAGGTCAGCGGAAGCTGCAAACGATGTTGATAAGGCCAGTGCGGCTATGCTGCACATAAGTTTCTTAAACATGAGGATTGTTCCTGTTTTGGGTTTTCCGGATATATTCACGTTCATCCCTTCCCCGAGCTCATGGCTGGATTGGCAGACTTCAGCAGCCGCTCCAGAAAGAGCATCAGAACAACATTGGGGACGACGAGAATGAGGGACAGAACAGCCGCATTTGGCCGCACGAAATCCTGACCAAGCGAGCTGTAAAGCAGCGTCGGAATGGTGGTAAAATTGGGAGAACCAACGATGAAAGCTATCGCAAATTCCTCGATGGATTGAATGAATACAATCAGCAATGTGGCCAGTATTCCGGGCTTCAAGGCCGGTAAATACGCCACTTTCCAGCGCGACACGGCCGACGCGCCCATATCCCGCGCCGCATTGATATGATCCTGCCGCACCTGCTCAAACGATACCGTCATGATGCGGATCGCATAGGGCATGGTAATTACCGCGTGAGCCAGCAATATGGCTGCAAACCGGGATTGCGTCAGACCCATCTGATACAGCAATGAGGTGAAGAAAATAGCGGTTACAAAAGCAGGAACAACAAGCGGCAGCAGCGCTACAAGTTTCATTGTCTCGCGACCGGGAAACTGAATCCGACCAAGGGCATAGGCAGTTGGTATGGACAATAACAACGTCAGTACCGCAGCACTTGGTGCCAATGTGTATGAGTTGAACAAGGCCGACTTCAGCGACGAGTTGGTCCACATATATTCCCACCGATGAAACGACATCACGGGCGGAAGTAATCTCTCGGCAGTCCAAGGTTCCGCTGGGTCGACCAATGACCAAAGCACCGCCATCCCAAAGGGAATGATCAGCCAGATCGTGCAGATGGTCAGCAGTGCGATCATCAAAAGGCGGTTAAGTGGTCGCGTATGGGTCATCGCGCCCGCCTCTTTCCAAACACCATATGTGTCAAGAGCGACAGCAGAACCGCGCCGACAATGGACAGCCCCATCAACGTCACGCCAACGACCGCTGCTTCGTGCCAGCGGCCACTGTCGCGGAAAAACACCATATATTGGGCAAGAGACTGCCGATTGGTTGGCCCGACAATCGTCTGAAAGGTGAAGTCCGCCAATGCATTGATAAAAATGATCACCAAGGCGGCCTGCATAGCGGACACGGACAGCGGCGCTATGATCCTGCGGAAACGGGCAAAAGCCCCTGCTCCCATATCCCGCGCAGCATTCAGCACATCGTCACTGATCGCCTGCACAGCCCCGGTCAGCAGCAGCAGCGCAAATGGCATATTCTTCCAGGCCTGCAGAATAAGCACACCAAACCCATGGCGATCATTTTGCAGCCGTCGGGGTTCGTCCCACAGGCCAAGCCCCTGCATCAACTGATTGAACAGCCCATGATAGGCAATTACGTTGATGAACAGGAAAGCGGCCACCAGACCATGCACCAGCAGCGGTGCCTTCAAAATGGCGCTCACTGTAAAGGATCCCGGGAAAGGCTTGCGCAGCCATAAGGCTAATGGATACGCAAGAGCCACGGAAACAAAGGCACTTATCAGCCCGATGTAAAGCGAGTAGCGGATAGACCGCCAATAGACCTTGCGTTCGGTAACGTCTGTCCAAAACTCGAAGGAAAACCCGCTTTCGCCAGCCAGATTGTACAGGCCAAAAGACTGCGCAATCGCAATGTAAACCACTGCCCCCATAAAAAAGACCACCAGCCCAATGCCTGGAATCAGGAGCAAAATGACCTGAAGCCAACGACCAAGGGTCATTGAATTGGCTCCAGAAAATGCAGCGCTTGCGGTGGGATGCTGAACGTAATGCCCTCGCCATCCTTGGCCGTAGAATTTGGTACCTGCAAGCGCTGCGAAATGCCGTCAAGATCAAGCGTCAGATCGGTGAAATTCCCTTGAAACGACCGGTGATGCACCTTTGCAGACAAAGTGTTGACGCTGGCACCACCCTCAACACCGTGCTCGGGACGCCAGCAGGCGCGCAGTCGGTTCGCGGCTGGAGGATCAGACGCATCCACTGTCAGACTGCCAATCGGTGTCTCAATTTGCCATTGCCGGTCACCGGATTGCTTTTGAACTTCAGCTTCCAGAATGTTTGCAGCACCAATAAAATCAGCAACAAAGCTTGTGGCAGGTTGATGATAAATGGTTTCAGGCGAACCCACCTGCTCCACCCGTCCGCCATTCATGACAAAAACTCTGTCTGACATGGCCAGGGCTTCTGCCTGATCATGGGTCACATAAATGGCTGTCAGACCGTATTGTTTCTGAATGCTGCGAATTTCATAGCGGACACTCTCCCGCAACTTCGCGTCCAGATTGGACAAGGGTTCATCGAACAAAATGACGCCTGGCCGCACTGCCAAGGCGCGCCCCAGCGCAACTCTTTGCTGCTGGCCTCCGGATAGCTGATTGGGTAGTTTGTGAAGATTGGCCTCCAGATCCAACTGCTCTGTGACCTTCGAAATTCGGTCCAGCCGGGCGGCGGTAGGGATGCCCTGCTGTCGCAACCCAAAGCTTAAATTCTCCTGCACGCTCAAATGGGGAAACAGTGCGTAGGACTGAAAGCACATCGCGGTGTCGCGCAATTCTGGCGGAACCCGGGTGATATCCGCCTCATCCAAAACAATCTGACCAGCAGTCGGCGTCAAAAACCCGGACAGCAAATTCAGCAATGTGGTCTTGCCACAGCCGGATGGTCCCAACAGGGTTACAAACTCACCATCTTCAACTTTAAAAGACACATCATCCACAGCAATGAACTTGCTGAAATGCATTGACAGGTTACGAACCTCAATCGAGGCCATAGCCACCCTCCCCATAAAATCCGTCGCGATTTCAGGCCTTTGAAACCATTTTCTTGTCACGACGAATTATTTATACGCGTTATGTGTAATATTTATTACAGTTAATGTGTGAAATGTCGAAACATTTTTTACACCTTTGCCTCAGCAATGGCTATATTCGGATGAGATTCCGCAGAAATGGTCGTGCTTTATGAATGAAAATTTGCGCATAGGCGCAAAAATTCCCCACGCTAGCGCGCCCAAAATCGCCACCGACAGCGAGCGGTTGATTCTGGATATTGTCCGATGCAACAGCGAAATTACGCGCTCGTCTCTGACAAGGCACACGCACATCACCCAACAATCGGTCCATCGTCTGGTCGACGGGTTGATCGCCCGTGATCTGCTGATGACGGGTCAACCCATTATTACCGGACCTGGTAAACCCAGCCCGCGTCTGTCGCTCAATCCAGACGCTCTTTACTCCATTGGCGTCTCAATCAATACCGATACAATAAGCTTGTCCATTGCCAATCTCGCCTGTGCGGAGGTCGCTGCAACCATTGTCGACAGCAATCCCGCTGATCGTGTTCAGTCTTTGCGGGATATGGCGACAGCCATCAAAGCTCTTGTCACAGACAATGGAATCCCACAGGAACGGATTATTGGCGTTGGTGTAGCAATGTCCGGCTACCGCTCAAACGGACATGATTGCTATGTTTGCCCACCACCAATATCTGAATGGTCTGATCTGTTCCTCACACCTTTGTTCGAGGCCGCTTTCGGCCTTCCGGTCTGGACAGAAAACAACGCCACATCCGGCGCAATCGGCGAGTCGCTGATTGGCGCTGGTCGGCTCCACAGCACATTTGCTTACCTATCCTTCAACTTTGGCTTTGGCGGTGGAATGATAGTTGATGGCAAACCGCTTTTGGGCGGATTTGGCAATGCAGGTGAAATCAGTGTCACCTACACTGAAGCTCAAGTGGAAAGCCGCCCGGCGCTGGGTGAGTTGATAAAACGCCTCGCCAAACACGACATTCACATCAGTTCCCTGCCAGAGCTATCCGCGTCCTTTGACCCGAACTGGCCAGGCCTTAAAGAGTGGATCGAAGAGGTCACACCCAATCTCTATCTCGCGGTGCGCGCCATCCGCGCAATGGTTGACCCAACAGCAATCGTCTTTGGCGGGGAAGCACCTGAATATCTCCGCAAGATGCTGATCACTGCCTGCCTGGAGATGGATCAGAGAAATCAGAAACGCAGAATGCCGCCAGAACCTCAGCTTTTGTGCTCATCGATGCAGGGAGACCCCTCAACCTATGGCGCTGCGCTGGTACCGCTGAAGGCCTGTGTCCTGATGTAAGCAAGACATTGTGTCCGCTTATGCCAGACATTGTATCTGCTTATAATTGACCTGCCTCTTCAGGCAATTCATCCGATTTCCGCCCCCGACGGACCGAAAACCAGATTGCGCCAGCAATGAGCAGCACATTGATGCCCAGCAACAGTGCTGAAACCGGTCGATCCAGGAATATCCAGTACCCGTCCTGCGAAATCAGCAGCGAGCGCCGCAGATTATTCTCCAGCAATGGCCCCAGAATAATACCGATCACAACAGGCGCCAACGGGTAAGATGCTGCCCGCAGCAAAATACCGACAAGCCCAAAGCCAAGCATCACAAACAGGTCAAACACCGACGCCTGCAGCGCATAGGTTCCAATGGAACACAGCAGCAATACCGTCGGGATCAGATAGGCTTTCGGCACCCGTAAAACATAGACAAACAGAGGCGTTGCCAGAATGCCGGCAATTAACAGAAACACATTGGAAGCCAGGTAAACCAGAAAAATACCGCCAACAATTTCAGGCTGTTGTTCAAACAAGGTCGGCCCGGGGAAATACCCCAAAATCAACAGCGCTCCAATCAATACCGCGGATGACGCGTCACCAGGAATCCCCAAGGCAAGCGATGGCACCAAAGTGCCGCCCACGGTCGCATTGTTGGAGCTTTCAGTCGCTACAACGCCGCCTTCTGCCCCTTCGCCATATTTTTCCTCTGGCTTTGCCATCGCCTTTGCCACCGCATAGGCCGTGAATGAACTGATCACGCCGCCCGCCCCCGGAAGCGCACAAAAAAAAGCACCGATGACAGATGAGCGCAGCAGGTTTTTCCAATGACGCAGCGTTGTCAAAACGGACCGGAAACCGGGCCGGGCAACCGTGATTTTGGGCTTTGCCAGCAGATCACCGCTCATGCACTGATAAGCCATTTCAGAAATGGCAAACAAGCCAACCACAACTGCAACAATGTGAAACCCGTTCAGCATGTGGTGGGAACCAAAGGTGAAGCGATATCCGGTTGAAAACTCGTCGGTACCGATGGTCGCCAGCAACAAACCAAAGCCGCCGGATATCAGCCCCTTTAGAAGCGAACCATCAGAGATAACAGCAATGGCGATAAGCCCGGTAATGGCCAATGCTGTATATTCGGGCGGTGCAAAATTGCTTGCGACCCGCGCCAGTGCTGGCGCTGCAAAAATGAGCACAAGACCGCCAAAAAGCCCGCCCAGCGCTGAGGAGGAGATCGCAATACCAATCGCATCCGACGCCCGTCCCTTCTGCGCCATCGGGTACCCGTCAAACAGCGTGGCAGCCGCCAATGGCGTACCCGGAATGCGCAACAAAATGGCGGAAATTGAGCCCCCACAAGAACCGCCCACAAAGATGGCGATAAGAAATCCCATGGCCGCAACTGGTGGCAGGCCAATGGCAACGGGCAACAGCAAAATAATGCCCATCAAAGGTCCAAGGCCAGGCAAGGCGCCAACCAGAAGCCCAAACAGAACACCCAACAGGGTCAGGCCTAGCGCCAGCGGCGTCATGAACAGACCAAATCCGGAGATGAGAGAGTCAACCAACATGGTCTAAATCACCACGGTATGTTGAGGCCATATATGCCACCGGGCAACACGACCTTCAAATGGGCCTCAAAAAAGTAGGCCAGTGTGAAAGCGATGAGAGCTGCTGTTACAAATATGCGCACGGATGGGCGTGCGCCGCATACCAAAAGTAATGCGATAATCATGGGCGTTGTGGTCAAATGATAGCCCAGAACACCCAGAAGCCCCAGATAAAGCGCAAAAATCCCCAGCAGTGCCAAGGGCCGATAAGCCTGTTCAATCGGCAGGACGTCATCGGCATCCGCGTCAGCAGAATGTCCCCTGAACCAACTCACAGCGGCTTGAAGCATCAACAACAAGCCGATGAGAATGGCAATTGCACGTGGATACGCCGCAGCGTTGTCATAGGGACCGCCGGTTGCGATCCCCTGCTCTGTCATTGATGTATGAATCTGCTGAAAAACCACCGCAATGATGATGGCAAAGAACACGATCACCAGCCAGTTCACCTGCTTTTTGCCCAACATTGCGGTTGTTATCCCTTAACGCAGTTTCTTCAGTTCTTCTTCTTCCCAGGCCAGTGCATTGCTCATTGCACCAAGTTGCCCGGCAACAGGACCCACGATTTCTTCATACTTGGTATGGTCCCAATCCAACGGCACAAAACCCACGCGTGAAATCTGTTCTTTCACATCATCCCGGTTCATGGCCCGTTTCATGGCCGCCCGCAGCACATCGGCAACTTCATCCGGTGTGTCCTTATGCACAAGCCACCATGTCCAACCCATCGGTGCAAGCCCTGACAGGCCCAGATCAATATTCATATCCGTAATGCTTGGAGCGCCGTCATAAGACGCTTTGGCACCTGGCAATTCAGACAACACCAGCAGTATTTCAAAGCCTTCCTTGTCCTGCAGATACGCCCCCACGTTGACGAATGAGAAATCAAGAACGCCTGCCTTCAGATCTTTGCGTGCATCGCCATCGGTTTTGTAAGGGATGTTCTGAGCAACAACACCATAAGACTGCAACACTTTGGCAATCACCATATGCGGAAGATTATTGCGCGATCCTGATGAGTAACGCAGCTTCCCGGGATTGGCTTTGCCATAGGCCATCAAACCTTCGAAATCCGTCCACCGGGTCTCTCCCTTCCGCGCGCCAATGGAAAACGCATTGGAAACTGCAGAATGCAGGGGCTTGAAGTCCTTATAAGTCCAATCAGCATTGCCAAGAACCGGCTGCAAAACCAATGGCGCAACGTAGCCATCAAAAATCGTATAGCCATCTGCTGGGCGGTTCATGGCTGTAATGAAAGCCTTTGTACCTGCCGCACCCGGTGTGGAAATAACCGGCACTGACACACCCAGTTCCTCGCCCATCGCCTTGGCAATCACCTGACTGACAGACAGCGCGGTCCCTGCAGACCACGGGAAAATATTCTCCACCGTCCGCTCCGGAAATTCAGCATGGACCGGGCTGGCCCCCAAAGTCATGGCCGCAAGTGCACCTGCGACGAATAGTTTTTTCAACATAAAATCCTCCCTTTAAAGTTGGCCGTTACAATTACGACCGGTTCGTCAACTAAGTCTGCACGTCACAGCGGTAAGGCCATACGTGCGTCTTCCAATCCGTAATGAGCGAATATTTCTTCCGGCGCATTGTGCAGCTTTAGATGATCAACAATGCATTGGTTGAGCCGCGCCACGGTCGCCGGATCATCAAGTGCATTTTCTTGTTTCGGATCAGAAGCCAGATCAAACAGGCACGATCCTGCCCCCCAATTGGCAACACAGGCAGCGCCGGTTTCGCCGACATCAAGGTCCAGAGTATATCGCATCACCGGTGCGCCCTTGGTAAAATCAAAGGGCGGCACAAGCTCCGCTGACTTCATTTCTTGCAAAGAGAATAGTCGCTCCAGATGCGCTGGCATGACGGTATAGGCCTGCAACGGTGCCTCTTGCGCCTCATCTGGGAACCGGTAATAGCTGTAGCGGCCATCAGTCACGCAGATTGGCCCTGCAAACATACCAAGAATAGCCGACTCACGACCGCTCGACTTGTCATCCAGAAGTGGTTTTAAGGAATGCGCAGTCACTTCTTTGGGAATCTCGACATCATGGAAATCCAAAATCGTCGGCATCAGATCAGTAGTCTGCGTCAGCGCATCACAGCGACTGCCCTGCTCGCTGGCGGAATCCGGGTGCCAGATCATCAGCGGAATGTGAGATATCTCTTCATAATAGGGCATCTTGTTCTTGGCCCACCACTCATGCTCTCCAAGCAGATAGCCATGATCTGTCGTCAGCACCAAGGCGGTATCAGACCAGGCATCTTCCCGGTCAAACCAGTCCAGAAGTTTCCCGAAATACTCATCGCACATAGCAACCAGCGCGGCATAGTTTGCGCGTATTTCTGCAACTTCCTCCGCTGAATTTGTCACCTTCTCGTAGAGCGGCCAGTCCAGAATCTTGCCTTTGTAGCCACTTTCATAGGCTTCGCGGAACCGCGCAGGCGCAGTGAATGGCTCATGTGGGTCAAAGCACTCTACCTGCAGAAACCAGTCATCAGAGGATTTGTTGTTGTCCAAAAATTCAAACGCGCTTTTAAAACATTTAGCGGTTGGATAATCCTCCTCCTCCTTCATGAAAAGTGTATTGATCGCATGCCGTGAGCGGCGCCATCCGTCAGTGTCAGAGTTTCCTTTCGTCACACTGCCCGTTTTGGACAGACCCGCCATCGGGTAATGACGGTCATCAAACTTTTCACGCAAACGCTCAACCGGCGGCTGAGACAATGCCTTGATCGTGTCATATTCCTGTCCACGAATGAAATCCCAACTGTCAAAGGCATTCACATAGCCGGTGCCGCCATTTTCAAAATAATGCAGATGGTCTGATACAATGTGGCTGTAAACACCGTTTTCGCTCAACAATTTGGCGAAGGAATTGTCAAAAGGTTCCAAAGGCCCCCAGGGTCGGTGCATGAAGTTGAGACGGCCCGTATGCATATCCCGGCGAGCCGGCATACAGGGAAGCGAGCCGACATAATGCTTGTCAAACGTCTTGGAACGTTTGGCAAACCGGTCAAAATTCGGCGTCGCAATCGCGTCTCCACCATAGGCACCAAGTGCAGCACGGTTCAGGGAATCAAACAGAACAAAAACTGTCCGCATACGCCACTCGTCCTCCCAAACGAAAATTCTTCTGGCGCAAGTTAAGCAAATTTGCGAAATTCAAAAAAATGAAAAATTTTACCCTCATCCATAGAGAAATTGAATGGATCGAAATTTACTGGCGTTTCTTACAATTGCTGAAACCCGAAACATCACGGCCGCGGCCGCGCAGTTAAACATCACCCAACCAACACTCACCAAACGTCTTCAACAATTGGAAGCGCAACATAGATGCCGTCTTGTCGAAAGGCTCCCCCGCGGTGTGCAGCTCACACCATCAGGTCAACAGCTCTTGCCTTATGCACTTCGTATACAGAACGAGTTTTTGCAGGCAACCGAAGCAGTTCGCTCGTTTGAGTTAGGTCAACTGGATGAGTTGCGCATCGGATCAGGGCCCCTTTTTCAGATGCGTTATCTTGCAACCGCTTTGTGCCAACTCATGTCTGAATTTCCAGAAACAAGCATCACTTTATCAACAGATCTGAACACCACAAATCTGCCAAAAATCCGCGAAGGCAATCTGGATTTGATGTTCGGAACAACTGAGCATCTGGGGGACGACGACCAGGTTACTTTCCTTCCTCTCACCACGGTTGAGCAAGGTATATTGTTACGAGTAGATCACCCGGCACTGAATGAACCCCCGCTCCATCCACGCCATCTGGCCGACACAAAATGGATTTTCTACAGTGATGGGCTGGATAATGAAGAGATGGTGCGCACCTATTTCGAGGCACAGGGACTGCCCGCTCCAAACATTGTCATGCGCATCTCGACCTTCACACTGGGGTTTCAACTCGTGGCCCAAAGCGACTATGCCATGATACTGCCAGTCCAACTGGAGCCTATTCTCGACGCGAAACGTGTCAGGCTGATCAAGCCTGATCCGCCTATCAGTCGCAAGCTGGCCGGAGCCTACATGCGACGATCTTCCCGCCAATATCCTATCATCAACCGTCTTGTGGAAATCGTGGCAGACGCCACACGGCAAGCTGGCGAACCTGCATAGGCGATTTGCAGATCGCATTCATACTCAAAGCCGCAACACCTTGACCGAACCTGGACGTAACGTTACGCTACATTCAAAACGTAACGTTACGTCACGCAGCATCAAGCACCGAGAAGTGAAAGATGCGGTGTGCAATCACATAACGATGGAGGAAACACATGTATTCAAAACAGGCCATTCGGTCCTTGAACGCGGGCCCGGACCACATCTCGCAGGAGCAGAAACACGCACTCGACGAAAACGGTTTCTACACAGTGGAAAATGTTCTGACGCCGGAAGAATGCGCCACAATGGCGCGGGCATTTGAAGACATTATGGCCAGTGAAAAGGATCAGGGCGGCCATGAAGTTCACATAGAACCTGGAGCGAGACGCGTTTCCAACATCTTCAATAAATCAGATGCATTCGACAAGTGTCTCGAAATCCCGGAAGTCCTCGCTGCATCCAATTATCTGCTTGGTGAATTCAAGGTTCACGGCGCAAACCTGCGCGATCCTAACAAGGGTTTCGGTCATCAGGATTATCACACTGACGTTCCCAAGAAATTCGCCGATGATTGGTGGGTGCTCAACGCTGTCGTCGCGTTTGATGATATCACCCTTGAAAACGGCCCAACCCGGGTCGTCCCCGGCTCTCACAAATGGATTCCAATCAACGTTCCTGTCGTTAATCAAGGTGATTGGGAACCGGATGACGTGCCAGCTGATCTGAAAGGTGACGTCCCGGACGATCTCAGTGCCGCGCATCCTCAGGAAATTTTTGTGACCGCGAAAGCTGGTTCGGTGGTTCTTATGAATTCGTCCCTATGGCACAGCGGAACGCTGAAACACTCCGATGCCCCGCGCCGCGTGTTGCACCTCACATACACCCGCCGCGATCTTCCACAACAACTCACCCAGATAGATTATCTGACACCAGAACTATATGAGCGCATGTCACCGGAACATCGTTACCTTCTGGAGATCGAAGCTCAGGACAATAGCGGGCAGATTCTGCGACAACCGAAACGTGAACAAGCCGGTTGGTGGAACTAGGATCGAACGAACTCTCTGCTTGCGCACTGTTCTTTTGTGTCGCAAGCGGAGCCACTTGTCGTATATGCCAATTGAAACTCAACTGATTGCGAAACACAGGGTTCAGTCTCAATGGCAACCATGAAAGACGTCGCCCACAGAGCCAAAGTCAGTGTCACTACTGTCTCGGCAACTCTCTCAGGGGTCACACCAGTAAGCCCTGAGTTGAAACAGCGTGTACTGACTGCAATTGAAGACCTTGGATATTACCGAAATTCGATTGCCAGCGGCCTGAAAAGTGGTCGCACCTCACTGATCGGATTGATCGTTCCCGATATCACCAATCCCTTTTTCACCGAATTTGTTGAAGACGTTCAACGCCATGCCATTGAACACGGCCAGACGTGTCTGTTGGGCATCAGCGATGCCGATACGAAGCGGGAGAAAAGCCTGTTGCGCCACATGCGGTCCAATCAGGTCGCAGGCACAATTCTATGCCCCACAGGAGGTGCACAGGACTACCAGACCTTGAGCTCTGATTGCGGTCCGATGAAACTCGTTGTCGCCAACAACGCCATACCCGGCATGGCTTTCGACACAATCATGCTGGATAATTTTCAGGCCGCCCTTATCGCGACACAGCACCTTCTGTCCTTTGGCCACCGACGTGTCGCAATCGTCAACGGACCTTTGGTACAAGAGCCCGCAAAGCAACGTCAGAACGGATTTCAACAAGCAATGGCAGACGCTGGACTGACGGTCCTCGAGAGTTATGTAGAGCACGGAGATTTTCGCGAACACACCGGTTATGTGGCAGGTCAAAAGCTGCTGGCACATATCGACCGACCAACGGCCATCTTTGTGGCCAATAACCAGATGTTGATCGGCGTCATGCGCGCTATCGCCGACAGCAACCTTGCCGTACCGGCTGATATTTCGGTTGTCAGCATCGACGATTTTTCCTGGTCCACCGCCTTCAGGCCAGCGCTTACAATTGTCCGCCAGCCCCTTGCCGCCATGGCAGCAACAGCATTCTCAATGTTGCAGGAGCGCATTGCTGGCAAAGACGCCGAACCGCATCACGCAATCTTCCAGCCAGAACTTGTCATACGCCAATCCTGCGCGTCCCCATCCTGAATCTGGTCTAAATCTTGTGTGGTGCCCGGTACTCTAGCAACCGCGCTGCCTCATGGAACTTTCGATGGCCTGAACCTTGCCTTTCGAAACAGCAATCTGGCCTTCTTTGTCCCCACCAGTCAAAGACCCGGCAGGAATACCAACGAGAAACACACCAACAGCATCACTCGTGGCTGCTTTGTTCTGTGCCTTGGACAAAGCCGCAAGCGATTCTTGCTCATCAACGAGTTCACGTGCCAGCTTCTGGCAGCCCATATTGGAATATGAGGCCATTGGAATGTTTACCGGCACAATAGCATCCGGCCGCTTGGCACATGCATTCAACACAACCAATGCGGTTAGAAAAATCATTAATTTACGCATACTTACCCGCTGATTGGTTGTACATTACAAAAAATCTTACAAAAGTTGAGTCTTTTCTCGCCAATCCAGAAAATTTGCGACGCTTTTGCACTCAAAGTGGTATTTAGGCACGCCATTTTAGTGCTGAATATGAGAAGATCATTTGCACCAAAATCGCTGTCTTTTGCATTTAGAGTTGCGATAGTTTGATCAGACAAATGGTGATGCACATATTGGCAAATCAGGGGCACAGATACACTTGCGGCGCGTAGTCGTTTGCTACTTTAACACTTGCCTTTACCGTTCTGATTGACCGACAATCTCAATTGGGGCAAGGCTCCCCAAAGTGTCGAACTTGCCATACAGGAAACATGTGACCGAGCAATCAACCACCGATAAACAAAATGCCAAAGCGACAGTGACTGCGGCTCCCCAAGTGGAGTACTCGGTATCTTCCGGCCTCGCAAACCGGTTGGCACGTTCGAAATTTTCGGTGGCTTTTACATCCTACCAGTCAGGGCTTTTGTATTTTGTCGGCCTTAATCCAAACGGCGGCATCAATATACACTAGGCGGCTATGCCAAAACCAATGGGCCTTTGCCTGGATGATCAGGGCGCATTGACCATGACGGCTGGATTTCAGGTCCTGCGTTTTGAAAATGTGCTGGAACCAGACCAGCGCATCAACAACCAGTTTGATGCCTGTTACGTTCCCCGCACGGTTCATGTCACAGGCAGTCTGGATGCACATGATGTGGGAATTGATGATGAAGGCAGGCCCCTTTTCATCAACACGCGCTATAATTGCCTTGCCACTGTTTCCGCCAGGCACAGTTTTGAAATGGTCTGGAAACCAGCCTTTATCTCAGATTTGGTTGATGAAGATCGCTGCCACCTCAACGGTCTGGCGATGGAAGGCGGAAAGGCGCGCTATGTCACCGCAGTCTCCCGCTCCAACACTATCGATGGCTGGCGCGACAGACGCTCTGATGGCGGTATTGTTATTGATGTAGCCAGCAACAGGATTGTCTGCGAGGGCCTTTCCATGCCGCATTCTCCGCGCATGCATAATGGAGAATTGTGGCTGATGAACTCAGGAACCGGCGAATTGGGTGTTGTCCGCTTCCACAAGGATGGCAAGGGCGCTTTTGAGCCCCGCGCCTTCTGCCCGGGCTTTCTGCGCGGTCTGGCGTTTCACAACGGCTTCGCCTTTGTCGGCCTCTCCCGCACTCGCTACAAAAGGTTCGAAGGACTGGCACTGGACCAAAAACTCAAAGATGCGGATTCAGAACCCTGGTGCGGCATTCAGGTCATCGATCTTGACAATGGGAACTGTGTTGACTGGTTCCGCATCGATGGAACCATTGGCGAGCTCTACGATCTGGAAATCATACCTGATCAGCTCTGCCCAATGGCCATCCACCCGCATTCTGAAGAAGCAGCCAATCTCATTACCATTCCACGTTAGAGCCCAGACTCAACTGGAATGCCCCTCCTCAGGGCAATGTAATTCGATCCAATCGATCAAGCAGCCGGCTTAGCTCGCCGAGGGTCGTCTCATCCGGCAAGCATGTTGGCGGGCGAACGATGGCCGTATCAAACACACCGCGACGCTGCAAAATTGCCTTGTGAACGTGGTAAAATAGGTCTCCTGACTGAAATCCAAGTCGACTGACCGGCAGAATGCAGTTTTCAAGAATTTCCTCCGCATCACTCTCATTGCCCGCCTCTAGACACGACCAGACTGCCATGAACTCCTTGGCCTGGCTGGCAAACGGCATGGTGCCACGCCCACCCCGTCGGTATTCTTCCACCAATGTTCCACCGCCAGCACCACCAAGTACCGACAGCCGCGTGCCAACGGCTGCGGCCATTCGCGCAGCCTGAGTGACCGTTGGCTGTGTTTCCACCTTGATTGTATCGACCTGCGGCACCCGCTCTGCAATCGCAAGCGCAAGTCCGGGTGGGATCGGTGCTTGTGGAACGTCCTGCAAAATGATGGGTAGGCTGGTCGCCGACGCGATTGCGCCGATATGATTGGTGACCGCTTCCGCATCCATCGGGAAGAAGTCCGGTGGCCAGATCATGAGCCGGTCAGCACCGGCGTCCTTGGCATCCTTGGCCAGTTCTATAGCTAGTGCAGTACCAGGCGCGGACGTGTTCATGATAACCGGTACACGTCCTGCCACCTTGTCTACAACGGCAGACAAAAGCAGGCGTTTTTCGTCTCGGTTTAGTTTGAAAACCTCGCTGCCAATTGCAACACCAATGCCGTGGACACCGGCATCAAGCGTCTCTTCGACTTCACGGGCAAGGCTGTCAAAGTCAATTCCACCCTCGGAATCAAATGGCGTTAGAAGTATGGGGACGATACCCTGAAGACCGCTCATCAATTTGTCCTTTCCCTGTCCAAAACAAAAACCTCACTCAACATTTCTCTAACTGGACGGCCGTCTTTATCGCTCATCATCAACGGCTCCATCATGCGCCACCAACGCTTCATGGTTTGCGTTGGCTCGGTATCAGCTCCGCGGAATGGTGTGTTGCGTTGCTGGAAAGCAAAAACTTCGCAACCATCGCGGTAAATGGCAAAAATTTCCACACCGGCAGCGCGCATCTCGGCAATCAGTTCGGGCCACACCTCAGCATGAGCTTTATCATACGCCGCCTCGCTTCCGCTGCGCAGCCTCATGCGCCAGGCTTGTCGGTAATCCGTCATGCCTCAAACCGGTTATCATCAATAAAATCCCAGACGATATCGTAGCCAAGTCCAGGCATATCGGGAAGTGCAATCTCGCCATTGGCATCCATAGGATCGCAATTCATGCCCAAATAGGGATGTGGCGCATCATAATTGACACCGGGTGCCAGAAGACCCTTCTCATACCATTCACTGGTATCTTCCGATGTGGCCCCCATAACCTGAAGGTTGCCCCAGCCAGCCATGTGAATCTCACACCGTATTCCATAGGCTTCACAGACAATGGCGGTTTTCCGGCAGCCGGTGATGCCTCCCCTGCGAACATCCATACGGCTCATGTCGGATGCTCCGCGCAAGATCCAGTCTGCGCGTGTGAAAACCCCGCCCGCGGCAATTTCAGGAGCCAGAATGGGTATCGTCAGTTCGCGGCAGAGACGAACGTAACTCTCGACACGGTATTCCGGCATCGGATGCTCGAACCAGTAGAAATCGAGCTTTTCCAGTTCGCGCCCGACTTTGATGGTCTCTTCGATGGTGTGGTAAGTTCCCCACACGTCATACATGAGCACCATGTCCGGGCCCACAGCCTCTCGAACAAGGTTCACGGTTTCGATATCCGCACGAATGTTCGACGGACGACCATTTGTTGGCTGCCCGGTATCCGGGTTCCAGAAATAGTGCGGATGGATTTTGTAAGCCTGATATCCCTCAGCCTGACAGGCTAAGGCATGTTCTGCATAGACTTGTGGCTTGCCGATGTTGGGATAGGTAGAGGCGTAGGCCTTCACTTTATCCCGCGCGCCGCCCATGACCTTGTAGACCGGCTGCCCGAAGACGCGCCCTGCCAGATCCCACAAAGCCAGATCAATAACGCTTGAGGCGACCTCGGACAGGTTGGCCACCCACATCCATTTCCAAACCGTTTCACGGTCAAACGGGTCGGTACCGATCAACATATTACGCACCCGGCCTTCGATCAAAGCCTGTTCGTCGCGCGTCATGCCATCCTGATCGCCATGTTTGCCACCGCCGAAGAAGTAACCCGACACACCCTCATCTGTATCGATGCAGGTGACGGTCTGAATCACCTCTGCATTCGGGATCAACCGACCATGGCCGATATCCCAACGGTCAGCATGGGTACGAAAACGGATGACACGAACATCGGAAATTTTCATGGTTTGCCCTGCTCTACCAGATCGCGGCTTCGCTCTGCGGATCAAAAAGGCGCAGCTTGCCCTCAGCCACGCGGATATGCACGGCATCACCTGGCGACAGGGTCACACGGTCCCGTGTCGTCATGACAAGCGAAGCGCCGTCCATGCGCAAGGTCAGCTGTGTTTCCGCCCCCGTAGGTTCAATCAGGCCGACTGCCGTTTCCGCTCCGCTACCGGCCAGAATAATATCTTCAGGCCGGATACCCGCAGTGACGAGCGAACCGTCAGGCAGGCTATCAGGCGCAGGCCCCAAAGTGGCACCGCCTCGTGTAATGACAGCTCCATTCTGCACGGTCGCATCGATGAAGTTCATAGCAGGGGATCCGATGAACCCGGCGACAAAGACATTGACGGGCCTGTCATAAAGCTCGAGCGGCGATCCCATCTGCTCCACATGACCGCCGCGCATCACGACGATCTTGTCCGCCATGGTCATGGCTTCAATCTGGTCATGGGTCACGTAGACGGTGGTCGTGCCAAGCCGCTGATGTAACTCCTTGATTTCCGACCGCATCTGCACTCTCAGCTTGGCATCGAGGTTGGACAGCGGCTCATCAAACAGAAACACTTCAGGGTCACGGACAATGGCGCGACCCATGGCGACGCGCTGACGCTGACCGCCTGACAATTGCTTCGGGTAACGCTCCAACAGAGGCAAAAGGTCCAAAATCTCGGCGGCAGCACGTACCTTTCGATCGATCTCGGCCTTTGATTCCTTAGCCAGCCGCAATGAAAACCCATATTCTTTGCAACTGTCATATGCGGGTAAAGTGCATAGTTCTGAAATACCATCGCGATATCACGGCGCTTGGGCGGCAGGTGGTTGATAATCTGATTGTCCAGACTGATCTGACCGTCGCTGATCGTCTCAAGCCCAGCAATGGCACGCAGAAGTGTTGATTTACCGCAGCCCGATGGACCGACCAGCACGGTAAACTCACCATCATCCACTTGCAGGTCGATGCCATGCAGTACTTCCACAGCGCCATAGGATTTGCGTATATTATTAAGCGTGACGGATCCCATCTGTCGCTACCTGCCTTCCATATGTGCGCCTGCAGTCACAGGCGCGAATTGATCTTCGACATCCGGTTGAGGCCGATTGCCTGCAATATCGTTGGGAATGGCGACGCAACCTTGCGAAAAGACAGCCGGCGGCCCCATCAGCCCATAGAGCTGCGATTCTGCACCCCGATCCACAAACTCCACCAGCGCATCTGCCTGTCGCGCTGCAGCCAGTGCCAACGCCCAGGGCTGTTCGCACGTATTGTGCAAAATCACCGGAACATCAGCAGCATCGGCCATGTCGAGGATGCGCAGCGTCTCACTGATCCCGCCCGCCCAGGCGACATCGGGTTGCAGCACATCGACCAGCTTCTCTCGCAGTAGATCGGCACAATCCCAGCGCGAAAACGCGAAATTACCCAGAGCAAGCGAAACAGACGGGTCCATCTCGGACTTGATCCGCTTCATTCCCTCAATGTCGTAAGGCGGAATAGGATCTTCGATCCAATGCAGGTTCAAATCATGCGCCGCATCCAGAAACCGCAGCGTATAATCGGCATCCCAAGCCATGAAAGCATCAATCATGATCGGCACGTCCGGGCCCGCCACATCGCGAAACTTGCGCATGTAATCGACATTTGCTTGCAAACCGGTCTGCCCAGTTTCCGGCCCGAATGGAGCTGCTGCCTTCAGCCCGCGCCAACCGGCTGCCCCATGAACTTCCGGCTGTGGCGTGGTGACATAGACCGGCAGCGTGCCCGAAAGCGTGCTCTGTGCCGAGCCGCCCAGCATACTGACAAGCGATTGACCCTGCGTTTTCGCTGCCAGATCCCACAGCGCGATATCGACACCCGATACTGCCATCATCGAAAAACCCGACCTGTCGCACGGCAGCAGAGAGAAGAACATCTGGTCCCAAAGCGATGCAATATCGCCAATCTGCTCACCCACCAAAAGACGCGACAGGTGATCATTGACGATCATGGCCACGATCTCTCCGCCATTGGTGCAGGACCAGCCGGCCGATCCGTCCTCAGTCACGACACGCACGAACACTTTCTTGGTCGGCCACATCCAACTGGAGCGCTTTTCGCCAAACCTTGGAAAACGCGACATCGGTGATGCAACACGCGAGGTTTGCAGCACCTGTTTTTGAAAGCCACGATCTATGGCACGGGCTTCGATTGAGACAATTTTCATCCCTTCACTGCCCCAGCCAGAAGACCGCGTGTGAAATATCGTTGGCCAAAAAAGAACACAACCATGATTGGCATTGCCACAAGCGTAGCTGCAGCACCCACCTTCTGGAATTCAAGCGTGAACAACTCCACGAAACTTGCCAGCCCGATGGTCACAGTCTTGTTTGCACTTGATTCCAGCAGGATCGAGGCAAATGCAAACTCGGACCACGCTCCGACAAAATGCCACATCGCCGCAGTAATCAGGGCGGGCGTTGCCAACGGAAGCACCACCAAGAACATTGCCTGTAAACGACTGGCGCCATCCATCATGGCGGATTCCTCCAGCTCCACAGGGATTTCACGCAGGCTTGAGGCGATAATCCAGGTCGCAAAGGGCAAACCGAAAGCGGAGTAAAGCAAGATCAGACCAAGCAGGCTGTCCTGCAGCCCCAGCGTGTTCATCAACCGATAGGTCGGCAACAGCAAGGCTGCGCCCTGGAACATCCGAGACACCAACAGACCACCCAGTATGAGGTCGCGCCCTGGAAACTTCAGCCGCGCAAAGGCATATCCCGCGAACGTACCAAGAATGACGACGATAACGGTCGAAGTCACTGCAACGGTGAAGCTATTGGAAATCAGCGTCGGCCAGTTCAGCAATTGGCTCGATTGCGATCCGCTGTCAAACAGGTCACGATAAGCTTGCAAGGTCGGCTCTTGCGGCCAAAATGCGATCGGCAGCTGTGCCAGCTGGTCGGGCGTCTTGAATGACGCCAGAAACAACCAGAAAATCGGAAACAGAATATAGACGGCAATAACGACACCGCACAGACTGATGAAAGCCCAGTAATACGGGCGCGCGGTTTCATTCATGACTCAGCTCCCGATGCCCAGGATCTGCGGTTGACGTAGAGATACAGCGCCACGATCACCATCAGCATGACCAGGTTCACCACCGACATGGCTGATGCGACGCCCCAGCTGAAAAATTCAAAGCTTTGTTGATAGATATATGTGGACATGATCTGACTTGCATTTGCCGGTCCGCCACCAGTCATGATCCAGGGCAGAGCGAATTCGGCAGTGATCCAGATCATTGAAATGACCGTGACAGCCGTCAGCGAAAACGCAATGTTCGGCATCACCACAAACCGGAAACGTTCAAAGGCGTTGGCGCCATCCATACGTGACGCCTCGATCTGTTCATTGGGAACCGCCCGGATTGCTGCGCACAGGATCAGGGCCACCAAAGGCATCTTGCGCCAAATCAGCACTACCACCAATGTCCACATCACCAGATCTGGATCCCCAAGAAATGATATCTGCTGTTCGGTCAGCCCGACTGATTGCATGGTACTGCCGATCACACCAACCTGACCGTGCAGCATCCACTTCCACGCCATAGCAGTCACAACATCCGGCAACACCCAGGGCAACAGTATCAGCGCCCGAAGCCCGGTGGTCATTTTGCTGTCAATGGCCAGAAAGGCTCCAACTGCAAGTCCCGTCATCACACATAAGACAGTGCCACCAAGAATCCAGATAGCCGTATTCTTCAGCACCAGCCCGAACATCGGATCAGCAGCCAGAGCGCGAAAATTGCCCAGCGTACCAAACCCCCGCTCCTGCCCCATGACGACCTGCGTCAGGCTCAGTGTGGCAACATCCCAGGTTGGCCCGATGACAAACGCCAGAACG
>Ga0163215_100351_pt1 | contig 89143 bp, 92 predicted proteins | sample SynspAceP_FD_185934 | JGI IMG/M metagenome (GOLD analysis project Ga0163215, IMG submission 185934) | Saline lake microbial communities from Ace Lake in Antarctica - Synechococcus sp. Ace-P (Hybrid Assembly) | ecosystem: Environmental > Aquatic > Non-marine Saline and Alkaline > Saline | place... | reverse complement strand
CTGGTGCAGCTTGAGCCGGTTGCGCGTGCCGCCAAAGGAGTTGGTCAGAATGATATCCGACCCGGCATCGACAAAATCCTGGTGCAGCTTGGTGATTTTTTCAGGCGCTGTTTCGAGCCACATCTCCGGCGCTTCACCTGATTCCAGCCCCATGGCGAACAAGTTGGTGCCCGTGGCGCCGTCGGCGAGAAGGACGCCTTTTTCGGCAAGCAGATCGGCAAGCGGATTGGAAACCGGCATGGAATTCTCCTGTTCAATTGAATGTCGTATAAAGATGTCTTTATGTCATTGCAATAGAAGTGGTGTCCGCAGACGAAAAAACCCCGCAGACGATACCGCGCCTGCGGGGTTTGGAATGTTGACCTATCCGTCTGTACTGCTCGAACCAAAGTTCGCGCGGACAGGGATCAAGCGGCAGTCTCATGGTCGACCGGGGTCACCATCGCAGAGATGACGTCATGGATATCCAGAGCGCCAATCGGTTTGCCTGATGCATCCGTTACATGGGCCATGGAGACATTGCTGTCGGTCATCTTCTTGGCGGCGACTTCGAGCACCGCGCCGGATTTTACCGGCATGCCCTGCGGTTCGCCAGAAAGCGGGCTCATCACCATGTCGACCGAAATAACCCGGCCGCGATTGACCTCGCGCACGAAGCTCGAGATGTACTCGTCAGCCGGATGCAATACGATTTCCTGCTTTGTGCCCTGCTGTACCACTTCACCATCTCGCAGGATGGCGATGCGGTCGCCCAGGCGCAGGGCTTCGTCGAGATCGTGGGTGATGAAGACCACGGTCTTGCGGATTTCCTTCTGCAAATCCAGAAGCACCGTCTGCATGTCCATGCGAATGAGCGGATCAAGCGCTGAGAACGCTTCATCCATCAGCAAGATCGGGGCATCATTGGTCAGCGCGCGGGCAAGGCCGACACGCTGTTGCATGCCGCCGGAGAGCTGGTTGGGATAATTGTCCTCAAAGCCTTCGAGACCGACGCGGGTAATCCAGCGATTGGCCTGCCTGAGTTGCTCGGCGCGCGGTACGCCTTGAATCTCAAGGCCGTAGACTGCGTTTTCGAGGACAGTACGGTGCGGCAGAAGCGCGAACTTCTGAAACACCATAGCGGTCTTGTGGCGCCGGAACTCGCGCAGTTCGTTCTCGTTCATCTTGACCACATCGTCGTCGCCAACAATGACTTCGCCGATGGTCGGGTCAATCAGCCGGTTGATATGGCGGATCAGAGTGGATTTGCCCGAGCCTGACAGGCCCATAACCACCTGGATACGACCACCTGGCATCTCGATGTTGATGTCCTTGAGGCCAAGCACATGATTGTGTTTGTCGTTGAGCTCGGTTTTGGTCATGCCGCCTTTGACGGCGTCGATGTAAGCTTCCGGGTTAGCGCCGAAGATCTTGTAAAGATTTCGGACGCTAATTCCGCTGCCAATAGTGTCTTCAGCCATGGACCACCTCCAGGTGCTTCTGCAGCCGCTTGCCATATGCCTGGCTGGTGCGGTCAAAGATGATGGCGATGCCGACAATGGCGAGGCCGTTGAAAATTCCCAGCGTGAAATACTGGTTCGAAATGGCCTTGAGCACCGGCAGGCCGAGGCCCTGTACACCGATCATTGAGGCGACCACGACCATGGCGAGCGCCATCATGATGGTCTGGTTGACGCCGGCCATGATGGTCGGCAGCGCCAGCGGCATCTGGACGTTCTTAAGCCGTTGCCAATTGGATGATCCAAAGGCATCTGCAGCCTCCAGCACTTCCTTGTCTACAAGACGGATACCCAGATTGGTCAGGCGGATAATCGGTGGAATGGCGTAAACCATCACTGCTATCAGGCCAGGAACGCGACCGATGCCCAGAAGCATGACCACGGGGATCAGGTACACAAAACTCGGCATGGTTTGCATCACGTCGAGAATGGGATTGAGAACGGCCTGAACCTTGTCGGACCGACCCATGAGAATACCGATCGGGATGCCGACAATGATGGCGAGGATCGTTGCCACAACCGTCATGGCGACGGTTTTCATGGCGTCTTCCCACATGTCGAAGTAGCCGATCAGCAGCAGCGTGATCACGACACCAATGGTGATCTTGGCGCTGCGGCTTGCCAGCCAGGCGATCACTGCGAACGCAAGGATAACGAGGGGCCATGGCGAGCTGGTGAGCAGTTGCTCGACACGATACATGAACCATTGCACCGGATAGAGCAAAGTCTCGAATGTGTCGCCATTAGCGCGGGTGAAGTTTCTGAATCCGAGGTCGATGGTCTTTTTCAAGGCCGTCAGTCGATCGGTGTCCATGGCAGGAAATTCTGTGAGCCAGTCCATATTCACGCTCCAAATTATGGAAAATGGTGTGTGCGGATCCCTAAGGATCAACACTTCATCGCTGCCTTCAGTCCGATGAATGCACCCAACGGCGTGTGCTTCCCCCCGGATCCGGCTCCAGGATATTGCGGCTGTTTTGTCCCCGGCCGCGCCTCCCTGGATAAAAATGTGGCGGACCTAGGCCCGCCACACTTAAAGCGATGGATTACATCACTGCTTTCTTGATTTTCTCAGCCGCTTCGGGCGACACCCACTTTGTCCAGATATCCTCATTTGTCTTGAGGAAGTGACGGGCGCCGGCTTCACCGGTTGCCTGATTGTCGGCCATCCAAGCCAGCAATACGTTCACAGTGGAGTTGGGCCAGTTGCGGTTTGCAAGGTACTCATAAGCCGGGCCTGCCCGCTTTTTGAAGTCGTCTGTCACAACCGTATAGACTTCAGACTTGGACCAAGCATTTTTGACGGGATCCGGGCAATCGGTGATCGATGTGCAACGGTCCCACTCTTCCTTGTTGTGCTCCACGCCATGGTCGAGCTTGACCATTTCGTATTTGCCAAGGATCGCTGTCGGAGCCCAGTAATATCCGAGCCATGGCTTTTCGCTTTCGTAAGCCTTGGAAATCGAACCGTCGAGGCCAGCAGCGGAGCCGGTTTCGACTGTTACCCAGCCTTTTTCTTCAGCGCCGTAAGCCTTGAAGAGGTTGGTGGTGATAATGCGGCAACCCCAACCTTCTGGGCAGTTGTAAACGCCGCCCTTGCCTTCATTTTCCATGCCAGGCGCCGGGAACAGTTCCGGGTGAGCCAGCGCATCGTCGATGGTTTTGATGTCGGGATGGGCATCTGAGAAGTATTTCGGGATCCACCAGCCTTCGACGCCGCCATCGCTGAGCGATTCAGATGCGTAATGCAGCTTGCCTTCGCCAACAGCGGCGTCGAGAAGAGTGCGGAGCGAGTTGATCCAAGCTTCCGGAGCAACATCCGGTTCCTGCTTTTCGATCATCGAAGTGAGTGTCGGCGTGGTATCGCCGGCAACCAGTTCGGCCTGACAGCCGTAGCCTTCGGAGAGAATGACCTCATCGATGTTGGCCAGGACTTCAGCCGAAGCCCAGTTCATGTTGGCGATTGTAACGCGGCCGCAATCTTCAGCGGATGCAGCGCCAGCAAAGCCCATAAGGCCTGCGGCGAGAACGGTGGAAGCGAGAAGCTTTTTCATATTAAGACCTCCCAGTCTTATTAACGCAGTGTTTGTTCCATTTTTCGGCAATCCGGTCACTGCTTCATACCGGAACCGATGGAATTGAAGGCGAGCCGCCTCTTGGTCATTGAAAACCATTTGTTACGCCGGTTGCGACGTATAGACGACATCAATTGGCGCAAACCCGTCTTGCGGAACTCTGTCGTAAGACGAACGCCAATTGAAATGCCATCTGCTAGGGTAAGGACTTAGCGCCAGAAATCAACAGCGGCCCTGAGAATTCCTGAGTCGGCAGCGCCTTGATCTTCTCCGCCGGAAGTGAAATGCGCGAGGTCTGAAAAAAGTGCGCGATTCATGATTGCTTAGGGTTTCAATAACCCTCCGGTAACGATGTCCGGGTTAAACCATTCCCACGGCGGGGGACAACCGCCGACGATCCCGGATCAGGTATTGCGTACCGGGGTGTCGCGATCCTCACGCGTTTTTGTGAGGACGTCAGTGTATTTTGGCAGGCCGCACGGATCGCAAGACCCGGGCGGCCTTCGCATTTCAAGCGCTTTCCAGTCAATGAAATAAGGCCGGACGATTGCTCATCCGGCCTCAATAAATCTGATTTTTTCGCGTGGTTCCCGGCGGGCGTCTATTCGGGCGCTTCAGCCCGCGGAAAGAGTGCGGATGAAGCTGTTGAGAACGCCAGAGCGGGGCTTTTGGTTGGCCTTTTGCGCAGGAAGAACATTGTTCCATGCAATCTGAACGCGATTGGCGGAGTTGAATACATAAAGCATAGCGATGTCCTTCCGATTTGTGTTGGCGACATTTTCAAATGGCGATCACCATCTATCGCTGCTCTATGCTTATCCGTGGTGTTGAGCTGCATTAAATCCGCCACGGCGTGTCGCAATTCAGATGTCGCGAAAAGAAATTGCCGGTTGTGTGGAAACGCGGTTAGCCAATGGTTAACGCGATGGCCTCAACACCCCTTTTGATCTGTCTCTTGCAGTGCTATCGACAGCCCATGACACGGGCATTGATGTTTCAGGGAACAGGGTCGGATGTCGGCAAGACCGTGCTGGTTGCGGGCTTTTGCCGGCTTGCGGCAAATCACGGGCTGAAGGTGCGTCCGTTCAAGCCGCAAAACATGTCCAATAACGCCGCCGTGGCCGATGATGGTGGTGAGATTGGAAGGGCGCAATGGCTGCAGGCGCTGGCCTGCCGGGTGCCGGCCAGCGTGCACATGAACCCGGTGCTGCTCAAGCCGCAGTCGGAAACCGGATCGCAGGTGGTGGTTCAGGGGAAAGTTGTCGGCCATGCGCGGGGCCGCGATTACCAGAAACTCAAGCCTGAGCTGATGGCGGCTGTTCTGGACAGTTTTGCCCGCGTCACAGACGGGGCTGATCTGGTGCTGGTTGAGGGTGCGGGATCGCCAGCAGAAATTAATCTCAGATCAGGCGATATTGCCAATATGGGTTTTGCGACAGCAGCGGGTGTGCCGGTGGTGCTTGTTGGCGACATAGACCGCGGCGGCGTCATCGCCTCGGTGGTTGGCACGCACACGATCCTGTCGGATGAAGACCGGGCGATGATTGCTGGCTACCTGATCAACAAGTTTCGTGGCGACGTCAGCCTGTTCGATGACGGCATTTCGGCGATTGGCGGATTTACCGGATGGCCGTGCCTCGGGGTCATTCCCTGGCTCAAGGCAGCGGCGCGGCTGCCGGCCGAGGATTCCGTGGCGCTTGAACGGCTGACGCGGGGCACGGCGCGGGCGCTCAAGGTCGCGGTTCCGGTCTTGTCGCGAATTGCCAATTTTGATGATTTCGATCCGCTCAAGACAGAACCGGATGTGGAGCTGGTCTTTGTGCGCCCGGGAGAACGGCTGCCGGAAGACGCCGGTCTGGTTATTCTGCCCGGATCGAAATCCACCATCGCCGATCTTGCCGATCTTCGCCGCCAGGGATGGGACGATGATCTGCAGGCGCATCGCCGCCGCGGTGGCCGGATCATCGGGGTTTGCGGCGGTTACCAGATGCTGGGACGCAGTGTGCGCGACCCGCAGGCGGTGGAGGGCGGCGAGACCATGGCCGAGGGTCTGGGATTCCTCGACATCGAAACCGAGATGGCGCCGGAGAAAACGGTTCGCAACATTCAGGCGCGCTCGGCCGTTCACGACGTCGCCTTGTCGGGCTACGAGATCCATCTCGGTGTCAGCGAGGGTCCGGACTGTGCGCGGCCGATGACGTTGCTTGATGGCCGTCCCGACGGTGCGGTCTCGCCCGATGGCAAAGTGTCGGGGACCTATCTGCATGGCCTGTTTGATTCCGATGCCTATCGGGCAAAGCTGCTTGCTGAGTTTGGAATTCGCGGCGGGCAGACCAATTTTCGCGCGGATGTCGACGCCGCACTCGATGAAATTGCCGATGATCTTGACCGTCTGGTGGGATTTGAACGGCTGATGAGCGCTGCCACGCTGATTGGTCGCTGATAGATCGCGCCATGGCGCAGTCTCGATTGACAGTCAGCAAGGTCAGCCCTATCACTTGAGGTTCGAATGGTTCCAGAAAACCAAGTTGGTTTTCCGGATCAAAAGGGAATGCGACGGGATGGACCCAATCAGGGCATCTTTATCGCAGCCGACCCCGCGACTGTAGAGCGGTTAGGCGAATGTCACCGGCTCCGGCAGGCCAGAGTGACGGAAGACAATTGTGTTTTTCCGTTCGCTTGAAGCTCCGGTCCGGACAAGCCACTGACGTGGCGGCATGATCAATCGGCGCGGACGCCTCTTTGTCTACGAATCGTCCCGTTTTCATGACCGCGATCCACGTTGGGAAGGCCGGCATTTGCTGATGTTGATGGCAACGTCGACGCGACCCGCGAGCCAGGAGACCTGCCATTCGCACCGGTTGAGAGCCGGACCTTTGGAAGAAACGTTCTTCCAAAGTCACTCACGGAGGTTGTCATGACTGCTAATACTCAAACGCTTTCCCTGATCGATCGCATCGGCGCACGCACCGTTGCCGGACTGATGGCGCTGGTCGTCGGCTCGATTCTGGTGTTCGGAGTTGGTCTTGCCAATTCGCAGACGCTGCACGACGCAGCGCACGACACAAGGCATTCCTACGGCTTTCCCTGCCACTAAGGGATTGATCTCATGATTGTCAGGTTGCTCCTGGCGGCTCTGGCCGCCGGGCTCATTGCTGGTATGGCGATGACGCCCGCTCAATATCTCAAAACGATTCCGCTGATCATGCAGGCCGAAGCCTACGAGAATGGCGAGGTTCCCCATAGTCACGGGGAAACTGAAACTGCCGTTGCAGCGCCCGCTGCGGAGGCCTCTAGCCATACCTATGGCGCCGAATCCCACAACGACGACTCCATGCTCGGCTTCGGCCGGTTTTGGGATACGGTTCTGGCCAATCTGGTGGCCGGCGCTGGCTTTGCCCTGATGCTTGCCGCTGCGGCATTGCTCACGGGGATCGGATTCCCGGAGGGCCGCGATGGCGTTACGCGTGGTTTGCTCTTGGGCGCTGCAGCGTGGTTTTGCGTCCAGTTGGCTCCGTCGATGAGCCTACCGCCGGCTGTCCCGGGGTTTCCTTATGCCGATCTGGGTGACCGGCAAAGCTGGTGGATGATCACGGTGATCGCCTCTGCTGTCGGCGTCTGGTGCATCGCGATGCGTCCGGAATGGCTGGTCAAGGTCTTGGGCGTTGCCATCATCGTCGCGCCGCATGTCTGGGGCTCGCCGGTGCCTGAAGATCTTAGCAGCGAAGTACCGGCCTATCTCGCCTCGGCCTATGCGGCTGCGTCACTGGCGACAACGCTGTTCTTCTGGTTGTTGCTGGGCGGTTTGCTTGGTTCGTTCCTGTCACGTGTTCCAGAGGAACAAACGGCGTGAAGACCAGCCTGCCACCGGTGACACTGGTGCTGGGCGGTGCCAGATCGGGCAAATCGGCTTTTGCCGAAGGGTTGGTCGAACGCGCTTCGGCCAACCGGCTTTATCTGGCGACCGGGCAGGCCTGGGACTACGAGATGCGCGACCGCATCGCTTCGCACAAGCAACGGCGGGGCGAGGGGTGGGAGACCATCGAATCCCCGCTGGATCTTACCGCAGCGCTGGAAACCCATGCACGCGCCGACCGGCCGGTTCTGGTCGATTGCCTGACGTTATGGATCACCAATCTGATGCTGGGCGAACACGATATCGGCACAGCCTTTGACGGGCTTGCCGCAACCATTCCGATACTCAAAGGCCCCGTGGTCTTTGTCTCCAATGAAGTCGGCCTCGGCATTGTGCCCGATAACGCCATGGCGCGGGCATTCCGTGACCATGCCGGCCGTCTTCACCAGTTAATTGCGGGCCTGGCCGACGAAGTCCATTTCGTCGCCGCTGGCCTGCCGCTCAAAATGAAGGGTTGATCCCATGGTTGCTTCCAAGATTCCCGCCACCGTGATCACCGGATTTCTCGGTGCCGGCAAAACCACGCTGATCCGCCACATGCTGACTAACGCCAAGGGCAAGCGGATCGCGCTGATCATCAACGAGTTCGGTGATCTGGGTGTTGATGGCGACGTGCTCAAGGGCTGCGGTGATGAAGTCTGCAGCGCCGACGACATCGTCGAGCTGACCAATGGCTGCATCTGCTGCACTGTGGCGGATGATTTCATCCCGACCATGGAAAAGCTGCTGGCGCGCAAGGACCGACCGGATCACATCGTCATCGAAACATCCGGCCTGGCGCTGCCGCAACCGCTGGTCGCCGCCTTCAACTGGCCTGGCATCAAGACGCAAGTCACCGTCGATGGGGTGGTCACCGTGGTTGACAGCGCCGCTGTTGCTGCAGGGCGCTTCGCTCATGATCACGACAAGCTTGACGCGCAACGCCTGGCCGACGAAGGGCTCGATCATGAAAGCCCGCTGGAGGAATTGTTCGAGGATCAACTGACGGCTGCCGATCTGATCATCCTCAACAAGGCCGATCTGATCAGCGCCGAGGAGCTGGAAGGCGTTCGCGCCGGGATCGCCGGACACCTGACGCGCAAGCCAATTTTTGTCGAGGCGCGGCAGGGCGAGGTGGCGCCGGAAGTGCTGCTTGGTCTGGGGATCGGCACCGAAGACGACATTGCCAACCGCAAGTCGCACCACGAGGTGCACCATGCCGATGGCCACGAGCATGACCATGATCATGACGAGTTCGAAAGTTTTGTTGTCTCACTTGGCCCTGTCAGCGACGCGGCAACGTTCAGCGAAGGGCTGAAGTCACTGATCATCAGCCACGACATTCTGCGCCTCAAGGGGTTTGCCGATATGGCCGGCAAGCCGATGCGGATGGTTGTTCAGGCGGTCGGCAGTCGCATCGACACGCATTTTGACCGGCCCTGGGCAGGCGGCGAGACACGCGAAACCAGGCTTGTGGTGATTGGTCTGCATGACATTGATCAGGCGGCCATCCGTGCCAGCCTGACTGGGCTGACCGGCTAAGACAATGCATCTTCTGGTCGCACAAAAGGGAAGTTTGAGCGATGGTGACGAAGCCGTCGACCTGGGCCAAAGCCCAGGTGATATTCTGTTCCTGAGTGCAGCTGACACCGAACTTGCGAGCATTGCAGCGGCGCGGCAGACGACAGGTCAACTGACCTGGCGGCTGGCGAGCCTGAGCGACCTCAAGCATCCGATGTCGGTCGATACTTTTGTCGCGAAAATGGCGCCGAAGGCGAAGCTGGTGATTGTCCGCGCGCTCGGCGGAGCCAGCTATTTTGCCTATGCGCTGGAAAGCCTGCATGCGGCATCGGTCGCCAATGGCTTCAAGATTGCGGCGCTTCCCGGCGATGACCGGCCTGATCCGGGGCTGGAGCCGCTGTCGACGCTGAATCCGGCGGCACGGGATCAGCTTTGGTCGTATCTGATCGAAGGTGGCGCGGAGAATGCGCGCGGGCTGATCGGATTTGCAGAGGCGCTGCTTGAAGGCGGCGAGCAGCCCGCACCGGCAGCCCCGCTTCTCAAGGCCGGGCTTTGGCATTCGGATGTAAGCAATCCGGCGCTTGCCGACCTCAGCAAGGACTGGATCCCGGGCGCGCCGGTGGCGGCGATCTGTTTTTACCGGGCGCTGGTGCAAAGTGGTCAGACCGCGCCGGTTGCAGCCTTGTGCGACGGATTGAAAGCCCAGGGCGTCAACGCGCTGCCGGTGTTTGTCTCCAGTCTCAAAGACCCGGTGTCGGTGGGCACACTGGAAGCGATTTTTGCCGATGCCGCGCCCGACGTGGTGATCAATGCCACCGGCTTTGCGGTGTCGTCACCGGGCGGGCAAACCAAAGGCACGGTGCTTGAATCGACCGGTGCGCCGGTGCTTCAGGCAGTGTTTGCCGGTGGCGGCCGCGACGCCTGGGCCGCATCGCAGCAAGGCCTGACTTCGCGCGATCTGGCGATGCATGTGGCGCTGCCGGAAGTTGATGGCCGGGTGCTTGCCCGGGCGGTGTCGTTCAAGTCCGCGGCACGGTTCGATGAAACGGTCGAGGCCAATATTGTCACCCATGCACCTGAGCCTGACCGGGTTCAGTTTGTCGCGGAATTGGCGTCGCGCTGGGCGCGGTTGCGGCGGACGCAGGCGCAAGAGCGGCGGGTGGCAATTGTGCTCGCCAATTATCCCAACCGGGATGGCCGCATTGCCAATGGCGTGGGACTGGATACGCCTGCGGGTACTGTCGAGGTGCTGAAGGCGATGGCCAAGGCAGGATACCAGACCGGCGATCTTCCTGCTGATGGCGATGCGTTGGTTACCGCGCTGAAAGCCGGACCGACCAATGCGATCAGAGAGAACCGCAGCGGTGGCGTGCCGCTGGCGCTGCAGGACTATCTGGCTTTTTTTACGACGCTCGACCCAACCATCCGGAGCGCTGTGAATGAGCGCTGGGGCGGGCCGGAAGCCGATCCGTTTTATCGGAACGGCGCATTCCATCTGGCGCTGCTGACATTCGGCAATGTCGCCGTCGGCATCCAGCCGGCGCGCGGCTACAACATCGACCCCAAGGCCAGTTATCACGCGCCGGATCTGGTGCCACCGCACGGCTATTTTGCCTTTTATGCTTGGCTGCGGCAGAGTTTTGATGTCCATGCGGTGGTGCATATGGGCAAGCATGGCAATCTCGAATGGCTGCCGGGCAAGGCGCTGGCCTTGTCGCGGGCCTGTTATCCGGAAGCCGTGCTCGGGCCTTTGCCGCATGTCTATCCGTTCATCGTCAATGATCCGGGCGAGGGGACGCAGGCCAAGCGGCGCACCTCTGCCGTGATCATCGACCATCTGACGCCGCCTTTGACCCGGGCCGAAAGCTACGGACCGCTGAGGGATCTCGAAGCGCTGGTCGATGAATTTTACGAGGCGTCAGGCCATGATCCGCGCCGGCTGAAATTGCTCAAGGGCCAGATCCTCGATCTGGTGCGCGATATCGGACTGGACGCCGATGCCGGGATTGCGCCGGGCGATGATGATGATCTGGCGCTGGAAAAGCTCGACGCCTGGCTCTGTGACCTCAAGGAAATGCAGATCCGCGACGGGTTGCACATCTTCGGGCTCTCGCCCGAAGGCGGGCTGTTGACCGATCTGACGGTGGCCCTGGCGCGGATCAAGCGCGGCGAAACGCCGGGCGAAGACAGTCTGCAGCGGGCGATTGCGCGGGACATGGGATTTACGGGTTTTGACCCGCTCGATTGCGCCATGAGTAAACCGTGGGCCGGGCCAAAACCGGATGTGCTTCGGGCAGTTTCGGACGATCTCTGGCGCACCAATGGCGACACGGTCGAACGGATTGAATTGCTGGCGATCGAGCTGGTGTCCGAACGGATGTCCTTGCCGGAAGATTGGCCGGAAACGGCTGCGGTGATGGAGAATATCCAAACCCTGATCAAGCCCTCGGTCGAGGCTTGCGGCGACGCTGAAATCTCCGGATTGCTGACTGCGCTGGACGGGCGGTTTGTCACTCCCGGGCCTTCGGGTGCACCGACGCGAGGGCGGCCGGACGTTTTGCCGACCGGGCGGAATTTCTATTCGGTCGACAGCCGCGCCGTGCCGACGCCGGCGGCCTGGGAGCTTGGGCAGAAATCGGCCGAGTTGCTGGTCACTCGCCATGTGCAGGACCATGGCGAATGGCCGACTTCGATGGCGCTGACGGCCTGGGGTACCTCGAACATGCGCACCGGCGGCGATGATATTGCACAGGCGCTGGCGCTGATCGGCGCAAAGCCGGTTTGGGATCCTGCTTCGCGGCGGGTCACCGGCTACGAGATCATTCCGCTGGCGATGATGAACCGGCCGCGGGTTGATGTGACCCTGCGGATTTCGGGTTTTTTCCGGGATGCGTTTCCGGACCAGATCGCGCTGTTTGACCGCGCTACCCGCGCTGTCGCGGCGCTGGACGAGGACAAAGCCGACAATCCGTTGGCAGCGCGGGCGCGAACCGAGGCAGCCGGGTTGATTGCGAGCGGGGCTTCGCCGGAGGCAGCGGCGCGGCAATCTTCGTTCCGTGTGTTCGGATCAAAACCGGGGGCCTATGGCGCCGGGCTCCAGGCGCTGATGGATGAGGGCGGCTGGACCGATCGTGGCGATCTGGCCGAGGCCTTTGTCGTCTGGGGCGGCTATGCCTATGGCGCGGGCGAAGAAGGCCAGGCGGCGCACGAGTTGTTCGAGCAGCGACTGTCGACGGTTGAGGCGGTGGTGCAGAACCAGGACAACCGCGAGCACGATCTGCTTGATTCCGATGATTATTACCAATTCGAGGGCGGCATGACAGCGGCGGTGGAAGCCGCGCGCGGAACCCGGCCGGCAATCTACCACAATGATCATTCCCGACCCGAGCGTCCGGTCATTCGTTCGCTGGAAGAAGAGATCGCCCGCGTTGTGCGCGGCCGGGCGGTCAATCCGAAATGGATCGCCGGTGTCAAGCGCCACGGCTACAAGGGCGCCTTCGAGATGGCGGCGACGGTCGATTATCTGTTTGCCTTTGCAGCGACCACCGGGGCTGTGCGGGACGCGCATTTCGACGCGGTCTACCAAGCCTATCTGATGGACGAGGACACACTTGAGTTCTTGCGCGAGAAGAACCCTGATGCGCTGAGAGAAATGGCGGCGAAATTCGAGGAAGCAATCGAGCGGGGGCTGTGGACGCCGAAGAGCAATTCGGCGAAATTCGCCCTCGCGGAAGTTGCCCGCGGAAACAAGGACTGAGTATGACATTCGAGATCAAAGAGATCGATGACGAGAGTGGCGAATTTTTTGCTACGGTTGATGCGATCCTCGATGACGCAGCGCTCAAACTGGGATTGCCGTTTGAGCCAGACAAATTGAATTTGAGGATAGATGATGCCGACGGGCAGCTTGCCGGTGGTCTATCGGGATACTTCGTTCAGGGTTGGCTGTTTGTGAAGCTGCTCGCCATTGTCGATGGACAGCGTGGCAGCGGAATTGGCAAGGCGCTGCTGCTTAGGGCGGAGGAAATTGTCCGGCAGAAAGGCTACGCCGGTGTCTATCTGGACACGTTCGAGTTTCAGGCGCCGCGGTTTTATGAAAGCCTGGGCTATGTTGAATGCGGCCGCCTGCCGGCCTCGCGCGGCCATGCGCAGCGGATCTGGTTTGCCAAGACTTTTGACGCGCCACAGGGATGACAGGCTCGGGAGACAGCCATCGACGTGGCGGATATTGCCGGTTAGCATTGACGATGAACAGGATGGATAAACGATGAGCGAACGTGGAAAAATCACCGATGGCATGAGCGAAGAGCAGCTCAACGAACGCCATGCCGACAAGATGAAAAAGAAGAAGGTTGCGCGCGACAAGATCATCGCCACCAAGACCATCGAGAAGGGTTTGGTGATCGTTCATACCGGCAAGGGCAAGGGCAAATCGACGGCCGCTTTCGGCATGATTTTCCGGGCTATCGGCAACGGCATGAAGGTTGGTGTCGTGCAGTTCGTCAAAGGCAAGTGGTCGACCGGCGAGCGCACCGTTCTCGACGCGTTTCCGGATCAGGTGACGATGGCGACCATGGGCGAGGGGTTCACCTGGGAGACACAGGATCGTGGCCGTGACATCGCAGCGGCACGTGAGGCCTGGGACAAGGCGCGCGAGATGATCCTCGATCCGGAAATTGACATGGTGCTCTGCGACGAGCTCAATATTGTGCTTCGCTACGACTATCTTGATGTCAATGAAATCATCGAAACACTGAAGGCCAAACCGGAGATGAAACATGTCATCATCACTGGCCGCAACGCCAAGGAAGAGCTGATCGAATTTGCCGATCTGGTGACCGAGATGGAGATGATCAAGCATCCGTTCCGCTCCGGCGTGAAGGCACAGGTCGGCGTGGAGTTCTAACAACAGGGTGTGATGATGAGCCTTTCGGCAAGCTGGCAATTCTGGGCCCTGGTGGCGGCAGTGTTCGCCGCGCTCACCGCAATTTTCGCAAAGATAGGGATCAGCGATATCGACAGCGATCTCGCCACTTTCATCCGCACCTGCGTGATCATGCTGGTTCTTGGTGCCTTGCTAACTGCGATGGGCAAGTGGCGACAACCACAAACCATCCCGCTCAAGACCTGGATCTTTCTTGGTCTTTCCGGCCTTGCCACAGGCGCATCATGGCTTGCCTACTTCCGGGCCCTGAAAATGGGTGACGCCGCACGGGTCGCGCCGCTCGATAAATTGTCGATCGTGCTGGTGGCAATCTTCGGTGTCATGTTCCTGGGCGAGCACCTGTCCGCCACGAACTGGTTCGGCGTGGCGTTGATCGCGACAGGCGCAATTTTTCTCGCGGTCTTTTGAATTAAGCTCAGATAACGGTGAAATGGACCGATCCCTGAAGTCTCGGGAAGAGTTACTCGTCTGGATCGCATTCGACGATGACGCAGACATCGTCAGAGGGTGTCCTTGCTGCGCATTCGTCAAGCGAGCGCTCAATGGCATCATCCTGATAGTCGTACTCATAGCTGTAGCCGTAGGTGTCACCGTCAGCCGCGACCGCCACACAGCCCCAGGCCAAAGCCGGGCTTGCCGAAGACGCAGCGACGCCGGCGGCAAACAGACTTGCCAGCAGGAATTTCCCGCGTGTTTTCATGATACTTCCCCCCAATATCTCAATCCGAGAATGTTAGTTCTTTCTCACAAAGAAGCAAATCGCGATTTGCTTTAAGCGCCTCAGACGCCGAACCAGATCCGGACAGGATTTGCTGGATCGGCGATCAGTTTTGCCGCCAGCGCCACGCAGGTGATCACCAAAAGCGGTTTGATGATTTTCGCGCCTTTGTTCATCGCCAGCCGGGAGCCGACTTGCGCACCTGCGAATTGCGCCGCGCCCATCATCAAACCGATTTTCCATGAAATAACGCCGACAAAGGCGAAAATGATGAACGCGCCGAGGTTGGATGCGAAGTTCAACAGTTTTGTGTGTGCCGTTGCCTTGAGCAGGCCGTAACCAGCCAGGGCGACAAAGGCCAACATGAAGAACGATCCGGCACCGGGGCCGAATATGCCATCGTAAAAGCCGGCCAATGGCACGATCAACAGCCCGAACAGGAAGGGCGATAGGCGCCGGGCCCGGTCCACATCACCCATATTTGGCTTGAATGCGAAATAGAGCGCGATGGCGACCAGCAGAAACGGCAGAAAAGCGCGAAACACGTCACCGGGAATAATTGTGGCAAGAATTGCACCAAGCGCAGCTCCGCCGGCCGACATGGCTGCGGATGGTAATTGAGCTTTCAGATCGACATGGCCTTTGCGGGCATAGGCGAAGGTGGCCGAGCTGGAACCGAACAGGCCTTGCAGCTTGTTGGTTCCTAGCGCTTCAACCGGAGAAAAACCCGCCAGCAGGAGAGCGGGCACTGCAATCAACCCGCCGCCCCCTGCAATCGAATCGATAAAGCCCGCCATGAATGCCGCAGCGAGAAGCAGCAAGGTGAGTGTGAATGTCAGGTCTTCCATGGAACAGCCTATGGGGCGGGGAGAAAAACGGCAGGAACAAGCCGCGACCTATGGCATGAGGGGGGGCTGCTGGACAATCGGCATAGTCTTGCTATTTTTCCAATATACGGGGACTCACCCCGACCGGAGGGGGCTGTTGCGCCGGTGAACCTTTTTGCATCGATTGCCCGAATGTTCGAGCGGACACAGGAATGGCCTGGCGCGCTTCAGCATTTGTCGGAAAACCCTGCTGCTATGGCGGAGGTGCTGGTGCTGTTCCGGATGGTTCTCGCCGATGGTATTGTGCATCCATCCGAAATCACCGCCTTTGAGCGGATCTGTGAGCGACAGTTTGGCATCAGTCCGAGGGACATGCCGGAATTGCATGCCTTGCTGGATTCGCCTCTGGCGCTGTCTTGTGAGGCGGACGCGTTCATGCTGCTGAACAAACTTGACACAGACGGGCGAACAGCCCTTCTAGACGACATGATGCGGATCGCTCGGGCCAATGCAATCGTGGATGCGGGCGAGGAGCAGTTGATCCGCCGGATAGCAGCTTTGCTTGAGCTTGAGCCGGGGTCCGTGCTTGGTGAAGAAAAGGAATAGGTCATGACTGATGCGACACAGGGGAAGGGTACGTTTGGCGAGCGGGTCCGGTCATTTCTTGACCAGACGTCGTCGCTGAGCAAAGTGGCGCATGACCCCATGCTGACCGCTGAACTGCTGCTCCTGGTCAGGATGTCGTTCGCCGACAATGCGGTGGACCCGGCGGAAGCGGATGCCTTCGCAGCAATTTGCACCCGAATTTTGAACCTCAATGGCGACGAACTCAAAGATATCCTCAAATATCTCAATGATTTTGGCTACGAGACCACGGACGCGCAAGCGGCAGACATGCTTGCCGATCTGGATGAAGCACGCAAACGTCAAATCCTTGATCATCTCAGCATTGTCGCCAAAGCCGACGGCGAGATTGACGCGCGAGAACGGCGTTTACTGGAAGCCACGGCGCGGCGGCTTGGCTTCGCCTGAACCCCAAACCGGTTTGTATCTGTTGATTGGCGCAGATCAGTGCCCGCTTGGCGCAATCGGAGTTTGACCTGCAAATACCGAACGCTTATGACTCGGGCCATGTGCGACGGCGCCTGATGACAGGCTGAGAGATATTCCGGTGAGACTGACTTAATCCAAGGGTCAACTCCGGAGCTGTCCGGTTCGGTAAGACGAGATGCTTCCTCAGGGATGGTGTCTCTTCATCCGGCGTATCGTGCTGTTGTTGTCACGTTGTCCGGAGGCCCCGATGCGCACCCTTGTTTTATCCGTTCTTGTTTCTGCTCTTTGCACCCACACCGCGTTTGCCCATGGTGGGCATGTTGGTGATCTGGCGGGGCACTCCCATTGGGTTGGCTGGGCTGCGGCTGCGGCGGCCGGTGCGATCACGGCCTGGGCGATCAAGCGCGGCAACAAGAGCAAAAGCGCTGATCAGGACACTGCTGATGAAGCCGAGGCTGACAAAAAGCCCGAAGCTGCGGAGGCTTAAGTTGTGAGCAAGAGCGCGATCCCCGAGACGACAGGTATCATGGTCTGTGGCCATGGCAGCCGCAACCAGAATGCAGCCAAGGAATTTGCGACCGTGGCTGAAGGCCTGAAGGCGAGGTACCCGGATACGCATGTGGAATATGGCTATCTGGAATTCTGCAACCCGGTGATTTCCGAAGGGCTCGACCGGCTTCGTGCCAATGGCATCACCCGCGTTCTGGCGGTGCCGGGCATGCTGTTTGCCGCCGGTCACGCCAAGAACGACATTCCTTCGGTGCTCAATACCTACCAGGCCCAGAATCCCGGCATGGTGATCAATTACGGGCGCGAACTCGGCATCGACCTGAAGATGATCCGCGCTGCAGGCGAACGGATTCAGCAGGCACTCGATACAGCCAACAAGGAATTGGGCGACGTGGCGCTGCATGACACGCTGCTGATGGTTGTCGGCCGCGGATCGTCCGATCCCGACGCCAATTCCAACGCTTCCAAGGTGACCCGGATGCTTTGGGAAGGGTTTGGCTTTGGCTGGGCCGAGACTTGCTATTCCGGCGTTACCTTTCCGCTGGTCGGTCCGGGGCTCAGCCATGCAGCCAAGCTCGGCTACAAACGCATCATCGTGTTTCCGTACTTCCTGTTCACCGGGGTGCTGGTCAAGCGGATCTATTCGCAGACCGATGAAGTGGCGGCGAACCATCCCGAGATCCAGTTCATCAAGGCGTCCTATCTCAGCGACCATCCGCTGGTGCTCGATACCTTCCAGGACCGGGTGCAGGAGATCATGGACGGTCAGGCGCTGATGAACTGCCAGATGTGCAAGTACCGCGAGCAGGTGCTCGGCTTCGAGGCCGAAGTGGGGCTGCCGCAGGAAAGCCATCACCACCATGTCGAGGGCATTGGCGGCGGTCTGGAAGATTGCCCCTGCAAGGGTGATTGCGACGCGTCGTGCCGCGAGGAAGAGTTCTGCAAGGAGCACGGGTTGCCATGGACGCCTGTGCACAGCCACGCGAGCCCGGCAGATCTGGAGCCGGTGCATGATCACACGCACGACCACAGTCATGGGCACGATCATCATCACCATGATGGGCACAGCCACGATCACGAACATCCGCATGATCACAGCCATGACCATAAGCATGGTGACGACCATGCTCACGATCATCACCACCATCCCTATCCGCATGCCGACCATCCGCATGGTCCACGCTCAATGGACAAGAAGAAGGGCTGAGGCATGACCGCCTTCGCGCCCATTCGTGATCCGGCGGAAATCTACCGGCGCTCCTTTGCCATCATTCGCGCGGAAGCTGATCTCGCGCGTTTTGATGCGGCAACCCAGGAGGTGGTGGTTCGGATGATCCATGCTTGCGGCATGGTGGATCTGGCTGGCGATATCGTCGTGTCAGACGGCTTTGCCGCGTCCGCGAGGGCAGCGCTGCAGGCCGGCGCGCCTGTGCTGTGCGATGTGGAGATGGTGCGCCACGGCGTCATCACCCGTCTGATGCCTGCGGGCAACGAGGTGGTTTGCCTGCTCAACGATCCGCAAGTGCGCGAGATCGCCGCGCGTGATGCGACCACGCGCTCGGCGGCGCAGGTCGATCTGTGGGCTGAGTGCATGGGCGGCGCCATCATTGCGATCGGCAATGCGCCCACAGCTCTGTTCCGGCTGCTGGAGCTGGTTGATGCCGGAGCACCAAAGCCTGCCGCCATCATCGGCGTACCTGTGGGATTTGTCGGTGCTGTGGAAAGCAAGGATGCGCTGATTGCCGATCCGCGCGGTGTCGAATTCCTCGCGGTCAAAGGCCGTCGTGGCGGCAGCGCGCTGGCCAGTTCCGCGGTCAACGCGATTGCCGGAGGGCTTGAAGGTCATGGCTAGCGAAGTGGGAGCCAAGGCTCCGTGGCTGACCATCATCGGTGTTGGCGACAACGGGCTCGACAGCCTGACGCCGTCTGCACGCCTGCTGTTTGACGCGGCCCAGACCATCATCGCGCCGGAACGGGTGCTGGCGCGGATCGACTGCGGTGGGCGGGAAACCATCCCCTGGACCTTCGGGATCAGGGAAACAATTGCATTTGTGATGGCGCGACGCGGAACGCCTGTTACCATTCTGGCCACCGGCGACCCGATGTTTTATGGGGTCGGCGCTACACTGATGCGCGATCTCGACAAAGCAGAGATGCGGGTGATCCCGTCGCCGTCGGCGTTTTCACTTGCGGCGTCGCGACTTGGATGGGCGTTGCAGGACGTGGCGATGATTTCGCTGCATGGCCGCTCGGTGCATGGTCTGGCCTCGCATGTGCAGCCGGGCAACCGGATCCTGGCGCTGACATCGACCGGGCGCACGATCATTGAAGCGGCGCAGATATTAAGTGCGCGGGGCTTTGGCCGCTCGGAGATGCATGTGCTTGAACATATCGGCGGACCGGATGAGCGCATCAAGGTGCTGCGCGCCGACCGGATTGCTGCGGACAAACCGGATTTTGCCGATTTCAACACGCTGGCAATCGTCTGTGAGGCGCAGCCCGGGACGGTTCTGTTGCCGTTCGTGCCTGGCCTTCCTGACGAGGCTTTTGAGCATGACGGGCAACTGACCAAGCGGGAAGTCAGGGCAGTAACATTGTCGCGGCTCGGACCGGTTCCGGGCGGATTGATGTGGGACGTCGGGGCGGGTTGCGGCTCGATCGGCATCGAGTGGATGCGCGCGGCGCGTGGAGCCAAGGCCATCGCCATTGAAGTCAATGAAATGCGCAGGAAAATGACGGCGCACAACGCGATCACACTCGGCTCGCCGGGGCTCGATATCATCGCGGGCACCGCGCCTGACGCGCTTGCCGATCTTGCGATGCCGGACGCCGTGTTCATCGGCGGTGGCATCTCACATGACGGTGTGTTCGAAGCCGTCTGGGAAGCTCTCAAACCGTTCGGCCGGTTGGTTGCCAATGCGGTGACGGTGGAGGGCGAAGCACGGTTGTTTGCTCTGCAGGCGGTGCATGGCGGAGAGCTGATCCGCATGCAGGTGAGCCGTGCCGAACCGGTTGGCCGCTATCTCGGATGGAAGCCGATGATGCCGGTGACGCTCTGGTCGGTGACAAAGGGACTGGACGCATGAGCGGCAAATTGTATGGCCTCGGACTTGGTCCGGGTGATCCGGATCTGATCACATTGAAGGCGCATAAAATCCTGCAAAAGGTTCCGGTGATCGCCTGGCCGGCGCCCGATACGGGACCGAGTTTTGCCCGCTCTATCGCCGCGCCGCACCTGCCCGGCGGACAGGCAGAAATACCGATTATAGTGCCGATGCGGACCGAGCGGTTTCCGGCGCGCGATGTTTATGACAAGGCGTCGATGGAGATTGCCCTGCATCTCGATGCGGGCCGCGATGTAGCAGTGCTGTGCGAGGGCGATCCATTTTTCTATGGCTCGTTCATGTATGTGTTCGAGCGGCTGGCGGCACGGTACCAGACCGAAGTGGTTCCTGGTGTCTCCTCGATGATGGCTGCGGCGAGCGCTGCCGGGCGCCCGCTGGCGGCGCGCAATGATGTTCTTACCGTCTTGCCCGGGCCACTTTGCGATGATGAGCTCACAAATCGATTCAACGCGGCAGATGCATTAGCGATCATTAAGATAGGCAGGCATTTCAAGCGCTTACGGGCGCTGATTGAAAAGCTGAATCTGCTGCCTCATGCAATCTATGTAGAACGCGTTTCGCTTGATTCCGAACGGCTTATGCCGCTTGCCGAGGTCCCCGAGGACACCGCCCCGTATTTTTCCATGATCCTGATCTACAAGGGCGGCGAGGACTGGATCCAAGCCTTGCCCGGGAGCAAACCATGACCACATCTCCGGCAATCATTATCCTCTCCGAGGCGGCGCTGCCGATGGCCCGGCGCATTGCCGGGGCGACAGGCGGCGAGGTGCACGGGCTGGCACGACGTATCACCGAAACCGTTGATGTAACCTTTACAGATGTGGGGTCACATTTAGGGGGGCTGTTTCAGGACGGTCGGCCGATCATCGCGGTGATGGCTGCCGGTGCGGTGATCCGGCTGCTGGCGCCGCATCTTTCAGACAAGATGAGCGAGCCTGCTGTAGTTGCGGTTGCGGAAGACGGGTCGGCGGTCGTTCCACTTCTGGGCGGGCATCACGGAGCCAATGATCTGGCGCGCAAGATCGCGGATCTGGTTGAGGGCGTCGCCGCCATCACCACAGCCGGTGATCTGAAATTCGGCATTGCGCTGGATACGCCGCCGGAAGGCTGGGTGCTGGCCAACCCCGAAAACGCCAAGAAGGTGATGGCCGATCTGGTGGCTGTCAGCACCGTGCGGCTTGAGGGGGAAGCCCCATGGCTGACGGAGAGTGGTCTGGATTTCTCAGCGGATGGCGAGGTTGTTCTGACTGTCTCTGAGAAGGCTGTTGCGCCGCCCGCCAACGGGTTGCTGTATCACCCAAAGAACCTTGTGCTTGGCATCGGCTGCGAGCGTGGGGCGGGCGGTGATGAAGCGCTTGCGCTGGTGCTGGAGAGTCTCGAGCAGGCGGGGCTTTCGTCGGCGTCGGTTGGGCTGGTGGCATCGATTGATGTGAAGGCCGATGAGGCAGCGGTGCACCATGTCGCGCAGCATTTTGGCCGCCCGGCGCGGTTCTTCGATGCGGCAACGCTGGAAGCGGAAACGCAGCGGTTGAAACATCCGTCTGATATCGTCTTTGCCGAAGTCGGGTGCCATGGCGTGTCCGAAGGCGCTGCATTGGCTGCCGTTGGCGCCTCGGGCGAATTGATCGCGGAGAAGCGCAAAAGCCGTCGCGCCACTTGTGCCATCGGCCGCGCGCCAGAGCCTTTCACGAGCAGTAATTTGCCGGGCAGGGCTCGGGGCAAGCTGATGGTGGTCGGCATCGGGCCTGGGTCCGAAGGCTGGCGTTCGCCGGAAGTCTCGGCAATGGTCGCAGCGTCCACCGATCTGGTCGGCTATTCGCTCTATCTCGATCTGCTCGGACCGCTGACCAAAGGCAAGGCGCGGCATGATTTCGATCTTGGCAAGGAAGAGGCGCGGGTGCGCCATGCGATGGAACTGGCGGGCGAGGGCAAATCGGTGGCGCTGGTCTGTTCCGGCGACGCCGGGATCTATGCCATGGCGACGCTGGTGTTCGAACTGCTCGACAAGTCGGACGGGCCAGAAGGCCTGACCGCAGAAGCACGCCGGATCGAAATTGCAGTCTCGCCGGGCATCTCGGCGCTGCAGGCGGCGGCGGCGCGTGCCGGTGCGCCGTTGGGCCATGATTTTTGCACTATCTCGCTGTCTGATCTGCTGACGCCGTGGGAAGATATCAAGCGCCGGGTGACGGCTGCGGGCGAGGGCGACTTCGTCATCGCGTTCTATAATCCGGTGTCGAAGAAACGCCGCACGCAACTGGCCTGGGCACGCGACAAGCTGCTCGAACATCGCCCGGCTTCAACGCCGGTGATCCTTGCGACCAACCTGGGTCGCGAGGGAGAATTGATCCGTATCGTGCCGCTGGGCGCGCTCAATGTCGATGATGTCGACATGCTGACCGTGGTGGTGGTCGGCTCGTCCAATTCCACAACGGTGGCCACCGGTGACGGCAAGACCTGGGTCTATACCCCGCGCGGCTACGCCCGCAAGGAAGGCACCGCCATGACATCCAATGTTTCAGGAGACGCGGCATGACCGTTTATTTCATCGGCGCCGGTCCTGGCGCACCCGACCTCATCACCGTGCGCGGGCTGAAGCTGATCGAGCGTTGCCCGGTGTGCCTTTATGCCGGTTCGCTGGTGCCTGAGGAAATCGTGCACGCGGCGCCGGAAGGGGCTTTGGTGAAAGACACTGCTCCGATGCATCTCGACGAAATCATTGCCGACATGAAAACCGCACATGCGGCAGGACAGGACGTGGCGCGGGTGCATTCGGGCGATCCGGCGATCTATGGCGCGGTGGCCGAGCAAATGCGGCGGCTCGATGCACTTGAGATCGATTATGAAGTGGTGCCGGGGGTGCCTGCTTTCGCCGGGGTTGCCGCAAGGCTCGCCACCGAGCTAACGCTGCCGGAAATCGCCCAGACGGTGATCATCACCCGCACCGGCATGAAGGCATCGTCGATGCCGGAATTCGAGCAACTGGAGATCCTCGGCCAGTCGCGGGCGACGCTGGCGATCCACCTGTCGATCCGCAACCTCGATTACGTCCGCCGGTCGCTGGAGCCGTTCTACGGAGCCGATTGCCCGGTGGTGATCGCCTACCGCGCCACCTGGCCGGACGAGCTCTACATCCGCACCACGCTTGAAGGCATGAAGGAAGAGGTGCGCAAGCACAAGATCACCCGCACGGCGCTGATCATGGTCGGCAAGGTGTTCGGTGACGTCAGCTTCCGCGACAGTGATCTCTATAATTCCGAGTACTCACATGTGCTCAGGAATGTCGGGAAAAAGAAGAAGGTGAAAATGGCGTAGCACGTTCTAGCCATTCCGGACCTGATCCAGCGACCCGGCGTGTGCCGGGGCAAGAGACGCTATCAGCCCAAGGCCCAGGCTTGCTGGATGACAAAAATCAGGTGCTGCAAAATGGAAGGCAATCGATTTCCTCGGTTACCATATAGGCCTTGCCACCAATCATGACGCCCAGAAAAGAAGCCGCGTTCCACCAGTTTCCTGTGCCGCCGCCTTTGCGGGCTGCGTCGCAGTCTTTCCCCAGATACAGGACGGTGCCGTCGTCCAGAGTAAAGACGGCACCATTTGCGTTGCATTCCGCTGCCGCGCTGGCTTGTGCAATCGTTGCGGCGACAAGAGCGCCCGCCAGTATGATTTTCTGCATGTGAAGCTCCAGAACAAACAATTCAAATATAGCTATTGATATCCCTGCCATGAGGTTTGGCGCAACCGTCAGTTGCCGTCCGTCAGTTCCGCCGTTGCTGTTCCGGTGACAAAATGATCACCGGCAGCCCCAAACCTCGTGCGGCTCCGATCTTGGCGTAGGCAGACTCGCCGCCTGAATTGCGGCAGATGATGTGGGTGATGGAATGGGCGATTAGCAGCATTGCTTCCACTGCCGGCGTGTCGCCGGGGCGTCCCAAGATCAGCGCGTGGTCGGGTAGCTCAAGCGGCTGCTCTGGCGGGTCGATCATGCGGACGACGAAATGTACGTCGTCGCGGCTGACGAACAAGCCAATATGCTGCGAGCCAAGCGCCAGCAGCACGCGGGCGCGGGGCGGAATGGCATCGCGGGCGGCTTGCAGTGTTTCCACTTCGATCCAGTTGTCGCCGGGTTGTTTTGCCCATGGTTGCCGGGTTTTGATCTCCAGCGGTACCCCGGCGATTTCGGCGGCCTGGATCGCGTTGGCGCTGATCTGGCGAGCAAAGGGATGGGTGGCGTCGATCAGGCATGTCACGCCGGTCTCAGTGAGATAAAGCGCCAGACCTTCAATGCCGCCGAATCCGCCGATGCGGACTTCGCCGGCCAGTGGAGCCGGTTCCTTGGTGCGGCCGGCCAGCGAGGTGATGATGCGGGCTTCGGGCTTTGCTGCGACCAGCTCTTTGGCCAGATCCGCAGCTTCCCTGGTTCCGCCGAGGATCAGAATGGTTTCTGACTGCTGGATACTATTCGGCATGGGCGAGCAGCGTTCCGGCGCGATCGGTGACCATGACGTCGACCGTAACCGGCGCGCCGCGCAATGTTTCGAGTGCCATGGTGCGGGCCTGGGCCGCGATGACAGCCGGGAGATCAAGTCCCTGAGTGCGAGTCAATTCAAGCACTTCCAGTGCCGTGTTGGCAGTCAAAATCCGGGAGGTTAGCCCGGCGTCGCCGCCCAGCGCTTCGGCTTGTGTCGCCAGCCATTCCATGTCGACCTGGCTGCGGCCCGAATGCAGATCCAGCGCTCCTTGCGCGAGTTTGCACATCTTGGCGAAGCCACCGGCGATGGTCAGGCGCGGCACCGGATGGGCGCGGAGATATTTGAGCAAGCCACCGGCGAAATCACCCATGTCGAGACAGGCGATGTCGGAGAGCCCGTGAAAGCTCTGTGCGGTCTTTTCCGAGGTGGATCCGGTGGCGCCGAGCACATGCGGGAAACCTTCGGCGCGGGCGACATCGATGCCGCGGTGGATTGAGTGGATCCAGGCGGCGCAGGAAAACGGATGAACGATTCCGGTGGTGCCGAGCACCGAAAGCCCGCCAACAATTCCGAGCCGCGGGTTCCAGGTTTGCAAGGCCAGTTCGGCGCCGTTCTCAATTGAGATCTCGATTTCGATGTCCGGGGCAATGCCGTGCTCTGCACAAAGCGTGGTGACGACCTCGGTCATCATGCGGCGAGGGACCGGATTGATGGCTGCTTCGCCCGCCGGGATTGGCAGTCCGGCCTTGGTGACAATGCCGACGCCAGCGCCTGCCTTGAAGACGATGCCTGCATCTGCGGGCAAGCGGCGGACACATGCCATGACTAGCGCGCCGTGGGTGACGTCCGGGTCGTCACCGGCATCCTTGATGATGCCGGCCATCGCGTGGTTTTCGGTGAGCGTTTCACGGGCGAGGGCGAAGCTCGGAGTTTCGCCCTTCGGCAAGGTGATTTCGACGGGATCAGGGAAGTCACCGGTGAGCAAAGCCGTCAGTGCAGCCTTGGTTGCGGCGGTTGCGCAAGCGCCCGTGGTCCAGCCGCGGCGCAGCGCTGTGGCGGGTTTTTCCATGCGGATTTCGTTTTCGCCAGCGTCCATGTCGCAGTTCTCGGTCGTGTCTTGCCTGTTGCCGTTATAGAGTGTGATTGGTACGGGTGTAACCCATGGTGATTTGCGCGAATTGCCTGCGAGTGTGAACGGACAACAATGACCAATTGGCAACAAAACCTGCCGCAGATGCAACCGGGCGAAGTGTGGCTTGTCGGCGCGGGGCCGGGCGACCCGGGCCTGTTGACATTGCACGCCGCCAATGCGCTGAGCCAGGCGGATGTGATCGTTCATGATGCTCTGGTCAACGCTGATTGTCTCAAGCTGGCGCGGACGGGTGCTACGCTTGAATATGCCGGAAAACGCGGTGGCAAGCCATCGGCGAAGCAGCGCGACATTTCGCTGCGGCTGGTCGAACTGGCACGAGAAGGCAACCGCGTGTTGCGGCTGAAGGGCGGCGATCCGTTTGTCTTCGGCCGTGGTGGCGAGGAAGCACTGACCCTTGTCGAGCATCATATTCCGTTCCGGGTTGTGCCGGGAATTACTGCCGGGATCGGCGGGCTGGCCTATGCCGGCATCCCTGTGACGCATCGCGACACCAACCACACGGTGACCTTTCTGACCGGGCATGATTCGACAGGCGTCGTGCCCGACCAGATCGATTGGGACGGTGTGGCGCGCGGCAGTCAGGTGATCGTCATGTACATGGCGATGAAACATATTTCGACGATTACGTCTCGTCTGATCGCTGCGGGACGCGATGCGGATGAACCGGTGGCTTTTGTCACTGATGCGTCGACCGCCGAGCAAAATGTGCTCGAGACTACGCTCGCCCGGGCCGCTGACGATGTTGCTGCATCCGGGTTGCAGCCGCCGGCCATTGTGGTGGTCGGGCAGGTGGTGCGGCTTCGCCCGGCACTTGACTGGATGGGGGCGGCGGCAGGCAGGGTGTTGACCGCCGATCCACTCGGAAATCGCGCAGATGCGCAGAAAGACAGTGCATGACAGGCCTTATGATTGCTGCGCCCCGTTCGGGCTCCGGCAAGACGACCGTGACACTGGGACTGCTCAGGGCGCTCAAACGCCGTGGCGTGGCGCTGGCGCCGGGCAAGGCTGGCCCTGATTATATTGACCCGGCGTTTCATGCCGCAGCCAGCGGTCAGGCCTGCCTGAATTACGATCCGTGGGCCATGCGTAGCGATCTGCTTCTGGCCAATGCATCGCTGCAATCGCAAGGCGGACGGATGCTGCTGATCGAGGCGATGATGGGGTTGTTCGACGGTGCCGCCGACGGCTCCGGCTCCGCGGGCGATCTGGCCGGGTTACTCGGCTTGCCGGTTATTCTGGTGATCGATTGCACCGGCATGTCGCATTCAGTGGCAGCGCTGGCGCGCGGCTTTGCCAATTTCCATCCCGATGTGCTGGTGCCTGGGGTTATTCTCAATCATGTGGCAAGTGCCCGCCATGAGGGGATGCTGCGTCAGGCGCTTGAAAAGGCCCGTGTCGAAGTCCTCGGCGCGTTGCCACGGAACGAGAAGCTGGTGCTGCCACAGCGCCATCTTGGGCTGGTTCAGGCTGGTGAAAATGAGAGCCTAGCCGCGTTGATTGACGATGCGGCTGACGTGATGGAAAGCCGGATTGATCTCGACCAGCTGATCAAGCTGGCGCAGCGCGCACCTGCCAAGCCGGCGCCTGCCAATATACTTCGGCTTCCGCCGCCCGGACAGAAAATTGCCGTGGCGCGGGATGTCGCGTTCGCGTTCTTTTATGAACATATGATGCTTGGCTGGCAGCGACGTGGCGCGGAGCTGTCGTTCTTCTCGCCACTTGCCGATGAAGCGCCCGAACCCGATTGCGACGCGGTTGTGCTGCCTGGTGGCTACCCCGAGCTTCATGCAGGTCGTATCGCTGCTGCGAGCGGTTTCAAGGCGGGTATGCAGGCTGCGATTGATCGCAACATTCCGATCTATGGCGAGTGCGGCGGCTACATGGCGCTGGGGGAAGGTCTGATTGACGCTGATGGTGTGCGTCACGAGATGCTTGGGGCCTTGCCGTTGGTGACAAGTTTTGCAAACCCCAAGCGACATCTGGGCTACCGGCGGCTGACACCAACGCCTGGTTTTTTCTGGAACATGGAGCTTTCCGCGCATGAGTTCCATTATGCCACGGTCGTTTCGGAAGGTGAGGCGGATGAGCGACTGTTCGCATCGCGCGATGCGCTGGGTGCCGATCTTGGTAGCGTCGGGCTCAGGCGCGGCAATGTAGCTGGATCATTCATGCATGTAATCGACCGGATCGACTAGACAAGATGACAAAACAGGCCGAAGCACCGATTGCCCATGGAGGGGCGCTTTCCGAAGCCGTCGCACGATATGGCGGCACGCCATCGGAATGGCTAGACCTGTCAACCGGGGTCAGCCCTTTCAGCCTGCCATTGCCCGAGCTTTCTGCTGATGTTTGGCGGCGGCTGCCGGAGCAGAGCGAAGTGCAGCGGGTTTGTGAGCTGGCAAAGCGGCATTATGGCGGCTCGGTGGTTCCTATTGCAGTGCCCGGCACCCAGTCCGTCATACAGCTGCTGCCGTTCCTGACACCGAATGCGTCGGAGGTTGCGATAGTATCACCCACCTACGGCGAGTATCAGCAGGCCTATCAGCGTATGGATATGGCGATTGATCCGATCGATACGCTGGATGCCGCGACAGAGACGCGGGCAAGCGTGGCTGTGCTGGCAAACCCCAACAATCCGGATGGGCGGGAGACGCCGCGGGACGATATTTTCGGCTTTGCCCGGGCGCAGCGTCACCGGCTGGTCATCGTCGATGAGGCATTCGCCGACATGCGACAGGATCTGTCTATGGTAGGGGCTGCTGGTATGGAGCCCAATCTGGTGGTGATGCGCTCTTTTGGCAAGTTCTTTGGTCTTGCCGGTCTGCGGCTGGGATTTGTTTTTGCGGAGGCCGGGCTGGCAAGATTGTTGAGCGACCGGCTTGGGCCATGGGCTGTTTCCGGACCGGCGCTGGCGATCGCAGCCCATGCATTTTCGCGGATTGATCTGGTCAACGAACTTCGCAAGAAGATTGAAAAGGCGCATGCGACGACGCGGTCGGCACTGAACATGGCAAGGGTGTCTGTAGTCGGGGAAACCGCACTGTTTTTCTGTTGCGAAGTGGGCGATGGCGCGGCTGTTCGTGATCTGTTGGCCAGTCACAAGGTGCTGGTGCGGGCTTTTGATCACAGCCCTTCGTTGATCCGCATCGGTCTGGCTCCAGACGATTTGTCCGCCGTCAGACTTCGCGAAACGTTGCGGCTTGCGGGGCAACGGACTTCGTAATGGGCCACCTTGCGGTTCTTCTGGGCGCACTGATTGTGGACCGCATTCTCGGGGACCCGGATTGGCTGTGGCGGCGGATCAGCCATCCGGTGGTGATGTTCGGTCACGCCATCAGTTTTGCCGATCGGCGTTTCAATAGGGCTTCCGACCCTGGCCCCACACGTCACCGAAATGGGCGAATTGCGATTTCGGGATTGCTGGTGGTTGCCGCACTTTTCGGCTGGGCTCTTGCTCGTTTATTCAGCGGTCTGGGTGTTGCTGGCATGGCGCTTGAAGTGCTCGTGGCTGCGGTGTTTCTGGCGCAGAAAAGCCTCGCTGACCATGTCGCCGCGGTGGCGACCGGGCTTCGCGAGAATGGGTTGTCCGGTGGACGTAAGGCGGTTTCGATGATTGTCGGGCGCGATCCCGAGGCGCTCGATCAGGCCGGGATTTCGAGAGCAGCAATTGAAAGCCTCGCCGAGAATTTTTCAGACGGAATTGTTGCGCCGGTGCTGTGGTATGCGCTGTTGGGGCTACCGGGCCTGCTGGCCTATAAAATGCTCAACACAGCGGATTCGATGATCGGGCATCTCAATGAACGGTATCGGGATTTCGGGCGCTCGGCGGCGAAGCTCGATGATCTGGCCAATTGGCCTGCGGCCCGATTATCGGCGATGCTGATTGCTGTCGGGTCTGGATTTGTCAAAGGCCGACGTGCCATGCGCCGGGCTGCGGAGCTGGCTGTTACGGATTCTGGGCTGCATCGATCGCCCAATGCCGGATGGCCCGAAGCGGCAATGGCGGGTGGACTTGGATTGGCACTTGCGGGGCCGCGCCAATATGGTGGCGAGGTGGTGATCGAAGCCAGTTTGAACGCTTCGGGCCGGAAGAAAGCGGGTCCCAGAGACATCCTTGACGCACTGAAAGTATTCCGGCGTGCGTGCGATTGCCTTGTGGCGTTGGCGGCGGCGGGGCTTCTTGTGTCGTTTTAATTCAATAAAATCAGTATGTTGAGCTTATATGTAGAATTCTATATTGCGTTTTAACTTTAACTCTATGCTTCATATGCTTAAAATGATCCACGGTTATTACACTCAACCACTGGGCAAATGGGGAAACAATTATGCGAAATCTGATTTTGGCTGGGCTTTTTGCCCTCACACTGCTTCCGTTCTCATCGGCTTCCGCATTCGCGGCCAAGATTGTCGCGAAGGTGGATATTTCATCGCAGACCATGGTGGTCAGTCAGAATGGCAAGGTGAAATACAAATGGTCGGTGTCGACCGGTCGCAAGGGGTACTCCACACCGACCGGCAGCTATTCGGCCAAATGGCTGTCGCGTCACCACCGCTCGCGCAAGTACAACAATGCGCCGATGCCCTATGCGGTGTTTTATCATCGCGGCTATGCTGTGCATGCGACCTATGACACCAAGCGGCTCGGACGTGTTGCCTCACATGGCTGTGTACGTCTGGCGCCGGAACATGCGGCGAAGTTTTTCTCGCTTGTGCAGAAAAACGGTAACAGCAATACCCGCATCGTGATCAATCACTAAAGGATTGATCACGCATCTGGCCCGGCTCTGCCGGGCCGGTTCAACGCCGGTTTCAGTTATTTCAGAAGATGTTTGATGGCCCACCGGTCATGGAACCATTGCCACTGACCTGGATATTCGCGCACCCAGGTTTCGACCTTGTCATTGAGCACTTGCGCTGTCGCGGCGACATCGACGCTGCCGTCTGCACGACGGGGGATCTTGATGGCAGGCTCGACTTCTAGCCTGTGCCTGCCGTTAGGCAAACGGATCGACCGCGCAGGATAAACATCGCAATCATACTGGCGAACCAGCTTGGCCAGCAGCGGGTTGGTGTGGACTTCCTGTCCGAAAAAGGAGGTCTTTGTTCCCTTGTAGAACTTCTGGTCAACCAACACTCCAACAGCTCCGCCGGCCTCAAGCCGCCGTGCCAAGGTGAAGGCGGCACCGGCGCGCGAAGGCACAAGGTGACCCATCTTGGTGCGCCGGGCAGCTAGAACCTTTTCCGCGATGTAGGGGTTGTTGGGCGGGCGAAACAGCGCCATCACGTCCAGATTGAATGTGGCCGCAGCGATTGGAAGCAGTTCGAAATTGCCGGTATGAGCCGTGAAGACGATGAATGGCTTCCTCTCATCGCGGAGCTTGTGAAAGGTTTCGACACCGCTGACTTCAATGCGCCCGGGCTCATTTGCTTCGGGATCGAAATCAAACAGTTGGTCGAGGAAAACATACTCTGCCGCCAGCCTGGACATGTTTCCCCACATGTCCAGCGCGATCTGCTTGCGCTCGGCTTCCGATTTTTCCGGATAGGCTCTGGCGAGATTGGTCATCGCCAGCTTGTGGCGCGGTACTAGCGGGCCGACATGCCGGGCCATATAGTCGACAAAATTGATCGCCTTGTCGGCGGGGAAAAATGAAATCACCCGCAACAGGCTGAAGATGGCTGTTGCTATGGTCCAGTCCCTGGCACGCCTGAGTGCAATGACAATGCGCGTTAGCGCCATGCGGAATGTGTTCGACATAGGCTTGTGCTGGCCTCAATCCATCCGGAGGATGATTTTGCCGAAGACATCGCGGCCTTCCATGCGAGACAGCGCCGTGTCGATTTCATCGAAACCGACTTCGGTGTCGATGACGGGCTGTACCAGGCCCTCAGCCATCTTCTGCATGGCGTCGGCCATGTTTTCCATGCGGCAGCCGAAGGAGCCCAACAGCTTGAGTTGCCGCTGGAAAAGCATCATCAGGTTCATCTGCGTCGACACACCCGAGGTCGAGCCGCAGGTGACCAGACGTCCACCGCGTTTGAGCGACAGCATAGAGCCGGCCCAGGTGTCGGCACCGACGTGCTCAAACACCACGTCAACGCCGCGTTTCTTGGTGAGCTTGCGCACCACGCCCTCGAAGCGATCCTCGCGATAATTGATCACGTGGTCGGCGCCAAGCGCTTTGGCTGGTTCGATCTTTGCGTCGGACCCGACGGTGGTGATGACGGTACAACCGATTTTCTTGGCGAGCTGGATCGCGGCTGAGCCGATGCCGGACCCGCCGGCATGGATCAGGATGGTCTCGCCGGGTTCAAGCTTGGCGTTGTCAAACAGCATATGCTCGACGGTGCCGAAGGTAACGGGAGCCACAGCCGCGCCGATCGCAGTCACGCCGGGAGGTGCGGGAACCAGAAGCCGCGCTGGCAGATTAACCTTTTCCTGGGCGAAGCCATCGAGATGAAAGCCGTGAACGCCGCTGACATGTTCGCACAGATTGTCACGACCTTCGCGGCAGGGGCGGCAAAGCCCGCAGGTGCGCGCGCCATAGATCGAAACAAGCTGGCCGGGAACCAGGCCGGATACCCCATGTCCAATGGCATCCACCACGCCAGACGCTTCAGCGCCGATGACCAGCGGCATCTTGCGTTTGGCGAAGGCCATACCGCGCCATCCCCAGACATCAATATGGTTGAGCGCGACCGCTTTGATCGAAATTGTTGCTTCGCCAATGCCCGGCGGCGGCGGCGGCGGCAGATCCACTGTCTCAAGCTTGCGATCTTCGATCAGTTGCAATGCCCGCATGAATATTGTCCTTCGCCGCTCGGTGGGGCCGTGCCAGCCGCCAGTGTCTTTACAGGATTTCCTGTACGCCGGGCATCCAGGTGAGCGCCATGTTTGAGTGCTCACGCTTTGGGTGGATGCATGATCAGTGTTGCTCCAGCAAGCCTGCCGGAGCGGAAGATGACTTAAGCGGGTTCAGCCGACATGACAAGGCATGCGTTCTGGCCGCCGAATCCAAACGAATTGGAAAGCACACTGGTGACCGTGGCGTCGCGTTTGACGTTGGGAACCACATCAAGCGGCATGGTAGGGTCTGGATTGTCGTAATTGATGGTAGGCGGCAGAGTGCCCGTGCTGATGGTCAGCAACGAAAACACAGCCTCCACGGCACCGGCAGCCGTCAGGGTATGACCGATCATCGATTTGTTCGACGAGACCGGAACGTCGGGCATCCGGTCGCCAAACACGGCGGACAGGGCCAGATATTCCATCTTGTCGTTTTCCGGTGTCGAGGTGCCATGGGCATTGACGTAGCCGATTTCATCCGCCGAAATTCCGGCGTCCTCAAGGGCAGCACGAATGGTGGCAATTGCCGGCGCGCCGCCGGGTGAGGAGCGCGTGCGGTGGAAATCGTCGGCTTTCTCGCCGCAGCCGCTGATGATGCCCAAAACCCTGGCGCCGCGGGCAGCTGCTGCCTCGAGCGATTCCAGAACCAGTGTGGCTGCGCCTTCGGCAATGACGAAGCCGTCACGATCCTTGGTGAACGGGCGTGAGGCCTTTTCGGGCGGGTCATTGTTTGTGGACAAGGCGGAGAGCAAGGAGAACCGTATCAGGGATTCCGCACTGACAGATCCGTCGGTGGCAACACTCAAGGCACGCTCGGTACGTCCCTGACGGATTGCCTCGACGCCGAGCTGGATGGCAGTGGCGCCCGATGCGCAAGCTGTTGAAAGGGTGACTGGTAGCCCGCGAGTTCCAAACTGGTCTGCCAGGCGCTCGGAGATGGATCCAAACAAAATTGCTTCGTGGAACGCCGGGTCGGCTTTCTCGCGCAACACCGCAAGGAACTGCTCATAGGCATTTCCCGTCATTTGATAGGGCTTGACCCGGTCGCCAAGTTCAAAGCGTGCGCTCCACTCCGGCTCGATCGGGGGGGCGGCAAGAAACAGAGGGCCACCGAATTCGCCTGAAATTCCAGCCTGCTCAAGGGCTTCCAGGGTGGTTTCGCGGGCAAATGCGAAAGATCGCTCGACAGCGTTGGCAACCGGGACATCTATGAAATCAACGGTGCCGCAAATCCGGGTCGACAGTCCCTCGGACGGAAACCGGGCTATCGGATGGATGCCTGATTTTCCGGCGGTCAGGGCGGTCCAATTGTCTTTTATCCCCTGGCCAAGCGAGGAGACGACTCCCATGCCGGTAACGGCGACAAGCGGACGGCCAAGATGGTCTTTGTAAGCAGCTTTGCTCATGACTTTCTCCGTCTCATGACATCCTCGTCAGGCGGGCGATGCCTTCACCGCGGACATGACCAATGGTGGTCACGATAGCCGCGTTGGCGGCAGTTGATGCAACGGCGTCTTCGCCGGCTGCAAACGGGCTGATCGGTGCGTCGTCGTCGAGTGCCAGGCAGGCCAGCGCCACTGCCGTGGGGAACTGCGCTTCCACAGAATGGCCGAACAGGGCGCCAACTGTGCGCAGCGGTGCGGCCGGGAATCGTGTTTGCAGGAAGGCCCTTTCACGGGCGCTGAGTTCCGGGAAGCCGCTGGCTCCAGAGAACACCACAGTGTCCTCGCCGCCCGTGGATGCACCGGTGTCATCAGTGAGACGGGCAAGCCGTTGTTCCATGAGGCCATCGCCGCGGGGACCGCGATCCGCGAGGACAGCGTCCAGGCGGGCGTAGATATGAGCGCCACGCGCCTGCGCATGCTCAAGCGATTCAAGGACCAGAAACGCGCCTGAGGTCCCTAGATTCATGCCGTTTGCCGTGCCGTCGCTGTTCCAGAACGGAACTTGCGGGTCTTTGCCAAGTCCCTGAACAGACTCCATGACCATCAGCATATCGAGCCGCTCGGAAATAAAGGCGCCGCCGACCAGGCAATGGGTCGATTGTCCGGCGGAAATTCGGGCGTGAGCTGTTTCAATGGCCGAAATGCCTGCACCTTCCTCGCCCATCAATGTTCGCGAAGACCCGGTCACCTTGTGAACAATGGAAATGTTGCCGGCGAGTAGATTGGACAATTGTGCGAGAAACAGGGTCGGGCGTAATTCGGTGGTCAATTTTTCAAGCAGCAATTGTTCGCGGTCGTTGCGGTTGCGGCTTTCCTCGACGATCAGGGTGTCGACAGCAATGTCGCGTTCGCCGCCGCCAGCGGCAACAATCATGTCCATTGAGGCACAAGCTTCAAGATCACCCTTGAGGCCTGCGTCATCGAGCGCGAGACCGGCTGCATAAACACCCAAGCGCTGCCAGTTTTCCATCTGGCGCTGATCGCCACGGCGTGGAATTTGTTCCGCCCAATCGATCTCGGGCAGCGGGTAGACCGTGTAAGGGGCAAAGCGCACGCTGTCAGTCACCCTGGCCGGGACTGTGCCCGCCATCAATTGGTCACGATGAACCTGGCGTCCGACGCCGAGCGAGGTCACCAGTCCGATGCCGGTCACTACCACTTCGTGGCGTGTCACTGTCATTGCAAATCTCCTGCAACTTTCGCCATGGCGGTCAACAGACCCACTTCCCTAGCCCGGTTTCTTATGATTTCGGCAAGCGGAACCTGGTCGAAAGCAACGGTCTTGAACTTGAGTTGGCTATCCGCGACTTTCTTGCCACCACTTGATATTCTTGCCTTGGTGACCGCATATCCCGAGCCTTCATGCTCGAGAACAGCGGTTATCTCCAAGGGGGTTCCGGGCTTGACGAAATCACGCATCTTGGCGCTATCAACCGACATCAAAAACGGCATTGCCGCAAAACCAGTCTTTGCCAGAATCAGAAAACCACTGGCCTGAGCCATGGTTTCAATCAGCAATACACCGGGTACCAGCGGCATGCCGGGGAAGTGACCCTCGAACACCGGGCTGGCATCAGGAACAATCGAATTTGCGTCCAATGTCCCCGCATCAAGATCAAGCGCCTCGATCCGGTCGATCATCTGGAAATATTCAAGCTGCATGGATTTCCTGTCGCGTCGGGCCTTAGGCCTTGGCGGCCCTCAGCTCGTCGATCTTGGCACAGAGGTTGCCGAGCACGAAGTATTCTTCGGTCGAAGCCTTGCCATCATTGACTTCCTGGGTCCACTGCTCGAGCGGGATCTTGATCCCGAATTCCTTATCGACCGCAAATACAATGTCGAGGAAATCGAGGCTGTCGATGCCCAGATCGTCGATGGTGTGGCTTTCGGTGGTGATGGAATCGCGGTCAATCTCGCTCGTCTCGGCGATGATATCTGCGACCTTGTCAAATGTTGCGGTCACGCTCGTTTCCTTATTGGATGATAGTTTGAGCGAAGCTATAGAAAAATCCGGCGCAAAAGCCAATGCTTCTTTGTCCGGTGGTTTTCGTTCAAGCCTTGTTTAATGCAACAAATGGGAACGGAGCAATCAGACCGCAAGCGAATGGCGCGCTGTACCTGTGCCGAAATAGCCGTCAAACGCGGATGCCACGGAGCGAACAAATGGCCTGCCTTTCGGCGTGATCTGGAAAAGACCGCCTGCGAATTCGATCATGCCGTCAGTGTCGCACCCTGCCAGATACTCGGCTTCATCCAGGATGCTTTCCGCAGCGCCGCCGAATTCATGCCGAATGGTGGCGAATGAGAAGGCAAAGTCGCACATCAACAGCTCGATAATGCGGGCGCGGATACGATCTTCGGTCGAAAGTTCGAAGCCGCGCACCACCGGAAGCTGGCCCAGATTGACTTGTCTCTGGTATTCGCCGGTCGATGGCTGGTTCTGGATGTAGCCCTGGGGCAGTTGCCCGATCGAAGATGCGCCCATGCCAACAAGGGCATCGGCAGTGTCGCTGGTGTAGCCCTGGAAATTGCGACGCATGCTGCCGGATGCCGCGGCAACCGCTAAACTGTCACCAGGCAAAGCGAAATGGTCGATGCCAATTGCTGTGTATCCCGCCGAGGTGAGCGTCGAGGCGGCGCGGTTCATTTGCGCGAATCGTTCCGTGATATCTGGCAGCGCCGATTCATCGATCATTTTTTGATGTGTTTTCATCCACGGAACATGGGCATAGCCGAACAAAGCGATTCGGTCGGGTTCCAGGGAGAGAACCTGTTTGATGGTGTGGTCGACCGACTGGCGGGTTTGGTGAGGCAGGCCATAAAGCACATCACAGTTGACGGACCGCACACCGCGGGCGCGGACCTGTTCGACAACATCCCGGGTTTGTTCGAACGTCTGTTCGCGGTTGATCGCCTTCTGGACCTTTTCGTCGAAATCCTGAACCCCGATGGATGCGCGGGTCATTCCAATCGCGGCAAGTGCATCATATCTGTCAGCTGTGAGATCGTTGGGGTCCATTTCAACGCTGATTTCGGCATCCGGATCAAAATTGAAACGGCTACGAAGAGCCTGATTCAGGGCAATCATATCGTCGGGCCGCAACATTGTCGGTGATCCGCCGCCCAAGTGCAGTGCGGTGACTTTGCAGCCCGGATCGATCAGGCCGGAAATCGTCTCCATCTCGTTTTCAAGCGCCGCCAGGTAGGTCTTCAACGGTTCGTATTTCAGGGTCTGTTTGGTGTTGCAGCCGCAAAACCAGCAAAGGCGATCACACCAGGGAATATGAATGTACAGAGACAGCGTCTGCCCAGGCATCAGCTGGCGCAGCCAGCGTGCATAAACATCGCCGTCTATGTCCGACCGGAAATGCGGCGCTGTCGGGTAGCTGGTATAGCGAGGTGCGGGACCACCGTGCTTTTCGACGAACTCTTTTTGCATATGCCTGTCTTTCAAATTTCAGATTGTACAATGACTACTGGCATCGGTTCCGCCTTGACTTTGATCAAACCCGCTGTTCTTTGTTTAAAACCGACCCGCATCGTGATGCGGCTGGGGGCCGGGCGCACATCGTCTGGCAGCCATGCTTCTGTGTGAATGGGGACTTGATGACCGCAGACCGCAAAGATATCCACAATTCGGATATTCCAGTGCTTTGCCGAGCCTGCGAAGCGCGTCACAGGGGCGTATGCGGCGCTCTGTCGACTGACCAGCTTGTTACCCTCAACAAACAGTCGATACGAAAGAGGGTTGATCCCGGGGTAGAGTTGATCGGCGAGAGCCAGGAAGCGGGCAGTTACTCCAACATCATATCCGGAGTGGTAAAGCTGACCAAAATGATGGCTGATGGCCGCCAGCAGATTGTCGGATTGCAATTCGCGCCGGACTTTCTCGGCCGCCCGTTCCGGGCCGACAGCGGGATCACTGCGGATGCCGCGACGGAAGTCAACGTCTGCAGTTTCCCCAAGACTATGCTTGACCTAATGATCAAGGAGTCCCCGGAGCTTAAGCACAAATTGCTGGAGCAGACGCTGAAGGAACTCGATGAGGCGCGCGACTGGATGTTGACGCTGGGCCGCAAGACCGCTTCAGAGAAGGTGGCGAGTTTCCTGTATCTGATTGCCACCCATATCGATCCGGAACTGGATGCCGGGTCGGCCAGTTTCGAACTGCCGCTGACACGATCCGATATTGCCGACTTCCTTGGGCTGACGATTGAAACGGTCAGCAGGCAAATGACCAAGTTGCGCAAGGATGATATTATCCTGATCCACAACAACCGTCATGTTGATGTGCCGGATCTGGCCAAGCTGGCTGAGCGGGCTTCGCAATAATTTCAAGATAGTTGTCTCCGGACCTCCCATCCAAGCTTGCGTTTGAGCTTTGGTGGAGGAGGGCGCAGCGAATGCTCTTTTGACGAGGCTGATTCATGCGTGGTCTGAGAGGGGATTTCATTCTCGCGTCGGGAGAAATGGTCAGCCTATTCAATAATTTGCATTTTTTTGAGCGGGGATATGCGGGCTTCCGCAGTCCGTTGCAGGCGCGCTTGATCTGCAAAAAGGTGATTTTTGTCTTTGTTCTGCACAACGGGATGTTAGGTGATAATCAAACCTTTTGAGTGTGTTAGCTGTCCTATGCGCAGTTGTTCTGATTGTAGACAACGTGTATTTCCATAGCGGTAGCCTTCTCTGCGAGAATTTCCTGGCATGTCATGATCCATTTCGGGGCAGGCGCGTGGCTTCTGGTTGGCTTGCCGAAGGGCCGAATCTGCTATTATACAGGTTCTACTAAAATAGCAGGTGAAGAACAATCGAGGGTTGAATGCTGTCTGCTATTATTCAAAAGTTTGATCAGCTTGGTGACGACCTGCTTCTTGCCGTTCGTCGCGGGGATGAAGTTGAGATCAATCGAATTGATGCGCTGCTTCAGCCACTAAGCTGCCGTATTTTCGATTTTCAGGCACGCAACCATAGCGAAATCATGGAGCAGATCGGTTTCTTTAACCGGCTTGCCATGCGGAATTGTGAAGATGATGGCAGTGTTCGCCGCTATACGGCGATGATGTCGACTTTGTTCGTTCGGTATCTGGAACCAAATGGGGCTCAAAAGCTTTTTGCTTCGGAGTTTGCGTCGAACCCGCTGGCTGATGGGTACGACCCGAGTTTGCACGAGCTTATTCTGGATTCAATACCGGAGCGGGTCTTGGTCCTCGGGCTCGACTATCGCTATATCTATTGCAATCAACGCAATGCTGAATTCCACAATAAACATCCGTCCAATTTTATCGGCAAACACCTGCTTGATCTGATTGATCTCAAACGGTTTCAGAGTAGGGCGAAACCGCGCATCGACCAGTGTTTTGGCGGCGCAAGAGTGTCTTATACGTATGAGGCTCCAGACGCCAACGGACGGATGTTCGAGGTCAATTGCCGAATGACGCCGCTGACCGGCCCGGACAGGAGCATTATCGGGGCTGTTCTCGTTTTGAGCATGCAACCCATGTTTGCCAGCATGGCATAACGGCCTGAATGGGTTGGCTGTCCTTCACAGTCCTTCTGCGCCGGAATTGATCCTCGGGATCATTGCCTCTGTTGAAAGTTCTCCGGTCATCGCTTTCGAAAGAGCTGTGCGAGAAAGTGATTTTACGCGGATTTTGTGCTTCGATTTCTTTTACGTTTACGTTAACGTCAGTATTTGTTAGGTGAGAAGCCAAATCCTGTCACATCCCGGCTCGACTTCGTCTGCGTCATTTGTCAAACAGGATGAAACGGCCGCAAGGCCAGCAGGTGTGTCTGGAGGGAGGATAGATGTGTCCGGTTTCCAGGGCCACGCCCGATGTTGGATTGATCTGACGCATCTGCCTCTATAGGGCATCGCCGGATCAAAGAGGTGAGGACGTCTGATGACTGATGTGAATGAGCTTCCCGAGCGCGAAAGCATGGAATTTGATGTGGTGATCGTGGGCGCGGGACCAGCTGGCCTGTCGGCCGCTATCCGGCTCAAGCAGGTCAATCCAGAACTCACGGTTGTTGTTCTGGAAAAAGGCGGAGAAGTCGGGGCCCACATCCTCTCCGGCGCGGTGGTTGATCCGATCGGTGTCGACAAGCTCATTCCCGATTGGCGCGATGATCCCGATCATCCGTTCAAGACGCCGGTCAGCGCCGATCATTTTCTGGTGCTCGGGCCGGCAGGTTCGGTCAGGTTGCCGAATTTCCTGATGCCGCCGCTGATGAACAATCATGGCAATTTCATTGTTTCGCTTTCCAACGTGACCAAATGGCTTGGTGAGCGGGCCGAGGCGCTGGGCGTGGAAATCTATCCGGGCTTTGCTGCCACCGAAGTTCTGACCAATGATGAGGGTGCGGTGATCGGCGTTGCCACCGGCGACATGGGTGTTGAGCGAAATGGCGAGCCCGGCCCGAACTATGCCCGCGGCATGGCACTCTTGGGCAAATATGTGCTGATTGGCGAGGGCGTGCGTGGTTCGCTGGCCAAGCAGTTGATTTCAAAGTTCAAGCTCGACGAAGGACGTGAACCGCAGAAATACGGCATCGGCCTGAAAGAGCTGTGGGAGGTCAAGCCGGAGCACCACAAGCCCGGTCTGGTGCAGCATTCGTTCGGCTGGCCGCTGGATCTGAAAACCGGTGGCGGGTCGTTTCTGTATCACCTCGAGGACAATCAGGTGGCCGTCGGCTTCGTCGTTCACCTCAACTACAAGAACCCATGGCTGTCCCCGTTCGAGGAGTTTCAACGCTTCAAGACCCACGCGGCGATTGCGCCGGTGTTCGAGGGCGCCAAACGTCTGGGTTACGGTGCACGGGCAATTTCGGAAGGCGGCTGGCAGTCTGTGCCCAAGCTCGCATTCCCGGGCGGCGCTCTGATCGGCTGTTCGGCCGGTTTCGTCAATGTCGCTCGCATCAAGGGATCGCACAATGCGGTGCTGTCGGGGATGATGGCGGCAGAACATGCCGCGGAAGCGATTGCCGCAGGCCGGGCGCAGGACACGCTGGATGGCTACGATGCGGCATGGCAGGCATCGGAAATCGGCAAGGATCTGAAAAGGGTTCGTAACGTCAAGCCGTTGTGGTCGAAACTGGGCACCATCGGCGGTGTTGCGCTTGGCGGGCTCGACATGTGGCTCAATACGCTGTTCGGCGTCTCTCCCTTTGGGACGATGAGCCACGGCAAGCCCGACTACGCAGCCCTTGAACCGGCGGCACAGCACAAGAAAATCGATTATCCAAAGCCGGATGGCGTGCTGACATTTGACCGGTTGTCTTCGGTGTTTTTGTCCAACACCAATCACGAGGAAAATGAGCCGGTGCATCTGCAGGTCAAGGATCTGGCATTGCAGAAGACATCAGAACTCGAAGTCTATGGTGGGCCTTCTGGTCGATACTGCCCGGCCGGTGTTTATGAATGGGTGGAAACCAACGGTGTGCCGACCTTCGTGATCAACGCGCAGAACTGCGTGCACTGCAAGACCTGCGACATCAAGGACCCGAACCAGAACATCAACTGGGTCCCGCCACAGGGCGGCGAGGGGCCGGTTTATACAAATATGTGAGGGAGCGGCGGCGCGCTTGTATTGGATAATACGGCGCCATGCTGACGAAATGGAAACAGGCGGGATCTGATGATCCCGCCTGTTTTCGTATTTGCTACTGAAACGCTGTCTCGAAAAAGCTTCTGAGTTTGCGTGAATGCAGCCGTTCTGGCGGCATGGCTGCGAGCTTCTGCATCGCCAGCAGTCCGATCTGAAGGTGCTGGTTGACTTGCGTCTTGTAGAAGGCCGAGGCCATGCCGGGCAGTTTGAGTTCGCCATGCAGCGGCTTGTCGGAGACGCAGAGTAATGTTCCGTAAGGCACGCGGAAGCGGAAGCCGTTGGCGGCGATGGTGGCCGATTCCATGTCGAGCGCGATGGCGCGCGATTGTGACAGCCGTTGCACCGGGCCGCGCTGGTCTCTGAGTTCCCAGTTGCGATTGTCGATGGTGGCAACCGTGCCGGTGCGCATGATGCGCTTGAGGTCGTAGCCATCAAGGCCAGTGACTTCCGCAACCGCATCCTGCACTGCCACCTGCACCTCAGCCAGCGCCGGGATCGGTACCCAGGCAGGCAGGTCATCATCAAGCACGTGATCCTCACGGACATAGGCGTGGGCCAGCACGTAATCACCCAGCGCCTGGCTGTTGCGCAAACCGGCACAATGGCCCAGCATCAGCCAGGCATGCGGGCGCAGCACCGCGATATGGTCGGTGATGGTCTTGGCGTTGGACGGGCCGACGCCGATATTGACCATGGTGATGCCGCCATGCCCCTTGCGCTTCAAGTGATAGGCGGGCATCTGCGGTAGCCGTGGCGGGGCGACGCCCTCGGTGGGGCTGCCATGGCCTGACGGCGTGATCAGGTTCCCAGGTTCGACAAAAAACTCGTAATCGCTGTTGCCCTCTGACATCAGGGAGCGTGCGTGAGCGCAGAATTCGTCGATGTAGAACTGATAATTGGTGAACAGCACGAAATTCTGGAAATGGTCCGGCGCGGTGGCGGTATAATGGGACAGACGCGCCAGTGAATAATCGATGCGTTGCGCCTTGAACGGCGCCAGCGGCAGCAATTCGCCGGGGCCGGGTTCATAAAGTCCGTTGACGATTTCATCGTCAGTGGTGGCGAGGTCAGGTGTGTCGAACAGGTCGCGCAGCGGCATGTTGAGTTTTTCAGCCACCGCCGCTTCCACATAGGCACCTTCGCCAAAGGCAAAATGCAGCGGGATCGGGGTGTCGGATTCCGAAATCGTCAAAGGTGTGCCGTGATTGCGCAACAACAGCTCAAACTGTGTTGTCAGGTAGCTGCGAAACAGGGATGGCCGGGTGATTGTCGCGGCGTAACGGCCGGGAGAGACAACATGACCGTAGGATAGCCGGGAATCGACCCTTCCGAAGGATGTCGTCTCAAAGCTTATCTGCGGGTAGAAGGCACGATAGCGGCCTGTTGGCTTTTCTGTCGCAAGGCTTTGGAAGGCCTCACATAAAAACCGGGTGTTTCGATCATAAATGGCTTCGAGTGCAGCAACCGCACTGGCCGCATCGGAAAATTCCTGCGGTTCGATCGGGTCGGGTGACGTGAAGCCATTGGCTATGTGGGAAGAGATTCGCTGGTTCATGCATCATTATATACGAGAAAAATTCACAAGGAGAAGACAGTTGCTGCCGAAAGGACTTTCAGCCCGATGCGTGGATACTGTTCCGCCGCTCGCCAACACACCGCTTCGGGGCTTCCGTGCTCAGCGGTTGTTGCGCTGCAGGCTTACATAAAGAACGTAACCTGCTCCCGAGAGCCCGGATCCCTTGTCGCCGGTTTGGGCATAGGCATAGGCGCCGACGGGGCCGACCAGGAAGCTGACAAGAGCGGTAATGCGCAACAGGGTGGTGATGGTGTGTTGAATTTGGATACTCATGAAATCAATCCTTTGAAGCGGTCTCAGCGCGAAGCAGTGCAATTCAGGTCGGGATGAAAAATGCAGGCGTCGATTGCGCCGTTTTGCCATCCATGCTGGCGGCGCCCGCTATTGGCGACGGCCGCTGCCATCAGCAGTGCGAAGATCACGAAGATCAGGCATATGATGATGAAGCGTCGTGTTAGCGTGGCCATGCGTCTGTTCCCCTTGTTGTGAGGAGACATTCGCATCTGCCGGCTGAACGGCACCTGAGACGGCTGTTCATCTGGCGTTCAAAGAGATTAACCGGCCACTAGGACTTGTCTTTGCAAGCCGCCAAGCTGCAGGCGTGGGAATTGTTTACCAATTGGTCAGGTTGTCAGCTGAAAGTTCGGCGCTGAATGGAGCCATTATTAGAAAATAAAACCATGCCGTTCATGATTGGCCTTGCTAATCAAAAGGCATGAAATATGCGAAGGCCTGAGGACGACATCACGGACGGTCCAATTCAACGTCCAACGCTCGATCGCCTGCTTCGCTTCGATCGCCGCACCGAAGCGCGATACGAAGCTGAGCACGGGAGCGCGCGGGCGGGCCATCTGCGCCACACCATCATCTTCGGGGTTCTGCTCTATATCCTGCACGACGTCTCAACATACCTGCTGTTGCCGGATCATTACCCGATCATCGTTCTCGCAACCGTGTTTGTGATTGTGCCGTTTTCGCTCCTGGTGGCCTATAGCGTTGCAAAGGTCTCGGCTGAAATACGGGAGGTCATGGTTCTCGGGGCCATTCTGACAGCGACAATCTTGCCGGTGTTCATGCTGTATTATTCGAATGCGCCGCACAGCACCCATATGAATGCTGAAGTGATCCTGTGCATCGTTTTTGCAAACATGGTGATGGCGCTGAGGTTTCGGTATGCCCTGATCTACTCATCCCTGGCCTTGTCCGGGGCAGTATTTGCAGTCCTGATGAAGCAGGGCGTTGATCCCGACCTGAAAGCCGCATTGTGTTTTCAGTTCGCAAGCGTGTGGCTGCTGACTATCTATTCGAACTACCTGTTCGAGCGGCAGCGCTGCATGGATTATTGCGTTTCGCTGGAAGCGAGGATGCGGGCCGAAACTGCCGAAACTGCGGAAAAGCAGTTCCAGGAAATGTCGAAAACAGACGCTCTGACCGGCTTGCCCAACCGGCGCTTTCTGGATGAGCGGCTGGAGGAATGGTTCTCCGGTGACCGGTCGGCGGCGGTGATGATGATCGACATTGACCATTTCAAGCTCTTCAATGATACGCTTGGCCATCCGGCAGGTGATGAATGTCTGAAGCTGATCGCAAATGCGTTCCAAAGCGCATTCTCGGAACCGGATCTGTTCTGTGCGCGGTTCGGCGGCGAGGAGTTCATTGTCGCGATCAGGGATGCGGAAGAACTGCAGGTCCGCCGCCTCGCCAATGTGGTGGTCAGGTCCATCGAGGCTCTAGGAATCGCCCATCCCGGCCGCAGCGACGGGGTGGAGGTGGTGACAGTTAGTGTTGGGGTGGCCCTGAAGTCCACGGCGGAACCGGTGTCGCAAGATGAGGTGCTGTCCCAGGCAGATGAAGCGCTCTATCAGGCCAAACGACGGGGACGAAACCGTTTTGTCATGCGCTCCGAGGTCACAGCCCCAAGAATCACGGTGAACTCGTAATCCGGTTTCCGTACGTATCTCGACATGCCGCTTCCCAAAGTTCAAGCGCCTTAATGCCGGCGATCATCGATGCCGAGGGGCCGGATGGAGAGCCGATACCGGTTTTTGAATCCGGCGCCATGCTGCAATATCCCGGCCGCAAGTTCGGCAAGTTCTATCCGTCCGACGAGCGCGCCCGCACGGAAGCCGATCAATGGCTGTTCTGGCAGATGGGCGGGCTGGGCCCGATGGCTGCAGCATCGGCATTGAGTATCGCAAGAACCAGGCTGACGACAAGGATGCGCGGAAGGTTCTGTTCGGTCAAAAGGCGCTGAAGTTGCGCATCAATAAGATGAGACCCGCGCCAGGTTGCCTGGGCGGGTCTCATCATTGTCGGCTTCAACGGTTGCAACGGTTACATTTTGGACCAGTTTCGCGACCTGCACAAAATTCCCAGTACGCAGCCTTTCATTTTCATGCTGTTTCCGGAGATTGCGGCAGACCCTGAATAGGTCTTGTCTTTTTTGGATCCGTGATCGTACCGGAATAATCTCAGTTCCAAATATTACTGCCGTTGCCAGTTTTCACCCTTGCAAAGCACCATAAGGACACAGCCTTCCAGTTTCATAGAATTTCCAGTGACCTTGGCACGGCCGGAATAGATCTTGTCCTCCGCCAAATCGTTCAATGTCCCAGTGTAGGAAGCTCCCTTTTTCATGAGCTTCCCGACACTTCTGCCGGCAAATTCGCCTGACACTGCTTTTGCACAGTAGCTGCTGCCACATTTGGAAAATGCGACCAGTGCGCCGGTTGATGGCCTCAACCAAGTGCCTTCGATCGGGTCTGCGAGCGCCGGAGCGGTCATGGCGGCGACAAGCGCGCCAGCTACAATCAATTTGCGGATCATGATGTTCCTCCCAGGATAAACGCGCTTCCTCAAGCGCATTTCTTACTTAGCTCGCAATTACGTAAAGGTAAACTGGGGTTTCAGGCGTCATACTGACCTTCTGAGGAGGTTCAGATGGCGGGTTTTTGGCCTAACTTTTGGTGGTCCGATCATATTTTCAGAAAATGCGATGCATCTTTGGTTAGCGGTTCGTATCTTTTTTGGCGCGGCTGAAAACACCGAATTCGGACGGTTTAGCCGGAACCCAACGGCTTGGATGTTTAACAAAATCGCAAATTTACCAAGCGTTTGGACTTTGTTCGTCTCCAGTTAAGCATGCAATTTAACTCGCTTTTTAATCGATAGCGTCACACTCCAATCCAACAAGACAGCGCCGGACCAAACCGGACGCAAGCATCATTGAGACGGCTTCTCAGGAGCTGACAGGGACAACGAAACAAACGCAATTACAGGGACTGAAAAAATGGCACTTTATGAAATTCACGATCAAGATCAGGCAATTATCGGCGGCGAAGCCAAGGCTGACGTTTTCTGCGAAATGGGTCTGATGTATGCGACCGGACGCGAATGCGAAGTCGATTACATTGCCGCTCACAAGTGGCTCAACATTGCAGCGATCAAGGGCTCGGACCGGGCAGCAACGCTGCGCGCCGAACTGGCTGAAAGCATGAGCAAGACCGAACTTGCGAGCGCCCTGCGCGCTGCACGCGAATGGATGACCATGCATTGATTTGGGCATTGAGCCTAAAAGGCCTTTGCTCGAAAGAGCGCTCATCCGGGCGACCGCAGACGACCATTCTGAAGACTTTACCTCGAGGGGAACGAGGCGGGGGCCATAATTCCGGGCAAAACGGAGAGGCTTTCACATAGGCCGCGATTGACCATAACCGGTCGGTCGCGGCTTTTTTTGTTGCAGGTCGCAGCGCCTATTCAGCCCAGCTCTGCCACAGTCTCCGCCAGAGCCTGTTTGAACAGCCCGATCTCCGATTCCGGCCCTGTCGATATGCGAATGCAGCGGTTAAGTGGTGCGACACCCGGCATGCGGATGAACACGCCACGACTGACCAGACCATCGAGGATTGCCTTGGCGTAAGCCGCATCGCGGTCGCAATCGATGGTGACGAAATTGGTGGCCGACGGGATCGGTTTGAACCCGTGGCTCTCTGCGATTGCTGCTATGCGGTCGCTCGATGCGGCAACCTGGGCAAGGACATGAGCGAGCCAGTTCTGGTCTTTGAGCGCTGCAAGGGCTGCGGCCTGGCCCAGACGGTTGACGCCAAAATGATTTCGCACCCGGTGAAACCGCGACACAGTCTCCTCAACGCCGAAGACATAGCCAACACGCTGACCGGCGAGGCCATAGGCTTTTGAGAATGTGCGGAACCGAAGCACGTTGGGCATGTCGGCCAAGGCCGCGATGGTGGGGATTGCCGAGGCAGGGGCGGTTTCGCCATAGGCTTCGTCGAGCACCAGCATGGTGGTTTCGGGCAGCGCCTTGGCGAAGGCGGTCACCGCTTCGGCCGAGTGCCAGGTGCCCATCGGGTTGTCAGGATTGGAGAGATAGACCAGGGCAGCGTTTTCGCGGCGCACGGCCTCCAACAGCGCGTCCAGATCCTCACGGTCATCGCGGTAAGGCACTGCCACCAGTCTGCCGCCGAAGCCCGCAACATGGAAATTGAAGGTCGGATAGGCGCCAAGCGAGGTGACCACCGGGGTTCCCGGTTCCACGATCAGCCGGACGATCAGACCCAACAACCCGTCAATGCCTTCGCCAACCACCACCCGTTCGGGTGCCAGACCGAGATGCGCGCCAAGCGCCATCCGCAAATCATGGTTTTCCGGATCGGCATATTGCCAGCAAATCTGCGCTTCGCGGGTGATTGCCTCGATCACCGACGGCGCAGGCCCGAAACCGCTTTCATTGGCACCGAGCCGGGCTACGAATTTTTCGCCCCGCGCCCGCTCCTGGGTTTCCGGCCCGACAAACGGCACGGTCGGCGGCAGCGATTCGGCAAGAGCGGTGAAGCGGGGAAAAGCGGGCATGGCGAGGTCCGTCGTGAATGAATGGCTGGAAATTCCTAGCGGCAATAGGGCAGGGCTTCAAGCGGGTAGTAGGTGCGGGTGACACGATGCCCAATCTCCCCCCCTTGCGGGGGAGATGTCACGAAGTGACAGAGGGGGGTAGAACTGCGTCGCCCGCCATGCCCAGCGGAATAATCAGCCCCCCCTCTGTCGGCGATGCCGACATCTCCCCCGCAAGTGGGGAGATTAGGGACTGCTGAGCTTGCTGCGCCTGCCTCTCCCCTTGGTGGGAGAGGCTTCGGAGCGTTGGCCGACGGCCAGAAATCGATGAAGTCGATTTCAGCGAACGAAGGCCTGAGCGCGACGCCGCGGGAAGGCGATCACGGCCTTGGACCGAAGGGCCAAGTCGTAGATTTTGTAGGTGAGGGGGCCAATGGCGTGGAAACTAAAACGATCCCCTCACCTGCAATTTCTAGCGCTTGGCTGCGCCAAGGCACTGAAATTGCTTCCTCTCCCACTAAGGGAGAAGCAGGGGCGGCAATCACCTTACCCCAAAATCCCACCCCGTTTCATACCCACCCGCATTCCCCATGCCATGCTTGTCCCGCCTTCCGTCAGATCGGATGCGCCGGGTGTACGGAGCCCGGAGCGGCGGCAGGCGGTGGTGTTTTGCGCGGGGCTGTTCCGTAACCTCGCGCAAAAAGGATCCGGAACAGGGCATCCCGGCCGACCCGCCCTATTGAAGCGGGAACGCCGGCGCCGGACTTGAAGCGGGCCCGGTTCCCGCGTCCGGTGGGCCTGAAGGCTGACGGGATCACAAGATCCCGGATTACCTTCGGGATGGGCGGGTTCGGCGTCGGGCGTCGAACGATTACGACCGTCCGCTGCGCGTGCCGTGAGACCTGATTCTGGAGAGCCCTGCGCCCGGAAGGCGCAAGGTCCGGCCACGGCGGGGCGCGCCCACACGCGCCAAAGCCAACACCCATTCCATCCATCACGGGCCGTGTGTCCGTGCGCGCCCCGCATTCCGGTTCACACCGGAGGTCCCGAATGCCCGACACCGACGGCGGATCATTTCGCGCGCGGGATTTTGGCGTGGGTGGCGACTTGAGTGCAGCGCTTTGCGTGGCGGCCCGGAGCGGCTATGACGAAGGTCCCGACCATGCACCGAGTCTGCGCATTTGCCCCCTTTTGCTGAAACCATCCTTGTTGTTTTTACGCTGATCGCCATCGGTTATGGCGCAGCGGCGTTGCGCATACTTGAGCCCAAGACGGGGGATGGGCTGCTGGATTTCGTGTTCACCATCGCTGTGCCGCTGCTGCTGTTTCGTACCATTGCCACAGCCACTTTTGATCATGGCGCGCCCTGGGCCTTGTGGCTGACCTATTTCACCGCCGTGCTGGTGACATGGACTGTCGGGCATGTTGTCATTCGCTCAGGGTTTGGCCGTGATGCGCGATCCGGAGTCGTGGCTGGCGTGGCGGCGGCGTTCTCCAATCTGATGCTGCTTGGAATTCCGTTCATATCGGGCGTCTATGGGGAGCCGGGACTGGCGGTTCTGTCACAGATCGTCTCCATTCACCTGCCGATCATGATGGCCGCATCGATTATTCTTTTTGAATGGGCGCTCAAGCGCGACGGCGCCGATTCCGAGCCCAAAACCGCGATGAGCCTGATAACGGGCTTTGTCCGACAGCTGCTCTCCAATCCGTTGATCATCGGCATTCTGGGCGGCTTTCTGGTTCGAATTTCGGGCTTTGTTATCCCGGTTGTCGTCGACCGGGTGGTTCTCAGCCTGGCAAGTGTTGCCGGGCCGCTGGCGTTGTTTGCCATGGGAATTTCGCTGCGCGGCTATGGCATTAGGGGGCAGGTGCCGCAGGCGCTGGCCGTGGTGTCGTTGAAACTTTTTCTGATGCCTGCGGTGGCGCTGGCCATGGCGTTGCTGCTTGATCTGCCCGATATGCAAGCCAAGGTGGCAATCATTGCGGCAGCCTTGCCTGGAGGGGTCAATGCATGGCTGATTGCCAACCGTTTGGGAACCGGCCAGCGGCTTACGTCAACTGCGATGACGCTGGGGACGGCGATGGCGGCACTTTCAACCGGGTTCTGGCTCATCATCGCCGAAGCGGTCTTGTGATCTGAAGGCTCCCGCGCTGGATGCGTTGTTTTGGTTTCGTTTGTTTTCTTTTGACATTCGTTATTGTTTCGAATTAAAAAATTACGACGATACCACCTGACAGGGGAACTCAATGGCGCAGGACAGACTCTACGACGTTTTCGTCATTGGCGGCGGCATCAATGGATGTGGCATCGCCCGCGACGCTATTGGTCGTGGCTATTCGGTGTTCCTGGCGGAGATGAACGATCTGGCTTCGGGGACATCGTCCTGGTCGTCAAAGCTCATTCATGGCGGCTTCCGATATCTTGAATATTATGAATTCCGGCTGGTGCGTGAGGCGCTGAGCGAGCGCGAAGTTCTGCTCTCCAACGCGCCACATATCATCTGGCCAATGCGGTTCGTTCTGCCGCACCACAAAGATATGCGGCCGGCCTGGCTGCTAAGGCTCGGCCTGTTCCTCTATGATCATATCGGGACGCGCAAGTTGCTTCCGGGCACCAAGACGGTGGATTTGAAAACATCCCCAATGGGTAAACCGCTGAAGCCGATATTCTCCAAGGGATTTGAGTATTCCGATTGCTGGGTCAATGACGCCCGGCTTGTCGTGCTCAACGCGCGCGATGCGGCAGACCGGGGTGCTGACATCCGGACACGCGCGGAAGTGGTTGCGGCAGAGCGCAAGGATGGAATCTGGGAAGTCACAGTTGAGAACCGAACCACTGGCGTCCGCGAAACGGTGAAGGCACGGTTGCTCGTTAATGCCGGTGGCCCGTGGGTTGACCGGATCCTGTCAGGTGTCGTTGGCCGCAATGATGCGCACAATGTGCGGCTTGTGCAGGGCAGTCACATCGTGGTGCCGAAACTGCATGATCATGACCGGGCCTATATCTTTCAAAATGGCGACGGACGCATCATCTTTGCGCTTCCCTATGAAGAAGATTTTACCCTGATCGGCACCACCGATCAGGACTACAAGGGTGATCCGAAAGACGTTGCCATCACCGATCCGGAAATTGACTATCTGTGTGCGGCGGCGAGCGAATATTTTGCCAAGCCGGTCGAGCGCTCTTCCATCGTCTGGACCTATTCCGGTGTCCGCCCGCTGTATGATGATGGCGCTTCGGAAGCGCAGGAAGCAACGCGCGATTATGTGCTCAAGCCGGATCCGGCCGAGGGCGCGCCGCTGATCAATATTTTCGGCGGCAAGATCACCACATACCGCAGATTGTCGGAATCAATGCTGGAATTGATCGAGGCGCGGCTTGGCAAGAAGGCGGCGGCCTGGACCCACAGGGCAGCACTTCCCGGCGGCGATTTCCCGGCTGACGGGTTCGATGCCCAGGTGGCACGATTGCAGGCAGACTATCCGTTTCTGGACCCCAACCAAGCCCGGCGTTATGTCCGCCAGTATGGCACAAGGGCATGGGTTTTGCTCGGCGATATCAAGACGCGTGAGGATCTGGGGCAGCACTTTGGCTATGGCCTTTATGCGCTGGAAGTGGATTACCTGATGACGCAGGAATGGGCGATGGAAGCGGCTGACGTGATCTGGCGGCGTACCAAACGCGGGATTCGTCTCGATGAAGCCCAAGTTTTGGTACTGGATACCTACATGACGGCGAAGCGAGCAGCATAAGTTTGGCGCTGTCGATTGCGGTGGTCTTTTCCTTGACGCCGAATTGAGATCAAATGCGTAGAGCAGGGGGAGGACTGTATGAGCGGATATATTCTGGCGATTGATCAGGGCACCACGTCGAGCCGTGCCATCGTCTTTGACGGCGAGATGCGGATCGCCGGTTCTGGCCAAAAGGAATTCACCCAGATCTATCCGCAATCAGGCTGGGTTGAGCACGATCCGGAGGAGATCTGGAAAACGGTTGTCTGGACGGTCAAACAGGCGCTGAAAAATGCGAGCGTTGAAGCGACTGACATTTCGGCGATCGGCATTACCAACCAGCGCGAAACCGTGGTGGTGTGGGATCGCGAAACCGGCAAACCGATCCACAATGCCATTGTCTGGCAGGATCGCCGTACGGCGTCCTATTGCGAAAAGCTCAAGCGTCAGGACCTGGAAAAGACCTTCACTGCCAAGACCGGTCTTCTGCTCGATCCGTATTTTTCAGGCACCAAACTGTCGTGGATGCTGGCTAATGTGAAGGGAGCCCGGGTGCGCGCCGCGCGCGGTGAACTGTGCTTTGGCACTATCGATACATTTCTGATCTGGCGGCTGACGGGTGGCAAGTCGTTCGTCACCGACGCGACCAATGCGTCACGCACGCTGATGTTCAACATCGAAACCCAGGAATGGGATGCCGAGCTGCTGAAAATCCTGCAAATTCCGGCTGATATGCTGCCGGAGGTGAAGGATTGCGCGGCGGATTTCGGAATCACCGAGAAATCGCTGTTTGGTGCTGAAATCCCGATCCTCGGTGTCGCCGGTGATCAGCAGGCTGCGACCATCGGCCAGGCCTGTTTTGAGCCGGGGATGCTGAAATCGACTTACGGGACGGGGTGTTTCGCGCTTTTGAACACCGGCGAGGACATGGTCCGCTCGAAAAACCGGCTTTTGACCACGGTCGCCTACCGGCTCGACGGCAGGGTCACCTATGCGCTGGAGGGTTCGATCTTCATTGCGGGCGCTGCGGTGCAATGGTTGCGTGACGGCATCAAGGTGATCAAGAAGGCCGAGCACAGCGGCGATCTGGCTGCGGAAGCCGACCCAACCCAGGATGTGTATCTGGTTCCAGCCTTTACCGGGCTTGGCGCGCCGCATTGGGATGCCGAGGCGCGTGGTGCGATCTTTGGCATGACCCGGAATACCGGCCCGGCGGAGTTTGCCCGCGCGGCGCTGGAGGCGGTTTGTTATCAGACTCGCGATCTGCTCGATGCGATGCACAAGGACTGGAAAAGCTCAGATGCTGATACGGTTTTGCGCGTCGATGGCGGTATGGTGGCGTCCGACTGGACCATGCAACGGCTTGCCGACATACTCGACGCGCCGGTGGACCGTCCAACCATTCTTGAAACCACGGCACTTGGCGCTGCCTGGCTTGCAGGGCAACGTGCAGGTGTCTGGCCCAAGCAGGCAGCCTTCGCCAAGGCCTGGAAGCGCGACAGGCAGTTCAAGCCTGAAATGAACGATAAAACTCGCAATGCAAAGCTGAAAGGCTGGCGCGACGCGGTGCGGCGAACGCTGAGCTAGTGGTGCAATCCTGACAGATGGTTCCCATCTGTCAGGACAAATCGCCCCACCAGATCAATAGCTTGTGGGCTGACTTTTCGAAACAGATGGGTATCATCTGTTTCGGTCAGACCACTAGCCGGTCCTGCAGGCACTCGATTGGAATATTTGCCACCGACTGCAGGACCAGCCGGTGGCAGTTTTGTTCTAGCTGTGCCGTTATCCTAAAGGCTGGATCACGGCTGCCAGATGGGCCTGACGTTTTGCGTCCGCGCAACTACATCAGATGCCTGGTGAACCAGCCGCATTGCTCCGGCGCCGAGATGGCAAAGGCTTCGTCGACATAGGCGTCGAAATGGCCGCAATCGAGGATCAGCAGCTTTTTGGGTTCAAGGGCCTGTTCATAGGCTTTCAGGGTGAGGTCTGCGGGGGTCAGGTGATCCTTGTTGCCAATGACGATCATCAGCGGTGTCGGTGCGATGCGGGTAATGTATTCGCCAGGTTCATATTCGGTGAACATCTCCATCGACCGCAGGGTGATCTCGTTTTGCCATCTTCCGAGGTTTTCCGGTGATAGCGTTGTGAAGAAAGTCAGGCTGTCTTGGGTAGGCAACGCGCAGGGGCCTCCGTCTTCAGAGACAACCGGCAGGGTTAGTGGCGCCGCGCCGGAAAGACGTCCGGCGCGGTCGGCGGCAAAACCTTCGCGCAGACCGGCCCAGTGATCGCTGCGCACAAGGCGCTGCGCATTGGCCAATCCGGCCACCAGCGGCACTTGAGCGACAACGCATTTGACGCGCCGATCCATCGCCGCAACCACCAGAACATGACCACCGCTGTAGCTTGATCCCCAGATGCCGATTTTGTCGGCATCCACATCATCGCGGCCCTGAACATAGGTAATGGCGTCGCGGAAATCGCGGATCTGCTGGATCGGATCAATCTCGCCCCGAGGAGTGCCGGCGCTGTCGCCCAGATTGCGGTTGTCGTAGACCAGGACGTTCATTCCTGCGGACTGAAAGGCCTTGGCAAAACCTTCCAGATGCATTTCCTTGGTTGCCGAGAAGCCATGGCACATGACGATCGTTGGAGCCGGAACGCTTCCGATCCCGGCGGCAAAGAACCAGCCGGCCAATTTGGTGCCGTCTTCGGTATGAAATGAGATGTCGTGTTTCATGCGATTTCCTCCCGTGCATGCAAGACAGATCGAAGCTAGGCCGGCGGGGTTGCCGGTGCTTGACCGGGAGTGCGCAAATCGCCATCATTTAGTGCGAATTCCTGCGGAGGAGGCGGCCGGAGGAGCATCTGACTTTTCGTCAGTGCGCCGCTATTGGGGAGAACAGCATGGAATGGGCGACAGCGCAGCTTCCGCCAGGAGACCGGTATGAGGCATGGAGACATGCGCTCAACGATACGCATTTGCCATGGAGCCTTGGACGGCCTCAATCGAAACAGTTCTCGGCCGCGTTGCGAAGCCTTGAAGTGGCGGGATTGAGTATTGTCGATTGTGCTTGCGATCCTTGCCACGGTTATCGCGACATGAGGGATATACGCAGCGGAGACGATGGCTGCTTCGGCGTCCTGATGGTGCGCAAGGGGCGTGAACGGGTCGAGCAGGGCGGTGATGTTGTTGAGCTGTCTGCCGGTTCAACGTTCATATGGGATGCAAGTCGACCGATCTCATTCGAGGTTCTGGAGCCGCTGGAAAAATGCACGCTTCTGGTTTCCCGCGACATGCTCAAACGCGAAACAGGCCTTTCGGAACTGCCGGTCGGAGTGCTCGACAGTTCCCGCGGGTTCGGAGCATTGCTGCATGAACGGGCCAGCGGTCTGGGGCCGGTGTTCGCAGAATTCGACGAGCCGGATCAGGCTCGGCTCGGATCAGCCATGCTGATGGACTTGAGCCATGCCATTGAAGGGAGGTCGAGCCCGTTCGCGGTGCCGCCGCGCGTCCGGCTTGTGCAGCGGATCAACCGGATCATCGATACCAATTTTGCCGATCCGGGGCTTGATTTGCGCCGTGTGGCGGACTGTGCAGGCATTTCGATCCGTTATCTGCATCAGGTTCTTGAGGGTGCTGCGGAAACTGCGGGTACTCGGATTGTTCGCCGACGGCTTGAGGCGTTGCGGCATGCCTTATCCGATCCGGCATGGGCAAGCGTCAGCATCACACAGATCGGTTTCGCCAGCGGGTTTTCGAGTGCGACACATATAAGCCGCGTATTTCGCGAGCGCTATGACGAGACACCATCGGAGTTTCGGAAGAAAGCGCTGTCGACGCTGATCCGCTGAGACCTCTCGGTATGTTTCGGTTGAACGAATCGGATCGGGCAGTTTATTCGGCTTGCCCACAGCCTGCGTCTGCCGGATGGGATTTGGGGGGGAATTATGGACGACGCCACACACCGCCATGTGGAATTGAATGGCAACCCGTTCCATTATCTCGAATGGGGCAATGGGGATGCTCCGGTTCTGCTGTTTCTGCACGGATTTCCCGAATATGGAGCGGCATGGACCGAGGTTGCGGAGCGGCTGGCGGATTCGTACCGGTGCATTGCGCCCGACCAGCGCGGATTTGGCCAGAGCTGGTCGCCGCCCGAGGTCGAGGCCTACAATTTGCGTGAACTGGTGGGCGACATGGTCGCGCTGATTGGTGGTCTGGGTGGCCAGCCGGTTACGGTAGTCGGTCACGACTGGGGGGCGGCGGTTGCCTACGGGCTGGCAATGTTCGAGCCGGAACTGGTGTCGCGGCTGGTCATCATCAATGGCGTTCACCCCGTACCGTTCCAGCGTGAACTCGCTGCAGGAGGCGCGCAAACCAAAGCCTCTCAATACATTCTGTTCCTGCGCGCTGAAGGCTCCGAGGACAGATTGTCCGCTGATGATTACCAGGGACTGATGAAGCTGTTTTCGGCACGGATGGATCTGAGCTGGCTGACGCCGAAGCGACTGAAACTTTACAAGGCGGAGTGGTCACGCCCCGGGCGGTTAAAGGCGATGATCAACTGGTATCGGGCTTCTCCCTTGCAGGTAGCCAAACCTGGTGAGCCGTTGACGGATGTTCCGGTGTTTCCAAGAGATAAATTTCAGGTGCGCTGCCCGCATTTGCTGATCTGGGGCGATGATGACACGGCCTTGCTGCCGAGCTGCATCGAAGGGCTGGAGGACTATGCGGCAGATCTGACGGTTCATCATGTGAGCGGCGGAGACCACTGGATTTGCCACCGGAAGCCGGATGTGGTCGCGGGATTGATCAGATCATGGATGGAACAGGCGCTCGAGTGATCCGCTTCGCGCGTGGGAGAAAGGGTGGCTACCCATCTCGACGCCACCAGCAGCGAGTTCCCAAGCCCACACGATGTGGTTAGGATTTGAGCGGGACAATCCCGATTGCAGATCATGGAGAGGAACAAGGCAATGGAGCTTGGTGCATTCTCACTCAGTCTCGCCGTCAAGGATCTGGCGGTATCGAGAGCGTTTTACGAGAAACTCGGATTTACCGTTTTTGGCGGCGATGCCGAACAGGGCTGGCTGATCCTGAACAATGGCGGCTGCGTGATCGGGCTTTTCCAGGGGATGTTCGAGAAGAACATGCTCACCTTCAATCCCGGCTGGCGTGAGAAAGCCGAGCCGATAGAGGAGTTCACCGATGTGCGGGAGCTGCAGAAGCAGCTCAAAGCCACGGGCGTGGCCTTCATGGCGGAGGCGGATGAGGCCAGCAGCGGTCCCGCCAGCTTCATGATCATGGATCCCGACGGCAATCCGATCCTGGTCGATCAGCACCGCTGAGACTGAGGCCAATCAACTTGAGGTGGCAATGGCAGAGCGTTGCCTGTTTCTTGCCGTTTTGATTCCGGTAATCGCTCCACGAGCCTGCTTTCGCAAGCATTCAAGCGTATGCGCATATTTACTTTCGCGGGTATGGAGCCCTACTCTACGAAACTCACACTAACGCCGGGCGTCACCATGCCTGCCAGTTCCTCTGCGTCCCAGTTGGTCAGCCTGACGCAGCCATGACTTTGGGTCTTGCCGATGGTTGAGGGCTCTGGTGTGCCGTGGATGCCGTAGGTGGGCTTGGACAGGGCAATCCAGACTGTGCCGACCGGGCCGTTCGGTCCTGGCGGGACCTGCAGGATCTTGTCGTTGTCACCCTGCTTGAAGTTGATCTTCGGATTATAGGTGTAGCCGGGATTGCGCGCCACGCGCTCAATGGTGACATCACCGGAAGGCGAGGGCGTGTCGCTGGATCCGATGGTGGCAGGGTATGCAGCCAGAAGCTTGCCACTTGCGTCATAGGCGCGAACCTGTTTGCGGGCTTTGTCAGCAATGATCCGGGTGACAGTCCCGCTCTTCTTCTCGCCCGTTGCCACAACCTTGATCTGCACGCCGGGCAGGGTGAAATCGACACCGGGGTTGAGGGCCTTGAGGTAGGTCTCATCCATGTGAAAGCGTTCCGCCAGCATCTCGACGGTCGAGGTATAGGCCAGACGGTCCAGACGCGCCTTTTCGGCGTAGTCAGACGGGATCGAAGCGATGAACGGGCCGGCGGCGTCTTCTGCGCTGATGGTGTAGGTCGCAAATGCCAGGCCGCCAGCCGCAGCCAGGCGGCTGACGATCAGATCGGTGTCGGCAGGGTCGATCCGCTCGCCGGTGGCTTCATACCAGGAATCCAGAGCCTTGTTGACGTTTGAGCCCATGCGACCGTCGATTACGCCGGGGGAAACGCCGTTGCGGTCAAGGTAGACCTGAAGGGCTGTTACTTGCGCTTTTGACAAAGCCGGAGTTATTGGCGTCGGCTTGGCGGTTTGCTCGACCGGTGAAGGTTCCTCCACCGCCGGAACCTCGATGATTTTCGGACGGGTGGGCACCGTGCCGGTTGTCGGGTTGAGGTCGCGGCGTTCTATGCGGGCGCGAGGCGCTTCGGGAAATGCGTCTCGAGAAGTCTGTTCAGGAGGTGGTGGTGGCCGATTGGGAAACTGTGAAGGCTCGATCCGGCGTTCAGCGCCGCGCTGCCCGGTGCCGTTTTGCTCCTGGTACTGCCAAGCCGGGACCTCGAAGCCGATCACCTTGTTCCAGTTATCGACGAGCAGCCTGCGGCCCTGATTGTCGATGATAATACGAACCGACCCGGCTTCGGGGATATCACGCATCAACTGACCATCGACGGTGACGAGAACCATGCGTTGCCCGTCATATTGGTCAGCAAAGGCCGGCACAGCGGAGATCGGTCCGACAGCAAACAATGCTGCGGTCAAGAATGCTGCTGCGGGGCGAAATCGGAAGGTGGTCATCATGTGGTCAACCTGTGGCTTAAGCGACAATAATGCACGCATCATTGTCAGAGTCTGCTGAATGCAAGCTGAACAAACTTCTGAAAACGGACCTCAGTAAGGCAAACCGACATAGTTTTCCGCAAGTGCGGTTTTCATGGCTTCCGAACCAAGCGTGTAGGCAAGCTCTGACTCCATGATCCGGGTCTCGAAAGGGGCCTGATCCGGGAACCGGTGCAGCATGGTGGTCATCCACCAGGAAAAGCGAACCGCTTTCCAGACTCTGCCCAGAGCCCGTTCGGAATAGGCGTCGAGCAGCGAAGTGTCACGCTCGAGGAAGTGCCCTCTAAGCCCCTCGAACAGATAATGCACATCGGAAGCAGCCAGATTTAGTCCCTTGGCACCGGTCGGGGGAACAATGTGGGCTGCATCACCGACCAGGAAAAGATTGCCAAAACGCATCGGTTCGGCGACGAAAGATCGAAGCGGTGCAATGGATTTTTCGAAAGAGGGCCCGCTGGTCAGGGTTTCGGCAATTTCCGGCGGTAGCCGGCGGCGCAATTCGGTCCAGAACTGGTCATCGGACCAGGCCTCGATACTGTCACCGGCGTTGCACTGGAGATAATACCTGCTCCTTGTCTGTGAGCGCATGGAGCACAGCGCAAAACCGCGGGAATGACTGGCATAGATCAACTCGTCACTCACCGGAGGCACGTCGGCAAGGATTCCAAGCCAACCGAAGGGGTAAATCTTCTCGAACGTGCGGATTGCATTTTCCGGTACCGAACGCCTGCTTGCGCCGTGAAAGCCGTCGCAGCCAGCGATGAACCGACAATCGATCCGGGCGTCCTCGCCGTCTATGCGGCAGGTGACAAAGGGTTTGTCGCCATCAAAATCATGCAGTTCGACAGCCTCGGCCATGTAGTGGGTCACGCCGCCAGTTTCTGCACGCCGGTCGACAAGGTCCTTGGTCACTTCTGTCTGACCATAAACCATGACGCTCTTGCCGCCGGTCAATTTGGCGAGGTCTATGTGGTGGGTTTCGTTCTCACAGGTGATGGTGAAACCATCATGCACCAGGCCTTGGTCATGCATCCGGCCGCCAACGCCGGCATCTTCCAGCAATTTCACGGTGCCCTGCTCGAGAACACCCGCACGTACCCGCGACAAGACATGGTCAAGGCTTGAGCGTTCCAGAACTATCGTGTCGATGCCGCTGTCGTTCAACAATTGCCCCAGCAAAAGCCCCGACGGCCCCGCGCCGATGATGCAGACCTGGGTGGATAAAGCCTTCATGCGGGCTCTCCTATGTGTTCAATTGACTGGATCAAGGCGCAGGCGGCAGACAGGCTGGCTGCTGTGGTTTCGCAGATTTGCGGCAGGATCATCCATTCCAGCATCCACGCAGCACCGGAGCGCTCCATCTCGTGGATCTGCGCGTGATGCATGCCGGAAATGAGCGTCGCATTGAAACGCGCCAGGGTGACCAGCCGTTCGGCGTTCACCGGATTTTGCTTGTGTGGCATGGCAGACGACGATCCGCCTCCAGACAGCTGGATATCAGATCCACCGCGCAACGCCATCAAGGCGATGTCCTGTCCAATTTTACCAAGGCTTCCGGCAAGTTCAGACATCCAGCTGGCGTGGGCAATCATTGGTCCGCGGGTTGAATGCCAACTATGCCCGACCCAGCGGATTTCAAGCTGGTCCGCAATGGTTTGAGCTACAGTGTTGGCTTTGTCGCCAAGCGCTTGCAGATCGCCCACCGCGCCGCCGAACTGGAGAATGTTCGTGCGGTGCCGGAGGTCGGGGAGGCGACCGCGCAGAGTTTCGAGCGGTGCCTTCCATGTCATCAAGCGATCAGATGCGCGGAACGGAAGCGCCGGCTGCATCCGGGTTATGGCCTGAAGCACATTTCCGCCGTCACGCGCGATGAGAGTTTCAATCAATGCCAGCAAGTTATCGAGCCGATTTGCCAGGATGTCGCTGACCTTGATCAGGGCTTCAACGCTTGCCGTATCGATCAGATCCTGACTTGTGGCGCCGTGATGAAGCATGGCGCTGCCTGGCCCTGACACATGGGCGCGCAGTTGACGTAAATATTCAGGCACTGGCAGTCCATCGCGGACAACTGCCTCTCTGATGGCTGTCTCGTCGGGAACAAAGCTCGCAATCTCATTGAGCAGGTGCGGCGCATCTGCAAGGTCAACCAGACCGGCCGTTGCCAACCCGTTGATCAGTGCCTGCTCGAAGCGGGCAAAGCTGGCGAACATGGTCGCATCGGAAAACTGCTCAGTGATCTCGCAATCATTGAACAGCGCTGACGCCCAGCCTTGTCCGCCAGCACTCATCTCAGACCCGTTCCAGGGCGATGGCGATACCCTGACCGACGCCGATGCACATAGTTGCCAGTGCAAACTTTTCCTTGCGGATGGCAAGTTCAAGTGCTGCTGTGCCAGTGATCCGGGCGCCGGACATGCCGAGCGGATGGCCGAGAGCAATCGCTCCGCCATTGGGATTGATATGCTCCGCGTCTTCCTGCAGGCCAAGCTGGCGCAGCACTGCGATGCCCTGGCTGGCAAAGGCCTCATTGAGTTCGATGACACCAAAATCGGAAGGCTTCAAACCCAGACGGGCGCACAGCTTTTGTGTCGCGGGTGCCGGGCCGATGCCCATGATGCGCGGCTCGACGCCAGCTGTGGCGCCGCCGAGTATACGGGCGATTGGGGTCAGACCGTGTTTTCTGGCGGCTTCTTCGCTGGCAATGATCAACGCTGCCGCGCCGTCGTTAACACCCGAAGCGTTACCTGCTGTTACCGTACCACCGGCGCGGAACGGTGTTTTCAGTTTGGCCAATTGTTCCGCCGTCGTGTCGGGGCGGGGATGCTCGTCGGTATCCACAACAATCGGATCACCCTTGCGGCGGGGGATTTCCACCGGGACGATTTCCCTGGCGAAACGACCGGAGGCCTGAGCCTTGCCGGCGCGTGCTTGACTGCGCAGCGCAAAAGCATCCTGATCAGCGCGGCTGATGCCAAAATCTTCGGCAACGTTTTCGCCGGTTTCTGGCATGGAATCGATGCCGTACTGGGCTTTCATCAGCGGATTGACGAAACGCCAGCCGATGGTGGTGTCATATATCTCTGCCTTGCGGGAGAATGCGCTGTCGGCCTTGGGCATGACGAATGGCGCGCGTGACATGCTCTCGACGCCGCCGGCGATAACAATTCCGGCTTCATCCGAGCGGATCATCCGGGCAGCGGCGAGAACGGCGTCCATGCCGGAGCCACACAGGCGGTTGAGCGTGGTTCCGGGCACCGATACCGGCAAGCCTGCAAGCAAGCTGGCCATGCGGGCGACGTTGCGGTTGTCTTCCCCGGCCTGGTTGGCGCAGCCGTAATAGACTTCGTCAATTTCGGCCCAGTCGACGCTTGAATTGCGGGCTGTCAGAGCCCGAATAGGGGCAGCTCCGAGATCATCGGCGCGAACAGCAGACAGGGCGCCGCCAAAACGGCCGATCGGGGTGCGGACATAATCGCAGATAAAAGCTTCGGCCATCAGGCTGCTTCTCCATTCTTGCCGCCGGAATGGGCGGCTTTTGTACGTGCGTTGAGATCGCGCAGCGTTGTCAGTTCTATCCCGGTCGGGCTTGGGGTCTCTTCAAGCTCATCGGCAAATCGAACAGTCCAGCCACATTCGGCCTGCACCATCTCGCGGGTGACGCCGGGGTGTAAAGACACCACGGTGAACTCACGTGTTACCGGATCGGGCGTCCAGACCGCAAGGTCTGTAACCATTAGTGTCGGGCCTTTGGTGAAAATTCCAAGCCGTTCGCGGTGATCGCCACCTTCGCCGTGGCCGAAACTGGTGACGAAATCGATCTTTTCGACCATGGCGCGTTTCGATTGTTTCAGGGTGATGAAGATTTCGCCGCAGGAGGATGCGATCTCCGGGGCGCCGCCACCGCCTGGCAGGCGGGTTTTGGGATGATCATAGTCGCCGATCACGGTGGTGTTGATGTTGCCGAAACGGTCAATCTGCGCGGCGCCAAGGAACCCGACTGTGACCCGTCCGCCCTGAAGCCAGTAGCGAAACATCTCCGGCACCGAAACGGTGGTGACGGCAGTGTCGCAAAGTTCGCCATCGCCGATCGACAAGGGCAAAACCTGGGGGGCGGTGCCGATGGTGCCGCTTTCATAGATCAGGGTGACATCGGGCGCATGGGTGAGGCGGGCAATGTTGCATGCAGCCGATGGCGCGCCGATGCCGACGAAGCAGACATCGGTGTTCTTCAGGGCCCTTGATGCTGCAACCGTCATCATTTCATCAGGCGTGAAATCGGTGTCGCTCATGCCGCGCTCCCAAGGTGTTCGATCCTGTCGGCGAAATCCTCGGGTGTGGCGTCAAGAACGTTGTCTTTCATCCAGGCCAGGAAGGTTTCACGATCAGCGGCGATCTTGTCCCAGGCAATGTAGCTCGCATTGTCGCGCGGGTAGTAGCCGTGTGCATAGGAAGGATGGGCGCCACCGGGCACCAGGCAAATGGCAGTGACGGCCCAGCCGGGCAGGACACAAGCATTGGGGTGGGTCCAAAGATCGTCGACAATTTCTTCGACGGTGACCACCGAGCGTTTGGCTGCCAGCACCGCTTCTTTCTGTACGCCGACGATGCCCTCGATCAGAACATTGCCTTTGCGGTCGGCCTTCTGGGCGTGAATGAAGGTCACGTCCGGACGGATCGCCGGGACCGCGGCCAGTTCCTCTCCGGTGAACGGGCAGGTCACCGTGCGGATATTTGGATTGACCCTGGCCAGTTCGGCGCCCTTGTAGCCGCGGAATGCTGCGAACGGCAGGCCTGCTGCGCCGGCTTCATAGGCGTTGGCCATGGCGGCATGAGAGTGCTCCTCGATCTCGATCCGGTGCGGCCAGCCGTTCTCGATGGAATCGCGCAGCCGTCTGAGCAGGCCGACGCCGGGATTTCCGGCATAGGAAAAGATGAGCTGCGGACCGCGCCCATGCCGATCAACTGGTCGTAGACGACATCGGGGGTCATGCGCACAAGGGTCAGATCCTTGACGCCCTGCCGGATTGCCTCATGCGCGCTGGCATGCGGAATGAGATGGGTGAACCCCTCAAAGGCGGCGATGTCGCCAGAGTTGAGGTTTTGCGCTACCGCTTCCGGCAGCGTCATGAATTGTGCCATTGTTTGCTTCGCTCTCAGATGTCGAAAAAGACGGTTTCCTGTGGACCTTGCAGATGGATGTCGTGGCTGTAGGTGCCGCCGCCGCCCTTGGCGATGAGCGTTGCCACACGATCACGGTGCTCAATGCGTGCCAGGATCGGATCTGCAGTGTTCGCGTCGGTTTCGTCCTCGAAATAGATCCGCGTGTTGAGGCCAAGATTGATGCCGCGGGCTACAATCCAGATGTTTATGTGGGGAGCCTGCAGGCGCCCGTCGGGAGCGGGGACCTGGCCGGGCTTGATGGTCTCGAAGCGAAAAACACCGGTTTCAGCATCGGCAGGTGCGCGGGCCCAGCCGGAAAATTCGGGATTTGACTTGCTGTGGTAAACACCATCGGCATCGGCCTGCCAGATCTCCACGAGCACGTCCTTGAGCAGCGCCCCGGCGCCATCAACCACCCGGCCTTCCAGCGTGATCCGCTCGCCCTTGGTTGTGTCGTTGATCATCGTGGTGCCGAGGTCGGTGTCATAAACGCCTGATATGCCGCTAAAGTTTGGAGTCAGCCCGATATGAACATAGGGGCCTGCTGTTTGCGACGGCGATTCCTTGAATTGATAGAGCGGGTTTTCGGTCGGTGTCGTCATGTCAGTTTCCCTCCATGCGGTTTTCAAACAGCGTAGAGCGGCTGCCACGAAGAATGACGTCAAAGCGGTAGGCCAGCGCGTCCATTGGTGCCGAGCCGTTCATATCCAGCCGGGCGGTCAATTGTTCGATTGCAGCGGGATCGTTGATCGTGCGGACAATCGGGCAGCGTGGGATCAGCGGGTCGCCTTCGAAGTACATCTGGGTGATCAGGCGCTGGGCGAAGCCGTGGCCGAAAACCGAGAAGTGAATATGTGCCGGGCGCCAGTCATTCGGGCCGTTTGGCCAGGGATACGGGCCGGGGCGGATGGTGCGGAAAGCATACGTGCCGTCATCGCCTGATATGGTCCGTCCGCAACCGCCGAAATTGGGGTCGAGCGGCGCCAGGTAGCCATCTTTTTTGTGGCGATACCGTCCGCCGGCATTGGCCTGCCAGAATTCGAGCAATACGCCAGGCACCGGCTGACCGCGTTCATCGAGCACGCGACCCCCGACCATGATGCGTTCACCAATGGCGCTCATGCCGGGCTTGGCAAAATTCAGAATCATATCGTTGTCGAGCGGGCCGATGATGTCATGACCAAAGGCCGGGCCGGTGGTTTCTGACAGGGTGTTGCCGAACGCCACCAGAGGGCGGGACGGGGCGCGCAAGACCGAGGATTTGTAGCCCGGATCATAGGCTTTTGGGTGCCAGGACCGATCCCGGGGGAAGAAACCTGCGATTGGGGCTTTGTTGGACGTCATGTCTTGTCTTCTCCCGAGGCGAGCTTCATTTCTGCCAGTGTACGCTTGGCGACGCGGAACGCGGTGTTGGCTGCGGGAACACCTGCGTAAATTGCCACATGCATCAGGGCTTCACGAATATCTTCTTCGCTGGCGCCCGTGTTGGCTGTAGCCCGGATATGCATGGCGACTTCTTCCTCGTGCCCGAGAGCGGCAAGCAGCGCAATGGTGACGATGGAGCGGTCGCGTTTGCTCCAGTTCGGTCGTGACCACACGCCTTCCCAGGCGCTTGAGGTGATTAGATCCTGAAACGGAGCATCGAAGGGCGTCGTCGCGGCAATAGCCTTGTCGACGTGGGCATCACCCAGCACCGCGCGGCGCGTTCGCTCGCCATTGGATTTGGTATCCGCCATCTGATCCTCCTGCTTGGTACAGTTCTTCAGCTTTACATAGTGGAATGGAAATGAATAATGATTTTTTGATCCTGCAATGATCTCGGAATTGGTATGGATATTTCACGTCGCATCAAAATTCGACATCTTGAGGCCTTTGTTGAGGTGGCGCGCCAAAAGAGTGTCGGGCGAGCGGCGATCACCCTGTCGCTTACACAACCGGCGGTGACGCGAACGATACGCGAGCTTGAGCAGATCGTCGGCGCGGCCTTGATCGAACGCGATGGCCGGGGCATCCGGCTGTCGCATCAGGGAGAAGTGTTTCTGTCCCATGCCGGATCGGGTCTTGCCGCGGTGCGTGGCGGGATAGCCGCGCTCGCCAATGTCGCCAGCATCGCCGGGCCGCCGGTGCGCATTGGCGCCTTGCCCACGGTTTCAGCCACCGTCATGCCGGGTGCGGTCGCTGATTTTCTGGATTCTGGGCTGAAGAGCCAGCTCCGGGTGACGACCGGCGAGAACCGGGTGCTGCTTGATCAATTGCGCAAAGGCGACCTCGATCTGGTTATGGGCCGGATGCCAGCCCCCGAGAATATGACCAGTCTCAGCTTCGAGCCGCTGTACCGTGACCGGGTTGTGTTCATTGTCTCGAAAAATCATCCACTTTCGGGGCAACGGCAGGTCGCAGCCGATATTCTGGCGCGCCATCCGGTTCTGGTGCCGCCGCCTGGATCGATCATCCATCCCTATGTCGAGCGTTTGATGCTGGAGCAAGGCATGCCGCGACCGGTGCAAGCTATTGAGACTGTGTCGGACAGTTTTGGCCGGGCGTTCTTGCGGTCAGGCGATGCTATCTGGATTATTTCACGCGGCGTGGTGGCGGCGGAAATCGCGTCGGGCGAGTTTGTCGAATTGCCAATCGATACCAGTTCGACGATGGGTGCGGTGGGGCTGATCACAAGGGACGCTGACCGGCTGCATGATGCGGCTATGTTTTTCGCCGATATCCTGAGGCGTCTGACCGCTCAAAACTGAACCCGGTGTATTCGACCACAGTTTCCGACATGTCGCACTGGTAGTTTTGGGAGCGCTGACCTAAATGGCTTTCCAAGCGGCAATGGGCGTGAAGGGACAGGGCGGTCAATGAACGATATTCTGGCTCTCGCGAGCGCGAACCTTTTGTCACCGGCGGTGCTGTTTTTCGCATTGGGTTTTCTTGGCACCATGGCCGGATCGCATTTGACCCTGCCGGAAGCGGTGGCAAAGACCTTGTCGATTTATCTGATGCTGGCAATCGGCTTCAAGGGCGGTGTCGCAGTGGCCCAACACGGCTTAGGGATCGACATAGCGCTGGCGCTTGTCGCCGGCATGGTGTTGTCGGCGTTCATTCCGTTTGTGGCATTTGCACTGCTGACAATGATGGCGCGGCTGGACCGGGTGGACCGCGCGGCGGTTGCGGCCCATTACGGTTCGATTTCGATTGTCACATTTGTAGCAGCCGGTGAGGCTCTGCGTGTCGCGGGTCTCTCATTTGAAGGCTATCTGGTGGCGGTGGCCGCAGTCATGGAAACTCCGGCGATTCTGGTTGCCCTTTATCTGGCACACGCCGGCAGTTCCGCGCCGGATGCGAAGGCTGGGTCGGGGGCACGTCAGGAAGGGCTGCTGTCCGAAGTCATGCTGAATTCTTCAGTCGTGGTGCTTGTCGGTTCGTTTGTTATCGGGTTTCTGGCCGGGCCTAAAGGGCTTGCAGATATTGCCCCCTTCATTGTCGACCCGTTCAAGGGTGTGCTGTGCCTGTTTCTTCTTGATATGGGGGCAGTGGCAGGGCGCGGGATCCGTTCAGGCTGGAAGCATATGAGCCCGGGGCTGGTTCTGTTCGGTCTGGTGATGCCGTATGTCGGGGCGGTGTTCGCACTTGGCGCGGGCCTTGCCATCGGGCTGTCGACGGGCGGTGTGGCGCTTCTGATGGTTCTGGGGGCTTCAGCCTCCTATATCGCGGTGCCTGCGGCATTGCGGTTGGCGCTTCCCGAAGCGCGACCCTCTATCTATCTTACCCTGTCGCTCGGTATTACTTTTCCCATGAACCTGACCCTCGGCATCCCGGCCTATATTGCGCTGGCGCAGATGGCGGCCGGATAACAGCGGAGATCACCATGCATACATTTGCGAAGAAGCAGATCCAGATCATTTGCGAACGGCCAATTCTCAGGCGTGTTCAGCGGCATCTCGCCCAGGCAGGCGTCAAGGGCTATACGGTGTTTCCAGCGCTGTCGGGCTCCGGGTCGGAAGGCGAATGGGACCGTGAGGGCATGGTCGGTGATGCGGGTCAAATGGTGATGGTTCTGGTGGTGCTTGATCCGCAAGATCTTGACCGGGTTCTCGCAGATATCTTCGATGTGGTCAGCGCGCAAATGGGCGTGATCACCGTCTCCGACGTGGCGGTTGTGCGCCCTGATCGGTTTTGATCAAGCCGGTAGGATAAGGCGTATTGTGATTTTCGTTTCTTTCGTTTTAAACTGGAAGCGAAACCAACGCAGACCGGATTGCATTTACCCATGTACCTTGCCCCAGACATTCCGAGATAATCGAACTTGCCAAGACGGAGGGCAGGGTTCTTGTTGACGATCTGGCGACCCGGTTTGAGGTGACGCCGCAGACTATCCGCAAGGATCTCAACGATCTGTGCGAGCGGCAATTGCTGATGCGCATTCATGGCGGCGCGATTATTCCGTCTGGTACCCAGAATATGGAATACGCCCAACGCGGCAAGATCGCCGCGGATGAAAAGCGGACAATTGGCGCTGCAGCTGCGGCCCTGATCCCGGACAATGCGTCGCTGTTCATCAACATAGGCACCACCACCGAGGCGGTCAGCCAGGCTTTGCTGCGGCATGGACGGTTGATGATCATCACGAACAATATCAACGTTGCCAACCGGATGCGTACCTACGCCCAATTCGAGGTGGTGATTGCCGGTGGCGTGGTGCGCGGGTCCGATGGTGGCATTGTTGGTGAGGCGGCGGTGGATTTTATCCGGCAGTTCAAGGTCGACTATGCGGTGATCGGCACTTCGGCGATCGATCATGACGGGGCGTTACTCGATTATGATTTCCGGGAGGTCAAGGTGGCCCAGGCGATCATAGCCAATGCGCGCCATGTGATCCTGGTTGCGGACTCGACCAAGTTCGAACGCACGGCACCTGTCAGGATAGGGCATCTGGAACAGGTCGACACCTTTGTCACCGATCATTGTCCTGACGACAGGATCCGGCAGATCTGCCGTGAATTTGATGTCGAGCTGATCGAAACCATGGCCATGAGGCTTGCCTGAACGCTCTGGAAAGGCGCCCCGGTTACCGAATGTTTCGTGCCTTTTCCACGGCGGCGTCCAGCGCTTCCGCGATGGAATTCGAGATTGGCGACTTTTTCATTGCACTCAGTCCGGCAGCTGTCGTGCCGGCGTACTCGATCATCTCTTGCACATGTTCCGCCGGCGTGGCCTTGCCGTTTGCCAGCATGGTGCCGGATGAAAGGAACAGCTGGCGAATGGCGCGATCGGCGATGTCAGGGGAAATCCCAGCTTTGATTGCATAATCGACCATGCACTAGGCATAAAATGCGACAAATCCCGGTACCGGGCCGGTCATGGCGGTGAAATGATCCAGATGGAGTTCATCATCGATCTCGTCAGTTACTCCACAGGCTTCGAATATTTCTGTAACGCGAGTGCGGTCTGTCGCATCGACCTGCGAAGTGGCGACCCACGGACTGTATGCCAGGCCCAGAGCGGCAGCCGGGCTACTCATCGCGCGCACGATCCGGTCAGATCCGGTCAGTTTCTGGAGCTCAGCAATCGAAACTCCCGCCATGACGGAAATGACCAAGCGACCCGGAACATGAATTGAGATTTCCTGTGTCCGTGCAGGTGGGACCGATAAAATGATGACATCGCAGGCATCGCACAATTGGGTGTTGTCGTTTGTGAAATGGATCTCCGGATAATTTTCGAATCCGGTTTTGTTGCCGCCCCGGTTTGAGATCCAGAGGTTCGATGCCGGCAGGGTTTTGCGATCAAGCAGGGCATGGGCAATGGCGCTGCCGAGCATGCCCGAACCGCCTATGATTCCAATTGAACGTGAGCTGACCACCATTTAAAACCCTCCGAAAGGCAAGCAATCAATCTTTATCGCAGTCTGAATAAAGCCTGCCAAGTTTCAATTGCGCAGGATTTGTGCGCTTACTGCATGAACAAACGGGCTGAAACAGGCTTGCTCAAATCATGTCCTGCGTGAGCGCGAGACCGTTCTCCCGGTAAAATCTAGGTATGTATTATAGAAACCCTACCTGTTGCGGGATTGCATCTTGGTGCGATCCATTGGGGCTCGGGGCACCGAATTGCGGCGACGGTTCTTTTTTGGTTCTAGTGTTGCCACTATATAGCCCAAGATACCGGGCTTTGGCAGGCATCAGATCGTGGCCTTGCTATCGCATCTTGCGCGCACTACTGGACTTCCCGTTTATACCAGTTTCTGGACGCAACAATTTGAGAGCAGATTAATTATGGCAATGCCAAGGTTTCACACCATCGCAGCTTTTGCCGTCCTGGCTGTGTCCGCCGCGTGGGTGTTGACGGGCGAATTTTCGTCAATTGGCAGTCAGGCCCAGGAGCCTTCAGGCGAAGAGCGCAATGCGCAGCAATCCCCTGTATCCGAGCCGCGGAAAATCTTGCGTACAGTCGCGGTGATGGAGCCGGACTTTATACAGCACAATCGCATGATCCGTATTTCCGGAGTGACCGCACCTGACAAACGTTCGACGCTTGCGACCCGTAGTGCCGGAATCCTTGGTGAGCTCAAGATTGAAAAGGGAGACAAGGTTCAAGCGGGAGATGTTGTTCTGGTGCTTGATGGAGCTGAGAAGCAGTCGATGGTGGACACCGCCAAAGCCTTGCTGGATCAGCGTCAGAAGGAAGCCGACAACATTGAACGTTTGGTCAAGACCGGCATCGTTGCGACAACGCAAAGCGATGGCGCCCGTTCGGCGCTTGCATCGGCCCGGTCCCAGCTCGACGCAGCGCAAGCGGATATTGATCGCTTGACGGTTGTCGCGCCGTTTTCCGGTGTGATTGATCAGGTCATGGTGGAGGAGGGCGCGTGGCTGCCTTCCGGGGAAGCTATTGCGGTCCTGTTGCAGCTTGATCCGGTGGTGGCGCTTGGCGAAGTCAGCGAACGCGAGATCGCTCAAGTCAACGTGGGTGATGAAGCCGATGTCCGGCTGATCAGTGGTGAAATCGTGTCCGGGACAGTTCGCCACATCAGTCTTGAAGCCACAGCAGGCACACGCACATTCCCGATCGAGGTTGCCATTGCCAACCCGGATAACAGGGTGCCAGCGGGCATGACTGCCGAAATCATGATCAAGTCCGAGGCCGTGAGAGCTGTCAAACTGCCGCGCTCGGTGGTGACGCTTGATGCGGCTGGCAATCTTGGTTTGCGGATTCTCAAAGCCGACAACACGGTGGGCTTCGTGCCGATCGATCTGATTGACGATTCCCCCGAGGGATTGATTTTGAGCGGGGTTCCTCAGGACGCCAAAATCATCGTCGCAGGCCAGGATCTGGTCAGTGATGGCGAAGCAGTCAATGCGGTGCCGGCAAAGCCTGACCTTTTCGCTGGAGCCAGCATTGAAGCGCTGGAGCCGTCGCGATGAATTTTGTCGATGTCGCCATCCGCAATGCGCGGCTGACACTCGCGGTCTTGTTGTTTCTGATCGTCGCGGGATCGATGGCCTATGTCTCGATCCCCAAGGAAGCCGAGCCGGATATCCAGATACCGATCATCTATGTCAGCATGGCGTATTCCGGGATTTCACCCGAGGATTCGGAGCGGCTTCTGCTTCGCCCCATGGAAACCAAGCTGAAAAACATTACCGGCATCAAGGAAATGCGTTCGACTGCCTATCAGGGCGGGGGCAATGTGGTGATCGAGTTCATAGCGGGAGCTGATCTTGCCAAGGCGCTTGATGATGTGCGCAACAAGGTCTCCGATGCCAAGCCCGACCTGCCGCAGGGTGCTGATGAACCGACGGTCAACGAGGTCAATATTTCGGAGTTTCCGGTTCTGGTGGTGACGTTGGCCGGTGATGTGCCGGAACGTGCCTTGACCCGCGCCGCGCGTGAGTTGCGCGACCGGATTGAAGAGGTCAACGGTGTGCTTGACGCCTCGTTGCAGGGCGCGCGCGACGATCTGGTCGAAGTGATTATCGATCCGGTGAAGCTGTCCTCCTATGGCATGCAGCTTGATCAGCTGATTGCCGGGGTCAGTGCGTCCAATTCTGTTGTCGCCGCCGGAGCACTGGAGGGCGTAGAGGGCCGCTATGCGGTCAAGGTGCCGCTGCTTATCGAGACGGTTGAGGATGTTGCGAACCTGCCAATCATCGCCGGCTCAAATGCGGTGGTGCGCGCGCGCGATCTGGCGACCATCAGGGCGACATTCAAGGACGCGGAAACCGTCACCCGGCTTGATGGAAAGCCGGCGATCGCCATTGAAGTGTCGAAACGGACCGGAGCAAACCTGATCAAGACCGTGGATGCGGTCAAGGTGGTGGCGAGCGAATTCAAATCGTTGTTGCCTGAAGGTGCTGTTATCGGCTTCAGTCAGGACAAATCGACCTCGATCCGGCAGTTGCTGGGTGATCTGCAGAACTCGGTCCTGACGGCCGTCATCCTGGTGTTCATCGTGATCCTGTACGCGCTGTCGGGCAGAGCATCGCTGTTGATCGGGTTTGCCATTCCCGCCTCTTTCCTGATGGGGATTCTGGCGCTGTCGCTGGCCGGGTTGACGGTCAACATCGTGGTGCTGTTCAGCCTGATCCTGGCTGTAGGGATGCTGGTCGATGATGCGATTATTGTCACCGAGTTCGCTGAACGCCGGATGGCTGAAGGCATGCACCGAAGGGATGCGTTCTCGCTGGCTGCCAAGCGGATGGCGGGGCCTGTTATCGCTGCGACACTGACGCGCGTAGCGGCGTTCTCGCCATTGCTGTTCTGGCCCGGTGTGGTCGGCCAGTTCATGAAATACATGCCGATCACGCTGATCGCGACGTTATCTGCATCGTTGCTCTATGCGTTGGTGTTCACGCCGACGCTTGGCGCAATGTTTGCCAAGCCGACGGTTGAGGACGGTCCAAAGCGGGACGGTCTCTACATGAAGTTTGTTGCCCGCGCGGTGCGGCATCCTTTCATTGTTGTGTTTTTCACCCTGGCGGCGTTGATCGTCGTGCCTGTTGCCTATGGCAAATATGGCAAAGGGGTAGAGTTCTTCCCCAATGTCGAACCTGATTACGGGCTCTTGTATGTGCATGCGCGCGGCAACCTCTCGCTTGAGGAAAAGGATGCCGCAGTCCGGATGGTGGAGAAGAGGATTCTCGGCTGGCCAGGGTTGACCAGTGTCTACACGCGTGTCGGCAAGGTTGGTGGTGGCGCCAACAGCGTGGCCGAAGACGTGGTCGGGGTGATCCAGTACGAGTTTGTCGATTGGCGTGAGCGCAAGGCGGCCGGTGAAATTCTGGATGATTTCCGACGGGAGCTGACCGGGTTTCCGGGCGTTGATATCGAGGTGCTGGTGCCAGAAGGCGGCCCTCCAACAGGCAAGGCGATCCAGATCCAGTTGTCGGCGGTTGATCCGTCGGGGCTGGCCGATGTGGCGCGCAAGGTGGCCGCACAACTGGAAACGACGCCGGGTGTCATCGATATTTCGGATGGCCTGCCGCCGCCCGGAGTTGACTGGGAGATCAAGGTGGACCGGGCCGTGGCTGCGCGTTACGGCATCGGCCCGTCCTCGGTCGGCACTGTGGTTCAGTTGGTGACCACCGGCTTGAAACTGACCGATTACCGGCCGGCTGGCGCGGATGACGCGGTGGATATCCGGCTGAGGTTGCCGGAAGATCGGCGCACGCTATCCACTCTTGACGATCTCAGGATCGAAACCAGTCAGGGTTCAGTTCCAATTTCGAATTTTGTCACCCGCGAGCCGGCTGCCAGCGTCGGTACACTCAACCGGATCGATGGTGTTCGAACCATCACGGTCGAGGCCGGGATCAATGAAGGGATTCAGGCCGACCCCTTGCGTCAGGGTATCGTCGCAGAACTGGAGAAAGCCAACCTCGAAGCCAATGGAATTCGCTGGAAACTGGCGGGTGAAGATGAAGAACAAAAGGCCGCTGGCGAGTTCCTGACAAAGGCTTTCGGGGCGGCGATTTTCCTGATTTTTGTGGTGCTTCTGGCTCAGTTCAACAAGTTTCTGTCGGTGGCGCTGGTGCTGTCAGCAGTGGTGATGTCGACCATCGGTGTGTTCCTGGGGCTTTTGATCATGGGGCAGCCACTCGGGATCGTGATGACCGGTATCGGCATTATCGCGCTGGCAGGCGTGGTGGTGAACAACAATATCGTGCTGATCGACACCTACGATCATTTACGGCGTGAAGGCAGCGACAAGCTCGACGCCATACTTGAGACCTGCCGTGAGCGTGCGCGGCCAGTGGTGCTGACGGCCGTGACCGCGATCCTCGGCGTGTTGCCGATCGCCTTCGGGTTCAATCTCGAGATCATGGCGCACGAGACGACCTATGGCGCGCCTTCCACACAGTGGTGGGTGTCGCTGTCGAGTGCGATCGTTTTCGGTTTGGCGTTCTCGACCATTCTCACGCTTGTTGTGACGCCATCCCTGCTGATGATCGTTACACGGTCGAAGGACAGCAAGATCACCGCATGGTGGCAGCGGGTGAAGGCGCGGGTTGGACTTGGGCCGAAGTCATCGGTTCCGGGTGTGGGAACAGAACCCGCAGAGTAAAGCGCACCTTGTCAGGTTGGAATGCCGCAAAGGGCGCTCAGGTATGACCGCCTCAGCGCCCTTTTTCGCTATTATCCGTTCGCGCTTGGAAGACTGTTTGCGCGTTATCGGAGAAGGTTGATATTTGAGGATTTAGGCATGAGTAAAGCGAGATTTCCAATGCAGGGTGGCTGCCGTTGCGGGCAGGTGAAATTGGAAACCGGCGCGCCACCAGTGCTGACCATGATCTGTCACTGTGCGGGCTGTCAGAAGATGAGTTCGAGTGCTTATTCGTTGAGCGCAAAAATTCCAGCAGACACATTTTCAGTGACCGAGGGGGAGCCTGTTGTTGGCGGCTTGCATGGTGGTCCCAAACACTTTTTCTGCCCCCACTGCATGAGCTGGCTTTTTACAAGGCTGGAAGGGCAGGACAGTGTTGTGAATGTGCGAATGACGATGTTTAAAGGTCTGAAATCGTTCGCACCATTCATCGAGCTGTATACAAGCGAGAAACTGCCTTGGGTAGAGACGGTTGTGGTTCACAGCTACGACAAATTTCCTGCCCGCGAAGAAATTATCGGTTTACTCGATGAGTATGCAGGTTGGACCGGACAAACCGTATAGCCAAGCACTGTGCATAATCGGATGTATGGAACTTGTCGCAAAATCGATGAGATTTGTTGCGTCTATTCCGGTCGACAGATTTGCTTGGCGCGGATTGCCTGCGCGGTTCGCACCACAAGTGTGGCAACGCCAAAGGCCAGGCAGACGGTCAATGCAAACCCGATTAGACGGTGGCCGCCGGATCCGGTTTCATGGGCGAAGACGAAGGAGGCTACCGACAGCGCCGCCACCGGGAAGGTCAGCGCCCACCAGGACAGCGCGAAAGGCAGCCTGAAAAAACGCGGTGCCTGTGTGAGCACGATAAGCGTGAAAACATAACCGATGTTGAGTAGCACGCGTGCGAAGGCGTCGACATCGCCAGTCAACCTTACCCAAGCGACAAAGGCGACCGCTGGTGGGGCGATCAGGATTACCAGTGTCGGCATCAGCCGGCCGGGCAGCGGTTCGTGAAAGATCAGACGATTCATCACCAGTGTCAGAAGCACGATCCAGAACAGGATTCCGGCGGAGAAGAACAGCCATGACAGTTCAATTGCGCCGAAGCCAACACCGGCGAGCGGCACAACCACATTGCCCACGGCAGGGATGAACCAGGCAGGAGACAGATGTATCGGCTGGAACGAGCGATGGCCGATCCAGTTGGCGACCACGCTGAGCGCCAAGACCGCCTGGGCAGCGGCGCCGATGCTCCAAACTACAAAAGCCACGTCAGGAATGCGTGGCGCCAGTGCTGTGCCGAGCAGCAACAGAGATATGGAGATTGTCGGGAAGAAGGCGATACGAACAGGATGGTTCCACTCGGCTTTCACGGCTGCGGGATGGCGGAGAAGCTTGAGCCCGTAAAACAGAGCCAGAACGACAAAAACCGCGACTGCGGTACCGAGGATGAATTGCGAGACGCTGCCCGATGCACCTGCGGCCTGCTCTGCGGCAGACATTGCCAGGCAAAGCCCCAGCAGGCCCATCATCACTGCAAAGAATGTGACAGGGAAGTTTTCAAGGCGATCCGGCTCGTTGGCGGACATGTCTACCATTCTCAATAGCCCCTCAGCTCGGTTTTCACAGATTGTTTTCCCTAGGCCGGTTTGTCGGTCCATGACAACGATCAAATGACAGATGCAGCTATTGAAATCCAGTGGCGAAGCTAAGAAAGCGTGCCGACAAGATTGCTCGATAGTGTTTTTCGGAATGATTGTGAGAGATCTATTAAGTTGTTGATTTTAAATAAAAACATGTTATTCAATCTAATTTTTTTCGATATGGTACGGCGATTGTGAGCACTCAGGCGTTGGGCCTGAATGAATCATACTTGCTCTCAATCAATTTTCCAAAAATGTCGGTTTTGAGATATTTAAGTGATCACAAGCGACGCCGAAAATCGCCGTATCAACTTGACATCAAAGTTTAATTGCTGAACGATCATTCAATACTAAGTGAAATTCCAATCGCAGGGACTGCATGTTTCAGCATATTCTTGTGAGTGGAAAACTGCCAGAATACGACCTTCCGGACGTTGAATATTTCAAACAGGAGCGCCTTTGAACACCTCGACACAATCCGATGGAGAGTCTTTATCTGCGCAAGACAATTGTGCGGTTTCAGTTCGCTCTCTGAGCAAAGTGTTTGGCGCGGGCGCCAACGCATTTCGAGCACTCGACGATGTGTCGGTGGACATCAAGAAGAACGAGTTCTTCACCTTGCTTGGACCATCGGGCTGCGGAAAAACGACGCTTCTCAGACTGATTGCCGGGTTTGAGCAACCGTCTTCCGGTGCGGTTCTGCTGGACGGAGCCGATCTGTCGTCAAAGCCGCCTTACCAGCGTCCGGTCAACACGGTTTTCCAGAATTACGCCTTGTTTCCGCATATGACCGTGTCCGAAAATATCTCGTTCGGGCTGGAGATGCTCGGACGCCCCAAGGACCAGATCAAAGCCGTGACGGCGGAAATGTTGCGGTTGGTGCAGCTTGAAGCCATGGCTGACCGCAGAATTACGCAGATATCGGGCGGCCAGCAACAACGTGTGGCTCTGGCGCGGGCACTGGCGCCGCAGCCCAAGGTGCTGTTGCTTGATGAACCTCTGTCGGCGCTTGATCTGCAACTGCGCAAGGAGATGCAGCTGGAACTCAAGCGGCTGCAGACCGACACCGGAATTACCTTTGTCTTCGTCACCCACGATCAGGATGAAGCGCTGACCATGTCGGACCGGATTGCGGTGATGAACGGCGGCGAAATTCTCCAGATCGGATCACCGCGCGAGATTTACGACAAGCCGCAACACCGGTTCGTTGCCGGCTTTATCGGCGAAATCAATTTGCTGCCGGCCCAAGCCATGGGCGAGGGTGGTTACGCGATCGCCGGTGTCGGAAGTTTACGCTCGGAGGATGCATCCAGCTTGCAAAAGGGGGACCCGGCGATGCTCGCGGTTCGCCCCGAACGCATCGAGTTGTCGAAACCATCGGCGGGAACTCTGCCGGGCGTTGTTTCCAACGTCGTTTATCACGGCACCGACACGATCTTTCATTTCAAGCTGGCTGATGGCCTGGAAATGCGTGCGCGTTTGCAAAACAACACGGCACAGAGCCGTTCGTTTGCAAAAGGCGACCAGATCGGCTGGTCGGTCGAACCTTCATCGGTATCCGTGCTGGTTGACGATCCGTCATGACCCGGGCCGGTAAGAATACGCTGTATCGCGCTCTCCTCATTGGGCCTGCGTTGCTGGCGATCACTGTCTTCATGATCGTGCCGCTGGGGTTGATGGCCTATATCTCGTTCCGGGGCAGGGACTATTCCGGCGGGGTGCTGTGGGATCAGTTCAGCGCGGAGGCCTATATCAGGCTGTTTTTCGAGCGCGAACTCGATGGCACTTTGGGGCTGAACTTCAATTACATGTTCATCATCCTGCGCTCGGTCTGGCTGTCGTTCCTGACGATGGTGATTTCGCTCGCTGTCGGGCTGCCGGTTGCCATGTTCATGCGACCCGGGACCGCAAATGGAAAGCGGTTCTGGTGTTCATGGTGACGTTGCCGTTCTGGACCAATCTCTTGGTGCGCAACTATGCCTGGATCCTGCTGTTGCGTGATCACGGCACAATCAATTCGACTCTCATGTGGCTCGGCGTCATTTCGGAGCCACTGCCACTTCTGCACAATTCCTTCGCAGTCGCGGTGGGGCTGACCTATTCGTTTTTGCCTTTCATGGTTCTGCCGATCTATTCGAGCCTTGAGAAAATGGATTTTCGATTGGTCGAGGCGTCGTTCGATCTTTACGCCAACCGTTGGCAGACCATCCGACGGGTTATCCTGCCTTTGGCCTTACCTGGAATCGTTGCCGGATGCGTGCTGGTTTTCGTGCCGGCGCTCGGCGCCTATATCACGCCGGAACTGCTCGGCGGCGGCAAGACATTGATGATCGGCAACCTGATTGGGTTTCAGTTTGGTGCTGCGCGCAACTGGCCGTTCGGCGCGGCTCTGGGGCTGTTCCTGCTGGCGCTGGTGCTGATTTCTCTGGGTGCCTATGCGCGACGGTATCGCGGTACTCTGGAGGGATCACAATGAAACTCAATCCGTTCCGCAGCCGCGCTTTCCCAGGCGACGCCCGGCATTGGCCGGGGTTGTTTACCGCCACGGCTGCGTTCTTCGCCTATGTCTACCTGCCGATTTTGATCCTGATAGCGCTGTCGTTCAACGAGAACCGGACGGTGACCGTCTGGACCGGGTTTTCGCTGGACTGGTACCGGATGGCCTTTGCCAACCGCGACATCGTCGGGGCTGCAACCAATTCGCTGATCATCGCGTCGATTGCCTCGGTGACTGCGACGACGCTTGCCACACTGGCGGCGCTGCGGATGGCGAGCAATGACAGGTTTCTGGGCAAGACCGGTATCAATGCGGTGTTTGCGCTGCCGATCACGGTTCCCGAAATCGTGCCGGCTGTTGCAACGCTGATGTTCTTTGCCAGCCTCGGGCTTACCTTCGGTCTAGGCACCGTGATCATCGGTCATATCGTGTTTTGCATTCCCTTCGCCTATCTGCCGATCCGGGCACGGCTGGAGGGCATGGACCCTAAAATCGGTGAAGCGGCGGCGGATCTTTATGCCACCCCGGTCCGAGCCTTCTGGCGGGTGACGCTACCACAGCTGATCCCGGGGATTCTTTCAGGCCTTGTCCTGGCCTTCATCATCTCGCTGGATGATTTCGTCACCACATTCTTCCTTGGCGGTGCGGGCTCGACCACATTGCCGATCTATATCTTTGGTTTGGTGAGAACAGGCGTCACCCCGGAGGTCAATGCGATCTCCTCGCTGATGCTGCTCTTGTCGCTCTCTCTTGTCTCTCTGTCCCTCTTCCTGGGGCGGGACCAAAATCGGAAATCAGGGCCCGACTGAGACGTAAAAGCCCACAAACAATTGGAGCAACTCATGATCAAGAACAACAGGGTAGGAACGCATACCGCCAAATTGCTGATGGCATCGGCACTGGCGCTGACCGCATTGAGCGGCAGTGCGATGGCGGCTGGCGAACTGCATCTTTACAACTGGTCGAACTATTTCGCACCGGAACTGCTCGAGCGTTTCGAGAAGGAAACCGGCACCAAGGTGACAGTCGACAATTTTGCTTCCGAAGAAGACCTGCTGGCCAAGCTGCAGGCTGGCGGCGGCGGTTATGACGTGATCTTTCCTGGCAGCACAACTCTCGGAGTGATGGTTGAAAAGGGCATGCTGGCGAAGATCGACGTCAACAAGATGGAAAACTTCAAGAACCTGCTTCCGGCGTTTACGACCATGGCAGGCGATGAAAACCGCGATTACTCGGCGCCCTACATGTGGGGCACGACCGGATTTACCTACGATCCTGCAATGGTCCCCGGCGGCAAGATGGAAGAGAGCTGGAAGGCAATCTTCGAGCCGACGGAAGAGCTGAAAGGCAAGATTGCCATGCTCAACGAAATGTCTGACGTGTGGAATGCAGCGGCTTATTACAAGGGCATCGACAAATGCACCGAGGACCCTGCCGAAGCCCAGGTGATCCTCGACGTCCTGATGGCGCAGAAACCAGATGTGAAGCTCTATTCCAATGACGGAACAATCGACCGGATGATTGCCGGTGAAGTTCCGGTGCACATGCAGTGGAATGGTGCCGCGCACCGCGTGAAGGCTAAGAAGCCTGAGGTTGTCTATGTCTATCCGAAGGAAGGCACCACCTTCTGGACCGATGTTATCGCGGTTCCCAAGGATGCGCCGAACATGGAAGAGGCAAAAGCCTTCGTCAATTGGATGATGTCACCTGAGGTGGCTGCGATTGCGTCCAACTATACCGGCTATTCCAACGCTGTGGCTGGTTCCGGCGAGTTCCTGAAAGAGGACCTCAAGGCGGACCCTGCAGTTAATACGCCAGCGGAATACAACGACCGACTGCGCGCCTACAAGGCCTGTTCGCCAGCGTCCAAGGATCTGCGCGAAAAGGTCTGGACCAAGCTCAAGTCGTAATACGATAATATGATTGTGAAAGGGCCGGGTGCTTGGGTGCGTCCGGCCCTTTTGCTATCTATCGGCCTGCTGAGCGGCGCGAATGGGCGACCAGTTCAGGGTCTTCGAAGTCGAGATTGCAGCAGATACGATAAGCTTCCAGCGTTTCAGCGTCGAGTTTATCGCGCTGGTAGAAATACATCGCCGCGCCGTAACGGTGCCAGCCGGAATCGAGTGCGCCAAGCGGCAGGTTGAGCAGCTTGAGTTGTTGCTCGTCTTCGGCATTTTCGGGCTCTATCAGCAACATGATCAGTGTTCCGGATTCAATAATCCGCTGGCGGTGTGGCGGATCTCCGCGGATGCACGAAAAATGGCTTGTCGACAAGATGACATCTGGCCATACGGCGCTGCCATCTGATTTCCTTCTGTAGATAAATCTCCACCCAGAGATTGTCGGTGACCGACTGACCATAGGGTGCGTCGAGCCAGGCATAAGCGATGTTGCGCTTGCAGGTCGGCGACCACAGGGCTGACGTCACCATGCCCACCTCGCGGGTTTTCTTGTGGTAGACAAGCGCGTTGTGAGCCGGCTTGTCGCGCTCGATCTCGATGGCGACGAGTTTGCGACTTGGGGTTTGCTTCGACAATTCCACAAGCGCGCGACGGCCATTGAAATGCGGCTTGTCGAGCGTCACCAGCCATTCAAGGCCAAGTTCATAGGGCGTGTTTGCCCGGTCGGATCTCAGCACTGTTTGAGCCGAGAGGAAATCGACCTTCGGCAACAGGAAGCCGGCTTCAATGCGGGCCATATCCAGTGCATCATAGCCGATGACACGCAGGCCGCGAAGCTTTCCGGCGCCCATCAAACGGTCCCAGACCTTGAGCGCGTCAGCAGGCGCCATCCAGAGTTCATAACCGAGATCGCCGGTAAAGCCGGTGCGGGAAATGGTGACTGGGACGCCGTCGATTGCATATTCGGCGATGCCGAAGGGTCTGAGCGTTTCGATGCCGGTCAGGCCCAAGTCCTTGAGAAGCGCGCAACTGGTGGGGCCTTGGAGAGCCAGGCCGGCGATGTCGCGGGTTACGTCGCTGATTGAAACATCGAATCCCCAGGCGATGTCTTCCAGCCAGGACAGTTGCGGTTCCTGGCAGCAGAGCCGGAATTCGGTGTCTGACAGTCGGAAGACAGTACCGTCGTCTACGACCTGGCCGTCTTCGTCGCACCAGATGCAATAGGCGACACGGCCCGGTTTGAGCTTGCGAATGTCGCGGGTGACCAGCCGGTTGACCACGGCTTCTGCGTCCGGGCCGGTAATCGCGTATTTGCACATCGGCGAAATGTCGAACAGCGTCGACTGGTTGCGGATGGCGAAATACTCGAATTCGACGCTGTCGAGCACGGATGGGGAAGCGTAGCCCATCCAGTTCATCCAGGCCTGCTGGCGGTTATGGGCGACCAGACGGTCATGGAAGGGACCGGGTTCCAGACCCGAGGCCACCTGTGCGATAGGTTTTGCTTTGGCTGTCATGTCACTTCCCCTGATCGCGCAAGGCGGCGCGGGCCGCATTGAAACCGGGAGCTCCGGAAATGTCGCCTCCGGGATGGGCGCCTGCGCTGCAGAGGTACAGGCCCGTCACCGGCATCCGGTATTGCGCAGCACCGTCGAACGGCCGCAGCATCAACAACTGGTCAACCCGCAATTCGCCGTGATGCCAATGCCCGCCGGAAGCGCCGTAGCCGGTTTCGATATCGACGGGCGACATCACCCGGCTGGCTGTGACTGCGGAAGACAATCCCGGAAGGGCATCTTCCAGGACGGCAAGAACCGAGGCCGCGAGCTTTGCCTTGGCGTCGTCCGTCCATCCGCCGTTCAGATCATAAGGCGTGAACTGGGCAGTGACACAGAGGCGGTTGGCGCTCGCGTCATAGCTGGCTTCCAGCACTGGCCGTTCCGGCAGGTTGCCATATTTGGCGGCGTTGAAGGCGGTTTCGATGGCCTGCATGGTGGGAGCGATCACCAGCCGTTGACCGTTTTTAAGTGCGCTGCCACTGCCGAGTGTCGGGGCTTGCGCGATGTCGAAATCCAGACGGCTGACCATGCCCTTGCTCGCCATGTTGCGACAGCGCCGGACGAACTCGCCATCGAGATGCTCAACGCCGAGAAGTGTCATCAGCGTTGTCTTCGGCGAAGCATTGGAAAGCAGCAGCGGGGCCGTGATCTCTTCACCGGAGTGCAGCCGTACGCCTGCCGCCTTGTCCTGGTCGACCAGGATTTTTCCGACAGCTGCACCGGTGCGGATTTCGCCGCCGGCAGCGGTGACGCACTCGCCCAAGGCCTTGACCAGGGCGTCCGGCCCGCCTTCAGGCATGACCCGCAGGCCATTGCCGTGCGAAGAGTGCGAGGCCATGCGGTAGAGCAATGTTAGCACTGTTCCGGGTGAACGCGGCCCCATGGCGCCGCCGAGCGTTGCGTCCATTGCCAGCGCGCCAGCCAGAGGTCCGTCGCCGATCTCGTCGTTGAGAAGGTCCCAGACATTGGACAGGATGATGCGCAACAGATCGCGCATTTCGGTCTTGCCAAGCAAGCGCATTTTCAAGGCCATGCGACTGAGTGCAGCCATCTCGCTAAGGCTGGCCTTGCCCATGCCCGGCGGGGATTGCAGCATCATCATGCCGAGTGCTTTTGCCTGCCGGCCGAGCCGGGCGTGAAGGATGGCGTAGGCTTCAGCCATGGTTGCAGCAACGCCGCTCGCCTGACCGCCGAGAATGGTCATGGGCGATCCGTTCGGGTTGAACGAAATGGTTTCGACGGGTTTCGATGTTCCCATTAGCTGTGCAGGGAGGCCCAGGGTCTTGATGATCTCCGGCCGAAGCGCATAGGGCAGGGGCGCGACACGGAAACTGGTATCACCGAGCATGCCGCCGAGATGATCGCGGGCTTCCAGCACCAGAACCTTGCGGCCCTTGCGGGCGAGCATCGCAGCGGCAACAAGACCGTTATGGCCTGCGCCGATGATGATTGCGTCATAGCGCCCGCTCATGCCGATAGCCCCATGTTGATCTTGTGGCCAAGGTCGCTGAGCACTTCGCGCGCCGCATTGGCGCCGGGAGCGCCCATGACACCGCCGCCGGGATGGGTTGAGGATCCGCACATGTAGAGACCCTTGATCGGTGAGCGGTACTGGGCGTAGCCGGGCACCGGGCGGTTGAACAGAAGCTGGTCGAAGGTCAGTTCACCCTGGAAGATGTTGCCTTCAGTGAGGCCGACCTGATCCTCGATGTCCTTGGGCGTGCGGATTTCCTTGTGGACGATCAGCTTGCGGAAATCCGGGCTATGGCGCTCGATCTTGGAAATCACGGTTTCGGCGAAAGCCTCGCGATTGGTATCATCCCATTCGCCGCTCGCCAGCTCATAGGGCGCGTATTGCACGAAGATGGTGGCGTAGTGCTTGCCGGGCGGGGCCATGGTCGGGTCGATCTGGGTCGGGATGAGGAAATCGACATAGGGGCTGGCCGACCAGCGGCCGTCCTTCCAGTCATCATAGGCGCGTTCGATCTCGGCCATGTCATCGAGGAAATGCAGGTCGCCACGCAGGAACGCGGCGTCCTTCGGTGCGCCGGTGAAAGTCGGCATGTCGTCAAGCGCGACATTGAGTTTTCCCGAAGAGCCGCGGAAACGGTAGCGCTTGACGCCCTTGATGAAATCCTGCGGCAGCTCTTTTTCTTCAGTGTGGTCGATGAAGGTGCGGCGAACATCCATGCCTGAGACGACGGTGTCGGCTTGCAATTCGTCGCCGTTGTCGAGAACCACGCCGCGAACCTTGCCGTCCTTGACGGTGAAATGGTCAAGTCCGGAACCGGTGCGGATTTCGCCGCCCGAGGCTTCAAACGAGCGGGCCATGGCCTGGGTGATGGAGCCCATGCCGCCGCGGGCAAAGCCCCAGGCGCCGATGGCACCATCGACTTCGCCCATATAGTGGTGCAACAGCACGTAAGCGGTTCCAGGCGAGTAGGGGCCGAGGCCGGTGCCGATGATGCCGGAGCCGGCGATGTAGGCCTTGATCATCGGCGTTTCGAAATACTGGTCGAGGTATTCGGCGATCGACATGGTCCAGAAGCGGACTGTTTCGGCCATCTCGCGAGCGCCGAGATTGTGGAAGCGCTTGAGGATGTAGAGCAGCTCCGAGATGTCGCGCGGCTTCAGCGAGGCCGGGTCGGGGGCTGTGCGCAACAGCAGCGGCTTGATGAATTTGCACTGACGCATCACGGCGCGGGAGTAGCGTTCATAGCCATCAGCATCGCGCGGCGAATGGCGGATCAGCTCGCGGCGCAGCGCGTCATGGTCGGACATGTAGGCAAAATATTCGCCCTTGGAATTGAACACGCCGCCGCCCTCATAGGGAATGACCTGCAGGCCATGTTTCGGCAATTCCAGTGCGCGGATGATTTCGGGCCGGAGCAGGGAGCAGACATAGGAGCAGTTGGAATAAGTCCAGCCGGGCGTCAGCGACAGGCTGACCGCGGCACCGCCGACGTGATCTTCCTTTTCGACGACAAGGGTCTTCAATCCAGCGCGGGCCATGAAGCAGGCGGCGGTGAGGCCATTGTGACCGGCGCCTACGATGATCGCGTCATATTTCATGATCGGCCTCAGGGTTGAGAAAAACCAAGGCTAGAATAAACTGAGCGTTCAGTCAAAAAAATTGTTCTGTTATCTTTTCGACCGGTACGTTAGAGATTCCGCATGGCGCAACAAGCTGACGCACAGAAGGTTTCACCGACCAGCAGTCGTACCCAGGCACGGGTCATTGAGGCTGTGGTCGAGGTGGTGTCGCGCCACGGGATCAGCGGCACGACATTTGCCAATGTGTCGGCGGCGGCAGGAGTGTCCCAGGGAGTTCTTGTTTTTCATTTCAAGAACAAGGAAGGCTTGCTGACCGAGACCCTGTCGCGGATGTTGCAGGAATACGAAGAGGCCTGGAGCGCGGCTATGGCTTCGCCTGATCCGCTTGAGCGCATCCTCGGGCTGGTCCGCACTGATTTCAGCCCCGCCATCTGCAGTCGGACAAAACTGGCGCTGTGGTTTTCGTTCTGGGGGGAGGCCGGCGCACAGCCGCTCTACAGCAAGATCTGCGTCAAGGCAGAGGTGGCACGCTATGAGGCCATGCTCCGCAGCTGCCGGGCTCTGATTGATGCTTCCGGTGGTCCCGACCCGGTGCTTCTGACCAAATCGATTGATGCCTTTACCGATGGGCTTTGGCTGCAGATGCACTTGCAGGGTTTTCCGATTACCCGCAGCGAAGCGACAGAATCGGCATTTGCGCATCTGCGCCTTTTGCTGCCGCATCACGCCGATAAAATCTGAATTATTCTCCTGCGGACTGGCCGTCATGAGGGGCTGTCAGGGGACCTGTCAAACCTTGCTATTGAATGAACGTTCAACAAACCGGTTGCAATGCCGGGCTGTTCCGCCAATACTCCATGAAACCGATTGTGTGAGGAACTTTACCCATCATGATAGATGGCGGCGCCAATTCGACAGCGAAAATTCAGGACGGTTGCTGTCCGGAGGATGCCGCGCCGGAATATGATGATAGCGCCATCCGGTTCCTCGAAGCGCTGTGGGGTGACGGGTTTTTGTCGCCGGGCGGACCCGATGAGGTTCGCAGGGTTGTTGCCGATATCGACTTTACCGGCAAACGGGTTCTGGATATCGGATGTGGATCGGGCGGCATCACGTTGTTTCTGGCTCGCGAATATGAGCCGGCGAGCATTGTCGGCTTCGATGTGGAGCAGCCGGTTGTCGATCTGGCGTCCAAACGTGCCGCCGAACAGGCGCTGCAGGGCAAGGCCAGTTTTGTGCGGGGCGCACCCGGGCCGTTGCCGTTTGCGGATCAGAGCTTTGATATGGTGTTTTCCAAGGATGCGCTCATTCATGTGGCGGACAAGGAAGCGCTGTTTGAGGACATATACCGGGTGCTCAAGCCCGGCGGGCAGTTTGCCGCCAGTGACTGGCTGACCTCGCATGATGGGGAGCCGTCGGAGGCGATGCAGACCTATCTGGCAGCGGAAGGATTGAGCTTCGGCATGGCCTCGGCCGGCCGCTATGAGGCGGCGATGGCGCGCGCCGGCTTTGCGGAGATCCGTACCGTTAACAGAAATGCGTGGTACCGGGATGTGGCGCGGGGCGAACTGGAACGGCTCAAGGGGCCGCTTTATGCTCAGGTCGCGCGTGCCGTGGGGGCGGCATATGTCGACAAGAACATCAAGACATGGAGCGTCATGCAAGTGGTGCTCGACAGCGGCGAACATTGCCCGACCCATGTTTTCGGAACCAGACCGGGTCAATGACTACAGGGATTTAGAGGGAGCAAGGCTGTGAGCGAAGGGCACAAAAAGGAAACTGTTATGCCAGCCACTCAAGCGGCTGAGGCAGCGCGACGCAGGGAGCCCAAGGCGTTGCGCCGGGAGCAGTTGATCAATGCGACGATCGATTCGCTTGCCAAGCGCGGCTATGCGGCAACCACACTGGCCGACGTGGCTGATGGCGCCGGGCTGTCGCGCGGGATCGTCAATTTCCATTTCACCAGCAAGGACAATTTGCTGAGCGAGACCATCAGGTTTCTGCAGGATGAGTACACCGCGAACTGGCAGGCGATGGTGATCAAGGCCAAGAACGATACCGCGTCGCAATTGCTGGCGATGGTGACTTCTGATCTGGACAAGAAGATCTGCACGCATCGCAAGCTTGCTGCGTGGTTCGCATTGCTCACCGAGGCCAAGACAAAGCCGACCTATCAGAAGCTGGCATGGGAGCGGGATGACAAGTACCGCACCACATTGGCCTCGATCTGCCGGGCAGCCAAGCAGGAAGGCGGATACGCCTTTGACGCGCAGAGCACCGCCGACGCGATCTACGCCATGCAGGAGGGACTTTGGCTCCGGATGATGCTGTTTGGCAAGGAATACAAGCGCGAGACCGCCCTCAAGGTCGTTCTCGATACGCTGTGCACGATATTCCCCAAGCACTTCGCAGACGACGGGACACCGTCGAAATTTCAAGCAGAAGACTAATCAAGGAGATAGTAATGCATAAGAAAATATCCAGGGGTTTGATTTCGAGTTTTGCCATTGCCTTGTCGCTCAGCGTTGCGTCGATGGCGGCAACGGCTGCCGACAGTGAGCTGACCGTGTTTGACTGGGCAGGGTACGAAGACCCGGCGTTCCATCCGGCCTATGTCGAAAAAAACGGGGATTCTCCGACATTTGCTTACTTTGGAGACGAGGAGGAAGCGTTTCAGAAACTTCGAACCGGCTTCAAGGCGGATATCGGGCATCCGTGTTCGCAGAGCGTGGTGAAGTGGCGCGATGCGGGCTTGCTGAAGCCGCTTGATACGTCACGCATTCCCGAATGGGACAATGTCGTGCCCGGCTTCATGACGATGAAGGATCTGATGACGACCGAGGACGGCAAGGCGTGGATGGTGCCGTTCGACTGGGGCAACACCGCGGTCACCTACCGCACCGACAAGGTGGATGAAGCCGATATCACATCGCTCAGGGCCTTTGCGGATCCGAAGTTCAAGGATCGTGTTTCCATCGGAGACAATGTCGATGACGCTTATGCACTGGCGTCTCTCGCCATCGGTCTCACCGACTGGGCCAAGATGACTGACCCGCAATTTGAGGAAGCTTCCGCCTTCCTGCGTGAGGTTCACAAGAATGTACGTCTGTACTGGACTGACAACACTGAACTGAGCCAGGCGATGGCGGGCGAGGAAGTCGATCTGGCCTGGGCCTGGAACGAAACCGCCACCACGCTGATTGCTGACGAAGTTCCTGTGGCGATCAAGAAGGATACCGATGAGGGCCTGTCGACCTGGGTTTGCGGTTATGTGCTGCTTGAGGGCGGCGAAGGCAATGAAGACAAGGCCTATGATTTCATCAACGCCACGCTCGATCCGGCGGTCTCGAACTATCTGGTTTCCGAATGGGGCTATGGCCACGGCAATGCCAAGGGCATGGCGGCAATTGATGCCGAAACGCTGGATGGTGCCGGTTACGGCGATGTTGCGGCCTTTGTCGACAAGACCTTGTTCCAGTCGCCGGTTCCGGTGGAACTGAAGCAGAAAATGATCGCAGAATTCGAGAAAATCAAAGCCGGATACTGATCGCTTTAACGACCCAGATCACGCATAGAAAAAGGCGCCGGATTTCGGCGCCTTTTTCGTCTGGGTGTGAAGCAGTGAAACCAAGCTCTCCGAACGTCAGGCCTTGATCCGGATCTACCCGAGTGGCCGGGAACGCTGCTGCTGGCTCAGCCTTGCATGATGATGAAGGCGTCCGGGTCATAGGTAATGCGGATGTCCGAGCCGGTCGGAATGTCGTCGGCGCCGAAATCATTGGTTTCGACAATCGACAGATTCTGGTTCTGTCCCTCGATGGCCACTTCCAGCGAAGTGACTTCACCAAAGTAGTTGCGGTCAACCACCTTGCCGAGGATCATCGGATCGGCGGTCTCGTCGTCCCAGACAATGCGCAAGCGTTCGGGTCTGATGCCGATGATGGCGTTGGCCGGGTCGGAGATCGCCTTGCTCGCCAGATGACCGGTG
>Ga0163215_100349_pt1 | contig 89876 bp, 84 predicted proteins | sample SynspAceP_FD_185934 | JGI IMG/M metagenome (GOLD analysis project Ga0163215, IMG submission 185934) | Saline lake microbial communities from Ace Lake in Antarctica - Synechococcus sp. Ace-P (Hybrid Assembly) | ecosystem: Environmental > Aquatic > Non-marine Saline and Alkaline > Saline | place... | reverse complement strand
TTGACCAACACACTGGCGAGGTTGGCGAGGCAAGTGGCATAGTCGGGATGCCCCGGCCCATTCGTCTCGCGGTCGATTTCCGACGCTTCGCGGAAAAGCCCCTCAGCCTCGGCATAACGCCCCTGTTTCTGGACGACCAAGGCGAGGTTGTTAAGGTGGGTGGCATAGCCGGGATGAACCTCGCCGATCGCCTCGCGGTCGATCTCCAAAGCGTCGCGATAAATCCCCTCTGCCTCGGCAAACCGCCCCTGCGCCCAATCGAGACCGGCGAGGTTGTTGAGGTGGATGGCATAGACCGGATGTATCTCCCCAATCGTCTTTCGGTCGATCTCCAAAGCTTGGATAAAAATCGCCTCTGCCGCAGCATAGCGCCCTAAACGGTGCAACACCGTCGCGTGACCATTCAATGCGCGGGACAGCGCCGCCGGATCATCCCCCGCGCGGGCAAGGGTGACATAGTCCTGCACCAGCCGTTCCGCGCGGGCATAATCCCCGGCGCGTTCCGTGAAATCTGTCGCCCTATGCAACGCCTCCAGCGTCGGGTCCAGCTGTGCTGCGCGGGTGTAATGGGTGGCGGCGTCGGCCCAGCGGATTTCGGTCTCGGCGATCTCGGCACGGCCAAAGGCTGCGCGGGCGGCGGTCTGGATTTCCAGACGCTGCTGCTCCTCCACCTCGGCGAACAGCGCATCGGCCAATGAGAAATCCAGCCGGTCCATGGCGTCTTCGGCGGCACGCAGACGGTCCGCGCCGATCTGGCTGCCCTCCCGCTCCAGCAGGGTTTTCAGATTTGCGATCTCGGCCAGAGCCGCTTCAAGTGCCGGGTCCGGGTCGGCAATCTGGCGTTCCAGCTCATCCACCCTGCGGCGCAGGATCACCGCCTCGGCGGGATCGGCACTGGCCAATTCCGCCAGCAGGTCGGGCTTCATTTCGCGCCGGATTTGCAGGAATTCAGGAACGGTCAATTGCCCCTTGGATGCGGGCGGCAGGTTTACGATTTCAACCCGCTCCGGCTTGCGCCAGTGCCGCGCCATGGCGCGGAAGGGTGAAAAGCTGATTTCGATGATGGTCAGGGCTGCGGCCAGCGACGACAGTGCCACAACAGGCTCTGTCAGAAACACCAAGACAGAATCCCGCATCCGTCGACCCCTTACACACACTCACCTCACCCTACACAGCTTCAACGGGTGGGCAAGCCGCGCCTCCCCCCGAAAAGGCCCCGTAAGGGCCGACCGAGGGCTGAGTTCAGCGCACCTTCAACGTAGCAAGCCCGATCATCGCCAGAATAAGCGAGATGATCCAGAAGCGGATCACGATGGTGGATTCCGCCCAGCCTTTTTTCTCGTAGTGGTGGTGGATCGGGGCCATCAGGAAGACGCGTTTGCCGGTGCGCTTGAAATAAAGCACCTGAATGATCACGCTCAGCGCCTCGACCACGAACAGACCGCCGACGATGGCCAGCACGATCTCGTGCTTGGTGGACACCGCAATCGCCCCCAATGCGCCGCCCAGTGCCAGTGATCCGGTATCGCCCATGAACACCGCCGCAGGTGGCGCATTATACCACAGGAAACCCAAGCCGCCGCCGATCAGCCCGGCGACGAACACCAAAATCTCGCCCGTACCGGGCACGTAATGCACATCCAGATATTCGGTGAAATCGACACGCCCCACCGCATAGGCGATCACGCCAAGGGTCGCGCTTGCAATCATCACCGGCATGATCGCCAGACCGTCCAGACCATCCGTCAGGTTCACGGCATTGGCCGCGCCCACAATCACGATCATCGAGAAAGGCACGAACAGAAAGCCCAGATTTAGCAGGGCTTCCTTGAACACCGGAAAGGCCAGTTTGTTGGTCAAAGCTTCGGGGTGGTATTGCGCGGCCCAATAGGCGGCGATGGCAGCCACCAGCAGGCCCAACCCCATACGGACCTTGCCGGACACGCCCTTGGTATTCTGTTTAGAGACTTTGGCGTAATCATCGGCAAAACCGATGGCGGCAAAGGAAATGGTCACGAACAACACGATCCAGACAAAGGGATTGTCAAGACGCGCCCATAACAGGGTCGCGGTCAACAGCGCGCCCACAATCAACAGCCCGCCCATGGTGGGCGTGCCCGCCTTGACGAAATGCCCCGCGGGGCCGTCATCACGGATCGGTTGCCCCTTGCCCTGCCGCTTTCGCAGCACGTTGATCAGGGGCTGGCCGAAAATGAAACCGAAAATCAGGGCCGTCAGAAACGCCCCGCCCGCGCGGAAGGTGATATAGCGGAACAGGTTGAAAAAATCGCCACCATCCGACAGCGCGGTTAACCAATACAGCATTATTCTGTCCCTTTGTCAGATTGCAGCGCGGGATGGCCCAGTTTGCGCAGCGCGTCAACTACCTGACTGACCTTGCTGCCCTTGGAGCCTTTGACCAAAAGGATGTCACCCGCATCCACCAGACGGTGCGCGCGCGCCGCCAATGCATCGGCAGTCTCGGCCCATTCGCCGCGTCTGGCCTCTGGCAAAGCCTGCCACAGATGCCGCATCCTTGGTCCGACGCAATGCACCAGCGCCAGCTTGGACATATACGGCAGGGCTGCCAGATCGGAATGGAGTTGCAACTCCTCAGGGCCAAGTTCCAGCATATCCCCGAGAACCGCGATCCGGCGGCCCTGTTTCACGCGTCCCAGCCCGTCACGCGGCTGTGCGACGGCCAAAACCTCAAGCGAGGCTTCCATCGAAGTGGGATTGGCGTTGAAAGCGTCATCAATCAGATCGAAGTACAGATCATCGCTGAGCGGATCGAGCAGGAAACGTTCCCGCGTGCCACGCCCGGCAGGGGGTTGCCAGCTGCCCAGATCATTGGCTGCCAGAACCGGATTGAGGTGCAGCGCATGGGCCACCGCCATCACGCCCATCGCATTGACCGCAAAATGACGCCCCGGTGCATGGACCTTGAACAGGATCGGCCGCCGCCATGCCCGCCCCTGCACCACCGTGGTCTGATCGCACAGTGTGACATCGGTCACACGGTGATGGGAGCGCGGGCTTTGTCCGAACGTGATGGTACGGGACGCATAGCGCCGCGCCCAGTCCAGCAGGATCGGCGTTGTCTCCAGATCGCCGTTCAGCACCGCCACACCGCCCGGCTCCAGACCGGTCATGATGGCCGCTTTTTCCTGCGCGATCCCGGCCAGATTCTCGAACGCCTCAAGATGCGCGGCGGCGACGGTTGTGATCATCGCCACATGGGGCCGTGTCATCTGTGCCAGCGGCGCGATCTCGCCGGGATTGCTCATGCCGATCTCGATCACCGCAAATTCGGTATCCGCAGGCATCCGCGCCAAGGTCAGAGGAACGCCCCAGTGATTGTTGTAACTGGCCTCGGCCGCATGGGTGCGGCCCTGTCCTGACAGCACGCAGCGCAGCATTTCCTTGGTCGAGGTCTTACCGACCGATCCGGTTACCGCGATCACGCGGGCCTGTGTGCGGGCGCGGGCAGCGCGGCCCAGATCCTCCAGCGCGCGCAGCACATCCGGCACGATCAGAAGCGGCGCATCTTCAGCCACATCATCGGGGCGATGCGTCACCAAAGCTGCCGCCGCCCCTTTGGACAGCGCTTGCGCCACAAAATCATGCCCGTCGCGCGCGGCCTGCAGCGCCACAAACAGATCACCGGGCTGGATCGACCGCGTGTCGATGGATACGCCCGATGCGGTCCAGTCGCAGGTTGACCTGCCAGCGGTCGCGGCCACAGCATCCTTGGCGGTCCACAGGGTCATGCCAGACCTCCATCCAGTGCAGCCACCGCAACGCTGGCCTGTTCGACATCGTCAAAGGGCAACACCATATCGCCCACGGTTTGGCCCGTCTCGTGCCCCTTGCCTGCGATCAGCAGCGCATCGCCGGGGCCAAGCGCATCGACGCCGCGCAGGATCGCCTCGGCCCTGTCACCCACCTCGCGCACATGCACAAGCGCATCCGCCGCAATACCAGACAGCACAGCAGCACGGATCGCGGCAGGATCTTCCGAGCGCGGGTTGTCATCCGTCACGATCACCTCATCGGCGTTGTCCGCCGCCGCCTGCCCCATCAGGGGCCGCTTGGTCGTGTCACGGTCGCCGCCCGCGCCGACAATCGCCACCAACCGCCCCATCACATGTGGGCGCATCGCCTTGAGGGCCGTCGCCACGGCGTCGGGCGTATGGGCGTAATCGACAAAGACCGCCGCCCCGTTGTCGCGGGTGGCGGCCAACTGCATCCGTCCACGCACCGTGCTCAGATGCGGCAATGTCTCGAACACGCGGTCAGGGTCGGCCCCGCAAGCGATCACAAGCCCCGCAGCCAGCAGCACGTTTTCGGCCTGAAACCCGCCGATCAGGGCCAGCTTGGCGCTATAGCTTTTGCCACGGAACCGGCACAGCACCGTCTGTCCCGTTGCGTCAAAGCGCTGCGACAGAAGTTGCAGATCGGCCCCTTCGCGGCGTCCGACGCTGATCACCTCTTGGCCGCGCGTGCGGGCGATGCCTGCCATATCCATACCGCGACTGTCATCGACATTGATCACCGCCGTGCCGTCCATCGGCAGGACGCGCGCGAAAAGTCCCGCTTTGGCGTCAAAGTATTCTTTAAAATCAGCGTGGTAATCCAGATGGTCCTGCGTCAGGTTGGTAAATCCGGCCGCCATTAACTGCACCCCGTCAAGGCGGCGCTGCGCCAGTCCGTGGCTTGACGCCTCCATCGCCGCATGGGTCACGCCCGCTGCTGCCGCATCAGCCAGCACGCGGTGCAGGGTGATCGGCTCGGGCGTGGTGTGATGCAGCGGGGTCTCATAGGCCCCTTCAACCCCTGTGGTGCCCAGATTGATCGCGGGCAGGTCCAGCTCCTCCCAGATCTGGCGGGTGAAGGTGGCCACGGATGTTTTGCCATTGGTGCCCGTCACCGCCACCATCGTGGCAGGCTGCGCGCCGAACCACAGGGCGGCGGCATAGGCCAAAGCCTGACGCGGTTCTTCCGCCACGATGAGGGCGGCGTTCGATGCGGCCAGTTCCGCCGCCGCAATCCGCGCACCTGCCGCATCGGTCAGGATCGCAGCCGCGCCCATCCGCAAGGCGTACTGGATGAATTCGCCGCCATGCATCCTGGTGCCCGGAAGGGCTGCAAACAAATAGCCGTCCTTGACCTGCCGGCTGTCCACGGCCAGCCCCGTGATCTGCGCCTCGCGTCCCGATTTGGCGGTCAGGCCAAGCTGCGCCAAAGTTTTTGCCTGCCCCAAACGATGCCCCTATGCGTCCGTGTCAATTTGATGTGAGCGTTATACCAGTCAGTTCGGCCGGTTCAATCTCGGGTCTGAGGCCCAGCAGCGGTGCAACGCGACGGATCACTTCGGCCGCGACAGGAACAGCCGTCCAGCCTGCCGTGCGGCGCGGTTCCGAGCCCGAGGTTTCCACCGCTTCGTCCAGTGTGACAATCAGCACATATTTTGGATCATGCGATGGAAAGACCGCCGCGAATGTCGCCAGAACCTTCTCTTTTTCATAGCCGCGCCCGTCGATGCGCGGCTTGTCGGCGCTGCCGGTCTTGCCACCCACGGCATAGCCCGGCACATCGCCAAAGCTGGCCGTGCCCTGACTGACCGTCAGACGCAGCATCCGGCGTAACTGTTCCGAGGTCTTTTCCGAGATGACGCGCGCCCCGTATTGCGGCCCGTTTTGCCGCATCAGCGTCGGTTCAATCTTTGTGCCGCCATTGACCATCGTGGCATAGGCCGCCGCCAGATGCAGCGGGGTCGCGGACAGACCGTGCCCGTAGGAAATTGTCATCGTGGACAATTCCGACCAGCGCGGCGGCAGCAGCGGCTTGCCGCCACGGGCCTCGACCATCTCGAATGTGGTGGTCTCCAGCAGACCAAGCTGGCCTAGAAATTCGCGCTGGCGTTCTGCCCCGATATCCACAGCAATCCGCGCCGTGCCGACGTTGGACGACTTCTCGATCACCTCGGACACAGTCAGTTCCGGACCGTAATTGCGGAAATCCGAGATCCGGTGCCGCCCCCATGTCATGGGTGATTTGGTGTTGATGATGGTGTCCGGCGTGACCATGCCCATTTCGAGCGCCTGTGCGATGGTGAATATCTTGAAGGTTGATCCCAGCTCATAAACCCCCTGCACCACGCGGTTGAACAGCGGGCTGTCATCGGGCCTGCCTTTTGTGGGCGGCAAGGGGCGGTCGTTGGGGTCGAAATCCGGCAGTGACGCGATCGAGATGACCTCGCCCGTGTGCACATCCATCAAAACCGCAGCGGCGCCCTTGGCGTTCAGCAAACGCATGCCGCCCAACAGCACCTCTTCGGTGGCGGCCTGAATGGTCAGATCCAGCGACAATTGCAGCGGCTCGCCCGCGCGGGCCGGATCGCGCAATTGCGCGTCGAATGTCTGCTCGACTCCCGCCACACCGATGACCTCGGCGGCATGCACACCCTCGCGGCCAAACCCTGCACCGCCCAGCACATGGGCGGCCAGCGTGCCGTTGGGGTAAAGCCGCATGTCGCGTGGTCCGAATAACAGCCCCGGATCGCCGATATCATGCACGGCCTGTTTCTGCTCAGGGCTCAGGCGGCGCTTGATCCACAGGAATTTGCGCGTACCGGTAAAGTCGCGCACCAGATCTTCGCGGTCAAGATCGGGAAAAATCCGCGCCAGTTCGGTCGCTGCCTGTTCGGGATCAACCATCATATGTGGCTGGGCATAAAGCGAGAATGTCTCGAGGTTGGTCGCCAGAACGCGGCCCTGCCGGTCGACGATATCGGCGCGCAATGCCTGAATATCGGCCCCCGCCGCACTGGCGCGCGGCTCGGACGGCTCGGACGCGGCCAAAAGACCCATGCGCGCGCCCACCATTGTGAAGGCACAAACGAACAGCACCCCCAGCACCAGCAACCGCCCCTCGGCGCGCTGGCGGGCGCGGTCGCGCATCTCCTCGTGGCGCAGGCGCAGGTTCTCGCGCTCGATCGCGTCGGGATTGTCCCCTTTGGCGCGGGCTTCCAGCACACGGGCCAGCGGGCGTAGTGGCGTGCGGATCATGGACGACCTCCCAAATTCGAGACTTCGATCGGGTCAGTGATCGGCAACAACTCTTCTTCCTCAAGCGGATAGGCCACCTGATCGATGCGGCCAAACTGTTCCGGCGCCATCGGCATCAGGCCAAGGCTGTCGAAATTCAGATCGGCCAGATCGCGCAACCGCGCCGGGCGGTTAAGATAGGCCCATTCTGCACGCAACACGGCCAGACGGGCGCGGGATGCACCGATGTCGCGCTGCAACCGTTCGGTGACATTCAGTGCCTGCTGCGTGCGATAGTTTTCGCGGTAAGCCCAGAAGGCCAGCCCGATGACGGCACAAGCGGTCAACACGAACAGAACGGAACGCATCTCAGAACTCTCCCTTGATTGTCGGCATGCCCAGCCCGGACATGTCAGTGGGGCCCGCAGGCGCATCAGTCCGGATGGCCACACGCAGCTTGGCGCTGCGCGCGCGCGGGTTTTCGTCCAGCTCCTGATCGTCAGGACCGATGGCCTTGCGGGTGGTCTGGCTGAATTGCGCGTCCGTCTCTTCTTCAAGCGGGGCATAGCGGTTGGCGCGCCCTGCCGTACCGCTGCGGGTCTGCAAGAAGCGTTTGACCATGCGATCCTCGATCGAATGGAAGGTCACGACCGCCAGCTTGCCACCGGGCTTGAGGGCGCGTTCGGCAGCGGCCAGCCCTTCGGCCAGTTCTTTATATTCGTCATTCACAGCGATGCGGAGCGCCTGAAAGCTGCGGGTTGCGGGATGCGACTGCCCCGGCTTGCTGCGCGGCAGGCATTTTTCGATCAATCCGGCCAGTTGCAATGTCGTGGTGATCGGGGCTTCGGTGCGCGCCTTGATTATGGCCCGCGAAATCCGGCGGCTGGCGCGCTCCTCGCCATAATGGAACAGGATATCGGCGATCACGTCCTCGTCGGCGGTATTGACGATATCGGCGGCAGAGGGGCCGGACTGGCTCATCCGCATATCCAGCGGCCCATCGCGCATGAAGGAAAAGCCGCGTTCGGCCAGATCAAGCTGCATGGACGACACACCCAGATCCAGAACGATCCCGTCCAGATCCTGCGCGTATTGGTCCATCTTGGAAAACACGCCCTCGACCATCTCGATCCGGTCGCCATATGTCGCGGCCCAGTCTTTCGCCAGATCGAAGGCCAACGGATCACGATCAACAGCGATCACACGGTCGGCCCCTGCCTCCAGCAATCCACGGGTATAGCCGCCCGCGCCGAATGTGCCATCCAGCCAGACACCCGTGACAGGCGCCACAGCCTTAAGAAGCGGACGCAACAGAACCGGAACATGGGGGGCATCAGAGGGGATCGGGGCAGCGGCAGCCATGGCTCAGGCCCCTTTCGCATTATCCAGATAGATGAGCGGGTCGAAATCCTCGGGTAACTCGTCCAGCCATGCCTCGGCACGGGACAGTTCCTCGGTTTCATATGTCTCGGGCTTCCAAATCTGGAACGTGTCACCGGCGGCGATAAAGAACGCCTCGTCATCAAGCTCAATCTTGGCGCGCAGCTTGGCAGGCAGAACGATGCGTCCGGTCTCGTCCACCGTGGTGGGATAGGACTGCCCGTGGAACATCCGCTCCAGCATCTTGCGCTCCATCCCGCCACGCGGCAAGGCCGCGATCTTGGCATCAACTTCGGCAATTGCCTCCATCGTGTAGCATTCAAGGAACTTACGGCGGTGGTCGGCGTAGACGATCACAAGCTCGGGGTTCAGACCTTCGGTCCAGTTCGGGTCGCCAGCCTCAAGCACACGACGAAACAGAGCCGGGATAGACACCCGCCCCTTACCGTCTACCTTGTGCTGGCTCTCGCCTCTGAACCTGCGAACCACTGTCCCGTGATCCCTCTACCCTGTCCCCCCGGAAAAATTGGTCTTGGAATGGAAAACGGCGGATTGAGCTGCTGCCACTGCCCAATCCGCCGCCCTCGTCCCGCTGAGCGGGGTGTCCGACTGCGCGCGCCACCTGGGGGGATGTCTGCTCGCTCGCGCGCCGGATCTCTTAGTTCGATGATAGCGGGGTGCCTGTATGAAGCCTGACTTGGGATTTTGCGGGGTCTTGGGTGCCCCTTAGTTCCCGTTCTCATCGTGTAATCATGGATAGTATGGGATTTCATGGTACGCAACTAAAATTTAGCCATGAAAACCCCGAAAATACCCTCATACTGACCATGGAAATCAGGGATAGGGCTGATATCAGACAAGTCTTGCACAGGGTTTAGTTTAGCAATGAAATATGTTCACTATATATAGTGTAGTGGAGCGATCTGAAAATCTTCCCATGAATTCCCAACTTTTTATCCATCCACAGCAAAAAGGATCAATCCTGCAACCTGAGCGCAGGCGTACAATCATCAAATCAGCCTTTGAACCTTTGGATTCAAACCAAAACCTGCGGAATCGCGACAAAGTGATTCGCGCCGCACTACTGTCCGCGCCCGATCTGCGGACCTGTGAAAAGCGCAGACCCATCAATTCCCATCTCACGTGACACCGGCCCTGCCCGCTGCACCTGTCCGGCGTCCGGCTCTGGCGCAGGTGTGCCTTTATACTGTCGTCGCAGCGATGATTGCGCTATACATCCGTCATTGAAGGCAGTAAGGCCCACCGCTTGACCATGCCTTTCCCCTGACTATGACCCGGGCGCCTCCGGTCGCGGGACCTTATATTCCGCCACCTGCGCCCAAGGACCGAGTGATCTCATGACCCTGCCCCACCCGACGATGAAACCTCTGGCTGATGCGCTGGAGCGGCGCGGCTATGAGACGCTGACGCCTGTCCAGCACGAGATGATGCGCCCCGACCTGATCGAGGCCGATCTGCTGGTATCCGCGCAGACCGGATCGGGCAAAACCGTGGGCTTCGGCCTTGCCATCGCCCCAACGCTTCTGGGCGACAGCGAGATGCTGCCCCCCGCCGCCGCCCCGCTGGCGCTGATCATCGCACCGACACGCGAGCTGGCCTTGCAGGTCAAACGCGAATTCCAGTGGCTCTATCAGGATGCAGGTGTTGTCATGGCGTCCTGCGTGGGCGGCATGGACATGCGCGACGAGCGTCGTGCGCTGGATCGCGGCGCGCATATCGTTGTCGCCACGCCGGGCCGTCTGCGCGACCATATCATGCGCCGCTCTATCGATCTGGGCAAAATCCGCGCCGTGGTACTGGACGAGGCAGACGAGATGCTGGATCTCGGCTTCAAGGACGATCTGGAATATATCCTGTCGGAAGCCCCCGAAACACGCCGTACGCTGATGTTCTCGGCCACAGTGCCGCGCGGGATCGCGGAACTGTCCAAGACATACCTTAAAGACAATGCCGTGCGCGTCGCCACCACAACGGGTGCCACGCAGCACGCCGATATCGAATATCGCGCGCTGACGGCAGCCTATGACGGCACCGAGGGCGCGATCATCAATCTGCTGCGCTTTTACGAGGCGCAGAATGCCATCGTGTTCTGCAACACCCGCGCCACGGTATCGCGTCTGGTCGCGCGCTTCGCCAATCGCGGCTTTTCGGTCGTGGCCCTGTCGGGCGAGCTGTCACAGGCCGAGCGCACCCATGCGCTGCAAGCCATGCGCGACGGGCGTGCCCGCGTCTGCGTGGCCACCGATGTGGCGGCACGCGGCATCGACCTGCCCAATCTGGAACTAGTCATCCATGCCGAACTGCCGACCAACTCGGAAACGCTGATGCACCGCTCGGGCCGTACAGGTCGCGCCGGACGCAAGGGCGTCTCGGCGCTGGTGGTCACGCCCAAGACCCGCGCCAAGGCGGAACGTCTGCTGAAATTCGCCAAGATCACCGCCGAATGGGCACTGCCGCCTTCGGCTGACGAGGTGCGCGCCAAGGATGAGGACCGCCTGATCAACGATCCGGTCTGGACCGAGCCGCTGAACGAGGGCGAGGAGGATTTCGTCGCCCGCCTGACCACGACATATAATGCCGCACAGATCGCAGGGGCATATTTGCGTCTCTATTACAGCCGCCATTCCGCGCCCGAAGAACTGCCCGATCCCGAACAGCGCCCCGAGCGTGGCGAGCGCAAGCGCGAAGCGCCGCGTAAGACCTTTGGCCCCTCGACATGGCTGCGGCTGTCGGTTGGTGCCAATGAGCGCGCCGAAGCACGCTGGTTGTTGCCCACATTGTGCAAGGCAGGCGATATCACCCGCGACGATATCGGCGCGATCCGCGTGCAGCAGGACGAAACCTTTGTCGAACTGCTCTCCGCCTCGGTGCCGAATTTCATCAAAGCACTTGGCCCCGATGCCGTGCTGGATGGTGGCGCAAAGGTCGTTGTCATGGATAGCGCCCCCGATCTGGCGTCGATGCCCCGCGTGGCCCCGCCGCCGCGTGATGGTGGCAGCGACCGCAAACCACGCAGTGCAGAGCGGCCAGAGCGGGCAGAACGCGCCGCCCCCGTGCGCCGTGCGCCACCGCCCTCGGAAGCACCGGAATGGGCCGATGTGCCTGATCGTGCCGCACCTGCAGAACAGGCACCACGGTCCGAAGGGATGAAATCGCACGCGCCAAAGGCCAAGCCACGCGCCGATGCGGGCGAGCGTCCACGCGCCGCCAAATCCGAAGGCTACAAATCCGCAGGGTTCAAATCGCATGGCGGTGCGGGCAAACCCAAATCGGAAGGGATGAAATCCCACGCGCCCAAATCACATGGCGCGCAGGTGCGGGACATGGACCCCGCCGTGCATCGCGGTCTTGATGCGCCCAAGCCGCGCAGCGACAAACCGGCAGGCAAGCCCTACGGCAAGCCTGCAGGAAAACCGGGTGACAAACCCTATGGCAAGCCAGCAGGCAAGCCGGGTGACAAACCCTATGGCAAGCCCGCGGGCAAGTTCGGCGACAAGCCTTACGGCAAACCCACAGGCAAGCCTGCTGGAAAACCTGCGGGAAAACCATGGGAGAAGCCCGCCGGCGACGCCCCCGCGCCGCGCAGCGCCGCGGCCAATGCCTCGGCCCGTCTGGGGCCCGGCGGCAAGCCATTGCCCGCTGGCAAGAGTGGCAAGCCCCGCACCGGCGCGCCCGCGCGCGGCCCCAATGCCATGCCGCGCCGCAAACCCTGATCAAGACAAACCCTGATCAAGAAAATGGGCGCGCAGGATCATCCCTTCGCGCCCATTTTCATCTTGCCAGAAATACTCGAAAAACCGACTGGTCAGGCCATGCCGCCCTCGATCAGGCGACGCGCCAGCGCCGCATAGGCCTGCGCCGCTGCGGATTCGCCCGCTGCAATCGGTGTGCCCGCATCGCCGCCAAGCCGTGTGTCCAGATCAATCGGCAGCTCCGCCAGCAAGGGCACATCCATCTTTTCCGCCTCGGCCCGCACGCCGCCATGGCCGAAAATCGGCGTTTCATGCCCGCAATTGGGGCAGCAGAAGACCGACATATTCTCGATCAATCCCAGCACCGGAGTCTTGAGGGTGTTGAACATGTCGATGGCCTTGCGCGCATCCAGAAGCGCCACATCCTGCGGGGTGGACACCACAATCGCGCCGGTAAGCTGCGTTTTTTGGCACAGGGTCAGTTGCACATCCCCCGTGCCCGGCGGCAGATCGACCAGCAGAACATCCAGCTCGCCCCATTCCACCTGCCCCATCATCTGTTGCAAGGCCCCCATCAGCATCGGGCCGCGCCAGACCACGGCCTTGGCCGGGTCCATCATCAGGCCGATGGACATCATTGTCACGCCATGTGCCCGCAACGGAATGATCGTCTTGCCATCCGGACTGGCAGGGCGCTTGGACACACCCATCATGCGCGGCTGGCTGGGACCATAGATATCGGCGTCCAGCAACCCCACGCGCCGCCCCTGCCGCGCCAGAGCGACGGCCAGATTTGACGAGACCGTGGATTTGCCCACGCCACCCTTGCCCGATCCGATCGCAAGGATGCGGTCCACACCGGTCGGCTTGGTGGGTCCAGCCTGCGGTGTGGGATGCCCGCCGATCTTGAGGCTGGGCGCTGGCGGCTTTTCCGCCGGACCATGCGCTGTCAGCGCGACACTGACGCTGTCCACCCCCGGTATCCGGGACACGATCTGTTCGGCGGCCACGCGCAGCGGCTCCATCTGGCGCGCGATGGCGGGGCTGGGGGCTTCGATCACGAATCGCACAGCCCCGTCGGAAATCGTCAAAGCGCGGACCATGTCGCGGCTGATCAGGTCACCGCCATCGGGTAGCGCAAGTTGACGTAACGTCTGTTCGATTGTCTCACGCGTCAGTGCCATGCCGTTTCCTCCATCATCAGTGCCGCCATAGGTGGCAGTTTTTGAAAAATGCACAAGTAGCAGAAGGCCCGGCGCCCAAAAGCGCCTGTTTTGACAGCCATTTGCCTAAAATTTAGGTCAGTCTTTCATATGCATTTGCTGCATAGCAGCATTGCATCAGAAAGGTATTGTGCAGACGCAGCATCGGGTTATCTTAGTTACAACAGAGCGGGAACGATACAGCGACCGCGCAAGATCGAAAGTGAACGAACATGGCTTATACATCAGACATCCGCCTTGCACAGCCTCACGCCGCACAGTCCGGCGTTGCAGGCAAGCTGCGGACGATCATGTCCGACCTGTCACAGCGCTACGCGCGGCACCGGATGTTCCGCGATACAGTCAACGATCTGGCCATCCTGCCGGACAGCATGCTGGCCGACATGGGCCTGAACCGGTCCCAGATCCGTTCGGTGGCCTACGAATACGTTTACGGCGTGAAGAAATAACAACGGGATCAGATGCCCCTCTCCTCCTCCCTGGGTCATCTGTGAACTCGCGGCGACATTCTCTCCTCCTCCCTGGATGTCGCCGCACCTTATAAGAATACGGAAGACTTCCTCCTCCTCCCTGAGGTCTTTCGTTGTCAAGAGCGGCGGCACTCTCTCCTCCTCCCTGAGTGTCGCCGCGATTGACCAAGAATTGTGAAAGCCTCTCTCCTCCTCCCTGAGGCTGTTCACATACAAGAGTGTCGCCCCTCTCCTCCTCCCTGGGCGCGGACACATCTTGGACCATACGCGGGCTCTCCTCCTCCCTGAGGGCCGCGTTGAAAAACGGCGGCACCCTCTCCTCCTCCCTGGGTGCCGTCGTTATTTCCCCTCTCCCAAAGACCATGAATGATAATCTTCCGTTTCGGGGTTTAGCCAAGCCATCTGGACGGTTTTCCGGCGATGAAACTTAGCCAGTTGACAAAGTTTTATTGACGGGCGCTTGTTGATCAAATAGTAAGCCATATGGCTAAGTATGATCCCGACCTATCCTTGCTGTTCCACGCGCTGGCTGACCCCACGCGGCGCGCAATCCTGATGCGGCTTGCCGAAGGGCCGACACCTGTCACGGAACTGGCCAATCCGACCGGACTGCGCCTGCCGACGGTGATGCGTCACCTTTCGGTTCTGCAAGAGGCGGGCCTGATCCAGAGCACTAAGGACGGACGCGTCCGCACCTGCGCGATTGTGCCCGAGGCACTGGCCCCGATGCGGACATGGCTGGATGAGCAGCGCGCCATCTGGGAGGCCAGACTCGATCGGTTGGACGATTACGTCATGAAACTGATGAAGGAGCGCGAGACATGATGCCGGACCTCGACCCGCAGACAGACCTGAGCTTTACCCGCACGCTGGCCGTGCCCCGCCAATTGATCTGGGAATGCTGGACCCAAGCTGTCCATATCCCCCATTTCTTTGTCCCCGCACCGCACAAAGTCACATCAGTGGATATCGACCTGCGCGTGGGCGGGCAGTTCAACACGACTTTCGATGTCGATGGCACGACCATAGACAACAAGGGAGTCTATCTTGAGGTGGTGCCAGCCGAAAAGCTGGTTTTCACCGATAGCTATACCGAGGGCTGGACGCCCGCCGCTGACCCGTTCATGACCGCAATCCTGTTGTTCGCCGACGCGCCCGACGGTGGCACGACCTATACCGCAATCGCCCACCACCGCACCCCAGAGACATGCAAATCCCATGAGGATATGGGCTTTTTCGATGGCTGGGGCACGGCTGCCACGCAGTTGGAAACCTATGCCAGAGGATTGATGCCATGACAGATCGCTTCGCGACACTTGTCTTCCAGCGTAAGGTGGCGGCGCCCGTCGCAACCCTGTGGCAGGCATGGACGGCACCTGTGCCGCGCGCCATCTGGGCAGCGCCTGCACCGGATATAACGGTCACGTTTCTGGAGGCCGACCCCCGTGTCGGCGGGCGCGAAATCTCGGTCTGCAAGGCCCCCGGTCACTCTGACATCCACGTCGAGGCGGGCTGGCTGGACCTGCAACACAACGCGCGCAGCGTGAATTACGAGGTGGTATCCAGCGAAGGCAGAACCTTGTCCGCCGCACTGGTCACCGCCGATTTCACCGCCGATGAGGACAACAGCCGAATTGAGGTGACAGTGCAACTGTCATCGCTGGCAAGCGATATGCAGCAAGGCTACCAGCAGGGGTTCAGCGCAGGGCTGGACAATCTGGCGCAGGTTGCCGCGCGGACCATGGTACTGACCCGCGTGATTGCCGCACCTCGACCAATGGTCTGGGGGGCATGGGTCAATCCCCAGACCCTGCCACAATGGTGGGGGCCTGACGGGTACACCTGCCGGACCGACCGGATCGACCTGCGATCGGGAGGCGAATGGCTGTTTGACATGATCGGACCCGATGGCACCGTCTTTCCGAACCACCACCGATATGGCGATATCCGGCCCGAAACCAGCCTGTCCTATACATTGCTGGCGGGCGAGAACGGACCCCGACATGCCGATGCTTGGGTCACATTCGACGACACCGACGGGGCAACGCGCGTGACGCTTGGCATGGTCTTCAGCACATCGGCTGACTTCCAGACAGCAAAAGGTTTCGGCGCCGAGGCGCTGGGGCAGCAAACGTTGGGCAAGCTGGCAGGCTTTGTCGGCGTGACGTGATCTGCCCGACATGCCGGAACAAGGGGCGCCTGTTCCGGCTTTGACCCCTTGTCAGAACGGTATGTCATCCGCCCCCGAGATGAACCGCGCGACAACTTTCTTGACGCCTGCCTTCTCGAAGTCGATTTCCAGCTTGTCGCCCTCGATCCCCACAATCACGCCATAGCCGAATTTCTGGTGGAACACCCGTGCACCCATCGTGTGGGCGCTGACAGCCTGCATGTCGATAACGGTATTGCGGGCTTCGGCCGGTTGGCTGACGGGGCGCTGTGCCGAACGGTTCTGCAAACGCCGCCAACCGGGCGAGTTATAGACATCCGCGCTGGCAATCCGCGCCTCGATGCCGGATTCAACATCGCGGTCAGCATCCTTGCTGGCACCACCAAAACCGCCCATGCCCGCAGCACCGTAGCCACCCCCATAAAGGCCGGGCGGCGTCAGCACATCGACATGATCCTCGGGCAATTCATCGATAAACCGCGAGGGCAGCGCGGATTGCCATTGGCCAAAGACCCGCCGGTTGCCCGCAAAGGAAATGGTGCACAATTCCTCGGCCCGCGTGATGCCGACATAGGCCAGCCTGCGCTCTTCCTCCAGCCCCTTGGTGCCGGTTTCATCCATCGAACGCTGGGACGGGAACAGCCCGTCCTCCCACCCCGGCAGAAAGACAGCGGGAAATTCCAGACCCTTGGCGGCATGCAGGGTCATGATGCTGACCTTTGCGCCATCCTCCGAGGATTCGTTGTCCATGATCAGGCTGACATGTTCCAAAAACCCTTGAAGATTCTCGAACTGTTCCAAGGCCTTGACCAGTTCCTTGAGGTTTTCCAACCGCCCCGGCCCTTCGGGTGTCTTGTCGGCTTGCCACATCGCGGTATAGCCGCTTTCGTCCAATATCTGTTCGGCCAGATCCATATGGCTGATCGCATCATCCCCCGCCATCCGGCCCCAACGGGCGATATCGATGACCAACTGGCCCAGCGCGGCAGCCCCTTTGCCGGTGATCGCCTTTTCCGCCACAGCGATATGCGCCCCCTGCACCAAGGGCACGCCATTGTCGCGGGCAATCCGCTGGATCGTTTGCGTCGCCTTGTCGCCAAGCCCCCGTTTGGGCGTGTTCATGATCCGCTCGAAAGCCAGATCATCGGCAGGGCTGGTCACGACGCGGAAATAGGCCATCGCATCCCTGATCTCCATCCGCTCGTAAAAGCGCGGGCCACCGATCACGCGGTACGGCAGGCCGATCGTCAGGAACCGGTCCTCGAATGCGCGCATCTGGTGGCTGGCACGGACAAGAATGGCCATCTCGTCGAGGGAAAACAGGCGCAATCCCCGTGTGCCGCGTTGCAGCGCCTCGATCTCCTCGCCGATCCAGCGGGCTTCTTCCTCGCCGTCCCAATGCCCGATCAGGCGAACCTTCTCGCCCTCGCGCTCTTGCGTCCACAACTCCTTGCCCAACCGCCCGCGATTCTCGGCGATCACACCGGATGCAGCGGCCAGAATATGCGGGGTCGAGCGGTAGTTCTGTTCCAGCTTGACGACTACGGCGCCGGGAAAATCGGTCTCGAACCGCAGGATGTTGCCCACTTCGGCCCCGCGCCAGCCGTAGATGGACTGATCATCGTCGCCCACGCAACAAATGTTGCGATGCCCGCCCGCCAGCAAACGCAGCCAAAGATATTGCGCGACGTTGGTGTCTTGATACTCGTCCACAAGGATGTAGCGAAAGCGCGTGCGATACTGCTCCAGCACATCGTCATGAGTCTGCAGAATATGGACCATGTGCAGCAGCAGATCGCCGAAATCGACCGCATTCAATTCGCGCAGGCGGGTCTGATAGGCTGCGTAAAGCTCCATCCCGCGATTGTTATAGGCCCCCGCCTCGGCAGCAGGCACCTTGTCGGGTGTCCAAGCGCGGTTTTTCCAACCGTCGATGATCCCCGCCAGCATCCGCGCAGGCCAGCGTTTGTCATCCACATTTGTGGCGGCAAGCAGTTGTTTCAAAAGGCGTATCTGGTCATCCGTGTCGAGAATCGTGAAATTCGATTTCAACCCCACCAGTTCGGCATGCCGCCGCAGCAGTTTAACGCAGACCGAATGGAAGGTGCCCAGCCACGGCATCCCCTCGACCTGTTGGCCCAGCATCGCGCCGACGCGGTTTTTCATCTCGCGCGCGGCTTTGTTGGTAAAGGTCACCGCCAGAATCTGGTCTGGTCGCGCCTTGCCTTGGGTCATCAGATGCACAATGCGCGCCGTCAACGCCTTGGTCTTGCCGGTGCCTGCGCCGGCCAGCATCAGCACAGGACCGTCCATGGCCTCGACCGCGGCGCGTTGCGCGGGGTTCAGACCCTCCAGATAAGGGGCCACAGGCCGCGCGGCCATTGCACGGGCCGAGAGCGGGCCACCGGAGGAGGCGGCAGGTGATGCGGGCATATCGTCAAACTGGCTCATGCGGCTGATCCTAGCGCGCCCTGCGCCCATATAAAAGAGAAGTTCTTGTTCTGTTCCCGCGATATTTTCATCACGGTGTTTTTCCCTGCCGCAGCATATGGACAAATCGCATGCTGCCCACACAAATGCGGCGCATGGATCTGTTTCAACGCTACCCCGCCCTTTGTGACCTCAAGGCACAGGCACGCCGCCGGATGCCGTGGTTTGTCTTTGAATATCTCGACAGCGCCACGGGCAGCGAGTCCGTGCTGCGCCGCAACCGCGATGATCTGGACGCGGTGCAGATGATGCCCTCGATCCTGCATGGCGAATTTGTGCCGGATATGTCGGTCACCCTGTTCGGCAAGACCCATGCCCTGCCCTTTGGCGTCAGCCCTGTGGGGATGTCGGGCCTGTTCTGGCCGGATGCGGAACGGATTCTGGCGCGCTCGGCCACCAAAGCGGGGCTGCCTTACGGTCTGTCCACCGTCGCCAGCCGCACACCCGAGGATGTCGGCCCGCATCTGGATGGCAATGGCTGGTTCCAGATCTATCCGCCCCGCGACCCCGAGATTCGCGCTGATATGCTGAAACGCGCCCGCGATGTGGGATTTTCCGCGCTGGTGCTGACCGTCGATGTGCCCGTGGCCAGCAGGCGCGAGCGGCAGACACGGTCCGGCCTGACCTCGCCCCCGCGCCTGACGCCGCGCTTGCTGGCACAGGTGGCAAGATGCCCGGCTTGGGCGCTTGGCACGGCCCGTCTTGGTATGCCGCGCATGCGGCTGATTGACGGTTATGCAGGGCAAATGACGGGCCTCAGTTCCACCGAACATGCCGGTTATATGCTGCGGACCTCGCCGGATATGGACTATCTCAAGGCGCTGCGCGATGCTTGGGATGGCCCGCTGATCATCAAGGGCGTGCTGGATGCCCGCGATGTGCCGGGGCTGGAGGCCGCAGGCGCCGATGCAATCTGGGTCAGCAACCACGCTGGGCGACAGTTTGACGGCGCGCCCTCGACGATTTCGATGCTGCCCGCAATCCGTAAGGCCACCAGACTGCCGCTGATCTTCGACAGCGGGATCGAAGGCGGGCTGGATATCCTGCGCGCTATCGCCCTTGGTGCGGATTTCGTCATGATGGGCCGCGCATGGCATTATGCGCTGGGCGCACTGGGCGAGGCTGGACCCGCGCATCTGATCGAGATGCTGAAACGCGATATCGCCTCGAATATGGGGCAGATGGGCACCCAGACGCTGCGCGATCTTCCGGGACGGCTGATCTGATCATGACGGGGCGCGCTATGGCCTTTGCGCCTTGGTGCACCCCGCAAATCTTGCAAATTGTTACAAACGCGCCATGCCCGCACTTGCGCTGCAATGCGGCATGCCGCTACGCATAGCTATTCTTAAGACGGACCGGCAGGCCGGACCGCCACCACAGCAAGGAGCAGGCCATGGCCGAGTTCAAGAAAATCCTCATCGCAAACCGGGGCGAGATCGCCATTCGCGTGATGCGCGCCGCAAACGAGTTGGGCAAGCGCACGGTCGCGGTCTTTGCCGAGGAGGATAAACTCAGCCTGCACCGGTTCAAAGCGGATGAGGCTTACCGCATCGGCGAGGGGCTGGGTCCCGTTGCCGCCTATCTGAGCATTGACGAGATTATCCGCGTGGCCAAGCTGTCTGGGGCCGATGCAATCCACCCCGGCTATGGCCTGCTATCGGAAAACCCCGATTTCGTGGATGCCTGTGTTGCCAACGGTATCACCTTCATCGGCCCCAAAGCAGACACGATGCGCGCGCTTGGCGACAAGGCCAGTGCCCGCCGCGTGGCGATGGAGGCAGGGGTTCCGGTGATCCCCGCCACAGACGTGCTGGGCGACGACATGGACAAGATCCGCGCGCAGGCGGCAGATGTGGGTTATCCCCTGATGCTCAAGGCAAGCTGGGGCGGCGGCGGGCGCGGGATGCGCCCTGTCGCCAATGAAAAGGAACTGGCCGAAAAGGTCATGGAAGGCCGCCGCGAGGCCGAGGCCGCATTCGGTAATGGCGAGGGCTATCTGGAAAAGATGATCCTCAAGGCGCGCCATGTCGAGGTGCAGATCCTTGGCGACAGTCACGGCGAGATCTATCATTTGTGGGAACGGGATTGTTCCGTCCAGCGACGCAACCAAAAGGTCGTGGAACGCGCCCCTGCCCCCTATCTCACGCAAGCCCAGCGCGACGAGCTGTGCGAGTTGGGCCGCCGCATCTGCGCGCATGTGAATTACGAATGCGCGGGCACCGTCGAATTCCTGATGGATATGGCGGACGAGAAATTCTATTTCATCGAGGTGAACCCCCGCGTGCAGGTCGAACATACCGTGACCGAGGCGGTGACCGGCATCGACATCGTGCAGGCCCAGATCAAGATCGCCGAAGGCAAGACACTGGCCGAAGCCACGGGAATGGCGTCGCAGGGCGATATCCGCTTGCACGGGCATGCGCTGCAAACACGCATTACCACGGAAGATCCACAAAACAACTTTATCCCCGATTACGGTCGCATCACTGCCTATCGCGGGGCCACGGGCATGGGTATCCGTCTGGATGGCGGCACTGCCTATTCGGGCGCTGTGATCACGCGCTTTTATGACAGCCTGCTGGAAAAGGTCACCGCATGGGCGCAAACGCCAGAAGCCGCGATTGCCCGCATGGACCGCGCTTTGCGCGAATTCCGTATCCGCGGGGTCAGCACCAATATCGCCTTCGTCGAGAACCTGCTGAAACATCCCACATTTCTGAACAACGAATACCACACCAAATTCATCGACGAGACGCCCGGCCTGTTCCTGTTCCACAAACGCCGCGACCGTGCCACCAAGATCCTGACCTATATCGCCGATATCAACGTGAACGGGCATCCCGAAACCGCAGGCCGCCCCAAACCACCCGCCGAGGCGCGCCAGCCGCGCCCGCCAAAATCCGAATCCGGCGGCCTGCGCGAGGGCACAAAGACACTGCTGGAACGCCAAGGCCCCAAGGCCGTGGCCGACTGGATGCTGGCGCAGCAACGCCTGCTGCTGACCGACACCACGATGCGCGACGGGCACCAGTCTCTGCTGGCAACCCGCATGCGGTCCATCGACATGATCCGCGTAGCGCCTGCCTATGCCGCCAACCTGCCGGAGCTGTTCAGCGTCGAATGCTGGGGCGGGGCTACTTTCGATGTGGCCTACCGTTTCTTGCAGGAATGCCCGTGGCAGCGCCTGCGCGACTTGCGCGCCGCCATGCCCAACCTGCTGACGCAAATGCTGCTGCGCGCCTCCAACGGCGTGGGCTACACCAATTACCCTGACAATGTGGTGCGCGAATTCGTGCGGCAGGCTGCGGAAACCGGCGTGGATATCTTCCGCGTGTTCGACAGCCTCAACTGGACGGAAAACATGCGTGTCGCGATGGACGCCGTGCTGGCCGAGGAACGGATCTGCGAGGCAGCTATCTGCTATACCGGCGATATCCTTGATCCCGACCGCGCCAAATACGACCTGAAATACTATGTCGCCATGGCCAAAGAGCTTGAGGCGGCAGGCGCGCATGTGCTGGGCCTCAAGGATATGGCGGGGCTGCTGAAACCCGCATCGGCGCGGATTTTGGTCAAGGCGCTCAAGGACGAGTTGACCATCCCCGTGCATTTCCACACCCATGACACCAGCGGCATATCGGCGGCGACGATCATTGCGGCGGCCGATGCGGGCGTTGATGCGGTGGATGCGGCGATGGATGCGTTTTCGGGGGCCACATCGCAGCCCTGCCTTGGCTCCATCGTCGAGGCGCTGCGCCACACACCGCGCGACACCGGCCTGAACATGGAGCGCGTGCGCGAAATCTCGGGCTATTGGGATCAGGTCCGCGCGCAATATGTGGCGTTCGAATCCGGCCTTCAGGCCCCCGCCTCGGAGGTGTATCTGCACGAGATGCCGGGCGGTCAGTTCACCAACCTCAAGGCGCAGGCGCGCTCGCTCGGGCTTGAGGAAAGATGGCCCGAGGTCGCACGCACCTATGCGGATGTGAACAAGATGTTCGGCGATATCGTGAAGGTCACGCCCTCGTCCAAGGTGGTGGGCGACATGGCGCTGATGATGGTCAGTCAGGGCCTGACCCGCGCGCAGGTTGAAGACCCTGCCACCGACATGTCCTTTCCCGATTCCGTGATCGACATGATGCGCGGCAATCTGGGCCAGCCTCCGGGCGGTTTTCCGCCCGCGATGATGGCCAAGGTGCTCAAAGGGGAAAAGCCCAACACAGACCGCCCCGGCGCGCACCTGCCCCCCGTCGATCTGGAAGCGACCCGCACCGATCTGGAAAAACAGCTTGAAGGCAAGAAGGTCGATGACGAGGATCTGAACGGATATCTCATGTATCCGAAGGTGTTTCTGGACTACATGGGCCGCCATCGCCTCTATGGTCCGGTCCGCACTTTGCCCACCCGCACCTATCTTTACGGGATGGAACCGGGAGAGGAGATCACCGCCGAGATCGACCCCGGCAAGACGCTGGAAATCCGCCTGCAAGCCGTGGGCGAGACCACGGATGATGGCGAGGTGAAGGTATTTTTCGAATTGAACGGCCAGCCCCGCGTGATCCGCGTGCCCAACCGTCTGGTGAAATCCCAGACCGCCCAGCGCCCCAAGGCCGAGGCGGGCAATACCGCCCATATCGGCGCGCCCATGCCCGGTGTCGTGGCCAGTGTCGCGGCCACGGCGGGGGCAAAGGTCAAGGCGGGTGATCTGCTGCTGACGATCGAGGCCATGAAGATGGAGACCGGCATCCATGCCGACCATGATGCCATCATCAAGGCGGTCCATGTGACGCCGGGTGCCGCCATCGACGCCAAGGACCTGCTGGTGGAGTTCGAGATATGATCCCTGTGGTAACATCGCTTTATGCAGGTCTTCTGGCGCTGCTCTATCTGGTCATCAGCGGTTGGGTCGTGCGCGTGCGGATGCAGCAAAAAATCTATGCCGGCGACAAGGGCGATCCGGTCATGGCCAATGCGATCCGGCTACACGCCAATTTCGCCGAATATGTCCCGATAGCACTGCTTCTGATCCTGCTGGCCGAGATGCAGGGCGCGCCTGCGCTGGCGCTGCATGCTTTGGGCGCTGCACTGCTGCTGTCGCGGGTCATGCACGCCCTTGGCATGGCAACGTTGCCTCACAAAACGCCGCTGCGCGGGGGCGGGGCCTTGCTGACCTTTCTGGTGCTGTTTTTCGGCGGGGCAGCCAATATCGGCCACGCCTTGTTCTGAAGGCTTTGACGGGTATCCGGCAAAGTTTTTGCGACAAGTCGCACTTTTCCTCTTGCGGGCGACGCGCAGAATTTATAGATCACGCCTCACCCAAGGAAGCGGGCGTAGCTCAGGGGTAGAGCATAACCTTGCCAAGGTTAGGGTCGGGCGTTCGAATCGCCTCGCCCGCTCCAATTATCAAAACAGCCGGTCCTTGTGGCCGGCTTTTTTGTTTTCGGAATACGGTCACTCTTTGCCCGGAACAGCGGCTTTAGCCGCCCGGGCAGCGCCCGACCGCCCCCTCGGGCGGGCGCTTTTGCAGCGTACCGCCAAACCGGAACCAAAGGGATCTGTTGAACGATAAATGCCATATCGTGAGCCTGCAGCACCCACCCGGCGGTCAGGCCCTGTCCTTATGTCAGGCTATGAACGCTCTCCCGCCCTTCAAAACGCCTTGAAGGTCAGCGTGGTGAGGGAACGCTCGATCCCCGGAATATCCAGCAACGAGTCGTTGATATATTTGCCCACATCCTGCCCTTCGGGGATATAGAGCTTCATCAGCAGATCATATTCCCCGCTGGTCGAATGCAGTTCGGAATGGATTTCGCGCAGGGCGATGTCCTCGGCGACCTGATAGGTTTTGCCGGGGGTGCAGCGCAGCTGGATGAAGACGCAGGTGCTCATGATGTCTCTTTCTTGATCGGTCCGGGCTCAAGCTGGCACAGGCCGGGGATGCGGACAATGGCCGAATGGACACGTTGCACCGTCTTGCACTGCTGCGGCCCTTCCCCCGCCTGCCCCATGCGCCTATAAGCGCGCCAACACATAGACCGGAGCCTTCACCATGCGGACAGCCACGATCACGCGCAAAACGGCCGAGACAGATATCACCGTCCAGATCGATCTGGACGGCACGGGCGCTTACGACAACCAGACCGGCGTGGGGTTCTTCGACCACATGCTGGACCAGTTGTCGCGCCATGCGCTGATCGACATGACCATCCGCGCCACCGGCGATCTGCATATCGACGATCACCACACGGTCGAGGATGTGGGCATCGCGCTGGGGCAGGCCTTGACGCAAGCGCTGGGTGACAAGCGCGGCATCCGCCGGTACGGGTCATGCCACCTGCCGATGGATGACGCGCAGGTGCGCGCCGCACTCGATCTGTCGGGCCGCCCCTTCCTTGTCTGGAACGTCGATCTGCCCACCGCAAAGATCGGCACCTTCGACACCGAACTGGTGCGCGAATTCTTTCAGGCTTTCGCCACCCATGGCGGCATCACCCTGCATGTGGACAAACTGCACGGCTTCAACAGCCACCACATCGCCGAGGCCGCGTTCAAGGCCGTCGCCCGTGCGCTGCGCGAGGCGGTCGAGGCTGATCCGCGCCGGTCTGACGCCATTCCATCGACCAAGGGAACGCTTTAGACCCCATGCAGACTGTCATCGTCGATTATGAAAGCGGAAACCTGCATTCCGCGCAAAAGGCGTTCCAGCGCATGGCGGCCGAAGTCGGCGCGGGCGAGGTCACCGTGACCTCGGACCCCGACATGGTGCGCCGCGCCGACAGGATCGTGCTGCCCGGCGACGGGGCTTTCCCCGCCTGCCGCAAAGAGCTGTTCGACCATCGCGGCCTGTTCGAAGCAATGGAAGAGGCGGTCATATCCCATGCACGCCCCTTTCTGGGCATCTGCATCGGCATGCAGATGCTGGCGACACGCGGGCTGGAATATACACCCACCCCCGGTTTCGACTGGATCGGGGGCGAGGTGACCCGCATCACCCCCGCCGACACCGCGCTGAAAGTGCCGCATATGGGTTGGAACGATCTGGTGATCGACCAGCCGCATGCCGTGTTCGACGGCATCAACACCGGTGATCACGCCTATTTCGTCCACAGCTACCATATGCAGGTCACCGATCCCGCGCATCTGCTGGCACATGTGGATTATGCAAGCCCTATCACCGCTATCGTGGGGCGCGACAATATCCTCGGGATGCAGTTCCACCCCGAGAAAAGCCAGCAGGTCGGCCTCAGGTTGATCGCGAATTTCCTGCGCTGGCAGCCCTGACAGGGACAGCCAACGCAGAAGGGTTCACTTCACGCGCGTCCAGCTTCCGCCTTCACGGCAAATGCCCATCACGCAGCCGCTGACCTTGAGGGTATTACCCGCCAGTTCCAGCTTCGAATTATAGGTCTTGTCGCGGTCAGGGGCCCAGACCTTGCCCTTATAGGCGCTGCCTCCGGCGCTGACGGTTTCCGAGATGATCAATTTGCCATTGTTGGCGCTGGCCATTTCTTTGCCCGCGCCATCAAAGGACTTTACCAGCGTGCCGCAGATCTGCGCGCCGCAGGGTGCAACCTGAATCAACCCCGTATTGCCATTGTCATCCGGTGCCGTGCGCCACGTGCCCAGAAGCGGCTCTGCCAAAGCGCCCCCTGCCCCCATGATCATCACCACAGCCATCATCATCGTCTTGCGCATTTCATCATCCTCCCTGATGTCTGCGCAAACCCTGCCGCGCGTCTGCGTGCCGATCAAGTCCTGACATAGGGTCAGCGGCGTGTTGCCATCAGTCCACCCGCGTCCATGTGCCACCGTCGCGGCATATGCCCAACACGCAGCCGCTGACCTTCTGCACATTGCCAGCCAGTTCCAGCCGCGAGCTATAGGTCTGATCGCGGTCGGGGGCATAAATCTTGCCCCAATAAGCGCCGCCCCCGCTGGCCAGCGTTTCAGACAGGATCAGCATCCCGTTGCCGGGGTTGGCCACCTCTTTCCCCGCAGGGTCCAGCGAGGTGATCAGGGTGCCGCACAGCGCGCCTCCGCAAGGGGCGACCCGCACCACACCCATCGTACCGTCATCCTGTGGCGCTGTACGCCAGTTCCCCAGAAGCGGCTCAGCCTTCGCCATCCCCGCCGTTGCAATCAAGACCGCTGTCACCATTACCATACCACGCATGCTGTCATCCTTTGCCCCGCATCGACAAAATCTGCCTTGCATCGCCTTTTCGATCAAGCCTGCGCTGCACCGCCATTGCCTGCGTTGCAATTTCTCGCCGAGCGTGGTCAAACCGCGCCAATTCAAGACATGACAGGTGCGCCCATGATCCTTTACCCCGCCATTGATCTCAAGGACGGCAAAGCCGTTCGCCTTTACAAGGGCGAGATGGAACAGGCCACGGTGTTCAACGACGATCCCGCAGCACAGGCGATGGAATTCGTGAACGCAGGCTGCGAATGGCTGCATCTGGTGGACCTGAACGGTGCGTTCGCGGGCGAGCCCGTGAATGCCGCCCCCGTCGAGGCGATATTGGCGCAGACACGCGTGCCCGCACAGCTTGGCGGCGGCATCCGCGACATGGCCACGATCGAGCGCTGGCTGTCCAAAGGATTGGCCCGTGTGATTCTGGGCACCGTGGCGGTCGAGAATCCCGCCCTTGTGCGCGACGCCGCCCGCGCCTTTCCGGGGCAGGTCGCTGTGGGCATCGACGCACGTGACGGGCGCGTGGCCACCAAAGGCTGGGCCACTGAAACCGATGTGATGGTCACAGACCTTGCGCGCAGCTTTGAAGACGCAGGTGTTGCGGCGATCATCTATACCGATATCAACCGCGATGGCGCGATGCAGGGCCCCAATATCGAGGCCACCGCCGCCCTCGCCCGTGCGGTCAGTATCCCTGTAATTGCCAGCGGCGGTGTCTCCTCACTGGCCGACCTGATCGCCTTGCGCGATTGCGGGGCCGGGTTGAACGGGGCAATTTCCGGCCGCGCGCTCTATGACGGGGCGCTTGATCTTGGTCAGGCGCTGGCCGCGCTCAAAGCGTAACCGCCACAACCCGCGGATCGCGGCGGTCGGGGTCTTCGCCGCATCAGCTACCCGCGGCCTGCCCCGTAAGATTGCCAAGCGCGTTTTCCATGCTGCGCAGGTAAGCGGCGTCGTCGGTTACTCCGTCAAGATCGTCCAGCATCTCGTCCGGCTTCTCGTACGCAAGCCATGTCTGTCCCTGCGCATCCTGATAGACCAGCACCCTGAGGGGCAGGAACAGTCCCGCCAAAGGGTTGTCCTGCATCGCCGGCGTGCCGATCGCCGGATTGCCGAAGATAAGAACTTCCGCCGGTGCCAAGACCATATCTATGCCCTGCGCCGCACCTGCATGATCAACCCGCGCAACGACCGTGGCGCCTGCACCTGTGACAGCGTCTTCCAGTCGGTCCATCGTGGTTGCCACATCATGGGTGGAACGGACCATGGTGATAGCGTCCGTGCCGGCCAGGGCGGGCGCGGCAAAGGCGAGCAGCGTGATGGCTGCAAACAGGTTTCTCATGACAATCTCCTTCTTGGTCAAATTTATGCCGCCCAAACCTCTGGCAAATGCGCCGGTTTGCCCATAAACAAAGCCGTGAAATCCCAAGGAATAGCGGGAATATGCTCAAGGTCCGGATCATTCCCTGTCTCGATGTCGCCGATGGCCGCGTGGTCAAGGGCGTCAATTTCGTGGACCTGCGCGATGCAGGCGATCCGGTCGATGCGGCACGCGCCTATGATGCGGCCGGCGCGGACGAGCTGTGTTTTCTGGACATCCACGCCACGCATGAAAATCGCGGCACCATGTTCGACGTGGTCCGCCGCACAGCCGAGCAGTGCTATATCCCGCTGACCGTGGGGGGCGGCGTCCGCACCCCTGCCGATGTCCGCGCGCTTTTGCTGGCAGGGGCCGACAAGGTCAGTTTCAACTCGGCCGCTGTCGCCAACCCCGATGTTGTGGCGCAAGCCGCCGACCAGTTCGGCAGCCAGTGCATCGTGGTCGCCATCGACGCCAAGACAGTGTCCCCCGGTAAATGGGAAATCTTCACCCATGGCGGGCGGCAGTCCACTGGTATCGACGCTGTGGAGTTTGCACGCCTCGTCGCCGCCAAGGGCGCGGGAGAGATCCTGCTGACCTCGATGGACCGTGACGGCACGCGCGCGGGCTTCAACCTGCCCCTGACCCGCGCCATCGCGGATGCGGTGGATATCCCCGTGATCGCCTCGGGCGGGGTCGGCACTCTGGATCATCTGGTCGAGGGCGTGACCCAAGGCGGCGCCTCCGCCGTGCTGGCCGCCTCGATCTTCCACTTTGGCGACTATACCATCCGTCAGGCCAAGGATCACATGGCCGCTGCGGGTATCCCTATGAGGATGGACTTATGACACTGGACGATCTGGCCACCCTGATCGCCGCGCGCGCCGGCGCTGACCCCGACACAAGCTGGACCGCGAAACTGCTGTCCAAAGGCCCCGAGAAATGCGCCGCAAAATTCGGCGAGGAGGCTGTCGAGGCGATCATCGAAGCCGTCAAAGGCGACCGTGCCGCCCTGACCTCGGAAGCGGCGGATGTGTTGTTCCACCTGCTGGTCATGCTGCAGTCGCGCAATGTGCCCCTGTCCGATGTCATGGCAGAGCTGGAGCGCCGTCAGGGTGCCTCCGGAATCGCGGAAAAAGCCGCCCGCAAGGGCTGACCCGCGCGCACAGCTTCTTTTTGCCTTAAATATCCAAAACCCGCGCGATCTGCCGGATCACAGCTTGCTGGAAATCACGCCGGTCGCGAAACCGCCCATCCGCAACTCGCCGAACAGACGCTGGTATTCGATCTTGGGGCAGCGGTTCATCACCACATCCACCCCGCGCGCCTGCGCCAGCGCTGCGGCCTCCTCGTTTTCCACACCGATCTGCATCCAGACCGTTTGCAATGTCGGGAACAGCTCCAGCGCCTCTTGCACAATCGGCAGGACATGTTCGGAGCGGCGGAAAATATCGACCATATCCACACCACCCGCGATATCGGACAAATGACCCACGACGGTTTGTCCGAACAGCTTTTCCCCGACATGACCGGGATTGACGGGAATGACCTTAAACCCCTTCAGCGACAAATAGCGTGCCACGAAATAGCTGGGGCGCACGGGGTTCATCGACACGCCCACCACGGCCACGCGGCGGGTGCGTTTCAGGATATCTTTGAGGAATGCGTCGGAATAGGTCTGGCTCATGGAACCAGCATAGCCCCTGCCCGCATCGCTTAGAAGGCCTGTCGCGACATCGCGGATAAAAAAGCGCCCAAGGAAACCTTGGGCGCTAGTCACGGAACGAGGGACAGTGAAGAAAGCGCGTATGTTCCGATAGCGCGCCTTCCATACTGAAATGGGAAGCATGACCAAATAATGAAGATCCAGTAATAAAGATGTGATCACAGCGCGATCAGGACAACAGATTGGCCCGCGGATCAGTCAAAAACATCCTCGACGATGTCCCAGATCCCGGCAGCGATCCAGCGCGCCGTGGTCTTGCGTTTCCTGGGGTGGGACTTGGCCTTGTACTTGGTCGCGGGTTTCGACGCGCGCGACCAGTCGATCTGCGGCGCAACAGGGCGATTGCGCGGCCTGCCCCGTTCGGGCTGCGGTATCACCACAGGATGGTCCTGCACCGCATCGCTGCGCAACATCTTGAGGTTATGCAGGGGCGCGCCGCAATTGGCGCAGGACAGCTCGTGACGCTCCTTGCCCCGCAGCACCAGCGCTGCGCGGGTTCCGCAATAGCAGCACGTGGCCACTTTCGTCCCATAAGTCATCGCGCGTCCTTCAATGCTCCATGGACGCATATAGGGCGACCGCCGCCGCATTTGAGACGTTGAGCGATCCGAAATCCCCCGCAAAGGCGATTCTGACCAGATGGTCGCAGGTCTCGCGGGTCTTTTCACGCAGGCCCGGACCCTCCGCCCCCAGCACCAGCGCCACGGGCCGGTCGCGCCGTCCCTCCAGTGCCTGTTCGATGGTCTGGGTGCCGGTGCCATCGAGGCCCAGCAGGATATAGCCCATGGCGCGCAACTCCTCCATTGTCTCGGCCAGATTCTTGACGCGCAGATAGGGTTGCCGCTCCAACGCGCCGCTGGCGGTCTTGGCCAGCGCGCCTGTCTCGGGGGCCGAATGGTGCCGCGTGCCGATCACTGCGCAGGCACCGAACACCTCAGCCGAGCGCAGGATCGCGCCCACGTTATGCGGATCGGTCACCCGGTCCAGCAGGATCACGCGCGGCACACGCCCCGGCACGCCCACGCAGATATCCGCGACCCGGCCCCAATCCAGCGGCTTTGCCTCAAGTGCGGCCCCCTGATGCACCGATTGCGGATCAATCGGCACCGAGAACCGGCGCGGCTCGACCAGTTCGGGTTCCATCCTGCTGAGGGCAATCGCCTCAGCCAGTTTGTCATGGGCGTTCTTGGTCACCACCAGCCGCAATTTGTCCCGCGCCGGATTCACCAGCGCATCGCGCACCGCATGCAGGCCGAACAACCAGATGGTTTCACTGGCATCCGCCTTGCGGGCCTGTTCTTTTTCAACGACCCATTTGGGTTTTTTCATGGTCTCTTGCCCCCATCCGGTCCGCGCCCAACGCGCCGCACCCGTTCATGCGCCGTGGGCCGCGCCGCTGCAAGGTTTTTCCTGTTGACGTCTCTCGGACTGGGCATTAATCAGCCCCTCACGCGGTGGCTTGCCATCGCAAGTGGGCGACAGGCCGCAAGGTGTGGCAGGGGACTGTAACTCCCTCGCGGAGACGCACGCCAGGTTCGATTCCTGGGTCGCCCACCACTTAAATTCCTGCTTTTCTTATCAAATGCACCAGAAGACAGCGCAGCTGTGGTTCTGTGTTGCGTCGTCACCCTACTCTGCCACCGACCGACCACCGCCGAACTGGACGTCATGCAGCGCCTTGAACTTGCCGTTCAGCGCCAGAAGCTCTTGCACGCTGCCTTGTTCCAGAATCTCGCCCGCCTCAAGATAGCAGATGCGGTCGGCGTTCATGACCGTGGACAAGCGGTGCGCGATCACGATGGTGGTCACGCCTTGGGTGATACGGGCCAGTGCGTCACGCACCAGAACCTCGGAATGGCTGTCCAGCGCGCTTGTCGCCTCGTCCAGCAGCAGGATCTGGGCACGGCGCAGCACGGCGCGCGCGATCGACAGGCGCTGGCGTTGTCCGCCCGACAGAAACGCGCCGTTCTCGCCGATCTGGGTTCCATAGCCATTGGGCAGCTTCTCGATGAACTCGTGAGCATGGGCAATCTTCGCGGCCTCGATCACCTCGTCCTCGGCTGCATCTGGGCGGGCCAGACGCAGGTTTTCCATCACGGTGGCGGAAAACAGGAACGTGTCCTGCCCGACAAAGGCAATTTTTTCCCGCAGCGACGAAAATGTTGCCGCCTTGATGTCTTGCCCGTCGATCAGCACACGGCCTTCGGTCGGATCATAGAGCCGCAGGATCAGGTTCAGCAGCGTCGACTTGCCCCCGCCTGACGGCCCCACCAACGCTGTGGTCTTGCCCGCAGGAAAACCAACGCTGACCCCGTTCAGGACCGATGCATTGCCGCTATAGGAAAAACGCACATCTTCCATCTGCACGGCACCGGGTCCGGCCTGCAACGGGACGGCATGTTCGGATTCCAGCAGGGTCTGCGGCGCGTCCAGCAGGTCATACATCATCTTGACCCCGACCATGCCGCTTTCGATGATCACGCGCATCCGCGACAGGCGCTTGGCCGGTTCATAGGCCATCAGGAAAGCCGTCACAAAGGACATCAACTGCCCCGGCGTGCCGGGGGCCTGTCCGAAAATGTTGATCGCGCTCAGGATCACGATCGAGCCGATGGCAAGCCCTGTGATGACATCCAGCAACGGCATGGTTGCCGCCTCAAGCCGGACCATCTTGTTTGCCCGGCTCTCGACCTGACGCACTGCCACATCCATGCGGCCCGCCATGCGCGGCTCGAGGCCGAAGGCCTTGACCACCCGCGCCCCGGTCGAGGTTTCCTGCACGACCTTGATGATCTCGCCCAGTCCCGCCATTTCCTGCGCCATGACCTCGCGCACGCGTTTAAGGATCTTTTGCAACCCGAAAAGGGCAACAGGGCCGACGATCAGGCTGATCAGGGACAAAAACGGCTGCTGGTAGAACATGACCGCGACAAGCCCCACAAGGGTGAACAGGTCGCGGATGAACCCCGTCACGATCGTGTCGATCACGCGCCGCGCCGCTTGCGCGCTTTGAGTGATTTTCAACAGCAGGTCCGAGGATTCGTTGGTGTTGAAAAACGCCACACCCTGTTGCAGCAGACGGCTGTAAAGCTGCATCTGCTTTTGCGCCACAATTCTGTTGCCCGCGCGGGCCATCAGAACCGCCTGCACATAAAAGGCGACACCTTTGAACGCAAAGATCGCCGCAACGCCTGCCCCCACCATGAAGACACGGCGGCGATCCTCGGGTGTCGAGAGGGTGTCGATGATCTCGCCCATCATCCAGGCGGACAAGGCTGTCGAAGCCGCGACCAGCAACATGGCAGCCGAGGCGGCCATGTATTTCCAGCGATGTTCCTGAAAACTTTCCAGCAACAGCCGCATAAGAAGGCTGTCTGCAGGCAGACGCTCCAGCCAACGCTCGTTCCAGGGCTTCTTGTGTGTCATGTATCCGTGGTCGATGTTTCTAGGGTCGTATCGTGCCGCTCCACCTAGCAGCTTGGTCGGGACGGGTCGACATGTAACTTGGCGTCCGACAGGTTATGATCGGCACGATGGTGCCGCAGGGCGACAGGCCGGATGAGTGTAAAGGTGATGATGCCGCGCACCGATTGTAAGACGCGAGGTGCAATTTCCCCGTATCGAGGCGTTATGCAAGTGATGCCCCCTTCTGCCAGCGGCTGAACCTGCCTATAGTGGCCAGACAGACAGACGTGCACAGGTCGGACATGGCAAAACGGGCAGGAAAACCCAAGACTTTCAACATCGTTGTGGTCGCCCAGCGCGGGCGGCTGCAATATGAGGCGTTGTTGTTCGCAGCCAGCCTGCGCCATTCCTGCCCCGATTTTCCCGGTCGCCTGTTCGTCGCGGTCCCGCAACCCGGCCCTTTGTGGCCTGCCGACCCGTCGGTCACGGACCCCGATGTGCTGGCGCTGCTGGATGCGTTGGGCGCCGAGGTTGTCCCCTTTGAAAGCCGCCATTTCGGAGAGGACTATCCCTATGGCAACAAGATCGAGGCGCTGTTCGCCCTGCCCGCTGGCGAGCCTTTCGTGTTCTTCGACACCGATACGCTGATCACAGGCGATCTGGGGGCAGTGCCCTTCGACTTCGACCGCCCCACAGCGTCGCTGCGGCGCGAAGGCACTTGGCCGCAGATCGAGCTTTACGGGCCGGACCACGCCGCGATCTGGTCCTCGCTCTATACCAAGTTCGGGCTGGATTTCGACAGCTCGCTCGATCCGGACCAGCCCGATGGCTACTGGCAGAAATACCTTTATTTCAACGCCGGTTTCTTCTTTTACCGTTGTCCGCATCTGTTCGGGCAGCGTTTTCTGGACACCGCGCTTGCGATCCGCGAAACCCCTCCGCCCGAACTGGTCTGCCAGTCGCTCGATCCCTGGCTGGATCAGGTTGCCTTGCCGCTGGTGATCCACGCTCTGGGCGGCGGGCGCAACACCCTGCCCGTGGGTCTGCTCGACGGTGCGGTCAGTTGTCACTACAGGCTGCTGCCGCTGCTTTACGCCCGCGAAAGCGATGCCGTGGTAAGCCTGCTGGAGGAGGTGACAGCCCCGAACCGGATCAAACGCGTCCTTAAGACCCATGATCCGGCCAAGCGGATGATCTATCAAGGTCGCGGTACAAAGCTGCGCGAACTGTTCGACCGCAACGCCCTGCCCCGGCGCGAACAGATGATCCGCAACCAGATCAAGAAGGCCGGATTCTGGATGCGGTGATCGCCCCGCCTGATACGCGGGGCATCAGGCAGGGGGCAGTCCAAGCACCGCTGGATAGCTCAAGACGCGAAAATACCCGTCGTGTCGGCAAAGCCTTTGACTTCGACCGGATTGCCAGAAAGATCGCGGAAAAACATCGTCCACTGCTCGCCCGGCTCGCCCTCGAACCGCACAGAGGGGGGGATCACGAAAGCGACGCCTGCCGCCTCAAGCTTTGCAGCCAGCACTTTCCAGTCGGCCAGCCCCAGCACAATGCCGAAATGCGGCATCGGTACCATATGCTCGCCCACGCGCCCTGTGTTCGAGGTCACGAAGGGCGTGCCCAGATGCAGGCTCAGCTGATGGCCGAAAAAGTCGAAATCCACCCAGGTATCGGTGCTGCGCCCCTCAGTGGCCCCCATTACACCGGAATAGAATTCGCGCGCCGCCTCGAGATCGTGCACATGAATCGCAAGATGAAAGACTGAACGCATGATTTGTCCTTTCCGGGTCGATGCCCGCATTTTGCCCCGCGCTGCACCGTTGTGATGCGCCGCATGATGGCCTACTGATTTGGTCAATTCAATATAAACGGGAGGAGAGTTCAATGACAGATACACCCAGCTACGGCTTTGACACCCTGCAGGTTCATGCCGGGGCTCGGCCAGATCCCGCCACCGGGGCGCGCCAGACGCCGATCTACCAGACCACGGCCTATGTGTTCCGCGATGCCGATCACGCTGCGGCTTTGTTCAACCTGCAGGAAGTAGGATATATCTATTCGCGCCTGACCAACCCGACCGTGGCCGTGCTGCAGGAACGTATCGCCACGCTCGAGGGCGGCGTGGGGGCTGTGTGCTGCTCGTCCGGCCATGCGGCACAGATCATGGCGCTGTTCCCGCTGATGGCGCCGGGACGCAATATTGTGGCCTCGACCCGGCTCTATGGCGGCACAGTCACGCAGTTCAGCCAGACAATCAAACGCTTCGGCTGGTCCGCCAAATTCGTGGATTTCGACGATCTGGATGCGGTCAAGGCTGCGATTGACGACGATACCCGTGCGGTTTTCTGCGAATCCATCGCCAATCCGGGCGGCTATATCACCGATCTGGACGCGATCAGCGCGATCTCGGATGCCGCAGGCCTGCCGCTGATCGTCGACAACACCTCGGCCACGCCCTATCTGTGCCGCCCCATCGAACATGGCGCGACGCTGGTGGTGCATTCGACCACGAAATACCTGACCGGCAACGGCACCGTGACAGGCGGGGCGATCGTCGATAGCGGCAAGTTCGACTGGTCGGCCTCGGACAAGTTCCCCTCGCTGGCAGCGCCAGAACCCGCCTATCACGGGCTCAAGTTCCACGAGACGTTCGGCCCGCTGGCCTTCACCTTCCATGGCATCGCCATAGGTCTGCGCGATCTGGGCATGACGATGAACCCGCAAGCCGCGCATTACACGCTGATGGGGATCGAGACCCTCAGCCTGCGGATGCAGCGCCATGTCGAAAACGCCGTAGCCGTGGCAGGCTGGCTGGAGACGCACCCTGCGGTGGATTACGTGACCTATGCGGGTCTGCCATCCTCGCCCTACAATCACCGTGTGGCGGCGATCTGTCCCAAAGGCGCGGGCGGGCTTTTCACCGTGGCGCTCAAGGGCGGCTATGATGCCTGCGTGAAATTCGTCGATAGTCTAGAGCTTTTCAGCCATGTCGCCAATCTTGGCGACACCCGCAGCCTTGTGATCCATTCAGCATCGACCACGCACCGCCAGCTGTCCGAAGCGCAGCAGGTTGCCGCAGGTGCTGGCCCCAATGTCGTGCGGATCTCGATCGGGATCGAAGACACCAAGGATCTGATGGCCGATCTGGATCAGGCGCTGAAAAAAGCCTCTGCCTGAAGGATTTTGCAAAAAAGGGGCGCGAAATGCCGCGCCCCTTTCATCTTGCTGCCAATACTCCGGGGGGAGTCCGCAGGACGGGGGGCAGCGCCCCCCTTTTCCGCGCGTCATTCCAACGCGAAAACCATCTGGACCGAGGCAGTGATCCCGATCTCGCCCGCCGCCACCGGCACGGAATCGGCACGCATCGCAGCCATTTCCAACATCATCGGGCGCGGTGTCGCCCCGCCCGTTTCGGACAGGCTGACCACAGTACCAAGCGTCACACCCGCAGCCTCGGCATAAAGTGCGGCCTTGCGCTGTGCCTCCTCGACGGCTTTGCGCCGCGCCTCGTCCTGTGCGGCGTCCGACTCCTGCAGGCCAAAGCTGATCCCGTCCAGCCGGTTTGCCCCGTCCGAGACCAGCGCGTCCAGTACCGTGCCCACGGTGTCCAGATCGCGCAGACGGACCGTGACCACATTGCTCGCCTCGAATCCCCATGGCGCAGGCTGACCCTGCTGCCCCGGTTGATCGCGCCAGACGGGATTGAGCGACAGATTGGAGGTCTGCACATCCCGCGCCTCGACCCCCAGACCTGCCAGCCGCTCCAGCATCACCGCCAGCGAATCCGAGGTCTTTTGCAGCGCCTCTGCCGCAACCTGATCTTGATGGGTCACCCCGATCCGGATGGTCGCCATATCAGGGGCCAGATCGACCCTGCCCGTGCCGGACACGGTGATCTGGCGCAGGGTTTCCGCCGGGGCCATGGTCTGCGCTTGCGCGGCAAAGGGGCTGGCGTGGCGCGACAGATCGGCCCCCGCCAGCGGTAGCATCACAAGCATGACCCCGCTGCAGGCCGTCAGTATCAGCGGTTTGAACAGGTTGGGCATGGTCTTTCCTTTTCCGTCTTCCGGCCCTCATGCGGGCGGAGTTCGGGGTCAGACTGCACTACCCAGCAGGTCCGGCCAAGGGGAGGTTTATCTCCCTCAGGGTGTTTTTCTTTCCCTCGGCAATAAGCTGCTGTAAAACCGGATTGTGAGTGGCGCGGACTCCCGCCGCGCCCGACGGAGTGGTAACCTGAACGAGATGAAACCGAATTTCGCCCTTACCCTGTCTTTCGACGGCATAGGATTGCTGCACCGTGCTGCAACCGGCTGGCATTTGGTTGGCGAGGTTGCGCTGGATACGGCTGATCTGGCCGCTGACCTGTCGGTTCTGCGGCGCACGGCGGTCCAACTTGACAGCGCGGGCCTGCGCAGCAAGCTGGTGATCCCGAATGAACAGATCCGTTATCTGAATTTGCCTGCCCCGGCAAAGGATGTCGATATCGTGGCGCATGTCACCGCAGCGCTGGACGGGGCCACGCCCTATGATGTGGCGGATTTGCGATTTGACTGGATTATTGTCGGCACCGATCTGCACATTGCTGCTGTCGCTATAGAGACGCTGAACGAAGCCGAAGACTTTGCCGAAGAGCACGGATTCGGTCCTGTCAGCTTTGTCGCGACACCGGATACGGAAGGTTTTCCGGGCGAGCCGTTTTTCGGCCCCGCCAAAGCCGCCGCGCGGCTGATTGATCCGTCCGACCGCCTGATGCGCGACACCCACGCGATCCGCATTCTGGGACGCGCGGTGCTGCCGGTGACACCCGACATCGTGGTTGCGGACGCCCCGCCCGCACTTCCGGTGGACACAGCACCAGCGGCCGCTCCTGATCCAGCACCGTCTGTTGACCAATCAGTTTTGGATGAACCTGACGTCCCCTCACCGGTTGATCAGGGTGAACGGCCCAACGTGCCGGACAGCCCCGCGCAGACGCCGCCCCCTGTCACCGCCGAAAGCGTATTCGACGCGGCACCCGACGCGGCACCCGACTCTGCGCCGGACTTGGAGCCTGATAAAGCCGCCACCACGTCAACGGTTACTGACGGGCAAGCAGATGACGCGGATTCCGACATTCCAGTCCCTCTTCCCGGTTTTTCCAGCCGCCGGACGAACACAGACGCGCAGCGGTCCGAGCCTGCGGCACCGCGCCGCCAGATCGTGGCAGAACTGCCGCCCCTGCCCGACTCCAGCCCGCCGATCCTGAGCACGGCGCGCACCACAGGGCCGACGCTGTCCTCTGATTCCGCGGTGCCGGAAAAAGGCGCGTCGCTCGCCGGTGTCGGTGCAACCCGCAAAGCCCCTGCGCCCGCGACGGCCGCAATCATGGCTACGGCCCCTGCTGGCGAAACCGTCCCGCAGCCGGCCGCGTTCCGGTCGCCACCCGCTGCACCATCCCAGAAACCCGCCGCATCGACAGGGCTTGTCGCGCCATTGCTCGCGCGTCTGGCAGGCCGGACTTCTGTCAGCCCCGACACAGCTGCACACGGCAGGCACGCGACACCGGCTGTCACGCAAAGCGAAAAACAAAGACTGACGATCTTCGGCGCGCGCAAGCCCGAGCCTGCCATGGCCATGACCAGAGGCAGGCCCCGTTTTCTGGCTTTGATCCTGACCGGCATCCTGTTGATTTTCATGGCCGCCGTCGCTGCATGGTCGGCCATGGTCAGCGATACGGGATTCATCAAGGGATTGTTCGGACCGTCCGACACCCAATTTGCCAGCCAGATGCCCCTCGATGATCTTGATGATCCTGCGACGGCACCAGATCAGTCAGGTGTTGATCTGGTACGGCTGGACAGCAGCGACACGCTGCGCGATCTAACGGATGAAGAGCTTGCCCCTGAGGTTGTCGACGTTACACCGGCACCATTGCTGCCCGAAACGGCGGAACAGACAAGCGCAGAGCCGACCGATGCGCCGGATAACGTGGTACCGTCCTATGCGGCTTCGGGCATTTGGCAGATCGCCCCGTCCCAACCGGATGCGCCACCAGCCCAGAATATTGACGACGTTTATCTGGCCTCGATCGACACCCGCCTAGAGAATTTCGACGCGGTCGCCTTGCCCGCCGGTCCTGCGATATCAGCCGACACATTGCCTCTTGCGCAGTCCAACCCAGCCCCGTTGGGGACGCAATTCGACATGGACGCCCGCGGCCTTGTCAGGGCAACGCCGGAAGGCGCACAAACCCCTGACGGTATCACGGTCTTTGCAGGCCGCCCGCCTGTTACGCCGACGGGCATGCCCACACGCTTCGAACGCACACCGACAGCCGAAGCAGAGCCTGCACCTGCAACCGCACTCGCAGCCATACGGCCCAACCCGCGCCCTGAAACACTGGTCGAGAACAACGAACGGGCGCAACTGGGCGGACTTAGCCGGAATGAACTGGCCGGGGTCCGCCCCCGCCAGCGCCCTGCAACACTGGCCGCCGTGGTTCAGGCCATGCAGCAGGCAGACGTCGCCGAAGCGGAGGAGGACGAGGCAGAGGTTGCGGCAATCGAGACAGCCACAGCGCAGGCCATCGCCACATCGCTGAAGCCGCTTGCACGGCCCCGCAACTTTGCCTCGACCGTGGACAGCACCCGCCAAACACAGCAAGCCCCACAACAGGCCCCCCAGCAGACCCAGCAAGCGCCGCAGCAAGTCGCGGCGGCTACTCTGGCCCCGCAGCGCAATGCGGCCCCGCAGATTCCGTCAACAGCCTCGGTCGCGCAGCAGGCGACAGTGCGCGGCGCGATCAATCTGCGGCAGGTCAATCTGATCGGTGTCTACGGCCAGCCATCGAACCGCCGTGCTTTGGTGCGTCTGTCAAACGGGCGCTACCAGAAGGTGCAGGTCGGTGACCGTCTGGATGGCGGACAGGTGCGCGCCATCGGGGAAAGCGAACTCAGCTATGTCAAAAACAACCGCGCCATCGTGTTGACCATGCCGCGCGGGTGATCATATCGGATCGTCATGGCAACTCGGATCGTCCAGTGGCCATGCAAGACCACTCAGGCCCCAGACGCGGCTTTTGAACTGCAAGGTCGCGCCCCATCAGGTGCCCTGATTCCTTAAAGTCGCTACGTGACGAAAAATTACCTTCACACCCCTCAACACGCCCTGACTTTTTGCCGTTAGCAATGAGCAAATAAAGGGTTTCAAATGTCTGATTTCATTGCCGTACCAGCCCGCAAACCTGCGAACGAGAAAGGACGGATGGCCGCTGTCCTTCGGACAGGCCTGATGGGAAGTGACGCCACCGCGCGGTTCGACATTCACACCAAGCTATTTCGCAGTATCGAGCAGGTCCCTGTGGCCTATCTGGGGCTGATCGAGCGCCGGCAAGAGCAGCTAACGCTGACAGCCTCTGGCACCAGCCTGAAGACAGGTCGTGGTCTGGGACCAACACAGTATAAGACAAAAGCCTCGGCAATCCGCAATTCAGACTTGTTGGATGCGATGTTTGGAATGATCGAGTAGGACGCGTTTTTCGAGGTACAGCAAAATATATCACCTGAACTTCAATACTTTGGATGCCGCAAAGCTTGCTGCATCGCATTTGTCAGAGGAAATCGGCGGCGCCATTTCGGATGCAAATATTGCCAGCCTGAACATCATGCTACAAAAAAACGGCAAGATCACGGTCGTGGTGCGGTTCGACCTTCTGGATGAACTGAACGCATTCAGCATGGCAGGCAACCGCATCATTGCCAAAATGCGGGGTATTTTCAGCATGATGACCTCGGATGAGGCTGCTGCGGTTGCCGTCTATGTCTTCGAACGAGAGGCGGCCACGATCGCCTGAGAATAATGCGTGCGCCCGACGACTATCCGGGCGCCCGTTCATGGGTGATTTACTCAGGCCGCCGAAATCTCGCCCGCATTGATCTGTTCCTGCTCGATCGACTCGAACAGCGCTTTGAAGTTGCCCTCGCCGAAGCCGTCATCGCCCTTGCGCTGGATGAACTCGAAAAAGATCGGCCCTATCACGGTTTTCGAGAATATCTGCAACAGGATCTTGGTCTCGCCCCCATCCACAACACCTTCGCCGTCGATCAGGATGCCATTCTTTTGCATCCGGTCCAGCGGCTCTGCATGGTCCTGCACGCGGGTCTTGCTCAGCTCGTAGTATGCCGCAGGCGGCGCGGGCATGAAACGGATGCCGCGCTCGTAAATCTCGTCCGTCGCGTCGTAAAGCTTGTCCGTGCCCACGGCGATATGCTGGATACCCTCGCCGTTGTATTTCTTGAGATAGGCCACGATCTGCCCTGTCTCGCCACGGTCCTCGTTGATCGGGATACGGATACGCCCGCAGGGCGACGTAAGCGCGCGACTGAACAGGCCCGTAAACTTGCCCTCGATATCGAAAAACCGGATTTCGCGGAAGTTGAATATCTTGGCATAAAAGCCGAACCACTTGTCCATATTGCCCTTGTAGACATTGTGGGTCAGGTGATCGAGATAGAAGAACCCCACGCCCGCAGGCTTGGACTGGGCCAGCCAGTCGAATTCGCGGTTATAGGGGCTGGTGTCGTGATATTGGTCGATGAAATAAATCAGCGAGCCGCCGATGCCCACAATCGCAGGCACATCCAGCGTTTTGTCGGTGCCTTTATATTCCTCGGCGCCCTGCGCCACTGCATGGGCCAACGCCTTGTCCGCATCGGCCACGCGCCATCCCATGGACGGGGCGCAGGGGCCATGATCCTCGACAAATCGGGTCGCCATCGCGCCGGGTTCGGCGTTGATGATGTAAGTGATATCGCCCTGCTGCCACAGCTCGATATCCTTGGTCTTGTGCCGCCCTGTCAGCGCATAGCCCATCTTGGCAAACAGATCGCGCAATTCCTGCGGGTCGGGATGGGCGAATTCGACGAATTCAAAGCCATCCGTGCCTGCGGGGTTTTGCGGTGTGATCGCGGATTTGGGGGCGTCATGTGGAAAAGGTCCCATTGCGCTGTCTCCTGTCGGGTTGGTCTGTTGCGTTGATGCAATAATACCGCCGCCCTGACCGGAAATTTGCGCATTTATGGGATAGTTTTCGCAAAAATATGCGGTACATTGCTGAAATAACCGAAAAAGATGCGGAGTTTTCGCAAGTGCTGGATGACACGGACAAGCGCCTGCTGGCGGCGTTACAAAAAAACGCCCATCTGACGGCACAGGAACTGGGCGAGGCGCTGAACCTGTCGCCCAGTCAGGCCGGACGCCGCCGCCAGCGGCTTGAGGCCGAAGGGTTCATCACCTCCTACGCGGCGCGGCTTGATCCGTTGAAACTGGGGTTGAGCGTGCAAGCCTTCGTACAGGTGCAACTCGCCACCCACGGGCCGGAGCAGTCACGCAGCTTTGCGCGGCTGGTCGCCACGCAACAGGCGGTCATTTCGGCATGGACCCTGACAGGCGATGCGGATTATCTGCTGCGTGTCTATTGCGAGGATCTGCCCGCCCTGAACCGCCTGATCCACGAGGTGTTGTTGCCACATCCTGCGGTGGCACGGGTGCAAAGCCAGATCGTGATGGACCAGTTCAAGCAGGACGCGCCCCTGCCCACGTGATACCCGCGTCACGACATGTGACATCTGCCAAAGGACCAAGGATGGAAAATTTCCTCTATCAGGCCTCGATCTATCTGGCCGCTGCCGTGATTGCCGTTCCCATCGCCGCGCGGCTTGGTCTCGGCTCGGTGCTGGGATATCTCGCGGCAGGCATCATGATCGGGCCGATCCTCGGGCTGGTCGGCAGCGAAACCGAAGACCTGCAACATTTTGCCGAATTCGGCGTCGTCATGATGCTGTTCCTGATCGGTCTGGAACTGGAGCCACGCGCCTTGTGGGACATGCGGCACAAGCTGCTGGGTCTGGGCGGCGCGCAGGTGGTACTGACCACAGGGGCGGTTATGGCCGCGGGTCTGGCATTCGGACTGGACTGGCGCAGCGCGCTGGCCGTAGGATTGGTCCTCGCGCTGTCCTCGACCGCGATCGTGCTACAGACATTGTCAGAGAAAGGGCTGATGCAAACGGGTGGCGGGCGTTCCGCCTTTTCGGTATTGCTGACGCAGGACATTGCCGTAATCCCGATGCTGGCTTTGATGCCGCTTCTGGCGGTGGCGGGACAGGCACGGGTCGGCCCCAATGGCGAGGTGCTGCGCCCCTCGCAACTGGAAGATCACGCGCAATCCATGTCTCTGGTCGAGGGTCTGCCCGGTTGGGGTGTGACGCTGGTCACTCTGGGTGCTGTCCTGATGGTCATTCTGGCCGGAGTCTATCTGATCCGGCCGCTGTTCCGGTTCATCCATCACGCCCATCTGCGCGAGATGTATACCGCACTGGCCTTGTTGATTGTGCTGGGCATCGCTTTTCTGATGATGCTGGTGGGCCTGTCGCCTGCCCTTGGTACCTTCCTTGCCGGTGTCGTGCTGGCCAATAGCGAGTTCCGGCACGAGCTGGAAAGCGATATCGAGCCGTTCAAGGGCCTGCTTCTTGGGCTGTTTTTCATCACTGTGGGTGCGGGCATCAATTTCGGGATGCTGTTTGGCAATCCGCTGTTCATTATTGGAATGACGCTGGGATTGATCCTGCTCAAGGGTCTGATCCTCTATGGGCTAGGGCGCATCTTCAACCTCAAAGGCCGCGAGCAATGGCTGTTCACGCTGTCGCTGGCGCAAGCCGGAGAATTCGGATTCGTGCTTCTGTCTTTCTCGGTACAGCAAAATGTGTTGCCTGCGGGGCTGGCCGACCAGTTGTTGCTGATCGTGGCCCTGTCCATGCTGATCACCCCGCTTTTGTTCATCCTGTACGATCAGGTATCTCGTCGCATCGGCGAGACGGCTGGCCCGACCCCCGAAGATGACATCACCGAACAGGGCACCGTGATCATTGCCGGCATTGGCCGGTTCGGGCAGATCGTCAACCGGCTGGTACAGGCCAGCGGCTTCAAGACAGTGGTGCTGGACAATGACATCGCCACGATCCAACTGATGCGACGGTTCGGATTCAAGGGGTATTTCGGCGACCCGACGCGGCCTGAATTGCTGCATGCGGCCGGACTGGACAAGGCCAAGGTGCTTGTGGTGGCCATGGACGATCCTGCCGCGACCACGCAGCTTGTGACATTCGCCCGCCGCGAGCGGCCGGACCTGCACATCATCGCCCGCGCGCGGGACCGTACCCATGTGTTCCAGCTTTTCAAAGCTGGTGCGGATGACATCGTGCGCGAACTGTTCGACAGCTCGCTGCGCGCAGGGCGGTATGTTCTGGAAAACCTCGGGCTAAGCCAATACGAGGCAGCGCAGGCCGAAACCGTATTTTATCATCACGACCGCGACGCGTTGCGCGAACTGGCCGAATTGTGGGACCCCGACATTCCTGCGGAACAGAACGCCGCCTATTTCAAGCGCGCCCGCGCCTTGAACAAGGAACTGGAAGTGATGCTGCTGGCGCAAATCGACAAGGATCGCAAAGACAATGCAGGATGATCCACACCAATTCGCGCGGATGGCTTGACGGGGCGTATTTCAGCCCTCGGACACGCCCGCCTCGGCAAAGGTCGCCATGCCGGAATGACAGGCCACAGCGCCTTTGAGGATACCGATTGCCAGTGCCGCGCCCGAACCCTCGCCCAGACGCAGGCCCAGCGACAAAAGCGGCACCTTGCCCAGATGCGCCAACAGGGGCGCGTGGCCTGCTTCGGCGCTGACATGGGCGGCAAGGCAATGATCCAGCGCGCCTTTCTGCGCGGCCTCAAGACAGGCGGCGGCTGCGGTGCAGATGAACCCGTCCAGCAGCACCGGAATCCGCAGGCTGCGGGCGCGGGCAATCGCCCCTGCCATCGCGGCCAGTTCCCGCCCTCCCAGACAGCGCAATGCCTCGATCCCGTCGCTGCGGGTGTGCGGGTGCAGCGCCACGCCTTCGGCCACGACGCGCGCCTTCAGCGCAAGACCCGCATCATCGACGCCGGTGCCGCGCCCGACCCAATCGGCAGGTGCCCCGCCACAGATCGCATGGGCCAGCGCCGCCGCCGATGTGGTATTACCGATTCCCATCTCGCCCGTGACCAGCAGATCGGCGTCCGGATCGACCGCATCCCAACCGGTGCACAGCGCGTCAAGCACCTCGTCTTCGGTCATGGCGGGTTGGAGGGTAAAATCGGCCGTCGGCCGGTCCAGCGACAGGGCATGCACATCCATGCGCGCACCGAACTTTTTGGCCAACTGGTTGATCGCCGCCCCGCCCGCCTGAAAGTTCAGCACCATCTGTTCCGTGACAGCCGCCGGAAAAGCCGACACGCCCCGCGCTGTGATCCCGTGGTTGCCTGCAAAAATAATGACTTGCGGCGCATCGACATGGGGTTTGTCGGTGCCCTGCCATCCCGCCATCCAGATCGCCACATCCTCGAGCCGGCCCAAAGCGCCCGGCGGTTTGGTCAACATGCCGTTGCGCGCTGTCGCCGCCTGCTTTGCAGTCTCGTCAAATACCGGCATAGAGCGAAAGGTGTCGCGAAACGCGTCGAGGGTCTGGAAACTGCGGGGCATTGGCTCTCTCATTGATCAGGGCGTTGATCCCGTGTTTAACCGACAGGTCCCCCGTGACAAGGCAGGAAGAGGCAAGGCGATGGTGCAAAACGACAAGCTGTTGATGGGTTTGTCCGATCTGGCCGCAGGGTTTGTCCTGCTGACCCGTTTGCCGGTGCGCGCACCTGACAGCGCTTTTGCGCGCGGTGCCTCTGCGGCATGGGCATGGCCGCTGGTGGGCGCTGTTCTGGGCGCAATCACCGGCAGCATCGCGTGGGTGCTGCTGGCCTTTGGCCTGCCCGCACCGCTGACAGCCGGGGTCTGTCTGGCCATTGCAACCCTGATGACAGGGGCCATGCACGAGGACGGGCTGGCCGACAGTGCCGACGGGTTCTGGGGCGGATGGGAGCCTGCCCGGCGGCTGGAGATCATGAAAGACAGCCATATCGGCAGCTACGGCGTGATCGCCCTGATCCTGTCGCTGGGGCTGCGCTGGACAGCACTATCCGCTGTGTTCGAGGCAGGGCTGGCCCTGCCAGTGCTGGTCGCCGTGGGCGCGCTGTCGCGTGCCGCCATGCCCGCGCTGATGCACGCCCTGCCCGCTGCACGCGAAGGCGGTCTGTCGCGCTCGGTCGGGCGGGTGTCCTTCGACACAGCCGTGTTGGCGATTGTTCTTGGTGTGATTCTGGCCCTGCTGATGCTGGGCCTGACGGCCCTTGCACTGGTGCTGGCAGCGGCGCTCACGTCTTGGGCTGTGGCGGCGCTGGCGCGGGCCAAGATCGGCGGGCAGACCGGTGATGTCTTGGGGGCGACGCAGCAAATGGTGGAAATCACCTGCCTGCTGGTACTGGCCAGCCTGTGACGCAACGGGCCTGACACCAAAAAACCGCGCCTTTGGGGGCGCGGTTTTTCTTGGAATAATATCGGCTCAGGGTCGGGATCGGGCCATCACGCGGCGCGCGATACCAGAACCTCGTCCACCTGCTTGGCGGCAGTTACCTCGTCGCCACCGCTTACAGCGGCCACTTCACGGGTCAGACGCTCGAGAGCGGCCTCGTAAAGCTGGCGTTCGGAATAGCTTTGTTCACGCTGGTCGTCGCTGCGGTGCAGATCGCGCACCACTTCGGCGATGGCGATCAGATCGCCGGAATTGATCTTCTGCTCGTATTCCTGTGCGCGGCGCGACCACATGGCCCGCTTGACCTTGGCTTTGCCTTTCAGCGTGGTCATGGCCTTGGACACCACATCAGGGCTGGACAGGGAACGCATTCCGATATCGGTGGCCTTGTTTGTGGGTACACGCAGTGTCATCTTGTCCTTCTCGAACGAGATCACGAACAGTTCCAACGCGAGTCCCGCGATCTCCTGTTCTTCGATCGAAATGATCTGACCCACACCATGGGCCGGATAGACCACGTAGTCATTAGGACGAAACTCGGACTTTTTCGTTTTGCTCATGCAATCTTTCCTCACTGCGACCGTCTGGCCCTGCGCGACAAAAAAACGGCCGAGATTATTTCTAATCTCGTTTACCGGGGATTGTATCGCAGAATATCCGTCCACGGGCTGTGGCTTGGCGGGACGGGGGCCATGGGGTCTACATCATGTTCCAACAAGGTATCACAAAAAATACATATAAGAAAGATGCTCGCGCGTCTGCAGGCGCAAAGCAGTGTCAATCCCTTGATATATCGTAAAGTTCAACCTAAGAGGGCGGGCTATCGCCCCCTGTGCTGCCATGGCCGTATCACAGCAGACGCGAATCGGGCTGATCAGCCACCCTCGCCCGGTGTTTCCGAAAAATACTTCTCAAGCTTGCCCGTCTCGCCATCGCGATCTTCCGCGTCCGGCATCGGGTCTTTCTTCGAGATGATCACAGGCCATTTTTCCGAATATTTCCGGTTGAATGTCACCCATTTGTCCATGTCAGGCTCGGTATCGGGCCGGATCGCATCAGCAGGGCATTCGGGTTCGCAAACGCCGCAGTCGATACATTCATCAGGGTGGATCACGAGCATGTTCTCGCCCTCGTAGAAACAATCCACAGGGCAGACTTCTACGCAGTCGGTGTATTTGCACGAGATGCAATTATCGATGACGACATATGTCATTTTATTCTCTCAACTCTGCGGCCCGTGTCAGGCCCGTTAGGCCTAGCTAGAACAGCATGGCGCGTCATTCAAGCATACGACGACGATCAAGATCAAATATCCGGCGTTCGCGCTTGGTTGGGCGACCACCTTCGCGCACGGGGCTGCCTGCCGGAACATCCTCCCTTGCGGGCGTCAGATCCTCGTAAAGCGTCTGTGCTTCGGTCGCAGGACCTCGGCGCAAACCATGCGCCAGAACCCGCACCACGCGCACCAGATCGCCCTGTGCAAAGGTCAGTACATCGCCCGTCACCACAGCATGCGCAGGTTTCGCCACCTTGACGCTGTTGATTCGGACATGGCCCGCGCTGACATTGGCTGCGGCAAGCGTGCGGGTCTTGAAGAACCGCGCGTGCCACAGCCATTTGTCGATCCGCATGCGCGGGGCGGGCGCGTCCGGCAGCTTTGTCAAAGGCGCATGGCCTCAGGTCTTGTCGCGCAGACCCATCAGGGCTGCAGCAAAGGGGTTATCCGGGTCGATCCGGTCCTTGGCGCGGGGGGGGCGCGCCTCATAGGTCTTTGCCCCTTGCTGCGGTTTTTCCCCATCGCGGCCGCGACCCTTGCCATGGTCCCTGCCCTGATCGCGTCCTTTGCCGTCACGTCCCTGCTGCTCGCCACGTGGTTTGCCCTTGCCACGGGGCTTGCCGCCGCTGCGCTCGCCACGCTGTTCTGTCGCGTCTTGCGGTTGGGTGGCCTGCTGTGCTGCGGCAGGCGCATCTTGCCGCGCGCGGGCCGGACGGCCTTGCTGCGATGGCGGCTTGCGCCCCCATGTAAAGGTATAAAACACCTCCATCTCGGCGGGTTCTGCTGTCGCTTGCGCTACGGGCTCTGCTGCAACCTCTTCCACGGCCTCGGTCGGGGCTGTCACGCCTTCCTCGGCTGGCGGCATGGCCGTAGCTGCGGCAACCTGTTCCACTGGCGTAGCGTCCGCCTCAGGCGCAACCTCGGCGGCAGGCTCTTGCACCGCATCAGGCGCGGGTGCTGCGGCCTCGGGCGCGGGTGTCGGCGCTGGTTTGACCTTGGCACGCTCGTCACGTTCCGCCTTGTAGCCAAGTCCCTGCATCAGATCCGAGAACTGTTCCAGCGTCATGCCGGTGATCGACAGCATATCCGGCTTTGCCTCGAACCCAGCGCGGCTATCCTCGCCGCGCAGCATGTCAGCCAGCCGTTCCAGCATGTCGATCCGTATGGCCCGCTCGCCTGCGGCGCGGTAGCCCGACATGATGTGAAACTCGGGATGTGCGTCCTTGACCGAAGGCACTGTCACTAGACCGGGGGGCGGCGCCTCGGGAAATTCCTGCAATCCGCGCGCCAGCGACCACAGTACAACCCGCAGGCGGGTCGGAGCGGGTTTCAGCAGCAAGGGCATGAAAACGGTGAACTGGCCAAAGCGGATGCCGTGCTTTCGCAACGCGCCGCGCGCTTCCTGATCCAGTGCCTTGACCTCGTCCGCGACGCTGGCACGGGGCATGATCCCCATGTTTTCGACCATGCGGAACGCAAAGCCGCGCGCGAGCCCGTTCAGGGCTTCGTCCCGACTCAGAGCCAGCAATGGCTCGAACAGGGCTGCGATCTTGCGGTCGATGAAGTGCTGCAAACGGCGTTGCACCTTTTGCGCAACGTCCGGCCCTGCTTCGTCATCGACGAAGGCCGAGACCTGCGGCTTGAGCGGATCAGCCCCCGCTACCAGCTTGCCCACCGCCTGATCGCCCCACATGAGGCCACCCTGTTCGGTGTAATCAATCTCGGTATCGGGCGCGTTATAGAATCGGTCCGCCCTGAGATTGAAATGCGGCACCAGCGCCGCGGTGCTGGCCTGACGGATCGTCTTGGCCTCTTGCGCGGTGGCGTCACGGTCCTGACGGAACCGGAAACCTTCGAGACGACCGACGAATTCTCCTTCGACGGTCACTTCACCCTTGTCGTTCACTTCGGCCAATAGGGCCTCCTTCTGTTTGAGCCGCCGCAGCAATACCGAAGTGCGCCGGTCCACAAATCTTTGCGTCAGCCGCGCGTGGAGCGCATCCGACAGCCTATCTTCTACAGCGCGCGTCGCCTCGCGCCAATGACTTTCATCACGCACCCAGCCACTGCGTTGCGCGACATAGGTCCAAGTCCGGATAAAGGCCAGACGTTTCGACAATGTGTCAATCTCGCCCTCGGTGCGGTCAATGCGATTGATCTGGGTGGCCAGCCAGTCATCGGGCACCTGCCCCGACTGGTGCAGGAAGTTGAAAATCGCCTCGAGAAGGCTGGCATGTTCGGCCTGACTGACACCGCGGAAATCGGGGATGCGGCACACATCCCACAGCAACCGGACCGAGGCCGCATCTGATGCACGCGCCCGCACCTCGGCCACCTGAGACAGCGATTTCAGGGCCAGCAGATCATCGGCTTCGCGCGCCCTGATCAGGATTTCGTCCTTTGGCGTTTCCTCGAGCGAGGCAATCAGCGGGTCCAGCGCGCCGAACTGCAGCGCGTGATTGCGCCATTGCAACTTGCGGATCGGGGTAAAGCGATGCTCCATGATGGCCTCGGCCACCTCGTCCTCCAGCGGCTCGGCCTCGCCGGTGACACCGAATGTGCCATCCGTCATACCGCGCCCGGCCCGCCCCGCGATCTGGGCCAACTCGTTGGGGGCCAGATGCCGCATACGCCACCCGTCGAATTTGGTCAGCGCAGAGAAAGCGACATGGTTGATATCAAGGTTCAACCCCATCCCGATGGCATCAGTGGCAACCAGATAATCCACGTCCCCGTTCTGATACAGCTCGACCTGCGCATTGCGGGTACGCGGTGACAGCGCGCCCATGACCACGGCCGCCCCACCTTTCTGGCGGCGGATCAGTTCAGCGATCGCATAGACATTATCAACAGAAAACCCGACGATCGCGCTGCGCGCAGGCATCCGGCTTATCTTTTTCGAACCTGCATAGGTCAGGTTCGACATCCGCTCGCGCCGCATGAAATGCGCCTGCGGCACCAGTGCCGCGATGGTGCCGCGCATCGTGTCGGACCCCAGAAACAGCGTCTCATGCAAGCCTCGCGCGCGCATCAGGCGGTCGGTGAAGACATGCCCGCGTTCGGGATCGGCGCAAAGCTGGATCTCGTCCACCGCCAGAAAATCGACGCCCATGCCCTCGGGCATCGCCTCTACTGTGCAGACCCAGTATTGGGTCCGCGGCGGCACGATCCGTTCCTCGCCCGTAACCAGCGCAACAACGGAAGGCCCGCGCGCCCGCACGATCTTGTCATAGACCTCGCGCGCCAGCAGGCGCAGCGGCAGACCGATAATGCCCGTCCGGTGCCCCAACATGCGTTCGATGGCGTAATGCGTCTTGCCGGTATTCGTCGGCCCGAGGACCGCCGTTATCCGTGAAAGCTGCCCCATGGGCCTGTTCCCCGATCAGAGTTTGAGACCCTCAACCCGCGTTTTAAGGCGCGTGGCCGCTTCCGCGGCCGGGTCGTAGTGGGGATGAATCGAAAGCACAAGACGGTAGGCTGCATAGGCTTGTTGCGGGCGGTTCAGGTCTTCGAGAACCACCGCCAACCCGTGGGCGGCCTCGAAATGGCGCGGATCAAGCGCCAGTGCCTGCTCCAGATCGGCCAGCGCCGGACCGATCTGTTCGGCACGGAAATAAGCGCGCGCCCTCATATGGTAACCTTCGGCGATATCGGGCGAATGGTCGGTCAGCGCGGTCAGATGCTCGATGGCCACGGCGAATTCACCCCGCTCCAGAGCGTCGCGCCCGCGTTTGAGCAAAAGGTCCATCGCGGGCGATCCTGTCTTGCGCCACTCAAGCTTGATCTCGCGCACGATCCCGCCCGCATCTGCAGGGCTTGCCGTGGCCAGATTGTCATATAGGCCGGACAGTCGGCTGGTTTCGCCCTGATCACCTTGCCCGGCCAAGGGTAGGGAATACATGACTATCGCGAACATTGCCGCGACGATACGTTTGAGATTGAACTGGATCGCGCTCATAACACATGAGTGTAACGCGCGGATCGGGAATTGTTAGCCCCTCGCGCATGAAAAAAGGGAACATGCGAATGAGCGATGTAATAGACGCGGCCGTCGCCGCACTGAACGAAAAGATGGGCGGTTCCGGATTTGACGGCACGGCCAAATTCGTCATTGAAGGCGAAGGCGCCGTGATGGTGACCGCTGATGGTGCCCATGCCGGCGACGAGGAGGCAGATGTGACCTTGACTGCCAGCGCCGATACGTTCCAGTCGATGATGTCCGGCGAGATGAACCCCACATCTGCCTTCATGACCGGCAAACTGGCCGTTGATGGTGATATGGGCATGGCGATGCAACTGGGCTCTGTCCTAAGCTAAGCCATGGAAACCGCGCCGCTTTTTCACGACGTTGCAGAGGGTCCCGAGGGTGGGCAGGCCTGGTGGCTGACCACGACGGATGGCTGCCGTATCCGGGTGGGGCACTGGCCCTGCACCGGCAATGAAGGCGCGCGTGGCACGGTGTTGCTGTTTCCCGGCCGCACCGAATATGTCGAGAAATATGGCCGCGCCGCTGCCGATCTGGCACAGCGCGGCTTTGACACTCTCACCATCGACTGGCGCGGACAGGGGCTGTCGGATCGCCTGCTGGTGGACCGGCGGATCGGTCATGTGGGCCGGTTCACGGACTATCAAAAAGACGTGGCCGCGATGATCAGCGCAGCACAGGCGCTGAAGCTGCCGCAACCTTTCTATCTGCTGGCCCATTCGATGGGCGGATGCATCGGCCTGCGCGCCGTGATGGAAGGCGTGCCCGTCGCGGCCTGCGCCTTTACAGGGCCGATGTGGGGCATCCAGATGGCGGCCGCCACGCGCCCTGCGGCATGGGCGCTGTCATGGGGCAGCGCGCGCCTTGGGCTGGGGCACCATCTGGCGCCCGGCACCAAGCCGGAAACCTATGTGATGGCCGAACCTTTCGACGACAACAGCCTGACCCGCGACCGCGATATGTATGCCTATATGCAGCGGCAGATGACCACCTATCCCGACCTTGCCCTTGGTGGTCCCAGCCTGCGCTGGCTGAACGCGGCGCTGGTCGAGATGGCGCATCTGGCCCGCAAGCCCACGCCGGAACTGGCCTGCCTGACCTATATGGGCACGCATGAGCGGACCGTCTGCCCCGACAGAATCACCTCCCGCATGGGCAGTTGGCCTGACAGCGCCTTGCGGACAGTGCAGGGTGGCGAGCATGAGGTGATGATGGACACACCTGCCACCCGCGCGATGGTGTTCAACGGGGTGGCCGAACATTTCGTCGCCCACCCTGCCAAAACCTGCAGCCGCCAAAGCGCCTGAAACGCAGGCAGCAGAAGATATCAGGCGTCGCGCCGCACCTCTTGCCGCTGCACGCCCAACCGCTCGATCTGCAACTCCATCACATCTCCCTCGGTCAGATAGCGCGGCGGCTTCATCCCCATGCCGACACCGGGCGGTGTGCCGGTTGCGATCACATCGCCCGGCTGCAGGCTCATCATCTCGCTGAGATGCGAGATGATCTGCGCCACGGTAAAGATCATCGTGGCTGTGGTGCCGGTCTGCGCGCGCTGACCGTTCAGATCCAGCGACAGGCCCAAGGCTTGCAGATCACCTGCTTCATCCGGTGTGACCAGCCAGGGACCGATGGGTCCGAATGTATCGGCGCTTTTGCCTTTGGTCCATTGGCCCACACGCTCCAACTGGAAAGCACGTTCCGACACATCGTTGATCACGCAATAGCCCGCGACATGGTCCAGCGCCTGCGCCTCGGTCACGTATTTCGCGGTCTTGCCGATCACGACGCCCAGTTCCACCTCCCAGTCGCCTTTCTGCGCGCCGCGCGGCAGATAGACCGGATCATTCGGCCCACAGATCGCGGATGTGGCCTTCATAAAGACAATAGGCATCGCAGGCGGCTCCATCCCCGCCTCGGCGGCGTGATCGGCATAGTTCAACCCGATGCAGATGAATTTGCCCACCTGCCCCACGGGCGCGCCAAGGCGCGGATTGCCCGGCACCAGCGGCAGGGTCTCGGGGTCGACGCGCGGCAGATTGGCCAGCACCGCGCCTGCCAGATCCGGCACCACACCCGACAGGTCCCGGATCTGCCCCTGGGCATCCAGAACACCGGGCTTTTCGGCCCCGATCTTTCCATATCTGACAAAACGCATCTTCGCTCCTCCCGCTGGTGTGCGAGGCTACCCTAGCCAGCATCCCGCGATGTGCAAGCCAGCCTTGGGGGTGGAATCGCCCTGTCTTGCGCCCTACCTTTGGCCTGAGGCATGCAACAGACAGGATCGCCCATGGCCGCCCCGGTGCTGAGTTTGACAGATCGCGGGCTTTTCTGCGCGGCGGGGGATTTTTTTATTGACCCGTGGCGACCGGTGGATCGCGCATTGATCACGCACGGTCATGCCGACCACGCAAGGCCGGGGCACAAGCGCTACCTTTGCACGGATGCCTGTATGCCGGTCATGCGGCACCGTCTGGGTGACATCACCGGCGACACGATCAGCTATGGCGAGGCGCGCCGGATCGGGGATGCCTTGGTCAGTTTCCACCCCGCAGGCCATGTGCCGGGATCGGCGCAAATCCGCGTCGAGGTGGCGGGCGAGGTCTGGGTCGTGTCGGGCGACTACAAAACCGAACCCGACGGCTTGTGCGAAACGTTCCAGCCTGTGCGCTGTCACACCTTCATCTCTGAATGCACCTTCGGCTTGCCGGTGTTTCGCTGGCAAACACAGGCAGTTGTGGCAGACCAGATCAACCATTGGTGGGCAGATAACGTGGCGCAGGGGCGTGCCAGCCTGCTGACGGCCTATTCTCTGGGCAAGGCGCAGCGTGTTTTGCACCTGCTGGACCCTGCGATTGGCCCGATCCTGACTCATGCGGCAGTAGAAAACACCAACACGGTGCTGCGCGCCCAAGGATTGCCGCTGCCCGATACGATCCGCATCACGCCGGATCTGGACCGCAAGGCCCATCCGGGCGCGCTGATTGTCGCGCCACCTTCGGTGCTGGGCAGCACATGGGCGCGGCGGTTCGGTCCCTTGTCCACAGGCTTTGCCAGCGGTTGGATGCAGATGCGCGGGGTACGGCGCAGGCGCGCGGCAGACCGTGGCTTTGTGATCTCGGACCATGCCGACTGGCCCGGATTGCTGGGTGCGATCAAGGATACAGGTGCCGAAAAACTATTCCTAACACATGGTTACACCGAAATCTTCACGCGACACCTGCGCGAGGTCGGATATGACGCCCATGTGCTGGCGACCGAATTTGGCGGCGAGGATGCGGATGATATCCCCGACACAGGGGACGCCGCATGAAACGCTTTGCCGCGCTGTTTCTGGCCATTGACCAGACCATTCGGACCTCGGCCAAGGTTGCGGCCTTGGCGGATTATTTCAAATCCGCCCCTGACGGGGACAAACTCTGGACCATTGCGCTGTTCTCGGGCCGCCGCCCGAAACGCGCGGTCACCACCACCCGCCTGCGCGACTGGGCCGCAGAACGTGCTGGTATCCCGCTGTGGCTGTTCGAGGACAGTTATAGCATCGTGGGCGATCTGGCCGAAACCATCGCGTTGGTCCTGCCGCCGCCACAAACACAGTCCGATGACAGTTTATCACTTTGGATCAATCTCTTGCGCGATCTTGTTGATTCAGATGATGAGATCCGCAAAACCGCTGTTCTGGCCGCATGGGACAGCCTTGATGTGACCGAGAGACTGGTTTTCAACAAGCTGCTGACAGGCGGATTCCGCATGGGGGTCAGCCAGAAACTGATGACGCGCGCGCTGGCGCTGGCAACCGCCAAGCCCGAGGCGGAACTGGCGCATCGCCTGATGGGGGACTGGTCGCCGGACAGCACAAGCTTTCACACCCTGATCGAGGCCGAAGACGCCGCCGCCGATCTGTCGCGGCCCTATCCCTTCTGTCTGGCGCACGGGGTCGATGACCCGGCCAGCCTTGGCGCTGTCACCGACTGGCAGGCCGAATGGAAATGGGATGGTATCCGCGCACAGCTGATTGTGCGGGACGGCAGCCTCCATATCTGGTCGCGTGGCGAAGAATTGATGACCGATCGCTTTCCCGAACTGGCACGGCTGGCGGCTGATTTGCCCGATGGCACAGTGCTGGACGGCGAGTTGGTGGCATGGGATGGTGCCGCCCCCCTGCCCTTTGCCGTTTTGCAAAAACGCATAACGCGCAAGACCGTGCCGAAAAAACTGCTGGCCGAGGCGCCGGTAATCCTGCTGGCCTATGACCTGCTGGAGCATGCCGGGCGAGACCTGCGACAAACCCAGTTGCAGGCGCGGCGGGCACTGATGGACGGGATCATCGACAGCTGTCCGCCAAATGGCTCCTTGCGCGCATCGCCCCTTATCGCGACGCCCGACTGGGACACGCTGGCGCAGCATCGCGCACAGGCACGCGCCATGAAAGCTGAAGGCTTGATGCTCAAACGTCTTTCCAGCCCCTACCATGTGGGCCGCAAACGCGGCGACTGGTGGAAATGGAAGCTCGATCCGCTGACCGTGGATGCGGTGATGATCTATGCCCAGGCGGGCCACGGGCGGCGCGCCAATCTGTTCACCGATTTCACCTTTGCGGTCTGGCAGGGCAACGATCTTGTGCCTTTCACCAAGGCCTATTCCGGCCTGACCGATGCCGAGTTCACCGAAATCACCCGCTGGGTGCGCCGCAACACATTGCAACGCTTCGGACCTGTGCGGCAGGTCACACCGCACCATGTGTTCGAGATCGCATTCGAGGGCATACAGCAAAGCCCGCGCCATAAATCCGGCATCGCCCTGCGGTTTCCCCGCATGCTGCGCTGGCGGCAGGACAAGACCGTGGATCAGGCCGACACATTGGACCATTTGCGCGAAATGCTGGACCAATATGGCTGATCCGGCTTGAGGCACCTGCCCCAAGCCCCTATGTCTGGGATAACGCAACAAGACAGGTGATCCCATGTTCCAGCTTCCATTTCCCGTCCGTGACGCCAATGCCAGCCGTGGCAGCAAGGATCTGGGGGATTTGCCGGAATGGGATCTGTCGGATCTCTACACCTCCGAGGATGCACCGGAACTCAAACGCGATCTGGACTGGCTGGAACAGGCTTGCGCCAGTTTCGCCGCCGATTACGAGGGCAAGCTGGCCACGCTTGATTCGCATGGCATGCTGGATTGTGTGCTGCGGAACGAGCGTATTTCCAGCGTGGCAGGGCGGATCATGTCTTTTGCGGGTCTGCGCTACTACCAGATGACGATTGACGCGACCCGCGCCAAATTCATGTCGGATTGTCAGGAAAAAATTACCAATTTCACCACACCATTGGTGTTCTTCACGCTGGAACTGAACCGGCTTGAGGATGACCATGTCGACCATCTGTTCGACGCCAGCCCCGAACTGGCCCGTTACAAGCCCGTCTTCGACCGCATCCGCGCGATGAAGCCTTACCAGCTGTCCGACGAGATGGAGAAATTCCTCCATGATCTGGGCGTGGTCGGCGACGCATGGGAGCGAATGTTTGACGAAACCATCGCCGGTCTGGGCTTCGAGGTGGATGGCGAGCCTTTGGGGATTGAGGGCACGCTGAACCTGCTGACCGATCACGACCGCGCCAAGCGCGAGGCGGCCGCAACGGAACTGGCGCGCGTCTTTGGCATGAACATCAAGACTTTCGCGCGGGTCCACAACACGCAGGCCAAGGAAAAAGAGGTTATCGACCGCTGGCGCGGCATGCCAACGCCCCAGACAGGGCGGCATCTGTCCAACGATGTCGAACCCGAGGTCGTCGAGGCGCTGCGTAATGCCGTGGTCGCGGCCTATCCCAAGCTGAGCCACCGTTATTACGAATTGAAGCGCAAATGGCTGGGCCTCGACCGGATGCAGGTCTGGGACCGCAACGCGCCGTTGCCCGTGGAAGAGATCAAGACCGTCGATTGGCCCACCGCGCGCAGCATGGTGATGGACGCCTATGCGGGCTTCGATCCGCGCATGGCCGATATCGCGGCGCCTTTCTTCGACAAGGGCTGGATCGACGCAGGCGTGAAGCCCGGCAAGGCGCCGGGGGCTTTCGCCCATCCCACCGTGACCGAGGTGCACCCTTACGTGATGCTCAACTATCTGGGCAAACCGCGCGATGTGATGACGCTGGCGCATGAGCTGGGCCACGGCGTGCATCAGGTTCTGGCCGCAGGTCAGGGCGAGATGCTGTCATCGACCCCGCTGACACTGGCCGAAACCGCAAGCGTATTCGGCGAGATGCTGACCTTCCGCAAATTGCTGGACGGGGCCAAAACGCAGGCCGAGCGCAAGACCCTGCTGGCAGGCAAGGTCGAGGACATGATCAACACGGTCGTGCGCCAGATCGCGTTCTATGACTTTGAATGCAAACTCCACGCCGCCCGCCGCCACGGCGAGTTGACGCCCGATGACATCAACGATCTGTGGATGAGCGTGCAAGCCGAAAGCCTTGGGCCCGCGTTCGACTTCATGGACGGGTACGAGACTTTCTGGGCCTATATCCCGCATTTCGTGCATTCGCCCTTCTATGTCTATGCCTATGCCTTCGGCGATGGCCTCGTGAACGCGCTTTATGCCGTCTACGAGGAAAACCCCGCTGATTTTCAGGACAAGTATTTCGACATGCTCAAGGCAGGTGGCTCGAAGCACCACAAGGACTTGCTGGCCCCCTTCGGCCTTGATGCCTCGGACCCGAAATTCTGGGACAAGGGGCTATCCATGATCTCGGGCATGATCGACGAGCTGGAAGCGATGGAGGGCTGATCGCCCGCCCGCTTCTTTTTGCGGCAAATATCCCGGGGGGCGCGGCGAACATAGTTCGCCGCGGGGGGCAGAGCCCGCCCACGCGCAAGCATCGGGCAGCGCCCCCCTACTTCATCTGGCTGTCTTTTGATCCGCGCCGGTTGATCCCGCCGCGCCGCTGGTCTGCGCCCTGCCGCTCGGACTGGCAGTCGATGCACAGCTTTACACCCGGCAAGGCCACGCGCCGCGCCTCGGGGATCGGTTCCTCGCAATCGGCGCAATGGGTCAGGCTGTCGCCGACAGGGGCACGCCGCGCCTTTAGGCGGGCCAACTCGTCCTGAATGGACGCCTCGATCTGCTCATTGACAGCGCCATCGCGCGCCCAGCCACCTGCCATGGTCCCATCCTCCGATGCTCAACGCAAAACGGCACCAGCCTAGAAGGTCGGTGCCGTTTTGTTCAAGCCCTGTTCAGGCCGGAATTGATCAGGCGCTTTCCAGCATACCCTTGGCACCGGCCAGTTCGCGCATCCGCTTTTGCAACTTCTCGAACGCGCGCACCTCGATCTGGCGGATGCGTTCACGGCTGACGTCGTATTGCGTGCTCAGATCCTCAAGCGTGACGGTCTCGTCTGCCAGACGCCGCTGGCTCAGGATGTCGCGCTCGCGCTCGTTCAGCACATCCATCGCCTGTGCCAGCAAGGCGCGGCGTGCGGTCATCTCGTCACGCTCGGCGTAATCGGTGGCCTGATCGGCATCTTCGTCTTCCAGCCAGTCCTGCCATTGCATCGAGCCTTCGCCCTCGGACCCGATGGTCGCGTTCAAGGACGCATCCCCACCCGACAGGCGTCGGTTCATGCTGATCACCTCGGCCTCGGTCACGCCCAGATCAGTCGCGATCTGCTTGACGTTCTCGGGGCGCATATCGCCTTCTTCCAGCGCGCCGATCTTGGATTTCGCCTTGCGCAGGTTGAAAAACAGTTTTTTCTGCGCCGAGGTGGTGCCCAGTTTCACAAGGCTCCATGAGCGCAGTATATATTCCTGAATCGAGGCCCTGATCCACCACATCGCATAGGTTGCCAGCCGGAAACCCTTTTCCGGATCGAACCGCTTGACCGCCTGCATCAGACCGACATTCGCCTCGGAAATCACCTCGGCCTGCGGCAGGCCGTAGCCGCGATAACCCATCGCAATCTTGGCCGCCAGACGCAGGTGGCTGGTCACCATGCGGTGCGCCGCCTGTGTGTCTTGCTCTTCGACCCAGCGCTTGGCCAGCATATATTCCTCTTCCGGTTCCAGCAGGGGAAACTTGCGGATCTCCTGCATGTAGCGGTTCAGGCCGCCCTCGGGCGTTGGTGCCGGAAGATTTGCATAATTGCTCATTGAAACCGTCCCTTTCCAGATGAGGGTCCCCTTTCAAGTTAAGGGGCTTAACATCGCATTTATGGCGCTCAGGTCGGGCTTTCAAGCCTTATGGAGCGAAATGTTTTACGAACCATAACCGATTTTCCGGCGTGATTGACAGCGCATGTCACACAAGTAACGCCGATGTGCGCCTATCTGTTCCCTCGAATGGCGGCTTAAAATACTGGCCTAACCGCGCAGTATCGTGATCAGATCAGCCATATCATGCGGAATGTCTGCCTCGAACCGCAGGGTTTCGCCGCTGACGGGATGCACAAAGCCCAGAACCTGTGCATGCAACGCCTGTCGTGGAAATGCGCGCACAACCTGTGCAGCAGCATCGCTGATCGCACCCAGTGCCAGCTTGCGCCGCCCGCCATAGGTCGGATCGCCCACCAGCGCATGGCCCGCATGGGCCAGATGCACACGGATCTGATGCGTGCGCCCCGTTTCCAGCCAGCATTCGACCAGACTGGCCACCTGTGGTGCGCCGAACGCTTCCACGATCCGCGCCCGCGTGACGGCATGGCGGCCGCCGTGAAACAACACCGCCTGCTTTTGGCGGTCGGTCTTGTGGCGCGCCAGTTGGGTGGTGATTTTCATGATATTGCCGGGCTCGAAATTGACGCCCTTGATCCCGCGCAGGCGCGGATCGTTGGCATCGGGCACACCGTAAACCACAGCCTTGTAATAGCGCTTGACCGTGTGTTTTTCGAATTGCGCCGCCAGCCCGTGATGGGCGCGGTCGGATTTCGCCACCACCAGCAGGCCGGATGTATCCTTGTCGATCCGGTGCACTATACCGGGACGTTTCATGCCGCCCACGCCGGACAACGCATTACCGCAATGGGCCAGCAGTGCATTGACCAGCGTGCCGGATGGCGAGCCGGGGGCCGGATGCACAACCATGCCAGCAGGCTTGTCGATCACGATCAGGTCATCATCCTCGAAGATCACGGACAGCGGTATATCCTCGGGTCCGATATGGCTGTCTTCGGCCTCGGGCACGGCGATTTCAACGATATCGCCTTCATCCACGCGGGCCTTGGGATCAGTTGAAACCTGACCGTTCAGGGTCACATGACCATCAGCGATCAGACGCATCAGCCGTGTGCGCGACAGGTTTGCATCATCTGGCACATCGCGGGAAAGCGCCTTATCAAGGCGGAGCGGCGGATCAGCAAAAATCCGGACAGAAAGGCGACCTTGGCCCATGAGCGATGATTCTCCTACACCCGAACCGGGCAATCTTCGGTTTCTGCGCCTGCTTGTCACAGTTCTGACGGGCACGATGATTGCAGGGCTTCTAGTGCTGATTGCGCTGCTTGTCATCCGTTTCCCCAGCGCCAACACCCCTTTGCCCGATACGATCACCCTGCCGGACGGCGCGAACGCGCAGGCATTCACTGTCACACCGGGCTGGTATGCCGTGGTGACAACCGATGACCGCATCCTGATCTACAACCGCAGTGACGGTCAGTTGCGTCAGAAAATTTCTGTTCTGAAAGAATAGGTTAAGGGTAGGATGGTACCACCTCCCCGGCTTGAACGGGGGACCTCTTGATCCACAATCAAGCGCTCTAACCAACTGAGCTAAGGCGGCACTGCGGTCGATTTAACGTCAAGCCCCGATGATTGCAAGGGCATCAAAGATCAATTTTCCAGCTTTGCTCGACCAGATCGACCCCGAAGGAATGTACGGGTTTCGATGCGGCCAGCCTCCAGCCCGATGCCGCATAAAGCGCGCAAGCGGCCTTGTGGCTTTCATGGGTCCATAATTCCATCCGGCTATAACCGCATGTGCGGGCAAAATCCACGCAATGCGCCAGCATCCGTTTACCCAGCCCCTGCCCGCGCATCTGCGGCTCCAGCAGGAACAGGCGCAGCTTTGCGGTTCGCTCATCCAGACGCACGCAAAATATGCTTCCAACGGGTTGGCCAGCAGCTTCGGCGATCCAGCCCGCCTCGACTGCGGGGTCATGTGCGTCAATGAAGTCGTCCAGAATTCCCGCCACCAGCGGGGCGAATGTCGCGTCAAAGCCTTCAGTCTGCGCGTAAAGCGTGCCGTGACGCGCGGCCAGCCAGTCCGCGTCGGAAGGGGCAAAGGGGCGCAGGATCACAGGTTCCATATCGGTATATGACAGCGCCCGCGCTTGCCAAACAAGGGCGAAAGCGCTAGCACCCTATCCCAGCCAGCGGAGAGATCATCATGGGTATCAACAGCGAACGCGACCTTGAGGCCAATCTTCAGATCGGACCCACCGAACTGGGCATGGTGCGGATCTTCGTCGAATCGCAGGGCATCGAAGTGCCGATGGATTTCGACCCCGAGGAAGCCGAGGAAATCGCCGAGGAAATCCGCGCGGCCGCGGCCGCGGCGCGACTGGTCAAGCGTTAAGCGCCCAAAATAAAACCCGGTATTCAGAACCCGATCCGCGCCTCTGGGTCGCGCAGGGCCAGCAGGCGCTGTGCGGCATGGCGCGCAAACATCTGCGTCAGCTTGCGCCGCCGCGCCGGAGCCAAGGGTGTTTCGGGTGACATCCGCACGATCTCGGCGTCATAGGGATCGGACAGGATCAGACCCGTTTCATCGGGTAGCAAATCCACCGGAAAATCCGCATCAACCGCCCAGAAAAAGCGATCACACCAGTCCAGATAACCCTGCCATTTCGCATCTTGCGTGAAATCGGCCCGACAGGATTTGCATTCCACCACCCAGATCTCGCCATTGCTGGCCAAGCCCATCAGATCCACACGCAACCCGCGCGCGGGCACAAATTCCTCGATCGTGACGACCCCGTGCCCCAGCAGATGGCGCGCGACACCCCGCGCCAGAAGACGCCCGTGCTGGACCATGGGACGGGGCAGATCGCTCATCGCGCAAATATCGAACAGAGCAAGAACATATGCAACCCCTTGCCGAACCGCTGCAGAGCGCCTAACTGTTGCTGTGGCGGGTGCTGCTCTTCACGTGAACGGTTACATTCCAGTGGCCTTAATCACTTCCGAGGGAGTTGGCTCTGATCAGACCCTGGTTTGGTTACCTGACGCCCACCTGTACACACAGGCTCTCGGGAATGCGTCAACCACACGGCCGCTGCGGGCCCGCCACTTTCGCAACCAGCGCTGCACAACCAGAACTGCCTCTGTCCGGTCCTGACGGATCGTCATAGGGCAGACATGCAAAAGGGGCCACGCAGGCCCCTTGGTTCACCTCAACAGGTTCAGATCATCAGCGCCGGTTTCCGCGCCCTGCCTTGGCTGCAACACGAACAGGGATCATACGCGAGGTATCGACGTGGATCGGTGGACGACGTCCACCGCGCGGCTCGTCGTCATCGTCATCTTTCATCCGCATCACGGCAATGGCGAACTGCACACCACCGAAGACAACGCCATTGGATACCCACAGGATCAGCACGGCCAGAAACCCCTTGTCGGAATGGGTCACCAGATGCCACAGATTTGCGATATTGAACCACAACAACATCGCTACAAAGACGCCCGCCAGACCGAAACCGATCGCGGCTTGAATAATGTACATGCGGATGAGCTTGGGCATAACAACCTCGCTTGAGCCTATGACCTTATATGTAGCTGCAATTACCTGCCTCACAAGGGGGCAGATGCAGGACAGGCTATTCATCGCCGGAAAAACCCGTTGCACCGCAGGCAAACGCGGCTCTGGCGGCTGTCGACACTACCGTTAAACGCTTTTTTCGCAACCCAGCCTTGTGATTCGACCCATACGCGATAAGGTCATGCGCGACAGATACAGCAGGCGGAAGCGGGCAGCATGGCCACGGCACAAGAGATAGAAGATCTGATCGCCCGCGTGGCGCTGGGAGACCGGCGCGCCTTTTCGGCACTCTATGATAATACCAGCGCGAAACTCTTTGGCGTGGTGCTGCGTGTCTTGAATGACAGGGCCAGTGCAGAAGATGTTGTGCAGGACGCCTTCATGAAGATATGGCGCCACGCCGGACGGTACAGCGCGAATGGAATGAGCCCGATGACTTGGATGATCACAATTGCCCGCAACACTGCCATCGACCGGCTGCGCAAGACCCGCGCGACCGTCGATCTGGACGGCGTGGCCGAGTATCTGACAGCCCCCGGCCCCAACCCCGAACAAACCGCCGTGGCTGCAGGCGAGGCCAAGCGGATCACCACTTGTCTGGACGAGTTAGAGCAGGACAAAGGCGCTGCAGTGCGCGGAGCCTATCTTGAGGGGCGCAGCTATGCCGATCTGGCCGAAGCGTTCAACGTCCCGCTGAACACCATGCGGACATGGCTGCGGCGCAGCCTGCAATCGCTGCAGGAGTGTATGGCAAGATGAGCGAGCGCATCGACGACACCCCGCCCGATGACAGCATTCTGGCCGCAGAATACGTGCTGCGCCTGCTTGACCCCGCCGAGGAGGCGCAAGTGGCTGCGCGCCTTGCCCGTGATCCTGCCTTGGCCGAAGAGGTCGCGGCCTGGACCACGCGCTTTGCGGGTCTGGATGCCGACATTGCCGAAGTCGCGCCACGCGCCGCTGTCAAGGCAGGGCTGGAGCAACGCCTGTTCGGTCTGCCCGAGCGTCAGTCGTTCTGGCAACGCGCCGGACTGTGGCAAGGGATCAGCCTTGCCTCGGTCGCCGTGGCTGCGTTCTTTGCGTTCCAGACATTGCAAGTCCCCGAGGCCTCAGGCCCTGCCCCACTGTTTGTCAGCGACATCACCGCCGAAGATCAAAGCCTGCGCCTGCTGGCGGTCTATGACAGCGCGGCCGGCGAAGTGCGCCTGACCCGCACGGCAGGCAGTGCCGCCAGCGGTCGCGTGCTGCAACTGTGGGCGATCGCAGGCGAGGCGGCCCCCGTGTCGCTGGGCGTGTTGCCAGAGGCGGCCACGACAGCCGTCATCCTGCCCGAAGCGCTGCGTGACGGCGTGGCTGGCCTTGTATTGGCGGTCAGCGACGAACCACCAGGCGGCTCGCCCACGGGCGCGCCTACGGGGGCGGTTCTGGCCGTGGGACAAGTCAGCGCATTGTAACTGGGCGCGTTACGCGCCGAGCCCGATGCGGTGTAGATCGGACTGTGCTCAAGGCGCACTTGGTGGCATCCGCATAGACAAGACTGTGCGACACATCTGGCAAGGGGATTTGGAGCCAAGACACGCGCCTCTTTTCATGGCAATGCGGTGGCGCGCCGCCTGTCGCCCGCTTGTACCATCACTTGATGGTTGACCAGCCGCGCGAAGCCCGTCTTTCTGGCCTCGACGTCGCACTACTTTTTCCGAGGTGAAGTTCCCATGCCCTTGCCGACATTCCACATGATCGATGCTGCCCCGCAGCCCGTCGCCACCTTCTCGCATGCCGCCGAGGTCGATGGCTGGGTCTTTCTGACCGGGCAGATGCCCACGTGGCCCGGTGAACCGGATCGCGCCCTGCCCGACGGAATCGAGGCGCAGACAGCCCGTGTGATGGACAATCTGGTTCTTGTTCTTGAGGGGCTCGGTCTGGGATTGCAGCACGTGGCGCAGGCGCGGGTCTATATCACCCATTTCGAGCGCGATTATGCGCCGATGAACGCGGTCTACCAAAGCTATTTCGCGCAAGGCAAGCTGCCCGCGCGCACCTGCATCGGCGTCACCGGGCTGGCCGTAGGCGCGCTGGTCGAAATCGATCTGGTGGCGCGGCGACCCTGAGCGAGACGCTTTAGCGGGCCAACAGGCGGGCGGCGTCTTCTGCCAGCGCAGTTGTCAGCGCCACCGCCGTCATGTTGCGCCCAAGCCCCGCTGACTGACCGGACCACAGCGGCATAAAATCGCCCGATCCCTGCGGTTCGGTCGCGGCGCGCAGCGGCGCCATCGCGCCTGCGGCCAAGGGAAACGCAGGCGCGTCTGGGGCAAGATAGCCCAGTTCGCGCATCGCGCGGTTGACCACACTGCGCGCAGGGCGACCGGTAAAAACGTTCGTCAGGGCTGTCTGCTGGGTGCTGCCATCCGCCAAAGCCTGCCTGTGGGGTTGGCTGATCGTCGCCTCGGGACAGAACAGATAGGCCGTACCGATCTGCACGGCGGATGCGCCCAGCATGAACGCCGCAGCTATACCGCGACCATCGGCAATCCCGCCTGCCGCGATCACCGGACAACGCACCGCATCCACGATCTGCGGCACCAGCGACAGGGTGCCGATCTGGGTGGCCACATCACCCGTCAGGAACATGCCACGATGCCCGCCTGCCTCGGCCCCTTGGGCGATGATCGCATCACAGCCCTGTGCGTCCAGCCAGCACGCCTCGGCGACAGTGGTGGCGGATGACAGGATTTTCGCGCCCGTTGTCCTGACGCGGGCCAACAGGTCAGGGTCCGGCAGGCCAAAGTGGAAACTGACAACCTCGGGGCGCAATGCCTCGACCAGCGCGCAAAGCGTGGCGTCAAAGGGTGCGCGGTTGGTCAACGGGAGGGGCGCATCCGGGTCAAGACCCTGCTCGGTGTAGTAAGGCGCCAGACGGTGCTGCCATGCGGCCAGACGCGCCGGATCGGGGACTGGCGATGCGTGACAAAAGAAGTTCAGGTTGAGCGGCTTGTCACTCTGCTGGCGGAAAGCCGCGACTTCGGCCCGAATCTGTTCGGGTGTCAGCATGGCGCAGGGCAAGGCACCCAAGCCGCCAGCTTGAGCCACAGCAAGGGCCAGACGGTGATCGCCCGCTCCGGCCATTGGCGACTGAAGGATCGGCAGGGCGATGCCCAGCAATGTTTGGATCGCATCGGTTGGAAACATGGTGCCGCCCTTTCCTGTTTGCATCGTTCTATCCTGACGGAGAACACAGGCAAGGAAAAGCCGTGGTCGCGGCGCGGGCTAGAATGCCTCGGGCTGCGCCTCGCGTGCGATATGGTCCAGCACGGCATTGACGAATTGCGATTCCTTGCCTTCGGGAAAGAACGCCTGCGCCACGCCGACATATTCGACGATCACCACCTTGGGCGGCGTGTCGCTTTGCACCAGTTCGGCACCGGCCGCGCGGAACAGGGCGCGCAAGACAGGGTCGATCCGTGCAATCGGCCATTTCGCCACCAGAGCACGATCGGTCATCTGGTCGATCTTCGCCTGCCAGTTCACCGCATCATCAAGGATCTTGCGGAACAGGTCCATATCGCCATCCAGCATCTCGTCGCCGTCATAGGTCGCGCCGAAACGGTGCTCCAGAAACTCGTGGCGCACGGATTCAATGGTCTGCGCGGAATGCTCCATCTGGAACAGCGCCTGCACGGCATAAAGCCGCGATGCTGCGCGCATCTTGCGTTTGGCATTGCCGGACAGGGCTTTCGGCGGTGCTGTATCGTCGATCATGCGGAGGGTATGCCTTTGGTGGAACCTGCCAGTCGGTATTCGTCCGAGGCGGGTTTGAACCCGATCCCCTTGCTGGCCGTGCCCCACTTACGGGCGAGTGCGACCAGATGCAAGGCCGCAGCGGCAGCGCCGCCGCCCTTGTTCTGCCCTGCCGGATCGGCGCGCACCTCGGCCTGATGGCGATTTTCCACCGTCAGGATACCATTGCCGATGCACAGGCCCTGCAACCCGAGCAGGCTGATGGCGCGGCTGCTGTCGTTGCAGACCGTATCGTAATGCGTGGTCTCGCCGCGGATCACGCAACCAAGCGCGACATAGCCGTCGAAATTGCTCATCCGTTCGGCGATCCCGATGGCGGTGGGCAGTTCCAGCGCACCCGGCACTTCGACCAGATCCCATGTGCCGCCTGCGGCGTCGATCTCGGCCTTGGCACCGGCAACAAGGTTATCCGCGATATCCTTGTAATAGGGCGCGACCACGATCAGGATCTTGACCGGCTTGTCGAATTCCGCACGCGGCAGGATGGTATGCGCCTCATGTCCGGCCATGTCAGTGCCCTTCCGTGATTTTGCGGGTGCCGGTGATTTCCAGCCCGTAAGCCTCAAGCCCCACGATCTTGGGGGTCGGCGAGTTGGTCAGAAGTTCCAGCTTGGATAATCCAAGCGACGACAGGATCTGCGCGCCAAGCCCGTATTGCCGCAGGGTCTGCGGGCTGACCTCGGCCCCTGTGGCCAGTTTCATATGCGTATCACGCAACAAAACCAGCACGCCGCGTCCCTCAGTGGCGATGGTCTGCATCGAATTGGTAAATTCGAAAGCGCGCCCCTTGGGACCGGCCCCCACCATATCCTTGAGCGGATCAAGCGCATGCATCCGCACAAGAACCGGCGCATCACCAGTGATATCGCCCTTGATCAGCACAATATGTTCCGCGCCCTGCGTCTCGTCGTTATAGATCCGCAGCGTCCAATCACCGCCGAATTCGGACTGGATCACCTCTTCCGAGCGCACCTTGACCAGATTGTCATGCCGCCGCCGATAGGCGATCAGGTCCGAGATCGTGCCGATTTTCAGCCCGTGTTTCTGGGCAAATCCCACCAGATCGGGCAGGCGCGACATGGTACCATCCTCGTTCATGATCTCGCAGATCACACCGGACGCATTCAGCCCCGCCAGACGCGCCACATCGACAGCCGCCTCTGTATGGCCCGCCCGCACCAGCACGCCACCATCGCGCGCCCGCAGAGGGAACACATGGCCCGGCGTGGCGATATCGGCGGATGTCTTGCCCGCATCAATCGCAACCGCAATCGTGCGTGCGCGGTCATGGGCGGAAATACCGGTGCTGACACCCTCGCGCGCCTCGATCGACACGGTAAAGGCGGTCTCGTGCCGCGACGAGTTGTAGGACGCCATCAAGGGAAGGCCCAAAGCATCCACGCGCGCCCCTGTCAGGGTCAGGCAGATCAGCCCGCGCCCGTGCATCGCCATGAAATTCACCGCCTCGGGCGTGGCCATCTGCGCGGGGATCACCAGATCGCCCTCGTTCTCGCGGTCCTCATGGTCGACAAGGATGAACATGCGCCCGTTACGCGCATCCTCGATGATATCCTCGATGGAACTGATCGCGTCGCGCCAGTTTTCCTCGACCGGGCCGGGTGTCTCGAAAGGGGCGCTGTCAGCCATGGAAGGTTCCTTTTCCTGTTGCCCCGCAGATAGCGCAGCAACCCCGCCTTGGCCAGAGGCAACGCGGCGACATAAGGGCTCAGAAACCGTGCAGAGGTGCACATCCGACGCATCCCGAGGTGGATATCAGCCCTCGAACTGCCACAGAGCGGGCAAAAAGCGCCAGCTTTCCCCCTCGCGCAGCACATGGCCCACGCCGGGGAAGGGGAAATGATAGCCCAGCAAGGCGATCCGGTCGGTTGCGGCCATATCCAGCAGGCGCATCCGTGTCTCGACAGTTTGCGCGCCGTCGGCGTCGAACCCGTTATACCATTCGGGATGGGCGAAATTGGTGTAGGCATGGCTCATCGCATCGCCAAGCGCCATCAACTGCTTGCCGCCGCTTTCCAGTACAACACTCATATGGCCGGGTGTGTGGCCGGGTGTCGCAATCATCCGCACGCCGGGCACGACCTCTTCGCCGTCCTCCAGCAAGCGCCACTCGACACCGTCCACCGTCAGCGAGTTCACCGCCCCCAATACGAATTGCTGATCCTCGGCGGGCACCTGATTGACCAGATCGTCCTGCAACCAATGGGCATGTTCCACCGCCCCGATCACATATTCCGCATCCGGAAACAGCGGCTCGTCGAAATCGTCGCGGATGCCCCAGATATGATCGGGATGGGCATGGGTGATAACCACATGGGTGACGCTGTCGGGATCAATCCCTGCCGCGTCCATATTGGCCATCAGCCGTCCGGTGGTGGGCATGAAGCGGCTGCCCGATCCCACATCGACCAGCACCACGGCATCCCCTGTCTCGATCAGCAGATGGTTGGTGTGGGAATACCCCTCGTCCGGTGACAGGTAGTGTTGCTCCAGAAAGGCGCGCACCTCGGCAGGGTCGGCGTTCACCCCCAGCCCTGCGGTGGGCAGTGAAAAATAGCCGTCCGACAGGATCGTCAGCCGCGCCTCGCCCAGTGTGAACCGGAAATGGGTGGGATTTCCGGCGGCGGGCGCGCCCAGTTGCGCGCGCGCGGCTGTCGGCATGCCCAAGGCAGGTAGCGCGAAGGCGGGCGCCATCGCGGCCAGTTTCATCATCTCGCGGCGGCTGGGCTTGAAAACGGTCATGTCGGTTCTCCCTTATTCAGGAGCAGGATAGTCCCACCCCCGGCCAACGCAACCCGATTCATGAATATGTTGTCAGGTCATGCCCTGCCTCTTGTTGCCTGAAATATCCCCGCCGGAGGCTCCTGCCCCACGGCGCGTCCTTGCCGTGATCAGGCTCAGGACATCTCGGCCAGCCGCGCGACATAGCGCGCCAGCGTGTCGATCTCGAGATTGACCTGATCGCCCAAGGCCACATCGCCCCATGTGGTCATATGCTTGGTATGCGGGATGAAATTGATCCCGAAATCGCAGCCATCCACCTCGTTCACGGTCAGCGAGGTACCGTTCAGCGCGACCGATCCCTTGGGCGCGATAAACCGCGCCAGCGCTTTGGGTGCGCGCAACGTGACGCGGGTGCTGTCACCATCGTCATGCATCGCCACAACCTCGGCCAGACCGTCGACATGGCCCGACACGATATGACCGCCCAGTTCGTCACCGACTTTCAGCGCGCGTTCCAGATTGATCCGGCGGCCCTCAGCCCAGCCTGACAGGTTGGTCTTTGATACGGTCTCGGCCGAGATATCGACATCGAACCAGCCGCTATCGTGACCATCGTCCTGCCCTTTGGCCACAACGGTCAGACAGGCCCCGTCACAGGCGATAGACGCGCCGAGATCTATACCTGCAATCCGGTAGCCGGTTGCGATGCGCGCACGCAGGTCGCCGCGCTGCTCGACTGCACGCAGGGTGCCTATATCTGTAATGATGCCTGTGAACATGTCGGTTACCCTTTCGTGCCGCAGCAGGCGACTTCACCCTTGCCCCGCTGCCGGTGTTGCGTCAGCCTGTTCGAGACCTAGCCCCTGCCCGCACCGGAGACAAGATGCAGCGCGAAAGAGCCATAATTTTGCCGCGGATTCCGGCTACGATGCGATTGGAGTAATGGTAAATCTGGTTGTGACGAATATGAGTGTACGCCCTTCTGCCCTGTCGGCTGACCGCGTTTTCCTGTTCCTGCAAGGACCGCACGGGCCTTTCTTCAACTCATTGGCCAAGATGCTCAGGGTCGCCGGCGCACAGGTCTGGCGCGTTGGTTTCAACGCAGGTGATCGTGCTTTCTGGTTCGATCCGGCCAGCTATATTCCCTTTCGCGACCATTTGCAGGACTGGCCAGACCGCATCCGTGCCCTGATCGCCGAAAAAGCCGCGACCGATCTGGTCCTTTACGGCGATACCCGCCAGATCCACGCGCAAGCGATCGAGGCCGCGCGCGCAGCCGGACTGACCGTGCATGTCTTTGAGGAAGGGTATATCCGCCCCTATTGGGTAACCTACGAACGCGGCGGCTCGAACGGTCATTCACGCCTCATGCAGACATCCGTGGCCGAGATGCGCGCCGCACTGTTGCTGTCTGACATGGACACACCCGAGCCGCCAGCCCGTTGGGGCGACATGCGCCAGCACATTTTTTACGGCGCGCTCTATCATTGGTTCGTGATGTTCCGGAACGGGCAGTATCGTAACTTCCGCCCCCATCGCGATCTGCCCGCGACGCAGGAATTCCAGCTTTACCTGCGCCGCCTGATCACCATGCCGTGGAACGCAGTTGAACGGCGTCTGGCACAATGGCGCATCCGGCATGGCGGCTTTCCCTATCATCTGGCGTTGTTGCAACTGGAACATGACGCCAGTTTCCGCAAACATTCACCCTTCTCGACCATGACCGAGTTTCTTGAGGTGGTAATCCGCGGCTTTGCCACCGGCGCGCCCGCCCATCACCGGCTGGTGATCAAGGCCCATCCGCTGGAAGACGGGCGTGTGCCTTTGGCGCGCGAGATCAGGCGCATCGCGACCGAGGCAGGCGTGCAGCGCCGCGTGCATTTCGTCAGCGGCGGCAAGCTGGCGCAGCTGTTGCAAGCTGCCCGCAGCGCCGTCACCGTCAATTCCACCGCCGCGCAACAGGTGCTCTGGCGCGGTATTCCACTCAAGGTTTTCGGGCAGGCGGTCTATGCCAAACCCGAATTCGTCTCGGCGCAGCCCTTGCCCGAGTTCTTTGCAGGCGCCAGCCGCCCCGACCGCCGCGCCTATCAGGATTACCGCCGCTATCTGTTGGAAACCAGCCAGATTCCGGGGGGCTTCTACTCGACCCGCGGGCGTCGGCAGTTACTGCGGCAAGTGGTCGACATGATGTTGGCGCACGAAGATCCCTATGATGCCTTGCGCTCCGGGACCGCGGCACCACGGCAACAGTTGCGGTTGGTGACCTGAGCGCAAAGTGTCGAAAGACTGGATTTGCTGCAATCTTCGCTGTAGTCTGGCCGCAATACACAAACTTCGTCGTACAAACCGGCGTTGTAAAAACAAAAAATGTGTTCTTGAGGCAGTAAATTCAGGTCGAGGAGACCGCGCAGTGAAACCCCGAGCAAATCCATGGGCGAAGTATGTCGCCCTTTTCGTCGTTGTGTCGCTGGTGGCGTCCTGCGGATTACCCCGTGTCGGGCCGAATAAACGCGAGATCTTTGCAGGTTCTGTGCAGAAACAGGGCGACGCTTTCGTGGTACAGGTCAATGACCGTGTGACGCGCGCCACGTCGGTTGTACCAGCGCTTGGCTTTTCGGACGCCTTCATCAATGCGGGCGTTGTGGGGTCGGACACGATCTCGGCTGGCGATACGCTTGGCCTGACCATCTGGGAAAACGTCGATGACGGTTTGCTGGCCAGTGCAGGCGCAAACTCGACCGTTCTGGAAGAGGTGCAGGTCGACGGATCAGGCTCGATCTTCGTGCCTTATGCAGGCCGCGTGAAAGCTGCCGGAAACACGCCCGAGGCATTGCGCCGCATCATCACGGAACGCCTGAAAGACCAGACCCCCGATCCGCAGGTGCAGGTCCGGCGTTTGGCTGGTAACGGGGCGACCGTATCGCTGGTGGGTGCCATCGGCGGACAGGGCGTCTATCCGATCGAACGCCCGACGCGCACATTGTCGGCCATGCTGGCGCAGGCCGGTGGCGTGACCATCGAGCCTGAAATCGCGCAAGTCACGGTGATCCGGGGCAACCACACCGGCAAGGTCTGGTTTCAGGACCTGTTCCGCCATCCCCGTTTCGACATCCCTCTGCGCGGCGGTGACCGTATCTTGATCGAGGGCGACACGCGGTCATTCACTGCACTGGGAGCCACAGGTTCGCAATCGCGCGTCCCGTTTGAGAGCCAGACCCTGTCGGGTGTCGAGGCGATTGCACAGGTCGGCGGCTTGTTGAGCACCAGTTCCGACCCGACGGGTGTATTCATCCTGCGCAACGAGCCTGCGGATATCGCCAATACGGTTCTGGGCCGCAACGACCTGCAAGGCGCGCAGCGCATGATCTATGTGCTGGATCTGACGAAACCCAACGGCCTGTTCACGGCCCGCGACTTTTCGGTGCGCGACGGCGATACGCTTTACGTGACCGAAGCGCCGTTCACACAATGGAGCAAGGTGATTTCCGCCCTGACCGGATCGCTGAGCGCTGTCGATACGCTGGCCTCTGCCCCGTCCGGGCTGTGATCCGGCATGCCTGAAACGGCAAGCAACATGGCCGCCGCGGGGCAATCCTCGCGGCGGCTTTTCTATTATAACGCAGGCTTTCTGACCCAGCCACGTATCCGGCGGATACTGGAACTGGCAGGCCATGACCTGCGCCTTGGGGTGCCAAATCCGAATGACAGGATCGCGGTCTGGGGCCATTCACCCTATGCCACGCGGGGCGAGGCGATGGCGCGCCAGACCGGGGCCGGACTGGTGCGGATCGAGGATGCCTTTCTGCGCTCGGTCCATCCCGGCCGCAGTGGCGAGGCACCACTGGGTCTGGTGATCGACAGTCGCGGGATGCATTTCGACCCTGACCAGCCCTCGGATCTTGAGGTGCTTCTGGCCACCCACCCGCTGGATGACAGCAGTTTGCTGGAGGCCGCACGAACCGGAATGGCACGGCTGCGCGAGGCGGATCTGAGCAAATACAACGCGCATGATCCGGATGCGGCCCTGCCCGCGCCGGGCTATGTGCTGCTGATCGACCAGACACGCGGCGATGCCTCGGTCAGCCACGGGCGCGCGGATGCCAATACCTTCCGCGAAATGCTGTTTCACGCGCATCAGGACAATCCCAGCGCGCGGATCGTGATCAAGACCCATCCCGAAACCGTCGCTGGCCACAGGCAGGGCTATTTCGATGCCGCAACGCTGGCCATGGCGCCGGGGGCGGATGTAACCTTGCTGGATGCATCTGTCAGCCCGCATGCGTTGCTGGAAGGCGCGGTTGCGGTCTATACCGTATCGTCGCAAATGGGGTTCGAGGCCATTCTGGCAGGCCACCGCCCGTATATCTTTGGCCAGCCCTTCTATGCCGGATGGGGCCTGAGCGAGGATTTCACCCCTGTGCAGCGCCGCCAGCGTCGTTTGACACGGGCGCAGCTTTTTGCCGCCGCGATGATCCTCTATCCGGTCTGGTATGATCCTTGTCGTGATCGGTTGTGTTCACTGGACCAAGCGATATCCTTGCTTGAGGCGCAGGTGCGGGCATGGCGCGAGGATCGCCACGGCTGGCAGGCCAGTGGCATGCGCCTGTGGAAACGCGGTGCGGTGAACAGCTTTTTCGGCGCGGTCAAACCTGTGCGGTTCGGTGAGCGACCACCAAAACACGGCAGGCGCGCCATGGTCTGGGCCAGCAAAGCAGGCGATGCGCCAGAGGGCATAGTGCGGATCGAGGACGGATTCCTGCGCTCGCGCGGGTTGGGGGCCGATCTGGTGGCCCCGCTCTCGCTGGTCTGCGACGATCTGGGCATCTATTATGATCCGCGCACGCAAAGCCGTCTGGAACTAATGATCGCGGCAAGGGCCACAATGCGCCCCGACCAGAGCAGGCGCGCGCAAGACCTGATGGCCGCATTGGTGGCGCAGGGTGTCAGCAAATACAACCTTGGCCAAGGTGCCCCCGAAATTGCGGCACAAGCGGCGGGGCGGCGCGTCATTCTGGTGCCCGGACAAGTGGAAGACGACGCCTCGATCCTTGCAGGCGCGGGCGATATCCGCACCAACCGCGCCTTGCTGGAGGCAGCGCGCGCCGATCATCCGGCAGATTTCCTGATCTACAAACCACATCCCGATGTCGAGGCAGGTTTGCGCCCCGGATTGCTGACAGGTGCCGACAGCATCGCCGATCTGGTCGTCACCGATACCGATCCTGCGGCCCTGCTGGGGCAGATTGATACGGTCTGGACCATGACATCGCTTCTGGGGTTCGAGGCGCTGATCCGCGGGCGGCGGGTCGTGACGCTGGGCGCGCCATTCTATGCAGGCTGGGCCCTGACCGACCATCGCGGCCCAGCCTTGCCAAGGCGCGGGCAGCGCGTGGGACTGGAGGGGCTGGTCCATGCCGCGTTGATCGATTATCCGCGCTACCGCGATCCGGTCAGCGGCCTGCCCTGCCCTGTCGAGGTTGCGGTTGAACGGCTGTCACAGGGACAGATCGCGCAAGGTGGTTTGGGCAACCGGTTGCTGGCGAAAGTGCAAGGGCTGCTGGCGGGTCAGGCGCATCTTTGGCGGTGATCCGGAAGAAAAGAATAAAGATGGATATTTAAAGCAAGAAGAAGCGCGGATCAGTCCACAGGTTGCCAACGGTGCAGGATATCCGGCCCGACAGGGCGCGCTTCGATCAAGCGGTAGCGCGGCGCGTGGGCCAGTTGCGCCACGCCCAACGCGCCAAAACCGGGGCGGCCTTCGGCGCCGATCACCACGCCTGCGGTGAAGCCGATCAGCTCGTCCACAAGCCCTGCCGACAGCAGCGAGGCGGCAAGCGCGCCGCCACCTTCGCAGAACACCGAGGTGAGGCCCGCCTGACCGAGCGCTTGCAACAGGGCGGCGGCGTCTATCTGTCCGGCATGGGTGGCACAGGGCAAAAGCCGCGCACCAAGGCCGGTCCATGCCTCGACCAGTCGCGGATCGGCAGCCGTTCCGTGGCACAGCCAGAGCGGCGTTCCGGCGGCACTATGTGCCAGCTTGCCCGTCAGCGGCAGATCCAGCCTGCGCGATACCACGATGCGGACAGGTTGATGTGTGATCCCGAGGCCGCGCACGGTCAGCGAGGGATCGTCCGCCCGCGCTGTGCCTGCCCCCACCATCACCGCATCATGGCGCGCGCGCATCGCATGCACCGCGCGGCGCGCCTGTGGTCCGGTGATCCACTGGCTGTCCCCCGTGGCAGTCGCAATGCGCCCGTCGAAACTGGAGGCGAGTTTGAGTGTGACAAAGGGACGGCCCGCCTTGATCCGCAGGAAAAAGCCCGCCAGATCCTGCGCCGCCTGTTCCGCCAGAACCCCCGATGTGACACTGACACCTGCGGCGCGCAGCATGGCAAAGCCGCGCCCCGACACGCGCGGATCGCTGTCTTCCAGGGGGGCGACAACGCGGGTGATCCCGGCCGCGATCAGTGCCTCGGCGCAGGGTGGCGTTTTGCCGTGATGGGCGCAGGGTTCCAGACTGACATAGGCGGTGGCGCCGCGCGCGGCCGAACCTGCACGCGCCAATGCCTGCGGTTCGGCATGGGGACGCCCGCCGGGTGCTGTCCAGCCGCGCCCGACGATACGGCCGTCGCGCACCAGCACGCAACCCACCGAGGGGTTGGGCCAGGTCTGCCCCTGACCGCGCCGCCCCAACGACAGGGCGAGCGCCATGAAACCTGTATCAGCCCTGACCACGGGGCTGCGTCACGTCTCGGGTGTGGTGTCGGGGCGCAATTCCGAGACGAATTTGTCGAAATCATCTGCGGCCTGGAAGTTCTTGTAAACGCTGGCAAAGCGCACATAGGCGACGGTATCTATCCGTGCCAGAGCTTCCATCACGATCTCGCCGATCACCTTGGAGGGAATGTCGGTCTCGCCCATGCTTTCCAGACGCCGGACGATGCCGGACACCATCTGGTCCATCCGTTCAGGCTCGACCGGGCGCTTTTGCAAAGAGATGCGGATCGAGCGTTCCAGCTTGTCGCGGTCGAATTCCTCGCGTCGCCCGTTCGATTTGATCACGACCAGATCGCGCAACTGCACCCGCTCGTAGGTGGTAAAACGACCACCGCAAGCCGGACAAAACCGCCTGCGCCGGATCGAGACATGATCCTCGGCGGGGCGCGAATCCTTGACTTGGGTATCTATATTTCCGCAAAACGGACAGCGCATCGCCGGTCCCCTTTATCTTCTCTGCCTCTGGTTATGGGGTTCAGCCCCCACTTATCCACAGGCACTATAGGATAGCCGCCAAGTTTTGGGTAGCAGGAAAATGGAACCGCAAGATAGGGCGTGACCTTTTGGTCATGGCGCAACACTAGCCGCACAACGCATTGGTGCCATTCGACATTTCAAGCAAGCGCTATTGCCCGCCAGCAGCGCGTCCCAAGTCGGAACGCCTGCTATCCGGGCAAGACCAGCCGTTTCAGCCGCGCCTAAAAAAGATCGAAAACATCGTCGAACGGTTCGGTGCAGAAATGTGCGGCATGGCCGATTGACAGAGAAAATCCGATATCGCGCAAGGACACGGCAGAACCGCCATCCTGTTTGGGTGCGATCGCGTCCACCTTTACGGGGCTGAAGCCGACACTCGAGCGGCCCGGAACAAGCGCGCTGGGACCGCGCGCCTTGGCCAGATAGAGCCGCTGGGCATTTGGCAGACGCAGGTCGCGCTGCGCGTGTTGGGCGGCAGCACACCAGATGTCACGTGGACCGGCGGGCTGGTTCTCGATCACCTCGAAAACCTGACTCCCGGGCGTTTGTTCGATCGGAAAGGGGAATGTCGGCTGACCACGATTAAAGGCATTTGCCCCCTCGGGTGCGACCGTCATCAGTGACAATGCGGCGGCCATCAGGCTCAATCCGAAACGTGTTCTGATCATTTGAGTGTTCCTTTCGCAAGGTTTCAGAGACTGGTCCGTCCGATATGGAGGGCAGTAAAACCGCACCAGAATTGCAAAACCTTGCGAAATGCCGCCATGCCTGCGCAACAGGCCAACGCGGTTGTGTCTTGATCTGATCTGCTAGGGGCAAGCAACAGTCACAAGGGTCTTACAAAAGGTGCCCTTTGATAGATAGAGACCGATCATGCTGAGTAAAACACGCAGCTGACACATCACCGTGAACAAAGCGGGGGCGGCGTGTTGCGCGCCGCCCCCCGTTTTGCGTGGGTTTACTGATCCAGAAAGCTGCGCAGCTTGCGCGAGCGGCTGGGATGCTTGAGCTTGCGGAGCGCCTTCGCCTCGATCTGGCGAATACGTTCGCGGGTGACGCTGAACTGCTGGCCGACTTCTTCCAGCGTATGGTCGGTGTTCATGCCGATACCGAAACGCATGCGCAGCACACGTTCCTCGCGCGGGGTGAGGCTGGCCAGAACGCGGGTGGTGGTTTCCTTGAGGTTTTCCTGAATGGCGCTGTCCAAAGGCAGCACAGCATTCTTATCCTCAATGAAATCGCCAAGCTGGCTGTCTTCCTCGTCCCCGATCGGGGTTTCCAGCGAAATCGGCTCCTTGGCGATCTTCATCACCTTGCGGACCTTTTCCAGCGGCATCTGCAGTTTCTCGGCCAGTTCCTCGGGCGTGGGTTCGCGCCCGATTTCGTGCAGCATCTGACGGCCCGTGCGGACCAGTTTGTTGATCGTTTCGATCATATGCACAGGGATACGGATAGTACGCGCCTGATCCGCGATGGAACGCGTGATCGCCTGCCTGATCCACCATGTCGCATAGGTCGAAAATTTATAGCCGCGGCGATATTCGAATTTATCCACCGCCTTCATAAGGCCGATATTGCCTTCCTGAATAAGATCAAGGAATTGCAGGCCACGGTTGGTGTATTTCTTGGCAATCGAGATTACCAGACGCAGGTTCGCCTCGACCATTTCCTTTTTGGCCTGACGGGCTTCTTTCTCGCCTTTCTGGACCTGATTAACGATCCGGCGGAATTCGCTGATGTCCAGACCGACATATTGACCGACCTGTGCCATATCGGCGCGCAACTCCTCGACCTTGTCGGCCGAACGCTCGATCAGCGCCTGCCAGCCGCGACCGGGCTTTTCGGCCATGCGGTCCAGCCAGTTCGGGTCAAGCTCGTAGCCGCGATATTCATCGACGAATTCGCGGCGGTTGATCCGTGCCTGATCCGCCAGCTTCACCAGCGCCGAGTCGATCTGCATCACGCGGCGGTTGATCCCGTAGAGCTGGTCAATCAGCGCTTCGATGCGGTTATTATGCAGATGCAACTCGTTCACCAGCAGCACGATTTCCGACCGCAGCGTCTGATACGTGCCCTCGTCAGAGGCGGAAAAGCTGGAATCCTCGTTCAGTGTGGCAGAAATCCGGCTGTCTTGCATTTCGGACAGGCGGATGTAGTCATCCGCAATCCGGTCCAGCGTTTCCAGAACCCGCGGTTTCAGCGCGGCCTCCATGGCGGCAAGGCTCATATTTGCCTGCTCGTCCTCGTCATCGTCATCGTCGCTGCTGATCGGGTTGCCGTCAGCGTCAAGTTCCTGATCATCCTCGCCCGCAGCCGGACGGGGTGCACGGCTGACATTGGCAGCGACCGCCAGACCTTCGCCGACATCCACCTCATCGCCCAACTGGGTGCCGAATGTCGCCTCAAGGTCGATCACATCGCGCAGCAGAATGTCTTCGGACAGAAGTTCGTCGCGCCAGATCGTGATGGCCTGAAAGGTCAGCGGGCTTTCGCAAAGCCCTGCGATCATCGTATTGCGCCCGGCCTCGATCCGCTTGGCAATGGCGATCTCGCCCTCGCGCGACAGCAACTCGACGCTACCCATCTCGCGCAGATACATACGGACCGGATCATCGGTGCGATCCAGTTTCTCAGACGTGCCGGACGCCAGTGCCAAATCGCGGTTGGACGAGATATCGACCACAGCCGTCGATTTCGCCTCTTCGTCATCGACCTCGTCATCTTCGATGATGTTAATGCCCATTTCGGACAGCATCGACATCACATCCTCGATCTGCTCGGACGAGACCTGCTCGGGTGGCAGGACCTGATTCAGCTGATCATAGGTGATGTAACCCCGCTCACGCGCATCGGCGATCATCTTCTTGACCGCGGTCTGGCTCATATCGAGAGAGACTTCGCTGTCCTGATCGTCCTGCGGCGTGTCGTCGGTGTCTTTTGCGGCCATGAAATGCTCCTGCATTGGCGGTCGGTCTGTCGCGTTTCAGTTGCGACGCACGGGCGGTGCTTGGGCGGCACATGATTCGTTTTCCGAATCAATCCTGATTCGCGGTGATTCGCAAACCGTTTACCTGTTTAGTTTACCAATTCCCTCATAAAACCTCTATCTGTGGCGTTTGGTAAAGGTAATCTTGTCCATTAAGGCATCAAGCGCTGTTCTTTCGTCACGATTGATTCGCGCCCCATTGGGTCCGGTATCATATTCGGTATGGTCCTCATGCTGGCTGCGGACGGCGCGATTATTGGCTTCGGCGGCCTGACTCAGGCGCCACGTCACTGCCTCGTCGGCCAGACCTTCAAGATCCTCCTGCGCCTCGGCGATTTCCGAGATCAGACCCCGCTGACAGGTCAGCTTGGCCAGTTCTTCTGCCACCGTCATGCGCGCCATTTCTGTATTTCCGGGCTGGCGCACCGGAGGCACAATACGGACATGGGGAAGCGCAAAGAGGCTTTCAAGGGCTTCGCTGCCCAGCTCTTGCACAAGCGCGGCATAGAGGGACCGGTTGTCATGCGCCTGCAGCGCCGCCACGCGCAGCAGCGTATCACGCAACACCGCATGTCCGGGCGAAAGGCAGTCCATCCGGTCAATCTCGCCCTCGAACTCCTCGATCACGGCAGGGGTGCTGATGAGCGTGGCCAGAATCACAGCCTCGCGCAGCTGATCGCCGACAGCGTCACCCGCCTGCGCCAGAAACGAGGACTTCGTGCTGGATTGTGGCACGACAGGCGCTTGCCAGCGCGGGCCACCGGGGGTCCATGCCGCCCTTGCGCGGGCCGAGGCTGTGGCTTTGCGCTTTGTGCCAAAGAGCTCCCAGCGCATTTCCTTGATCGCCTCGCCGTAATGGGCGCGGATCGAGGGGTCCTTGATCAGCTTGATCTTGGCGCGCAGGGATTTGTCCAGCATGGCGCGGCGTTCAGGGCTGTCGAAGACCTGCCCTTCGGTTTCGCGCCGCCAGAGCAGATCAACCATCGGCACCGCCTGATCCAGCAGCGCCTGCATCGCCTCAGCACCGCTGGCGCGGATCAGATCATCGGGGTCCTTGCCTTCGGGCATCATGGCAAAGCGCAGGGATTGCCCCGCTTCCAACAGTGGCAAGGCCAGATCAATAACCCGCAAGGCGGCGTTCATCCCCGCACGGTCACCGTCCAGCGCAATGATCGGCTCAGGTGCGATGCGCCACATCAGGTGCAGTTGCGTATCGGACACGGCAGTACCCAAAGGGGCGACGGCGGATGTAAATCCCGCTTCTGACAGCGCGATCACATCCATATAGCCTTCGGCCACGATCAGCGGCTTGCCCTTGCCCGCCGCCTCGCGCGCAGGACCGTGGTTGTACAGGCTGCGGCCCTTGTCAAAAAGCTCGGTCTCGGGCGAGTTCAGGTACTTGGCATTGTCATTGGGGTCCATCGCGCGACCCCCGAAAGCGATACACCGCCCACGCACATCGCGGATCGGAAACATGATCCGATTGCGAAACACATCATAGGGCTTTTTGCCCTTGGTCGACGCTTTGGCAAGCCCCGCATCAAGGATCAGATCTTCCGCCACGCCCTTGGACGTCAGGTGGTCCCACAGAGCCTGCCAGCCGTCAGGTGCGAATCCGATCTCGAAACGCTCCTGCGCGTCAGGCTTGAGGCCGCGCTTGGTCAGATAATCGCGTGCCGCCCCCGCCTGTCCGGTCCGCAGTTGCAGTGCAAAGAACTGCGCTGCCTGTTCCATCACTTCGGCCAGTTGCGTGCGACGGTCGGCTTTTTGCTGCGCTTGAGGATCGCGGGCAGGCATCTGCATGCCTGCTTCGCGCGCCAGAATCTCGACCGCCTCCATGAAGCCGACATTTTCGGTCTCGCGGATGAAGGACAACGCATCACCTTTGGCGTGACAGCCAAAGCAATAGTAAAACCCTTTGCGGTCATCTACATGGAAAGACGCGCTTTTTTCCTGATGGAACGGGCAAGGCGCCCACATGTCACCCTTGCCCTGATTGGACTTGCGGCTGTCCCACATGACCTTGCGCCCCACCACCTGAGACAGGCTGATGCGGGTGCGCAATTCGTCAAGGAATCCGGGTGGAAGGCTCATACCGGACAATATAGGCCTAACGCGCGGCCAAAGCCATGCCCGCAAAACCGATCATCTGTGGATATCAGGGCTTGTAGCCCAGACATTGCGTCTGGAAGGCGGCAGCGGTCTCGGCGGTCATCTGATCGGCGGGAAGCGAATAGATCCAGCCCACCAGAACCGAGATGGACGGCGCGTATTTCGGATCAACGCCGCTATCGCTGCCCTCAAGCCGTGCGACGGCTCCGTTCTGGTCGGACCCGTCGCCGCGCAATTCGACAGCGCGCAGTACGATCTGCGATTGGCCCGCGCAGCGCGCCGCACGGTCCGCATCGCTTTCAGCCAGAACCGCAGTAGGCCCCAAGGCAAGACCTAGAAACCCAAAGGCGGAAAGGGCGATGGAACGCATCATGATGTCATCTTTCGCAGGACTTTTTCGACTTCCTAAAATGTCAGTCCGCTGCGCGGGCCGCAACCCCCTGCATCGCGGTTACAAGATCATGTGACATTGTCTTCGCCATCGAGCGGAACACCATGATCTGGAACGCCGTATCGCCCAGCCGCGTGATCGAGGCCAGCATATGCGCCAGCTCGGTCCGCGCCGTATGCCCGCGTTTAAAAATACCTGCGCGCAGGTCGATCGGGACCAGACGGGCCAGCACATCAGCAGCCCCTGCCCCGTCCAGACGCACCACAGCCCAGGCATCGCCCAGATCGGTCAGCGCAGCATGCGCGGCCAGTGCGGGATCGGGTTCAGGCCCCATCAACAGCACATGAGCATGACCGAACCAGATCGCGCGCGCGCCATCCTTGCCAGTGCTGCGCCCCGCTGCGGGCAAGGCCATGCCATGCGCCGCTTTCAACGCGTCGCCCAGATGACTGCCCCTGTATGCGGCAAGAACTGTCAGGTGGCCTGCATCAACTTCGGACAGGGTGACGCCACCAACTGTGACCGGCAACAGCCCGGCGCAGGGCGACAGGGGCGTGAGGCGTTGTAAAAGATCAGCCACGGGCGCGCCCTCCTTCGGGATCGAAAAAGACCGGATCGCAGACCTCGCACAGGGTCTCAACCCCGCGCAGGTGATCGACAAGGCGCACCACCTCGCCATGCCGCGCGCGCCCCTGTTTGAGAAAAGCCAGACCGAGGAATACATCAAGCGTAGGCGAGAACCCGACCGACGTGACATGCCCTTGAGAGGTTTCACGGCTTACAACGGCGTCGCGGTCAAACAGATGCGCGCCTGCGGTCAATTGTTTGACAGCACCGACAGGCTTGATCCCCACCAACTGCGGACGGTCCGGATCGACCAGACCGGGACGGGCGGCGGCAGCCTTGCCGATGCAATCCTTCCTGGACGAGATCATCCGCTCCAGCCCCAGATCGAAGGCGGTGGTGCGCCCGTCCATTTCGGCATGGGTCAGGAACCCTTTTTCGATCCGCAGAACATTCAGCGCTTCCATTCCGTAGGCGCACCCGCCCAGCGCTGTGGCCCGTTCCAGCAGCAAACGGAACAGGCTGTCGCCATAGCGGGCAGGAATAGCGATCTCGTAGGCTTGTTCGCCCGAGAACGAGATACGGAACAGACGCGCCGCGATCCCCTGCACCGACACACCGCCGCACGCCATGAAGGGAAAGCTGACATCATCCACAGGCGCATCCAGCAACCCGTTCAGCAGATCGCGCGATTTCGGCCCCGCTACGGCGAATTGCGCCCATTGCTCGGTCACCGAACACAGGCTGACATCCAGATCGGGGCGCAGACCCTGATGCACAAACTCCAGATGCCGCATTACCGGCCCTGCAGCGGCGGTGGTCGTGGTCATCACGAAATGTTCCGGCCCCAGCCGTGCGGTGGTTCCGTCATCCATGACATGCCCGTCTTCACGCAGCATCACCCCATAGCGCACGCGACCCGCAGGCAGCGTCGAGAACATGTTGGTATAGACGAAATCCAGCAGCGCCCCTGCCCCCGGACCCTTGATGTCGATCTTGCCCAGCGTGGACACGTCGCAGATGCCCACAGCGTTGCGGACCATATCGACCTCGCGGTCGCAGGATTGCCGCCACGTTGTCTCGCCCTTGCGCGGGAAATAGCTGGGGCGATACCACAGCCCCGCCTCGATCATCGGCGCGTCTGCGGCCACACTGGCCGCGTGGCTGGTGGTGAAGCGTTGCGGCGCAAAGCCTGCGCCCTGTGCGCCTGCCCCCATCGCGGCGATGCTGACCGGACTATAGGGGGGGCGGAACGTCGTGGTGCCGGTTTCGGGAATTCCGCGCCCCGTTGCATCGGCCAGCACAGCCAGCGCGGCCACGTTGGAGTTCTTGCCCTGATCGGTCGCCATGCCTTGGGTCGTGTAGCGTTTCATATGCTCGACCGAGCGGAAATTCTCGACCACAGCCTGCTTGATATCCTTGACCGTCACGTCGTTCTGGAAATCCAGCCATGCGCGCCCTTTGCCAGGAACAGCCCAGAGCGGCGTGATCCTGTAGGGCGCATCCTCGGCGTGCGGAACCTTGATGTCGGGTGCCTTGAAGCCCAGGTCACCCAGAGCGGCAGCCGCTATCCACGCGCCTTGCGCCAGACAGCCATGCGTCGACATGGTGCCATTGCAGGCCCCTGCCGCCACCAGTCCCGGAACAGCATCAGGGGCAGGCACAAAACTGGCCAGTGTCCCGTCCCATGTCGGGCGGCCATTCATGTGGCAGGTCAAATGGACGGTCGGGTTCCAGCCACCGGACATGGCCAGACAGTCGGTACGCACCTTTTCGATCCCCGAGGTGGTGGCGATGCTGATTGATTCCAGCCCCTTGCGCCCCTGCGCGTCGCAGACCTGCGCGCCTTTGTAGAATGGCACATCCAGATCGGTCACGGCATCGGGGCGGCTGTCGACAAGGGCCGCCACATGCACACCCGCAGCCAGCAGGTCGGCGGCGGTGCGGTGGGCATCATCGTTATTGCCGAACACCGTCACGGCCTGACCGGGGCTGACAGCCCAGCGGTTGACATAGGCGCGCACCGCGCCTGCCATCATCACGCCGGGACGGTCGTTGTTCTGGAATGCCACAGGCCGCTCCAGCGCGCCTGCGGCCAGCACGGCGCGGCGCGCCACGATACGCCAGAACGCCTCTCGCGGGGCATGGGGTCGCGTGGCCAGATCGGGGGGCAGCTTTTCAAGCGCAGCAAAAGTGCCCTGATCATAGGCACCTGTCACAGTCGTGCGGGTCATGATCCGCACATGGGGCATCGCGGCCAGTTCCGCCGTCACCTCGGAAGCCCAGACATGGCCGGGTTTGCCATCTACCTCAATTGTTTCGGTATTGAGGCGTCCACCGGTGTGCGTATCCTCGTCGCACAGGATCACATCCGCACCGGCCCGCGCAGCAACCAGCGCAGCCATCAGACCCGCAGGGCCCGCCCCGATCACCAGAAGGTCGCAATGCGCAAAGGCGCGCTCGTAGCGGTCTGTATTGCTTTGCCCCGACAAAGCGCCAAGCCCTGCCGCGCGCCGGATCAGCGGCTCGTAGACACGTTCCCAGAAAGCGCGCGGCCACATGAAGGTCTTGTAGTAAAAGCCCGCCGCCAGAAAGGGTGCCGCCAGATCATTGACCGCCAGCAGGTCCAGTTCCAGCGATGGCCATGCATTCTGCGACCGCGCCGCCAGCCCTTCTGACAGTTCCAGAACGGTGGCGCGGATATTCGGCTCCTGCGTGCCCGCTTGCTCGATAGTCACCAGCGCGTTGGGTTCTTCCGACCCTGCCGTCAGAACCCCGCGCGGGCGGTGGTATTTGAACGAGCGTGCCACCAGCCGGATATCATGCGCCAGCAAAGCCGAAGCCAGCGTGTCACCGGCAAAGCCTTCATACTTGTGCCCGTCGAAACGGAAACCGATCCGCTGGCTGCGGTCGATCTGCCCCCCCTTGCCCAGCCTCATGCGGCACCGCCCGCGTGAGCGCTGACTAAAGCCGAATCCAGCACCGCATGGGTGACGGTGTCGCGCGTGACCACCAGCCATGCACCGCACCCCATCTCGTGATACCACAGGTCGCGGGTTGTCCCGGCGGGGTTGTCGCGCAGATGCAGATAGGCATCCCACGCCTCGGGCGTGTCATCGACAGCGGGGCGGCGCAGGGCGACAGCGTCACCTTGATAGGTAAACTCGCGCCGGTCCCTTTCGCCGCAGATGGGGCAGGTGATCCTCATTCTTGCTCCGTTTCAAATGGTCCATCAGGACCCTAATGCAGGTTATGCTGCGATCCCGTGCCTTCTTCATCCATCAGCCCGCGCCCTGTGCGGAACCGGTCCAGCCTGAACCGTGCCGCAGGCGCGTGATGGCTGTCGGTGGCGATCAGATGGGCGAAGGAAAAGCCCGATCCCGGCACAGCCTTGAACCCGCCGTAACACCAGCCGCAATCAATATAGAGACCGTCAACATGCGTCTTGTCGATGATCGGGCTGCCATCGGGCGTCATATCCATGATCCCCCCCCACGAGCGCAGCACACGCGCCTTGCCGATCATCGGCATCAGCGTCATGCCCGCCTCCATGACATGCTCGACCATCGGCAAATTGCCCCGGCTTGCGTAGGATGCGTAGAAATCCAGATCGCCGCCAAACACCAGCCCGCCCTTGTCGGACTGGCTGATATAGAAATGCCCCATGCCGAAACTGACCACATGGTCGATCACCGGCTTCACACCTTCGGTCACGAAAGCCTGCAGGACATGGCTTTCAATCGGCAGGCGCATGCCCGCCATCGCCGCCACCTGACCCGACCGTCCCGCCACCACAATGCCGACCTTCTTGGCGCGGATCGCGCCGCGTGTGGTCTGCACGCCTTTGACCACACCGTTTTCGATGTCGATCCCCGTGACCTCGCAATTCTGGATCAGATCGACCCCGCGCTGATCGGCCCCGCGCGCGTAGCCCCATGCCACGGCATCATGGCGCGCCGTACCGCCACGCGGATGCAGCAGACCGCCATAGACCGGAAAACGGGTATTGTCGAAATCAAGATAGGGCAGGTATTTGCGCACGCCGTCGCGGTCCAGCAGCACGGCATCATCGCCCTGATTGATCATCGCATTGCCACGCCGCGCAAAGGCATCGCGTTGACCGTCCGAGTGGAACAGGTTGATCAGCCCGCGCTGCGAGTGCATCACGTTGTAGTTGAGATCAGCCTCAAGCCCCTCCCAGAGCTTTAACGAGTGCGAGTAGAATTCCGAATTGCCCTGCAGGAAATAGTTGGCCCGCACGATCGTGGTGTTGCGCCCGACATTGCCGCCACCGATATAGCCTTTCTCCAGCACGGCGATATTGGTTAGACCGTGTTCGCGTGCCAGATAATAGGCCGTGGACAACCCGTGCCCGCCGCCACCGATGATCACGATATCATACTCGGATTTGGGGGCAGGATCGCGCCAATGCGGTGTCCAGCCCCGGTTGCCGGTCAAACCTTCCTTGAAAACCCGAAGGCCCGAAAAGCGCATTTTGCCTGTCCCCTGTGTTCCGGCCATTCGACTGTCGCGCCAGTCAACCGGTTCGGGACCGAGTCTTCAACAGCCAATCGAAAAAGCCTTGCCCGTTCGCGACACGGATCGTCGCAAACGCATTTTGACTACACGATGATGCTTCTCCACTCGACGGGCGTCGGGCAGAGAAGCGGCCCGGTTCAGATCCCTTTGGCGCGGTAACTGGCCGCAACCTTGCCAATCGACACGATATAGGCAGCGGTCCGCAAATCCTTTACGTCGCCGCGCGCGTGCCACACCTCACGCATGGATTGATAGGCTGTCCGCATCGTATCATCGAGACCCGAGCGCACCAGTTCCAGCTCGTCCGAGCCGCGCAGATACTGTTCTTTGAAGCCGGGCGACAAGGTCCAGCCAAGGCCGCGGTCGCCGCTGAGCCGTTCCAGCTCGTTGACCAGCATCAGCGTGCGCGCCTCCTCGGCGCGGCGCTGCATCCGGCCAAAGCGGATATGGCTGAGGTTCTTGACCCATTCGAAATAGGACACGGTGACGCCGCCCGCATTGGCATACATGTCGGGGATGATCACGGTCCCTTTCTCGCGCAGGATATCATCTGCGGCAGCTGTGATCGGACCATTGGCCGCCTCGATAATCAGCGGGGCCTTGATACGGCCGGCATTGCTGCGGTTGATTACCCCTTCCAGCGCGGCCGGGATCAGGATGTCACAGTCTTCTTCAAGAACAACCGCACCATCTTCAGTGTAATCCGCACCGGGGAAACCCTTGACGCCTGCATGTTTCGCGATCCAGTCATGCACCGCGGCCACGTCCAGCCCCCTGTGATCGACCAGAGCGCCATCACGCTCGATAATGGCGATGATCTTGCACCCGTCTTCGTCACGCAGGAAACTGGCGGCGTGATAGCCCACATTGCCAAGGCCCTGCACAACGACCCGCTTGCCATCCAATGTGCCGCTCAGGCCCGCAGCGGCCATATCTTCGGGGTGGCGGAAAAACTCGCGCAAGGCGTATTGCACGCCGCGACCCGTGGCTTCGATCCTGCCGGCAATGCCGCCCGCGTTCAGCGGCTTGCCCGTGACGCAGGCGCGCGCGTTGATATCGGTGGTGTTCATGCGCGCATACTGATCCGCAATCCATGCCATTTCCCGCTCGCCCGTACCCATGTCAGGGGCGGGGACGTTTTGGGCGGGATCAATCAGGTCGCGTTTGATCAGCTCATAGGCGAAACGGCGTGTGATCAATTCCAGTTCGTGTTCTTCATATGCGCGCGGGTCGATCCGCAACCCGCCTTTCGCGCCGCCGAACGGCGCTTCGACAAGCGCGCATTTGAACGTCATAAGGGCGGTCAACGCCTCGACCTCGTCCTGATTGACGCCCATCGCATAGCGGATGCCGCCTTTGACCGGCTCCATATGTTCGGAATGGACAGACCGGTATCCGGTGAATGTATGGATTGTCCCGCGCAGCCGCACGCCGAAACGCACCGTGTATGTCGAGTTGCAGACACGGATCTTTTCCTCCAGCCCCGGCGAAAGATCCATCAGCGCCACAGCGCGGTTGAACATCAGATCAACGCTTTCGCGAAAACTGGTTTCCTTGAGATCTTCCATGAAGTGTTCCCTCCTGTTTCGTCGCGACCACGACGCCCTGTTCCGGCCTTGTCGCACCACTGGATGTCATAACGGTTAACAGCGCCCAACCTTTATGCCCTTATACGGCTTTTTATCAACCATCCGGTCCAAGGGAACACAAAGCAATCCGCATTCAGATGTAAAACTTTGGCTCAATTCGCATTAGCTATGCACTCTCTGATGCGATATAACGGAACATGAACGCAGGAGGCGCGCATGGACCATCACGACTATCTAGCCTGGCTATCTGAGATTGATGATCTTTCCCCGGA